>WLWD01001804.1_pt1 | contig 119320 bp, 79 predicted proteins | sample 6712731 | NCBI WGS metagenome assembly WLWD01 (sample SAMN12718690, study PRJNA576275) | sponge metagenome | isolation source: marine sponge | host: Mycale hentscheli | place: New Zealand: South Island, Marlborough, Capsize Point | collected 2014-11-01
ATGAACAATAGAGTAACCACATAATTAATATACTTTCCGAGCAAGAGTGACCCTTGCAATAGATCGACTCCTTACCTCATGAGCAATAGAGTGACCCATACCTATGAACAATAGAGTGACCACATGATATACCTTACAAGCAAGGGTGATCCCTTACCCTATGAGCAATAGATTAACCCCTTACCCCATGAGAAATAGAGTGACCCCTACCCTATGAACAACAGAGAGACCACACGATATACCTTACAAGCAAGAGTGACCCCTTACCCTATGAGCAATAGATTAACTCCTTACTCCATGAGATATAGAGTGACCCCATACCTTAAGAACAATAGAGTGACCCATACCCTATGAACAATAGAGTGACCATATGATATACCTTACGAGCAAGGGAGACCCCTTACCCAATGAGCAATAGATCGACTCCTTACCCCAAAAAGAGTGACCCTATACCCTATGAACAATAGAGTAACCACATAATTAATATACTTTCCGAGCAAGAGTGACCCTTGCAATAAATCGACTCCTTACCTCATGAGCAATAGAGTGACCATATGATATACTTTCCGAGCAAGGGTGACCCCATACCCTATGAGCAATAGATCTACTCCTTACCCATGAGAAATAGTGACCCCATACCCTATGAACAATAGAGTGACCACATGATATACTTTCCGAGCAAGAGTGACCCCTTACCCTATGTGCGATAGATTAACCCCTTACCCCATGAGAAATAGAGTGACCCCATACCCTATGAACAATAGAGTGACCACATGATATACTTTCCGAGCAAGAGTGACCCCTTACCCTATGAGCAATAGATTAACCCCTTACCCCATGAGAAATAGAGTGACCCCATACCCTATGAACAATAGAGTGACCACATGATATACTTTCCGAGCAAGAGTGACCCCTTACCCTATGAGCAAGATTAACCCTTACCCCTGAGAAATAGAGTGACCCCATACCTTATGAACAATAGAGTGACCATACGATATACCTTACGAGCAAGAGTGACCCCTTACCCTATGAGCAATAGATTAACTCCTTCCCCATGAGAAATAGAATGACCCCATACCCTATGAACAATAGAGTGACCATATGATATACCTTACGAGCGTGACCCCTTACCCTATGAGCAATAGATCAACTCCTTACCCCATGAGAAATAGAGTGACCCATACCCTATGTTATGAGTCGACTTTATCGCACGGAAATAGGTCATTAAATGAACTAATATGGTACGCCAGGGATTTTTCTAGCTTTCTGCCGCAGCTAAATTATCCAATATTATTCTGGAAGCAAGACTAGAATTTTGTATGTTGGGAAAAGAACACATTTTCAAAATTTAAGAACAGCATTGGCTTTTTTCAATAGTTCATGTAATTTTCATGATAAGCTCTTGAAGAGACACGAAAAACACAATTTTGCAGCATTAAAGCATGATTGTGCATTACAATAAAAAAAAGTTTTCTTAAAGTAATTTCAAATTAGAACACATTCTCAGGCATTCTATGATTAAATACCTCAGCAGCTAGATGCACAGGAACTGACTATACAAGCATTAGTGAATTCCAACCTACTGATCCAGTAGAAAACCTTTCAAAAGTGCATAGCAACTGTAAAAAAGAGATGCTTGAATAAACTTCGATTAATTATAGTCTTACACACTCTACTATAGAATTTCATCACACTAAATAATCAAGTTTTTAGCTTTACAGCAACAAATAGCATCTAAATGTGGCAAAATAGTAATAATAATAATTTTGTGGTTCCACTGATTTAGTTGTTCAGAATCTTTTAAATAGAGAGCTACTGCCCACTCTAATAAACCAAGGAAACTACTAACTATTACCCCGTGAAAGCTTTATCTCTAACCTAACTCAAGAAACAAAAAATAACTCACCCTCACAACTTTCGATATTTTAGGTCTCTCTTTATCCTCATGAGTGTTTAAGGTCTGAAGTTCAGCCTCTTTACTCTTCAATTCCTTCAGCTCCTTCTCGTTACTTTCTAGTCGGTGTATCACTTTCTTTAATAGGCCAGAAATTTCTTCATTAGATTCTATTAGAAACAATGTTTTGTTATTATTGTATTTTTGTAAACCACTATACTTTGCTATCACCATAACATCCAATGAATCAATTCTTTAATAAATCTGGACATCATGTCAATACTGAATTTTCAAATGTGGCATTAATTCTTGAGAGAGAGAGAAAAATACATAACATTCATTGAGAGAAACAAAAAAAATTAAAATAATAAGAAAAAGAAAGTGATAAATATGCAAGTGAAATGAAATTCAAAACCAGGACCTCATTATCGCCATAACATGGCACACTTGATCCATTTATTGAATAAATAAAAAATACTATGGTAGCTTGATAGTCTAGTAGCTGGGGCCTCCTGTGCAGTAGAGAGTAGGTCTTGCCCAGCATAATTTTGAGAATAGAAGGGGGAAAAACAACTCTTTTCAAATTGTATATTCAATTCAAGACTAATACTATGTTCAGAATATTATATTAACCAGATACTTACTTTCCATTCAAAGTTCTTATTAATACTGACCTTGAGACGTACAAGGGAGAGACTGCCTCGAGTTTAAGTGCCTTCTTGGTGTCCTAAAAGAATCAGCTGTCTCGGTCCTCAATGGGGTTACCGATTTGGCAGTCTTGGGATCCACAGTTGGGCTATCTGAAGTCGCAGTCTTACAGGCACCTGATGATGAAGCACTCCTGCGGGATGTTGATTGTGGGGTCCGGTAGGAATCAGGCTGCTCCAAATTCTTGTTAGACCAACACTTCCATCTACTGACGTATTCCGGATGAGTACTGGAGCTAGACAAAGCAAATACTGTAATTACTTCTATGTTTTCATATACTGGAATGAGGATTAAATGAAAGCTGTATCCAGACACTTCTTAGTGTACACTAGGGCTCTAAGTGCAATACAATTATTAAGTATTCACATTTGGCCTTCATAAGAATAATAACTCTAACTTGGCAGGAAATTAGATTTTAGGATATGAAAACAAAACAAAACAAAAAACTCAGGGACAAGCAAAAGATGAAGCCAGATCAATTTGTAGCAGCACTGAGAAAGGACAAAGTGACCATCACAAATGAGTTCACATTCCCAGATGTTGCTTTGGGCATTTTAGCAGGACTATGATCTGTTGTTGAGTCAATTTTCTCATGGAAAACCACCAGGTCCTATGTGGTGTTGCCATAATCATGACTATTGGAGAGGGAAAAGAAGCGGCATTTGTTTGCCTCCCTAGAGAAGCCATTACCCTCCCTAGAAATAATTTAAGCAACATGAAAACAGCGTAGGTTACATATACTGTAAGGGTCCTGAACTTTACTCTCATTGGCTGAATTATTCTGTCATTGCTATTGCATGGGATATATGTACATAATTATTATGAATTTTTTTTGGTACTAATTGGGTTAGGATATGTACCAAACAATCTTTACCTATTTCTAGCCATATACGTATGTATATACATATATAAGCTATACTAGTTTTCAACAATAGCGGATCTACGGTAAAAAAAAACTACCATTTTATGGCCATACTAGGAACAGATTTAATCTCCTATTGTAAGATTTATCAGATGCAACAAGAAAACCATTCTCTGTGAAGAGCCAGCTGTGATAAGGTTTTACAGCTAAAGTCATACTCAACAATGCAATAATAAAATTGTGTGGAAACCAGCAGACAAACAAATATTTTTACATAGCTAGATTATAAAGTCGGTGCTTTGGTAATAAAATATTCACATACTGTATAATGTGACTATATCAATTACGAGATTAAGAGATTAGGAAAATAACCTATACAGTATTTTAAGCCTCTGTAATTGTCTATTTAGGTATTATGGCTGCTCCAGAGAAGAGAACTATAGTAGCCTGTAATAGGCGTCTTGTAGATGTCCTAGCAGGGGAAGACATTGAGAGTATTGCTGATGACTTGATAGATAACAACCTCATCTCTAGTGATGTCTACCAAGGATTATTGCTTCCTACCAAAACAAAGACACAGAAAGCCAGAGATGTGGTTAGCAATGTGACTGAGATATTGAATGCAAATTCTGAGAGCTTTGTAAAATTCATCAAAGTTTTGAAAGATAACGAACTGCAAGAATTGGCAAAACATCTGAAAGACAAATTTGGTAAGTATATAATTTCCAGAAGTAAATGTAAATATTTTGTCACAGTGGATGACTGCTAAATATCTAGATGTTATCTCCCTCCTCTCCGCTTGATCCTGAGTCGCTAGCAGCACTGTAACTGGTAGACGCCATCTTTCCAAATTGACTTTGAAAAAAATTCAAATTTTGCATAGTTACCTGGATCACACGACATGCTCACTTTTTTCCTATGATGTAATAAGCATTGCCTAAGACTGTACATAATGGGGAGGCACCCAGTTGAACTGCCTATTTTATAAAAATAGGAGAAGACTGTAAGTCAAACCGCAAAAGTCTTGGTCTGTAAAGAAGCGGTTGTTTCAATGTGTTACGGAAGGCTACTGAGCTCAAGCAATTTTTCGCTGCTTCTACAAAGCTCTGTAGATGACTGGATCCATAAATGAAGCTGTTGTGAAGAAAGTAACTTTTAAAAATTCGACGGAGAACCGATGTTTTTTTTTTGCCGAGGAAGAAATAAACGCTACTGTTATGAGGTACTGTCGAAGCCTTCCTGGCAAGCTATTGTAGATGCTTCTCCAATGCATTATTGGGCACCTGTGCATGCAATCTGACGGTTGTAGCTATAAAGTAGCTATTTTTTAAAATTCGGAGAAGCCGACCGTTCGTCTTTTGCTTCTAATAGGGAACCAGAATGTAAGGGTTAAAGAGCCACTAGGCATAATAAATGTATGATGCATAAACGATTGAGTAGCTGTTGTTGTTAAGATAAAGTGTGCTGGAATCTAAACAATACATGCACTCTATATACAGTAGTCTACCATATAATTGTCCATGGGTACTAACTCATTAACTTACCATATTTTGATTGCGCAAGAATTTGCACACGGTTAAAAATTGCACACAACACTTTAGAAAACCTTCGCATACGTGGGAGACACTACTTTTTATATGGTACAATAGAACCTGTGTTCAGTTCTGGGCTCTCTAGACTTTGTCACCGCTATTCTTGTCAGAACTCAGGGTTCTCAGTCTGTCAAATTCGTGCAGTGAAGAGATCTTAGTCCATATTGTGGGGCACTTAATTGATGATCACTACCTATTCAGGCATGGAATTTTATACCAGGGTGGTTACCTGGTAAGTAGGTACTCGCATTTAACAAATAAGTGAACAAAATAGCCTCTTACGAGGTAGATACAGTTGACTAGATCCCTGCCCATAGCATTCTATTAATGTTGTATAGTGTGTTCACTTTCATTTCTCTTTTCTATTTGTCCTCCAGTTGAATATGGTGGTGAAAGAAGCAATCTGGGACAAACCACTAAATCATATGGTAATACTAGTAAAGCAACAAATAAAGGCCAGGAGTAAATAGACTACATACCGGTTAAAGCTGTTTTTTTTTTTAATCTTGTGAGATTAACTTTAGCATAAGTATGAGCTTGAAAAGCTTTATTTAATGGCATTTTGTTTTGTGATGTAATTATTATATTTCTCAAGTTGCATTGAAATTTACGTTTTCACATAAGGTGCATCTATTGCACAAACCAATAACAATCAACACTAAAATGAGGAACAATAAAAAAGGTTATGTTCTTTTTGTCTCTATTTAAGAAGTTTTAGTGCTGTTCTTGTAGATGTTTATATCACTACAGTTATGACGATTGAACACACCATTTAAGTTCTCATAGAAAGATTGTTTGCATTGGTAACAGCACTATCTTCATAGTATTTAGGGCTAGGGCTAGGGCTAGGGCTAAGGTGTATATAATCTAAATCCTTCTGTACTTCAGCGTCCAGTATTCTCCATCACAAGCTGTTCATCAATGTAAGATACAAAACCTTTTATACGGCCTAGCTATATAATATATCTTTCAAAATTTCATCATTATGTGAAGATTGACCAAATCTTGATTCAAAAGCTAAGCTAGACTGGAGATTGACTGTAAAGAGCAAAGCTGGAGTACTGACTATGAGGGGCTTGACTTGAGAGTTGACAGTGAGGAGCTACACTGGAGAGCTGACAGTGACGAGCTAAACAGAGGAGTGATAACTGTGAGTTGAAGAAGGTGGAAGAGGAGCTGGCTGAAAGAAAATATAGGAGAAACGAAAGCCAGTTTTATACATTTTATCTCACAAATTGAGCTGAAATGTGAAAATACGTAGTGTAGATTGTGGCGTGACAGGTCAGCCGGACGAGTAGGAGCCGCCACCAGAGTTACGTCTCTCTCTCAGTTTAGCCGCTAGAGGCTATCAAACCTCTACCAACCCCAAGGTTCAATTCGGAAGTATGGCAAGAGTGAGACTTTAGAGCATGAGACATAACTGAAAGGTCACGCATACCCGCAGGCCAATATATAGGGAACCCACGAGCATGCGCGGGACATAGAAATGAAATGATGTAAGGGTGTGCGTGATGACGAATAAATGACTTGAGTTCGGGTGACTTGTAATGTGCGCGTAAGTAAAAGAGTGTGTGTTTGTGAATGTGGTGGTCCGTACCACCACATAGATGGGTAGGCTGGAATGTTCTTTTGACTAAGTTCACTGAAAGCATAGTGATATTTGTTCTCCTGACTCTTATTCCATCACTTTCACCGGTTCACTGGAGTCGAGCGAACAACATATGAAAATATTCAACTACACACTATGGCTCCTTAGATTTGCTGCAATTATTGTGCTTCTCTCAGTAATGTCCCTACCGTCTTTGTCGTAGAGTGTCAACATAGAACAAAGGAGGAAAAAAATTACTTAGTAACTAAGGCTACAGTTGCTATGTTCTACAGCTCTCCGGCCTCCTTACACATGGGAAGCACGAATATTGAACAACACTGCCAGCTGGCCACTAGCAATTTTCAGCTCAAATGATTATGACTTGCCGGTAAAGGGGAATTTTTGGTAGTACAATAGTATACATATGTACGGCAAAAAATCGACTAGCTTTTTCTTGAAAACTACGTCAAAACAAAAAACTCTAGCACATTAAAGGTGTAGAGTTCTCTATCTCTACATCATTTCAGAGCCTGGAAGGCCATCGTCTTTGAATGAATGAATGAATAAATGAATTACACACAGAAAAAATGACTACTGTAACCCTCCCACACTTGTGCATTGGGAATTATAATGCTTAGTCATGAGCTGCAAGTAAACAAGTTGTGAAACTTGTCTTAATTATCAGATGTTTAATTATCAGATGATTTGAAGTTGGCCAAATAAGGAGAGAGAGGAAAAAAAAAGCAATTCTCAGGGTGAAGCTAAAATGTAGGAGTACATGAATATGTTTACCCTGTCTATTTTTTGAACAACTATTAGTTTAATAACAGCTAATAATAATCTATACTAATTGATAAGGATTGATAGAGTAGATGACCAGCAAGTGCTGTCCTGAAATGCCATAAATTGCCCATCCCATCCTGTGATCCATGGGACTATGGGATTCCATGGTGGTATGTCCACTTGTCACTCTGACTGATACATGAATATTGTGCGTGCACTCTAACTTAACTCCAAGTATTCATCACGACGATACTTATATGAGATTGTGGAATGGAATGAATAGTGGGAGCATGGGTAAGGGAGGACAAGAGGAAATCCCATGGAATGTCCCATAGTCCCATGGGAAATCCATGATATCCCATGGGACCGCGGGATGGACAATAGGAAACACATTTATCTGTAAGAGGAACAGGTCCATATTCCATAGAATGTCCCTCAGTCCCATGGGATCGTGGGATGGGATGGACAATTTATGGCATTTCTGGACACCTATAAAAAAGCATTGGATTTAGAAATTAATCTAATTAAAGTGTAACAGTAAATATTACTTTTTTTGTCTGGCGCATGCATGAATTAATTTTTGTAACGACCTGTGAGTCTTACTTAGTAGTATTTTAACACAGTTAAATGAGGTTAACTAGAGGGAGCCTGCAAGTCTCTCCGTGGGGTGGAAGGGACTGACCACAAGGCAGTGGGAAGTTGTATGCAGGTAATGTACATGCAGGTAGGAATGGGTCAAGAGTATATACTCTGCGCAGGTCATGGTGGTAGCATAGTGAGTAAGGGGTAGCAGGGCCATGTTCGTTCCCCCATTTCCCAACTCCTCCTATACTAGTATTTCCACCCTTTGAGGGTGTGATAGCCAGGCACTCAACACCCCCATGGCCTTACCTGGCTATGGGGATTTCCCCTAAGCTGAGGGATTCCCCTAATGTGTAAGTTGCCTCAGCACATGTGGCTAACAGCATGCATTGGGTCGGGCTAGCCTGACCTTCTCAAATAATGGTAAAGTAAGATGGTTTAAGGGTTATCTTGTCAATCAGTGTTATGGCGACCACATTAATACATTATAATGTTTTATGTTAAGGCTCAATGCATATAGTTTAATTGTGACAATTTTATTGCTATTGTTAGTGGCAAGGTAATTACACTTTGTCTTTTATCTGGTCCACTTTGCTGTTAAGCATATAATCCATACTTTCTTTGTCTACTGAACAGCTATAAAGTACTTCATTTTCAACACACAGAACATGGACCTATACTCCACATTGGCATAAGCATCATAGCTATGGCCTTCTTCGTTGCCTCCACTTCCTTAAATGAGTATAGTTTTTAATGTGGTGGAATGGAGACAGGTAGGCAATGCCAACAGAGTTCGGCCGATAAGGTTCAAATTTTTCTTACACAAGTCAGAACTGAATTAGAAAATGTCGAAATAATAATATAACAATGAGGTGTGTGGGTGTTGAGCATGCGTGCAGAAATGAACAATTCCATTTATGTGTAAGTATGAGTACTTGGCGGGAAAGTGAGAATGATGCAATGGTGTGCTTTAATGGTAAAGATAGTTAAATAACGAAATAATAAAGCAAATTGAATCACAGTTTCTTTGATTATGTGTTGGCGGGCGGTATACCGGTATTTAATTAATACCGCGTAACGCGAGCAAAACCGTACGGTATATTTTGACTAGAAAATACCGTCTATACACGCGATCCTTTACCTATTGAAAAATCCCTTAATGCGCGATTATTTACCTGGTAAAAATCCCCCGTAAACGCGCGTGCACCACACACGCTGCAGCTGCTTTTCATCGCTCTGCTATTTTGTTGAACTATGGCCGACCTCATGAGCAAGCCCGGCACTAAAAGCCTCATTTGGCAGTATTTTGGAGTGAAGAAAGGGAGCAGCGGTGAAGCTATCGATGATGGTACAGGAATCTGCCGTTCATGCAGAAAAGTTGTTGCAGCTAAGAATGGAAATACTTCCAATCTTTTGACTCACCTTAGAATCCACCACCATAAGCAGCATGCTGAAGTTACTGCAGCTATGAGAAAAGGGAAGCAACGTGCAGAACCAGTCAAGCCAGCACCAGATCAGCCAACACTTTCTACAATAGTGGAAACAGCTAAGTCTTATGAAAGAGGAGGTAAGAAGTGGAAGGAGTTGACTGATTCAGTTACTTATTGTCTAGCTAAGGATGGCCTACCTATGTATTCAGTGGAGAAGCCTGGTTTTCGTCAGATGCTTAAAACTTTTGATGCCAGATATTCACTTCCAAGCAGAAAGTATTTTTCAGGTACTGCCATCCCTAGCTTGTACGCTTCTGAGAGAATGAAAGTGCAACAGGAAGTGTCCAGTGTTGCATACTTTTCAGGAACTACAGATCTTTGGTCTAGTGTTGGATTGAAGCCTTATATCAGCTACACGGTCCATTATATTGACAGCCAATGGCAGCTTCAGAGTAAGTGCCTTCAGACTCACTACCTGCCCGAAGATCATACAAGTGAGATTCTTGCGAGTTCATTGACAGCAACGCTGGAATCATGGTTGCTTACTGCAGATAAACAAGTTTGCATTACTACAGACAGTGGTAGCAACATTGTCAAGGCTGCAAAGGATTTGAAGTGGCCCAGGCTATCTTGTTTTGGTCACAACTTGCATTTGGCAATCACGAAATCATTTCACCATGACCCAAGGGTTACTAGGGCTCTTGGACTGGCTTGTAAGATAGTCAGTGCTTTTCATACGAGTTGGAAGCGGAAGCGGGAGCTATCAAAATCTCTACTGAACCTGGAAATACCAGATCGCTCTCTAGTTTCAGTAAGGTTTATGCATAAATTAGGACTTCAATAATGATGTAATAATATCTTTATAAATATTTGTGGCATAATGATATAATTAAATATAATTATAATTATCATTAAAATTTTGTTGCAGGATTCTCCTACTAGATGGGGATCTTTACTCAAAATGGTGAAGCGTATATTAGAACAAGAAAGTGCAGTGCGTGCAGTTTTAAGTGCTGACCGCAAAGTTAGCCACTTGGTTCCCTCTTGGCAGGATATGGAAGTACTTCAGTCAATCAACAGTGCTCTCTCTCCTCTGTCATCTCTAACTGATATCCTGTCTGGTGAAACATACGTGACTGTCTCTGCGGTTCTACCAATGCTCCAGTTAATAGAATCTAGCATTCTAAAGGAGAAAGATGATGACACACAATTAACCAAAGATTTAAAAATTCGTGTTATAACAGACCTTCGAAATCGTTACCCGGCTTCCAATGAGATTCATAAAATCATGCAGTTGGCTACATTCTTTGATCCTCGGTTCAAATCAAAATCGTTTAGTGAATCTGACCTAGAGGACATGAAAGAAAGAATAGTTTTAGAAATTATTGCAGTTCCACCTGCTACTGCACAACCCAGTGAACTGAGCTGTAGCTCAACTGAGCCACCTCCAGCAAAGTGAAAGAAAAGTCTGGGATCATTTTTTTCAAAACATGAAAATCAGCCAGTACCAAGTTCTACTGCTGCTCTATCAGCAGGCGATCAGTGCAGAAAGGAAATTGAGGATTATTTACAGGCTCCCAAGCTGGATTTTGAAGAAGATCCTCTATTGTGGTGGAAAGGGGCTAGTCTCAAGCTATCTATCCTTTCTAGTAGGGCTAAAAAGTATCTGTGTGTGCGTGCTACTAGCTCTCCTTCAGAAAGTGTATTCAGTTGCTCAGGCAACATTGTTACTCCCTTACGTGCCAGCATGAATCCTTTCAAGGTGGATATGTTGACCTTCTTGAACAAAAACTTAAAATAACATTAATATTCACTCAAAAACTTAAAATAGTATAAACTTCACTCATTATTCATTTAATTTATTATGTCATACACATTCAAATCATCTATAAACGACTCAACTGATTTCACTCAACAACTTGAAATAGTATTAAACTTTACTCATTACTAATTAAATTTTTGTCATTCACATTATTCAAATCATCTATAAATGACTCAACTCATTATCAGAAATAGTAGGTATTTAGTACTATTGCTATAATTTTTTTAAAAATATAGTGGTACTATATTTGCCAATACCGTCCAGCCCTAGTCATTCCATGGTATTTTTTCCTTCATTTTTTTACTTGATTATATGGTATATTCACCTACACTGCTGATTATATAAGTTGTAAAGCATCTTGATGAAATAAATAACAAAGTAATGATTAAACTTATCGCTATTGAGTAATGAGTTGCAGCCTTGGAATCAAACTAGCCTTTGGGAAGCCTAAATGCATGAACTTTGTTTACTTTATAAACTATAATGGATCCAGGAAGCACTGTTTCTTTTTGTTGATGTTGAATGGGTGAGTCAGGTTAGAACATTAACTATAGACACAATGCGAAGTTGTGGCTCATGGCTAGCACTCACTAACTTTGAAAGTTTTTTTTTATGAAAAGGTTTTTTTTTGTATGAAATACAGTTAAGTCAGCTCACTCACCAATGTTGCTCAAGCACACCACTAGTTATAGCTTTGGTTATGTAGTACTTCTTGCAATTAAAAATTAGCTGTAGTATTGTTTTTTTGCAGACTATTATGAACACTATGCAGGAGTCAAAACGAAGTTTTCACGTATTATATTGGGTTCTATGTACTGACACAAGGCATCAGTTTTTATTTTGGTTTTCTAGACTTTTCACAGTTTGGGCTACCATAGCTTGTAATTCACAATTAACCCTTTCGACGCCGTAACCGCATATATGCAGACAAGAATAGATCTGCATTCTCTGAATTTAAAGAGAAAATCTATTTTAGATTAAACCGTCATTTCTTTTTCATACGTAAAGTAGATGTTATACTTCCTTTTAAAAATAATTGAACCCATAGGGACAGGTCAAGTATTTTTTTAATTGTCTGAAAATGGAGATCGAGAATTTTTTTTTGACTGAGAATTTTCAGGAGGCCGAGCGCTAAATGTTTTGTTGCCTATGAACTTCAAACTCTCACAATAGAAAGTATGAAGCCTATAGAGAGTCCCTCAGCATTTTGGAATAATATGAATAAAGTTTTTCCTACTGGACAATTGAGAGCAATCGTTTGGGTTAGTTCCTCAGAGTCTCCTCGAAACCTCCTGTAAGATGGACTGGTTCCGGTTAATTTTCAGGCTTTTAGAAGCTTATTTTGCTTGTTAAAAGGCTATAGTTACCTACTTTATAAGCCTGGCTGTTTGCTTGTAGATTTTTGTGGTTGCATTGTGGTAGAAATTCAAAAATCAAATTCAAATTCTAAAAGACGCAAGTGTTGAAGTCAGCATCGAAAGGGTTGAAGTTACAAAGTTTCGACCATTATCTGTCCAGATGTCAGTGGGGAGACTTTGCCTGCTCACAAATCTGTTCAGAGTAGCCATGCATGATTCTGTGGAAAGTTCGCTATGCAAAGCTCAAAATGTATGCATTTAGTTGCAAAACACACAAACAGACACATTTTTTCTTTGGGTTTGTCAGTTTTCTGGATTTAACCCTCTAGGGACCTGCAAAATCTATGCCTGTGACAGAAAATGTAGAGGAAGGTTCTGCATGTAGGCATGCAGACACTTTATGCATTAGCAAGAGATGGATATGGCAAGGTGTTTAACTCAACTAGTAAAGCCAGTAGGATGATAGGGCCAGCATGGTAGGAAGTGATGTGGATATCACAAATTAGGAGCTTGGTGTATATCGATTTACTATGTAGGATCACTGGATGTTGTTGCTAATCTGCTTGAAGTCCCTCACCCACTCGAATTAGTGTATCCTTGTTTAATAGTTGATTATGTATAGACAAATACTTAGGCTCATTGATAGCCTTGCCAGCTCTTAGAGTCTTGCAGACTCCTGGAAAGGATTCCCATTGAGGGAGATGGAAAAGCACAGTAGCAGTCTGGTCAATGTCCTTGGGTGCAAGTTGAGGAGCAAGGATTCTTTCTCTTTCTTGATGTGCATGTTGTATAGGAACCGTCAACAAGATATAATTCTCAAGAGGTGGCTGCATGAAGAGAACTGTAGCCAAGGAGGATCTGCAAGGATATCTGGCTCCTTCAGCTGGGTAATGTGTACCATCTCTCTTGAGGTAGCTGATCTGTTTGTTTGTAGGTATTTGAAGGAGGCCAATGTGACGGAGACGATTGAAGCCATCCAGGTCCATCCCAAGAGGGAGTACTAGAGTAGATCAGCAGGTAAGAGACCTCGACTGGCATGTTTTGTTGGGTTCTCCAGAGATGATACATGTTGCCAATGTTGTGAGGAAGGAAGAACAAGAGAATCTGAGTTACACGATTGCCATCTGGAATGAGGATTGCTAAGCCAACCAAACACAATGGAGCTGTCATCTTGGTGCAATTGTCTCAGAATGCCACCATAATACTGTTGGCTATCTGATGGACATGAAACTGATATATTACTATGCTGAGTGGAAGATACAATGATGGTTCTCATTCAAAGATACGCCAGTACTACTCTTTGCTGAGGCACCAAAAAACTAGTGTAGTCTTGTTGTACTTGATGACTCCTTTTGGTTGGCTAATAGAAATGCTGAGATAGGGGTTAAGTTAAGTCACAGATGGGAACTAACTCAGCATGTCCCATGGCTTCATTCTCCTTTAAAGCCATTAGAAAACCTTCCAACTGCCCCATATGCTTGACAGACTTTTCGTTGCTGACAAATATCTTGGGTGAAGTGGACCTAGAATCACCAGATTTGAGGTAGAGGAGCTTACCAACAGAGTTTTGACCAGAAGGTTTGCAGTTGAAGGCCTGTTCATTAGGGGTAAGAGGCTTTCCTTCCTCTGGAACTTTGTCAGAAAACATAAGCGTTCCATAATCTGGTCAGCAGATTCCTCTGTGGTAGCAGAAAATGTAAAGGCAGTGGTAACCTGGAGTTTGGAGGAAGGAAGAGAGCCTGCTACAGTTCATCAAAAGATAGTGTGGACAAAGTGCAAATCCCGTTGGGAGGAGTAGATATCTGGACCCTTGTAGCAGTTATTGGCATTGATTTGACTCAGGTCGACTGAAGTTGTATCAACCTGAAGAGATGGAGCAAGTGGTATAATGGGAGGTGGAGTAGGAGCTGTATTAACTTGAGATGAGGAGGAGCAGGAGATGTATCAACATGGGGAGCAGGTGCTGTATTAACTGGCAGAGAAGAAACAGGAGCTGTTGTTTCATGAAGCATAGTGTGATGATCAGCTCTGCATTCACAGCATCTTTTGTTACCTGACTCTTGCTGCATAGCAAGGTGATGCAGATGCAGTCAGATCTCAACTTATAATTGACATCCAGTGGTTGAAGAACTTCTTAATGTAATTATACTCTGGAACCACTTTCAAATCTGCTACATAAATATCCCATTCTTGTCTTGTCTTCTCCGTGAAAGTACAAGTAGCGAAATCGCCCATGACATGGTTAATTGTGAAGGAGTCTAGATTCTTCAGCCCTTCAACATGCTTGTCCAAGGTAGCCATCAGTTGCATGAAATTCCACTTGTTGCAATCAGTCTTCTGAGGATAGCTGTAGAGTTCTTCCATGCACAATGGGAAGTTTAAGCAAAGGATCATTTTAGACAACAGCTAGATCTACTGTAGCCTCTAGAATTGGCTGCTTATTTAGCTACTTCTTTAGCTCTTCTGTCCTTGATAGTTTTTACAAGGGAGTACTGCTAATTCTAAGGGATCACCATCAAATGAGGGAGCTTCTACATGTATTATCTTTCTGAGTTCACTATATTCAATTCTGAATTATAACAGGCGTGCTAGGAGGGGAAGGAAAAGATTCCTTAGCTTTGGGAACAATGTTAACCTGTTCATAGAATGCTTCTCGTTTGGCCTTGGACTGAGTGATGCGTCCTCCACTCCTGGCTGCTGATTATAATCTCCCAGAAGATCTACCAACTGATTAATATTGTCTGACTGTGTGGCTAGTTTAGGTAAGGAGTAAATAGACTACATACCAGTTAAAAACTTTTTTCCTTTTGATATTAACTTAATAATCAGAATGGGCTTGAAAAGCTCTATTTAAGACATGTGACCGGTTTTGAAAAAATCAGCCTAAACATGACTCATAGTTGGTTCAGTAGCCCAGGCTAAGGCCTTATGGGTCGATTGTTTTCCAAAAAACATTAGCAGAAATTGATAAACATTTGTTAACTCTGGCTTATAGTGCAGTTGTAAGCTCTGGTGAGCTCTAGAACTCACGCTATGGGGCTAGAAACACTAGCTGGGTAGACTCGTGTATGGAGCGTTGCTAAGAAATCATTTGGCGGCAAGCTTTTCAATAACAGCTGGGGGAAACACTGTAGCTAACTAATTCACTTACCTGTCTTCATTATCCACATACTCACGCAATTGTCGCCATTATAGATTGTCAAAAAGGCCTAAATGTTACCTTTTTGACTTCTTTCAATCCGCCTGCAACCAGATTAGTTTGTAGCGTCCTGGAGATACGCGGTAATAGCATATGGAGTACAAGACACGCCCCGTAGCCTTAGCAACTCCTTTACACAGTTTTTTTAATCAGCAAAACAAATTGAACAATAATACAGAAGTGTTGCAGTTCATAGGGCGAATACAGCTTATGCTACAGCTTCAAATTTGGAGGACGGTATCCCGAGGCACCGTGTGACCAACCGATAGAAAATAATAGAACACCTTAGATGCCGCATTTAGGCTGATTTTACAAAACCGGTCACATATAGAAAGTTGAATTTGACTGAAGAATAACAAATGATGTTATGGTGTCAAAAACAGGCCTCAAAAGTTGAAGTTCACATGTGACCACAGAGCAAATAACATGGGATTTGCTTTCTGTGGTAAGAAGCAATAATAGAAGCCACAGGAGTGCTCAGTAGGCTGCCACCAGAATCCACACTGACTCACAAGAGAAAGGAAGAGAGTTGCAGCTACTACACTGAGAAGCTCTCTTATTCTGTCTACCCAGTTGCAGGCCCAAGATATCTGAAGATTTAGTTACGTAAACTCTTTTGACAAAGTAATACTAGTTTAGAGTGAACACATGAAGACTGAATCAGGTGTATTAGACACCCAATATAAAACTGCCTGTCATACTCTCTTCCTGAAGTGCATGAAATAATAAATAACAATACAGCGAAGTAATTGGTTGAGTTCTGTGTATGACCGAAAATGGCTAAAAGAAAGGTGTGAGGATCACAAAAGTGTGAGGATTGGAGAACATATGCATAATCAGCAGAAAACAACTGATCCAAACTGCTTAGTCATGATTCTTGTTTGTGGACTCCAGTTTCTTGGTCGGAATGCCACCACACTTCCCTAACTTTATAGATTGGTGTCAGCAGTGAATGAGATTTTTTTAAGGAGATTTTCTCACCGCATTATAGCAGGCAGTTCATCCCATCCTTGTCGAAAAGGCATCCGGTAAAGAATGATCCCTCCCTGGTCAGTAATGAACTTCAATCAATATATCCAAGATACTGAGTAAACAACGCCAATTCAAACAGGTTGAGGTCATCAGTGCCTTGAGTTCTCTTTGGTCAGTAAAGTCTTTAAATTTTTGGTCAGTGAGATACATGAGTGAGGGCACTTCAATTAGCTGGCAGATTATTTTCCTCTCGGGGGCATGTCTGCCGATTGTAATAGGCCACAGGGACTTCTTTTTGGTTTCCTTCGACACATAAAACATCCCCCTCTTGGGGAAGCATCACACAACAAACAAAATATATTGGTATCATTAGGAATGATAAGAGAGGAGTGATTAGATATAGCTACAAGTTATGAGGTCAAAATCTGAACACACTTGAGATGATCACAAGACTTTGTTAGGTTTAGATTTAATGAGACAAAAAGTTAATGATTTAGTATAAGATGTTAATGGGAGTATAATATAATCATGCTAAAAATTTACCAAACCTAAAAATGAACGCAGTTGCTGTTTTTGTATAAATTGAAATGCCTATACACGAGCTTGTGGAATCGATATATCACGATGACGAACAACTATTTTCAAAAATTCAATTGAAGTGCCCCCCTACCCCCATACACATACTTAGACGATTTATCAATAAGAAAACGATTGCATAATTCACACAAAACATGCTCAGATATAACTAAATTATGTAAAATCGGCAAGGGATTGAAACAAAACAAGATATTTTCAGGAATGTACAAATTCGAGCTTTTGGTATTTTCTGTATAATAAATGTATGTATGTATAAATATATTTACTTGTAGCATATTAGTGCTAAATATAATAGAGTAATGAAATTGATGACAGTTCAGTAAAACTAAATAGGCTTAGCCACAAGTATTATTATATAAAGCTATAATTTTGTTTAATTTGTCTATAAATAATTTCTAAACTCTTTTCTGTAGCCGCAGTACTGCGGTGAAGTCCGAAACAATGTAACTTTGGTCTTTATATTTGGTTGGTTCTTTCTCCTAGTTAGTACTTGCTGGCCTATGGAGATAAAATGAAAAGGCAGAAATAAGTTTAATATAATCTAGCAAGTATAACCTATTTCGCATGTGTTTCACACCCAAAGAGTGTGATGGAAATGATTTCTGCCATGCTTGCTAGCAATGGTATAACTAATTTAAAAGATTTGAATGAGAGCAAATCTATATATCTTCGTGACTGCGGAGGGCAACTTGAATTTCAGAATATCCTCTCTGTTTTAATTTCTGGTCCATCTATTGTTTTGTTTGTATTTGATGCCAATATGGAGGATCTGAACAAACCCTTCAGACATACGTACAGATTGGACGATGGAACAGAAATTAACTCCTATCAATCTATTTCAGTATATGATTGTTTGCGACAAACGTTGGCAAGTATTGCTGTATTGAAAAGCAAAATCAGAACAAATTTTAAAGACTCCACTGAGCTTGACTGCAGAGTTATTATTGTTGGTACACATTTGGATAAAATTGCATTCCCTAAACCAAAAATTGAAAAATTGGACAAAGAAATTGTTGAAATATTAAAAAATAAGCATATGTCCCACCTTGTAATCTTTCGAAAAAGGAGTGATAACAAAGTCATATATGAAGTCAATAATGAGTATGCGAAGGATAAAAATTTTGAAGCATTAAAGTCAAAAATAAAGGACCTAATGGAAAATTGTAAAACTTTTGAGATCCAATACAAAATTAAACCTTTATTACTTTCTTTACATCTCGAGAATCAGAAAAGTATTATGAAATGGCATGAATTTGAAGCTTTTGCAAAAGACTTCAATATAATTGGCAAAGAACAAGTGGATAAAGTTTTGGAATTTCTGCATCACACCATTGGCATTTTGCGTCGATGAACACCACCAGTTCATTGTGACCGATCCCAGTGTTCTATTTCAGTGTCTTACCAAAATTATTGTTGATACTTTTCCAGATTCAAGCTCTTGTACAAGTGACCAAACAAAAAGACTTCAGATGGGAATTATTTCTAAAAAAGATTTATTAGAAATGCCAAGTTTTCGGGACAGTTTGAACTCAATTACTCTTGGCCCTGAGGATTTTTTCTCTTTATTGAAGTATATATCTTCATTTCATAGCACCATTCAAAGAAAGTAATAAAGATATGGTTTTTATACCTACTGCTTTATCTCATATTTTAGAAGAGGATAACAGTGAAGGAGATAGCAGTTTTTTCATCCAATTCAAATGTAAATATTGTCCTAAAGGCCTCTTCATTCTTTTTATAGCTTATTTGATGGAAGGAAGCAAAAATAAAGGATCGAATAGTGTGAACCAGAAAATTGTGTGAAATAGAAAATAGTGTGAACCAGAAAATTTGTGAACCAGAAAATTTGTCGAAACAAGGTTTTTTTTAAACATAGAGCATCATACTTGTGAGGAAGATGAGATAGCTGTTTCACTAACTAAAGAATCACACATACAAATTCAGTTTTATACACGAAAACCTTTTGTAAAATGGAAAGACAATAAGAATTATAGTGAATTATATTTCAATACTGCAAATCAGGTACGTAAAGAAGTAATGAATTCAATTGGAAAGGCATTAACACAACTCAATTATGATCAAGATAAAATTGGTCCAGTGCCAAGCAGCAGATGCAAAGATTGCAATATAATATGCCCCATGAATATATCAGAAGTAATCGAAATATATTGCCCGCAAAGAAGACAGTATAAATGTGATTCAGAAATGGAAGAAAAAGATCGCATTTGGTTCAGCACTAATATTATACAAGGTATTGTAGAATGTTCTTGGTTATATTATTTTATTTAAGTAGTAGAGATGTGCTGGATAACAAGTTTTTAAATTGCAAAACACAGAAGACTATTTTTGTATAATATGCATAAATGATCATGTAAAATGCCATAGTTATTTTAGCTATGAGCAATTTTTTAAAGTTTTAGATGCTGGCTCCTCAAGTAAGTTCTCGGTCATTCCATCCACATCAAAAGTACATTGAAACTGAAAATTGTACAATAAACTTTTGTCTTGTTGTAGGCAGCGGATACAGAACAAAGTAGCCATATTTCCTTTAGTCTGTATGTTTTAGTGTCCCTCGCCGTGATAACTGTTAATGTTAGACATTTATTTGTTCCTGTAAACTAACTTGATATCATTTTCTCACCACTTTTATTGTTTGAAGACAGCAAAATGGAACAAGTAGCTACATTTCCTACAAAAATTAATGATAAAATTTAATTTTTTTATTTCAATTTATAAACAATGTAATGTAGGTCCAGGAAATACAGTTGAAATAGAATCTGGTGAAAAAATTGTTAGCAAAACAGGTATGAGGAGAGTTGTGTGTTTTTTTAATTAGATATTGTATTAACAGTTATGTGCCACTAGAAAGAAGTAAAGAAATCAATAAATTACTTAATTCAGAAACATTTCTGAAAAAATAATTAGAGATTAATGTAAAATTGAAGACAATAATAAATGAAATTTTTAAATGAAATGTCTCCAAATTGAATGAACAGACTTGCCATCGTCCATGTTAAAATTCTCTTCAAATTCTTTCATCTTGATACTCTCCAAAAGTTTTCTTTTTATATTAGAGAGTTTAATTATACTGAGATACCATTATATGATGGACAGATATTATTTCAGATGGACAAGGGGTGCTTTTGTCTTCCACCCTCCTCCTTAAATCTTTACATATCTTGTTTGCCAAACAAATCCCACTACAAAATGAGAATAACAATGTTATAATCGGATAGAGTGTCGCGTGACACAAATCGAATCGGTTATAATCTATATTATCATTGTATGTCACACTAAATATGATTTAGAAGTGAACAACCTTATTAAAATAATGAGTAGATATTATTTTTGTGTATTGGAGTCTTTAAATTTCTTCAGAATACAATAAAAATGACTGAAAACGTTAACATTTTTAATTTAGTCCTTGTTTTGTTGCATTTATTACTAGCTCATCTGGTGACCCTATCAGCCATTTTAAGTGTAGTTTACACATTTATTATCTTGGATCATTAAGCATTCTCATACGATTACTATATTTTTGGTATAAAATTATGTAAAACTGCTACTCAAGAAGTTTGGGGGTCTTCTACATCAGGTGAGAATAATTTGGGTATGAAGACAATATGGCACATATTTTGTGCTATGTGATTCTGACATGTTTAATAATTGATGCTCTTATACTACTAAGCCTCAATAAACTCCTAATATTATCTGCTTAAAAGTTTATCAACTGTAAAATTTACTAGTAATTGTCACACAAAATTATATTTTTATACAAATTATGTGCATGGCAAAGTACTGTATTTATATCATAGTTGCTGTGGTCACAAGCATGGATTAAAAGTGTTATTCCCTCCAATCACATTTTTGAGGTATTACTATACAAAAACCCACAGGAAATACTTTAGCTCCACTGGACTGATTGCTCCATTTATTCTAATTATTCTAGGTGATAAGAAGCTTTAATCGGAGTTTTAGGTCACTATGGTTTGACAAGCCTATGCAAAAAATTCTGCTGATTAAAAAAACGCAGTCTTAGTTCATGTAAAACACAAAAGCTATTTTTTGCATTTTAGGTAAATAGAATAAATGCCACTTGTAGCCCTTTTATTATCACATTAGAGTAAATAATACTACTCTAAAATATGACTCATGTAAATAATTGAATACAGTAGTTCTAGTCAGTATAAAGACACTTCAGTCGACGTGATCATTATTACTATCATTTCATCATTGGAAGCATCCTCAATATCTCATTCATCATCATCGTGAACTTTATCATAATCATCATCATTTTCCTCTGGGATTTGAAAGGAGTCACGTGCGCTTGGAGTAACTGTACAAAATGCTAATCTGAGGTGCGTAACATTTGTTACAATTGTTCGGGTTCCTCAAAGCTAGTTGCCTACCTGCACAGAGCTACGTAAGCCAAAATATCGAGGGAATAACCACTTCTAAGGCAACTGAATACTTTCTAGTGTAGGCTTCATATTCCTTACTGGATCTTTCTCATCTGCATGCTTCCACAGGTACACAATATAGTTGCACTGTGCCAATTTTTCATCCACACATTGGTTTATAGTTGTTTAGCATAATAGAAAAATATGAACATGATAACAATAACTTCCTGGTGCTATCTTAAATAATACACTAGGATGGTACACTAAGCGAATAGCGTAGGCCGCAATTATTGACCAGAACTTTTACACGCAACATACTTTCTTACCTTCAGGTCGCATGGAGACGGAGTTTCCACCAACGCAAACTTGAGAGCTTCAACTTCCATTTAAATGGTCGAACTCTTCGCTTAAATAGATATCTCAGGAGATATGAGCTTTACATCTGACGATCTCAAATTCATTTATCGACGACCGATACCTATTATGATTTCACATAGAGAGATTGTATTGCTCTATTATCGATGATTTATTTTTTCTTATAAATACCAAAAAATAGGTAGCGATTCAGAATTAACTGTGATCATAATTGCAATTTACAGTTATTATTACACTATGGGGGGGAAAGGGAAAAATTATGGTAGTGATTATTTAATTGGCGAGCGAGCGTAGCGAGCTAGACACTTACAGGGGTAACACAATCGAAAATCGGGGATGTTTGTTGGCGAGCGAAGCGAGCGAGACAGTATTAGGGGTGGATAATGCAAAATCGGGTATATGTTATATGTATATATGTATGTGGGATGGTACGTATGCCCTTTAAACGCTCGCGCGGGGAACTCTTTTCTCCTAAAAAACGGCTTTTTAGGCTTGACCCCACAGTTTTTTCTGAAACTACAGCATTAAGCAAGCATTACTTTATACTTAAGCTCCAAAGTGTGAGAAAATTCCTGCGAAAATACTTGCTTTTCAAGAAACAAAAAGTTGATTCGACCGGTTACTATGGCATTGAAGACCCTTTTCCAGACTCAATTTCAAAACTTCGCCGGGATACGGAGTGCCGGTTGTTGGTTGTCAAGAGCCATTGGTAGTCAGAATGCCGTAGTATTAATGCTAAGGAAGCGACTACTTCTCGAGGGAAGCTGAGGTAAGTACGTAATTCCATATTTGTTAGCTAAATATGCAAAATTAACTCTGGCCTTTCTTTTTAGCTTGTCAACAGTGACTGGTAAATTCAAATAGTCAGATTGGCTCAAATTTGGTACTACAAAAGTTACCACTGCTCAAGAAAATGAGGTAAGAAAGTAATTTTGTATTTGTGTGCTAAAATTGATTGTCTTTTGTTTTTGTAGGTGAGAGCTTGTTGTCAAGAATTCAAGGTAATTCAGATGGTCAAAGTAACTTCAATTTGATACTACAGAAGTTATCAATACTCAGGAATGATGTAAGTAGTAATACCATATTTGTTGGCTAAAATTATTATCAGAATGGTTGAAGTTGATACTACAAAAGTTACCATTAATAAGGTAAGAGAGTGATTTTGTATTTGTTTGCTGAATCAAATGTCATAACTGCTATTATATTGTTTGCAACATTATACATACTATGTTACCTAACTATCAGGCTCACTCGCCATTTGTGCTCAAGCACACCACTAGTTTATTTGTACATGTATATATTATGTTTGGACGTACGTATGTCATTTTGTACTTTGACCCTCGCATCTTTGTGTTAGTTATGTGGTCGACCACGTCCCAAATTGCACTAAACAGAATCCTATGGTTTATCGATCAGTACCTGTATCACCCTAGAAATTGAATTGTTTACCGTTTTGAATTCTTTTGCCGGTGCAGTTCAAACTTGACAACTTAAGGGACTTCCATTTCTATTCGAGTTAGTGGCGGTGGTAAGTCAATGCGCTCTTTGTCATGGTTATAAGCCGTGCGCACAGTATTTACCTGAAAATACATTGTCCACTAGACTACTGCGAAGGTAAGTCTGTGTAGGTGCATGGTGTTACAACCACTACTTAGCTAAAGAATATCACAAAGAAAACTTTTAAATAACGTGTATTGTTTTGTTGTTGTTGTTTTTTCCCTTCAATCCAAGCAGTTGCAGAGTTGTTACTATGGCACTGAAATTCCTTTACCAAGTATGCGAAATTTAAAAACTGGACCTTATTTTCAGTAGCTTCAGTGTTAGAAGTCAAAATCATTCATATAAAAATAGTATAGTCTTTAGGCTCGCTCGCCATTTGTGCTCAAGCACATCACTAGTATATATATATGTATATATATATGTATGTATATATGGATTGTACGTATGCCCTTTAAACGCGCGCGCGGGAAATGTTTTTTCTTAAAAAAAAACACGGCTTTTTAGGCTTGACCCCAGTTTATTCTGAAACTACAGCATTAAGCAAGCCTGACTTTTACTTAAGCTCCAAAGTGTGAAAACGCTTGCTTTTCAAGAAACAAAAAGTTGATTCGATCGGTTACTATGACATTGAAGACCTTTTACCAGATTTAAATTCAAAACTTCGCCTTTTTTCCGGCTGAGTGCGGCTTGTTACTAGTTGTCAAGAGCCACCTGTAGTCAGTACTAAGAGAGCTATCATTACTTCTGAAAAGCGTATGTAAGCACATAAAGTATTAATGCTAAGGAAGCTACTACTACTCGAGGAATGCCGAGGTAAGTACGCAATTCCATATTTGTTAGCTAAATATGCAAAATAACTCTGGCCTTTCTTTTTTATAGCTAAGAGCTTGTTGTCAACAGTGACTGGTAAATTCAAATAGTCAGAAGGACTCAAATTTGGTACTACAAAAGTTACCACTGCTCAAGAAAATGAGGTAAGAAAGTAATTTGTATTTGTGTGCTAAAATTGATTGTCTTTGTTTTTGTAGGTGAGGAGCTTGTTGTCAAGAATTCAAGGTAATTCAGATGGCCAAAGTAACTTCAATGATACTACAGAAGTTATCAATACTCAAGAATGAGGTAAGTAGTAATTCCATATTTGTTGGCTAAAATTACAAATAATAACAACACTGGTTTATTTTTTATCGTAGCTGAAAGCTTGTTCAAGAGATACTGGTGATTGAGATTATCAGAATGGCAGATGTTTGATACTACAAAAGTTATCATTAATCAGGTAAGAAAGTGATTTTGTACTTGTTTGCTGAAATAAAAGGTCATAACTGCTATTATAGTGTTTGCATGAACTAAGCTAAAACATAGTAACAATACTTTTATGTTACCTAACTATCAGGCTCGCTCGCCATTTGTGCTCAAGCACACCACTAGTTTATTTATATATATGTTTGGACGTATGTATGTCATTTTGTACTTTGACCCTCCGTATTTTTGTGTTCGCTCGGCGTTCGACCCCGTCCCAAACTTCATTAAACAGAAATCCTCTGGTTTAGCGACCATTACCCGTATCACCTTAGAAATTGAATTGTTTACCGCTTTGAATTGTTTTGCGGGTGCAGTTAAAACTCAAAAACTTATGGGAGCTCCATTTCTATTCGAGTTAGTGGCGGTGGTAAGTCAATATGCTATTTGTCACAGTTATAAGCCCTACTCAACAGTATTTACTTAAAATTTATTGTCCACTAGACGAACCACGAAGGTAAGTCTTGCGTAGGTATGTTCAGTTGTGTGAAAGTATTGTGCGTTACAACTACTATTAAGAATATCACAAGAAAAATTTAAATAACGTGACTCGATTTTGTTGCTTCTTTTTCAATTCAAACAGTTGCGGGGAGCAGTTACTATGGCATTGAAACCCCTTTACCACATAATACTTAAATTAAAAACTCGACTTTATTTTAGTAGCTTGAGTGTTAGTTGTTAAAATCAATCATTTAACAATAGTGTGGTTTAAGGCTCGCTCGCCATTTTGTGCTCAAGCACACCACTAGTATTATAGCTAGTGCGGGTAAAATCGCTTTTGACCACAATATTTAGTACTAAAATGCTGATAAATACCATTTAAATGTAATATTTCACCATAGTATAGAATAAATTGAGAAAAGTATGATATTTTGTGTCTACAAGTAAATCATCCAGAAGCCTTGCCAGAAGAATCAAGCATCACAGAATTCTTTACTGGCACTCCAATGCTTACATCAATTAAATGCCTACCAAGCAATGATAGCACAGAATCAACTCTGTAGTAGTTTTGACAATAGTGGTCAAGCTCCAGAAACTCTCTCTGGTGATAATTCACTTCAGAATAAAGAATTGTGTACCCCTGGCATAAATTCTCGTAATAATTCATATCCTGTGATAGTTTCTCATACTTTTGCTGGTGAGAAGCCAGATGTAAGTACAGGTTCAGATTCACCTGTGACTCCTAGCAGATCCAATAGTAACTCAAGTCAAGCTCTTGCCTTGAAGCGTTCGCCATTAGCTTCAATTACAAACTTGCTGCCTGGCAATCCCCCCAAGTCTTCTTGAACAATTGTTAGCAAGGATTTGGATACCATGACAGAATCCTTGAAAACTGCAAATACTGGTAAAGCTAGGGTCTTAACAAGTGCAGAGTACTTAAAAAAATGCTGGATGAAAAGAAGCAAAAAAACGAACAGGCAGCACTAGAGAAGGAAGAGCGAAAGAGGGAACTTGAAAGAAAGAAGTTTGAAAGAGAAGAGATGGCAAGGAAGAAGAAAGAGAAGCAGCTTGAGAAGAAAAGGATGAGGGAAGATGCTGCATTGAAAAAAGCAAAGTCAGGTGGTAGGAAGTGCAACACCAAAAGTACAGGTACTATATCCGATAAATCAGTAGAGACTTGACCTCCATCCTCAAGTACTCCTACATCCACAACCACCACATCACTCGGAGACGTCCAAGATGGAAAGGAATGGCTGCAGTGTGCTTGTAGCCGGTGGGCACATGAACAATGCCTGAAAGAAATTGTCTTGGACAATCAAGGTGAGGAGCAATTTTGCCCATTTTGCATAAATCAATTTCAAGTATTTTTTTTTAGTCATCATGCAACAAACTTCTACTTTCATACAACAAACAAATACTTTCATACAGATCATAGCCTTCCTCAAATCGATTCTGGTACAGAGCTTTTCAGTAGAAAATGAAGGAGACTCACTATTGTCTACACACAAGGGGAACTGCTTTCGTACTTGTCAATATCGATTGACTCACTATCTTCGTGATTAATTATAACTTTGCGACGTATCTCCACTGCACCATCATTCCCTGGATTATGCCTGCTCTTTTAAAGCCATTGCAAATCACTTCAGGCAAACAAGACTTGAGCCATGCCTTAAAAATAAGTTGAAAAAAATTAAATTTAGTGATAGCTTTCCCCTGTGATACTTGAATATAATCATGGCAGACACATTGCTCCAGTGTTTCTTCAGGGAGCAAAAAAAAACTAACATCTAATGGCTGAGTCTCATGGGTAGTGTGAGGTTGGCGGCAGAAGAAAATAACAGAATGGCACACCGGATAGAGTCTGGATCATAATGTGAACTATGCTCATCCACAAGGAGCAACAAAGGACCAGACGGCACAACATGGGTGAGAAAATGCTCTTCTAACCAGCCCAGAAATAATTCCCGATTAGTCCATCCACTCTCACTCCATCCATAGCATGTACCACTCACTTCAACACGTGTCCAAAGGTGATTCAAAATTTTAGCATCAAAAATTACGATGGGCGGAATAACCTGTCCAGTACCACTACTCGTTCCAAGAACAGTAATCTGTGCTTTCGACCCGGAACATTGATAGCGCACCTTCTTCTGCCCACAAAATGCAGTAACTTTTGGTCAGCGGGGATTCAAGGGAAGATTGCTCTCATCCATATTATATATTTGCTCAGGATGTACCTTCAAATTGTTATCATTTAGCACACTGTTAAGTAAAGTAAGTCACTATTTTCCTTATTCATGGGATTCATTCGAGTATATCCTGTAGCATCTCAAGTGCGAAGACAGAGTAGCCCCCCAGAAGCTCGCTGTGGCTGACATGGTGGAGTTCTTTTTATTCTTTTTCTTTCCGTAGCAAGCCATTATCAAAAACAAAATATCAGCAAAACTATAAATCAATTGCTCAAACAACCATCTATTTGACAAACAGCAACAAAAGAGCAACAACAAACTATTAACACTTCACACACTCAAAAAAAACCAGCTACTGTAACTGACTCTGGATCACTACTCCGTGAATAACCGTGAATTTCCGTAAATTGTGCTGGTCGATAATAAAACCAGTACCTACCGGTCAATAATTGGCGGCTTACGCTACAAAAAATGGGAAAGAGACTACAAGAAAACATTAAGAAAATTTTGAAAAACTTAAATGAAAGAATCCAGAAATTAAATTGTTAAATAATAGTACTTGAATAGCAATAAGCTCATTTCCTATAAAAAATTAATATTGTTGAAATTTTCGAAAATTTTGTTGTGTTTGAACATGATTAAATAAACTGATAAATTTTCTTTTCTTTTTTTAGATAAGAAAGCTCCGAATACAACTTCATCATACAGGGAGCAAGCTAATAATGTGAGATTTAGGCTCATACATAATATTATATGCTATACATTGGAAAAGTTAATGATATAATCACTGTGCAGTTGTACCTTGCTTATTATTGTGGGGAGAGTGTATTCATTAATTTGCCATCACCTTTACATAATGTATTTATTGATTGTGCAGTACAAAATTTAATGGACTAAAGTAAGTGGCATTTTTTACTTATTTATTATTTATTTTTTATGATAAACTAGTCTTGAGTGAAAAGAGAATCCAATTGATGCAAACTTACTTCAAATCAATGGCTTTGTGTCTTGAAACAAAAGACCGCTATCCCAGATTTTTTTTATCAATGTTTGGGTCATGATGTAAACTAAGTGTTACACCGGATGCTGTATGTGCAATACTAACATGCCAATAATAGTTGCACTATCTCCCCTTTTATATACAATCTCAACAGGATCAGATTTATCTGGGATTCAGGATAAGAAACATTTGCTTAGATGAAGTTTGATTTTGTGATCATGATGTAAATTTAATGAAGTGACCCAGCAAATCTATTCTCTCTGCACAGCCAAAATTATTGACTGATTGTTGAGACAACTTGAATATAATGCATTCATACGGTGTCATGTCTATGTGTTACCACTGTTACAGTGAACTTACTGGATATTGTAATTTAGGTAAATTTGTTGAGTTTCTGGAAGATATTGGGAATCGTTGCATTCATCTGCATCATTGGCTTTGGTATTTTAATACTATTATCATTTACCAACACCTTATCTAGTGGTAAGTTTAACTTAAGCAAGTAGAAATGTGATTTTACTATCTTTATATCGAGTGATCTATACAAACGAATGTTGAAAGGTCTAAAGTAACTTGATGATAGATTGTGTAGAATTTAATTCAATTCCCTTACTGTAAACACCTTAAACTCAATTGCCATCAGGTCTCATACAAGAATAATTTATAACATTATGTATAGCTCTGTGTAAATATAACCAAATGTAGAGGTTGGAGAGATGGATAAACAGAACGATAGAGTAAGAAACATTTAACACTAATGATTATGACAATGTATTATACACAAGTTATCATAATTAATATGATTTTTGCAGTTAATACACCACAAACAGGTGACAAACCTCACGTGCATGATAAAGCAGGTGTAGATGATCAACTAACTATGACAGTGTTACGCAACTTCCCTGTGAAATCAAGAAAAATTGACTTGGCCTCACGTATTTCGTCTAGTAACTACAAAAGATTTGGCCGATGTTTACTTGCAGATGACACTGGAGCAAAATTGTCCATTATTGAGAGCACACATCGTGGAAAGATACAGGACATTAATGATGAAGTTTTTCAAGAATGGTTGGCAGGAAGTGGAAAGGAACCTGTACTCATGGAAACATTTCTGGGCTGCCTTGAAGAAGCCGGTCTAAAATCCTTAATGAAGGATATTCGTGATGAATTGTGATGTAGTCTAGCAAGCCGTAAGTATGTGAGGAGAAAGGAATAGGTTATTTGGCCGTATGGTGCTTCAGACCATCTCATGTTTGTTGCTATATATTGCCTTGTCAGTTTTTAAAGCGTGAGGAACTATATAGCTAATGGAACAAACACATAATTGTTAGGACACTGCCACTATTGACATGTATGTCATGTACTATGTAACACATGTGCTTGCACATACCATGTTTCATAAAATATGCGGCACTGTGATGAACTTGCATGCCCATACTTACATATATACATATATAGGCGGCGGAAGCAGTTAAAACTTGGGGGGGATCAACCTAATTAGCTATAAACTACAGTGTATATCTTTGCTAGAGTTTTGACTAAAACTGTTTGGGGCAGTGTTAGCTAATACACTGTAAATATTATGATTTTTCAATAATTGAATAAACCTTTAATGAAATTTAAGAATGTTATTATAAAAACAAAACAAAAGACAACACACATATAAACATTCACTGTCAAAAAGTTGGGGGGGGGGGGGCTCTGCCCCTACTATTCAAAGTTGGGGGGGCTAGAGCCCCCTGAGCCCCCACCTTCTGCCGCCTATGATATATTATTTACATATATAATTTGAACACAATTATGTTCTACATAGTAGTCATTATTTTTTCAATTTATTAATAGTACATAGCTAGTCACAACTTACTTAATAGTGAAGTCATGTAGCTAATGAATTACTTTGGTATATTTTCGCGAATAAATTTAATTTATTGGTATGAATTAGGGCAAGCATCTGAATATGGATAAAATTTAAAAGAAGCATCTACTGTTGAACTTTATACAACTGTACTTCCACATTTGTGCGTACCTTTTACAATAGCTTGACTATTTGCACCGTTTTGTATACTTTTATATACTTTTCTAATAAGATGGGTCACTTATTATATTTATATATTATGTTTATAATATTATTATGCAGTTTTGTTTGTTTCTCAAAATAGCTTTGATTTTTGTTTTAAGTGAATAAAATCAATTAGCTATTCATTAACTACAAGAAGCAGGAAAATATTTTTTATTAAGGCTTTTATGAATTTTAGTTTTAATGGAATAACTGAGAAGTTTTTTATGTGGCTATCTCTTAAAGCAACTAATGAATAAAAATACTTAATTTTTAATAAAACTAAAATTTATCACTTTTAGTGATATCGCTGAAAGGAGACAAATGACCAGTGGTTTTCCCAAAGTTAGTAAATTTGAAAAACAAGTACTAAAACTAAAATTGAAATTAGTACAGTAGTGAAAACTAAGCCTAAAATTAATCTTGAAATATTTGTTGTCAACATAACTATAACTAGAAAACCAAATGTAAATGTTCAACCAAAACAACAGTAGTTGGACTAATAAAGGCAGAGGATATTACAGGTGGGTCTATTCATGAGGTTCTTAACCTCCATAAGAAGATATTATGACAGTCAAATTCAGACTCTAACAGAACTGAGCCTTCACTTACAGAAATTTAATTTCTGGGTCAGGTGAACAGGTGAACAACAACATCAGTGAAATGGCTGACAGTGTGTTCATGAGGGGATCTGAAGGAACAAATGTAGCTATATTGGCTTTATTTTTCTCAGCTCCTTCCTACTGAAGACCTGGTGTACTGCATGCTACTCAGAGTAACTACGCTTCATTTGAACGGTCGGTCCAGAAAATTCCCTTTAAAAACTTTAGAGCAAGCAGGAAAGTATGCAGTTTCAAAACTCAATAGAAAAGTCTATAGGAATAAATAAAACCTTACAATAATTGAAATTTTAACAAATAGATAGAAATTATAAAATTCATGAATAAGATTATATAAAAGATTCAGTGTGAGGACATAAAGTAGTACTGGAATGTGTGACCATAGCTAAAGGTGTAAGTGATGTACTGGATTTTTCACATTACTGTTGAGAACTTCAGAAGTTTATAACACTAAGAAAGTAAGAATAGAGTATAAGTACACACTTAAGCACATAACAATCGGACTTACTAGAGGAGGCGTTCAGTCGCAGTCCTGCGCATCTTTTCCTCTAAGATTTGTGCCACATTAGTAGCTCTGGATCATCCTCTGCAATCTTCAGCCAGTTTTAGCATGCACACAACTAGAAACTCATATAAACGATAAACTACGAGTGGTTAGTTACAACCAGGCATATATTAAATACAGCTGCAGAAGAAACTGCCATCCCTAGTGAAAATTCTTGACAAGATAATCTAAGATCTTACAGGATTTAGTGGGTATTGGCAAGATTTATCATGGGTAAGATAGGCCATTATATTTTCTTGCTACAAGATCTTGCCTGTTCCTGTTAGTGCAAAAGACTAATAAGAAACATCACTCACAATCCTGCAAGAACACACACAATTATTTTTAATAAATTTCTTGGAAAATGATTTGCAATCTTACTAGGGTACCTTACCATGTGTGTTTCTGCAAGATTATATAAGATCAATTCCGTGACATTTCATGTTATATCATGGAAGTGTTTCACTTGTGTAATCCTGCACGATTACACAATATCAATTCCATCTGTGATCTTGCAAGATTGTTATAGTATATCATATCATGCTTGAATATAATTTTCCTGTTTGTGTTGTCCTTATCGTAATGAAATAATGAAATATTAAATCTTATGTAAGGTTATTATAACAAGATAGTGCGGCTTATCTGAACTTACGGAGGATTGTGATTAATGACTATTAATATTAATGGTGCCCATAGTTATTAGGAATAACAATTACATATGAATGTGAAGGAACAGATACGTGAATATATTTTGATTTCAAATCTGATACTAGTATGACAAAAACTGGAAGGAGATTATCTTGAACTTCTACAATTAAGCAAGTAATAAGATCAGATGATATGTACTTATTTAAATCAGGATTTGCAATTTGTTGAAGTACAGATTTATTAGTTATTTTAAATAGCTTGATTAGAGCTAGTGGAGATCATATGTGAGGGGCTCTGCGAAAACCAGGTGTTTCCCTAAAAATTGAAAATTGAGATTTGGGCATTTTCAGAAAAATCATACCTTCTGCTTTAAAATAAGCTATTTGCCGCCGGTGTGCGCTTGAGCGTTTTAAACTTACACGCATTTGAAGTCGGTAACTTCAAAATGTTTATTGTTCGTGACACTCCAATTGGAAATTCGCGGAGAATGGCTAACTTTAGAGTTCCCATTTTTGACATGCTCACTTGCCAAGAAAACGATCACTTTAGAAAATGAAACTTGGCAGAGAGTTAGATAAAGGTTAGAAGTTTATAATTATGGAAAAATATAAAATTAAAAAATAATTCACTTTTTTCATACTTTTCGCCGTAATGTACAATTGCGTTTTTAGGGAAATGTCTGGTTTTCGCAGAGCAGCTCACATATATATATTCAGCATTAGCTCTGCAGCTGATATTTCAGCCTCAAAACTCAGGCTTGAGTAGAATATGTATAGCACATACAATCAATGAGAAATGGTGTATATAAAGTGGTGGCATTTTGGATACACATAAGATTGGTAGTGAAACCAGTTATGATACTCACTAGCCTCTGTGAGAACAGAAGTTCCATTGGAGGTTTTTCCCGCCAACCCAAACAGATACTACTACTACTAAATTGTCCTTATTCCACTGAATATTAGACTTTAAATTCTACAAACTTTAATGACTGGCCAAATGGTGGTATTAGATGACTTGAAAAGAGATATACCATCAGTGCTAAAGGAAATTCCACAAGTTCCATCATTAAGGTCCTTTAACCCTTTCGTTCCGGATCCCGCTTTAAAGCTAGTCTCGCGTAGCCAGACCCTTTACCAACCCTAACCGCTACGCGGGGAAAGAAAGGGTCTGGGAACATACAATACAACGACTTGTTCAGCAGCACCCCAAAAAGGGTGCTTAATTATCACATTCCAGCAAGCTTGCGGTATACTGCGTGACGTCAACATCACATCTGGGAGGGTGAGAACGTTGCGTGACTTCGTCAAACTGGTGAAATTGTTTTCGTAGGCTCTTTATAAGCACCTGGCAAGCAATAAACGTACCAGCATGAATAGGAGAGCTGCTACCCGGCCGTGGCCGTGACGTCATTGGCTACCGCAGGCATTGGAATGTGATAATTGGAGCACCCTTTTTGGGGTGCTGCTGAACAAGTCGTTGTATTGTATGTTCCCAGACCCTTTCCTTCCCCGCGTAGCGGTTACGGTTGGTAAAGGGTCTGGCTACGCGAGACTACTTTAAAGCGGGGTGAGACCGGTTGGTTTCTCCGAATTTTAAAAAATAGTTACTTTATAGCTAGAACGTTCAGATTGCATACACAGGTGCCCAATGCATTGGAGAAGCATCTAAAATAGCTTTCAGCCAGGACTGCTTCGACAGTACCTCACAGCAGTTGCTTTTATTTCTTCCTCGGCAAAAAAAACAAACATCGGTTCTCCGTCGAATTTTAAAAAAAGTTACCTTCTTCACAGCAGCTTCATTTATGGATCCAGTCATCTCCAGAGCTTTGTAGAAGCAGCAAAAAATTGCTTGAGCTCAGTAGCCTTCCATAACACATTGAAACAACCGCTTCTTTGCCGACCAAGACTTTGCGGTTTGACTTACTGTCTTCTCCATTTTTTATAAAATCGCCAGTTCAACTGGGGACCTCCCTATTACGTACAGTCTTAGGTAATGCTTATTACATCATAGGAAAAAAGTGAGCGTGTCGTGTGACCCCGGTAACTATGCAAAAAAAATTTTTTTTCAAAGTCATTTTTTGGAAGATGGCGTCTAGAAGTTACAATGCGGTGCAAGTTTTAGACTTGCTTGATGCTGACTCTAGCGACTCAGGATCAAGCGGAGAGAAGGGAGACGACATCTAGGGCTATAGGAGGCCCTGTATCAGGGTTGGTGGACCAGACCCCGTCAACTCTGATACTGAAAATGGGAGTCAAGAAGATGATCGAGGTAAGCTTGTCTTTCTCTTGTCTTTCTCTTGAAAAATAGCAAGCTTCTGTTGTGGAAAGGACTTATTTATAGCTATATTGAGATAGAGTAAGCTGTTTAGCTATAATATATATATATTTCATTGAGTTTTGAGATTTGAAAGTGGCTTGTGGTTTTTTGAACAAATTCAAATTTTCAAAAAAATTAAAAAAGTTTTTACCACATATACTACTAGGACCAGATGTGAATGCAGTCACCGACCCAGATTACGCAGATGAGGGGACAGGAGCAGAGTCTTCCAGTGATGAAGGAGAGGATACCGGACCTGAGTCTTCCAATGATGAAACACGAATAGGCAGCAGGTTCCAGTGATGAAGAAGAGGAAGTGGCTCCTCCTGCTCCGAGTTCTGGACGTCCTCGCGGTCGGAGAAGGCGGGAATTGAAGAACAAGAGTCGGGTGGATGAGGTAGGGGGAGAGTGGAAGAAAGATGACAACACACCCATTGATATTCCATAATCTTTTGTGTGAAGGACCACAGACTTTGATATTTGTGGCTGCTCCCCCCCCCCCCTCCCCCTCCCTGAACATCCCAAAAGTTGTAATATGTATTGTTATTGTCGTTGTCGTTGTCTGTGTTTTTGTGGTGTTGTAGTGGAGCTTCACACTCGATGTATATGTGTGTGCGTGGAGTTGAAATGTTATTCTGGCACTTCCAGATCTAACCGGGGAGGGAACGAACTCGGGGGTGGGGGGGTGGGGTCTTTTCTAATCGGGGCTACTATGCCCATGTAAGTTGAATTTCATGTATGTGTGTGTGTGTGTACACCAGTCAATTTATATTATACATTTATTTTTATGATCTGTATTCACCTGTATCTTCTTTTTTCTAGTGTGTGTGTGTGTGTGCATTTGTGGAATGAGAGAGAGCATCCGTGGACAAACAGTATGTGGCACTTCCGTATACAACCTGGGAGGGAACTCTGGATCTTTTTGGATCGTGACTACTATGCCCATGTAAGTTGAATTTCATGTGTGTGTGTGTGTGTGGTGTGTACACCAGTCAATTTATGTATAATAAAATATACATTTATTTTTATGATCTGTATTCACCTGTAGCTTCTTTTTTCTTGTGTGTGTGTGTGTATGTGTATGTGTGTGCGTGCATTTGTGGAAAGAGAGAGAGAGCAACCATGAACAAACAGTATGTGGCATTTCCGGATCCAACCTGAGAGAGAACGAACTCGGTGGTCTTTTTCGGTCTGTGACATCATCCATGCCTGGTAAGTTGAATTTCATTTTTTCAACTTACTGATATTTGGGTGTCCAGCTAGGGCTGGGGGGATTATGGTACAAGAATGTCAGTGAAAAGTAATGACGGGGGAGGGGGGGTTATGGTACAAGAATGTCAGTGAAAAGTAATGACGGGGGAAGGGGGGGTTATGGTACAAGAATGTCAGTGAAAAGTAATGACGGGGGAGGGGGGGGTATGGTACAAGAATGTCAGTGAAAAGTAATGACGGGGGAGGGGGGGGGGCTCAATTCAGCGAGGCCAGCAGTTATGTTACAAATGTCATTGTTGTCTTGTGTTTTTTTGGTATTGTATGGAGGTTCCGGATCCTATGGGAGGGATCGTTCAGTCTGTGACACCATCCATGCCGGGTAAGTTGAATTCCATGTGTGTGCTTGTACTGCTTTTCATTTTCAAAGTACACTTTCTCAATACATGTTTCTCTCATGTACAGTGTGGAGTATACATAGCAGGTGTTCATACAGTGGGAGGCTAGCGCTGGGTTCCCCCCTAGAATTTTGGGAGTTGAATAGAAATGAACATTTAGGAAGCATTTATTTTTAGTCTGATATTGTATCCCATTATGTTCCTATCATAACTGAGCCTTTAGTGCATAGGACCGAACACTGATCATCAGTGTGAAGTATAGACTCGTATGCAAAGATGTGCATCAAAGTAGTGTAGGTTCCAAAAAATGGGTGTGGCGAAGTACACTCGGAGCCCCACCCCAAACAAAAATCCTGTATGAAACCGCATACAATACATCATAAAGTTGCAATTATATAGAATCATGAATAATTTGTTGTTTGTATTACAAATATCTTTGTTGTTTGTGTTTTTGTGTATATGAAATTGTTTTGTAGTGGAGCTCGACGTCCGATGGCATACGTTCCTTGTGGACACTCATAGATGTCTCCTACATGATCACAATCAGCACCACACACAACAAACAACATATTTTATTGTTGAACTAATATAATATTGGTATATAATGCATCAAACAATATTATTTCTATTTTATTTTTTTTTTTTTATTGATGGGAAAAGTGGATTTTTTGGGGGGAAAAAAATTTTTTTTTGGAAATATTAGTAGATGGCTTAAATATTATTCAATTTTGTCAATCAAAAAATGAGGGGAATCCCAAACTCTTGGTCTATTTAGTGATATATGGTTGCTATGGGGTTTTCCCAGCCAGCATCGAGTTAAAAAAATAAAACGGCAATGCTCTATTCCGCGGTAGAAAATTAGATTTTTCCCCGCGCGTAAAAACAATTCAGGAAAGAGAGGGTTAAGTTTCCTAAGATAAAAGTTTTGCTATTGTAGTTTTACTGATACACATTAATTATTCCTTAGCAACTGTACATAGAATGAGAATACAAGTATACTATGTTCACTGAAATATTATGTAGTGTTGGAAGTGCTTCAGTATTGAGTAGGAAAGAAAACATTTACAGAAGACAAGAATTGCTCCAAAATTCTTTTAACCAAACCAATATTATTATATATGATTTTCCGACCATTATGATGCTAGATATATACTTTCAAGTAACCAAAGAGTGTATAATCTTTATGTGGATGTACGTGATTGGAGAGGTTTAATTATGCAACTACGAGTTTAATACAGATTTAAACTTTATTGCTTTAATTATTTGTAAAGTTTGAGGCAATGTATTATTGGGTGAGCAGATGAGTTGGAGAAGTTCAAGTAGTTTTCCAATAGTAGTAAAGGGTAAGCGACAAGCACGTTTGAACTCCATGATAGCACATAGTACACCACACAAAAGTTATTGTGACACTTTCATATATGGGGTCAAAAAGATTTGTGACATTGACATCACTGGAAGCATAATCTGCTTGTTTCAACTGATCAAAAAGTCATCATCAGAGCCCATATCAACAATGCTATCAGAATCACTCTCATTACTGTCTAAAGAGGCTGATTAATAGTCTGGAGTCTGCCTTTCATCTAAGGGGCTAGTGTCCACTGAACGAACTTCATTCTCAATACCTAATTGTTCTGATGGTAACTGTATTGAATTACTGGCACCGTCTACAGCACAATCTGATTCATTTGCATTATTAGAAACAGATGGAATATTTTGACTAGGTGACATTTGATGTCCTGGGGTTCTTCTTTCCTGTTTAAAAAAGTATGCTCTAACAAACATGTCGCAACTCTGCAACTGATGCAGTGATTAAGTCTGATACCTAAATTTACATGCTTATAGTGAGTTCTATTAAAACCTTAGTAGGAATATGTATTAACAGCATATGATGACAATTGGCCCTCCTCTATTTAATTTAAATATCATAATAATGTGTCTAAGACATTATTGCTCACTTAATAAATGTTTGTCTGTTATACTTTTTATTCATCAGTTTAACCTTAAATAGGTTGACTTGGCATTATTTGTGCACCCTAAAATATACCATCCTACCTTTTAATTCTCCACCAAGAGGTCTTTGGAACTGCAAACTTTGGATTTCTCAGATACTTTTTGTAAGGCCCCCTCCTATTTCCTCTCCCTTCCATTCTCTACAGAGTTGTAGAATTCAAGAATTCAAACCTACCTTCTTTTTTTTATCTCTTCATAACCCAGCCCACTTATCAGGCGTGTACTACTTATAATGTATGTACACAAGTGCAGCAAAAGCAGCTACCCAGTACCTCATTTTCCTGGCTGTCCCTGCCATCCTGACTGTCCTGTAATCCCTGAGAATCTCTTTTTCAGACAGGCGAAATGCAAAAAAGGCCCTTCCTATCTTCTGATGAAGAGTCTAATGAAGACTGTGATTTAATAATTGATGCGACATCTGAAGTAGTGGTAGAAACCACACCTCAACTGGAACCAATGAAACCGAAACCTACATCAAGAGCTGTTACCAACAGAGGTTACAATTCCTTCATAACAGATGAGCAGTTTCATGCCAATATGAGAAATAGTAAGTATCCAAAAACTGTACAGCTATACAATAAGCTTAATTTTAATCAACAGAGAAAATCCACGTCAGATGTAATCAGACAGGGAAAACATTTAAAACAAAAGTGATTGCTTTGAGTAGGGAAGATATAGTAAACCATTCACACCGAGTGACTAGGCTGAAGGTGCTCAACTTATCTTGGACATCAACAAAAAGTCATATCCAGTACAGTCATTACAACTGAAGTAGTGCAATCTAGTAAGTTTGATTTGTAATGAATTGATTATTTGTTGAATTTATTATCATGCCTGTAATTGGAAAAAAAATTGTATAAGCATAGTTGCAGGAGTATACCATAAGTACAAAGTATAATTGAATATCCACTTAGCTCGTACAAGGAGAATTAATTAGCTACTTTAATCGGTTTTAAATGTCAGACTTTAAGTCATAATTTATACATGTATACAGTCAGGGTTTTTTATATATCTCGTGGGGGGGGGGGGGGGGAAGCTTCCCCCCCAAACATCTCAGCTTCCCCCCAAAAAATGTTGCAAGAATGTTTTATTTTTGTTGTTGTTATATATGCTTATGAGGGCAAGGCTTTAGTTTTTTGTGACATTTAAATGAGACTACCAAAGCCAACTTTGATAATAAGCTTACAAGGACTTTTTTGTTAACTATATTTAAAGAAATTATATTTTAGTACCACAAAACTCACTGAGACAGGCTTCCTTACTGAATTGCAAGTTCAATTCAATTGTGTGTTATCTTAGTAATGGGGGAAAAAAGATAAGTATTTCAAGGATGATTTCGATGAATTAAATGAGTCAGAAATTCAACCAAAGAGAGATAAGCCTGAAGCTCTGAAAAGACACTTTAGGCCTCGGTGCTCTTGTTACTCTCAGAGCGCCACCTAAATATCACTCTTGCTTTGCTCTATATGTCTACGAAAACCTCTTTTCCTAATCTAGCTAGATTAGCAGCCATCCTGATTGTGTTGCCTGTCACCACTGCTACAGTTGAGAGAACTTTTAGTAGCATTAAGCTACCAAGACTCGACTTCGTAACAGAATGGGTTAAAATACACTGGAATATGCCATGAGAATTTGCATCGAAGGTCCAGATCAGTTATCAAATGAACTCTTGAAGACATCTTAGATCATTACAAACATTCTAAGCCTAGAAAAATATCACTTTAACATTGTGCAATAGAATCACCTTGTCTTAAAATTTAAATTATTAAATCATCATAACTTGCATTCAGTAATTTTCATTGATCTATTTGTCTCTTAAATCATAAAAAAAAAACTTAATATCCTGACCCTGTTTTCCATCTGGTCTGCTTGAAAAGTGATAGCATAATGAGCACTGAGTGGTATGTTAGGCTTTCATCTGATAATCATTGAGTAAATGCGTGGAGTACTTATAATTAAATTACGATGTTGTATTTAATGTATAGCTTCTGGGAAGGCTAGTAATGGTGGCAGTGTGATGTCTGTGGAACCCTCAGGCTCAGAAGCTGAAGTGTCAGAAATACCAGAGTATGCTAAAGATTCCGTAAGTCTCTCTATTTTTCTCATTTTGTCAAGTGTGCTTGAAATTATTGACCTATATAATAATGTGTATTAGTTGGCTCATAGAAGTAATGGTGATCCGAGCAGAGAGAAATTCAATCCTAAAGCCCAGCAACAGATGTTTGAAATGCTAGAAAAAATCAGACGAACCCTATAAAATAAACTTGTTGACAAGATAGAAGTGAAGGGAATAAAGGAGGAAGAAGATCCCAAGTACACTGTGAGTATTATCTATAGAAGTGCGAGAATAAAACATTGAAAATTACAATTTAATATTATCATGTTCAAGTGAAACAATTTTGTTTCACTGGCAACTAATACCCACCAAAATGTAATTGCAACATTACCTGCACAGTGTTGGATTATTGGATTAATTTTAGCTGTAGTTGTCATTTATACTCAACATTAACTCAAAATGTAAATGCATATGTTTAGGTCAATGGAATAAATCTTCTGCAAATTCCACCATGGGATGCTTATGCATATGGAAGAAGTGTTATGAAGCACTCTTCAACAAGGAAGACCTCTCAAAATCAGTTGTGGTGCAGTCCTCAAAAAGTAAAAAACCACCTCTTGACAAAGAGAAAGTGGAACTGATGTTTGGTAAGTGGAGCGTCTATCCTATGCCTGTATTATAATTATTAATTTTAATATTCAGATTGCATTCGGCACAGGTTTCTTGACTATCATCATTCAAAGATGATGAGGACACTAGGACAGAAATGCTGAGATTGTGGCCGAGACAAACAAACACTTTGAGGAAAAACAAATCAAAGATGTGAAATATTGATCAAATTTGTTAAAATAAATCTATGTACTGGGCAAATACTTCAATTGTGGAATCTTGCATGACCCTGCGGGGTCATAGATTGTAGGTAAAGAATAGGTTTTTTCATGCTCCTTTAGGGTTCATGGATTATTTGTAAAAATCAGGATCTTGCATGACGTTTAGAGAGCATGGATTACCAGTGAGCAACTAATTGACAATGTCACCTCAAACTTGGCAGAGTTATGGATGCATGTGAGCACAAAGTTTGATGGGGGAAAAGTCATTAACCTCTCACAGTCTGGCTTATGGGAGTACAGTTCCATTAATGGTGCTGGTTTGCAACACAAATGGGCAAAGAGCCGGGACCTGTGGCATGAAGCAGATAACACATTTTTCTCCAACAAAGATTTCAGAGATTCATCTCAACAACATGCTAAAAAGGCAAGCAGTGAAAAAGAAAGAAAAGGAAAGGACAGCATTAAGCAGCAAAGATGAATGAAAAAAGTTAATCAAGAAGGAATCCTGTAAGGGCAGGAAGGAATATGCAAGACATGATGGTGGAGTTTCACCAAGTGATTTTTGCGACAATCTCCAGAGCATTCATTTGGAGACACTGAAAACAAGTTTTTACAAGATGAAAGTACAAGTGTCAAGTGATTTAGCCACATACAAGAGCAGACAACATGCCAGGCTGACAGTGATGTATGGATTAAAGAGACTGATAGATTCTATACTTGTGGGCATAATAAAGATGAGAACCAATACTACCAGGGCTACAGAAGTGGAAATATTGATGTACAAAAAGTTTAAAGGCAACGCAGCCACTCGTCGTGGCCATTTATTGGAAAATAGAGCTAAAGAAGAGTAGTACAGATTGTACCAATTGAAGCAACATCCTGGCTTAACTGTTGATGATGGTGACCTTTTTATATCACAGGATATTCCTTGGCTTGCAGCTACACTGGATGGACTGATTACTGATCCCAGTGAAAGAGCACATACACTTGGTTTGCTGGAAGTAAAAATATATACAGTGCTCGCGGCCTTACTTTGAAAAAGCAACTCAGAAGCTGTAGTTTTGCCTGCAAAACAAAATGATGAAGTAAAATTAAAAGAAATTAGGATTATTACCACCAAATTCAAGCCCAACTCTATTGTACCCATAGGCAGTGGTGTGATTATGTTGTTAGAATGTCCACATTCACAGAGCTTACAAAGATTTGTCATGGGTGGAGAAAAGCCTAGAAAACTCCAGAATTTTTACTTTACTGCTCTGCCAGAATTGGCATGTCCAAGACATTATTCTGGGGGAATTTCAGAGCCACTGAACTAAACATTATACAACATTCATTTACAATTCACAATAATCATATATTTCAGCTATTGTAATTTTAAGAAACATTTCCAATGTATTTTGTTTCTGGGGATAGTTTTACTCAGATGTTGCCAACACCATGTGGTAGGAGTCAAAACCACCAGTTGTAACTACTATAAGTATAGTATACCACATAATGATATTCATGAAGTACTCAGTTGAGTGGGTGCAACCGGTTACTGTACTCTACCTTTAATGATCTAGTGTAATCACAATTGAATCATTAATCCAAGATTATAATATGAAAAAACTAGCAGGAACAATCTTGATAAAATCTTTAACTTGCATGATCTTGCTATATTACATGAAATTGTACCTAAGATTTGACAGGGTGCTTCTTGTATTGCATAATTCCATCAAATCCTAACAAAGCAGGTAAGATCCCATAAGATCTTACTTTTTTTTTTTACTTGAAAAACTGCCAAATGTACTGCAAAAAAGTAATAGATCACTTGATTATGACATGAACAAAGCTGCATTATATCCACAAAAGCTACATAGTACCTACCTGGAGCTGGTAGTTTCATGTTGTCTCAAAAATTAAAAGCTAAAAATTTTAAAAGTAAACGCTATAAAAGGTCTTAAAATGTCGTTTTGAAAGTTCAAACCTCAATCAATAGTAAATGTCAGTAATCTCCTAAATCACAACTTGACAGACGGGTAGACAAACAGAGAGGATGACTAATATAATCCTCGCACGTATGTATGCTGGTTTCACTTTGTCAGATAACTGCATTACACTCTATAAATTGTGATCTTATGTAACTGCCCCCCCCCCCCCCCCCCCCCCCCTTGAAGTTACAGCCATGCCCCTTTGCTTGAGTAAGAAAAAATTTCTGAAATAGATTCTGAAGCCAACATAATTTAGATTTGGAATTACTAAGATTTCTCTCTACACTCGCGTTATTGTTTTTAATTGTCTCTATTGTTTTCTATTGTTCTCCCAACTTTTTACGTACTACTTGCTGTCCCATCCTGTCTCCCAGCCTTCCTCCTCTTTAACATACTTCCCCCACTATCTTTAGTTTTGACTACTATGCCTACTCTGCCCCTCTTCCTTTTTAATTTAAGTAGTCTTGACAACTATATGCTTCCCTCGTCAGTTTTTACTGCCCCTCCTCCCTTCTCTCACTGTTAGTTTTTGACTATGATGCTCCATACCTCAAACTCCTCCGTTTCTTTAGTTTTGCTTAACCCCTCTCTCTCTTTAGTTTTGCTCCCCTCCTCCAATGCCTAATGCATCTCATTCTCCCAGAGGTTGAGGTATATGACCACTAGTGGATTATCCATCTATAGCATATATTCAGCTACCACAGGCGTATCAATGTGGGTGTGTCATGTGTGTCTGGAGTCAGTCAATTCCTCCCTCAATCTTTTCTGTTCTGCTTTGGCCTAGATTTTGGTCACAGGACAGCCATTAAAACAAGTCTGACACCTGCAATACACTTTATGATGATCACATCAATTAGCAACAGTTACACTGTTTTTATTTGAGTCAAATTTGTAAATAGCATATGTAAAATTTTGATAAACCGGATCACACAAATAACTTTCAAGGAGGGAGAGTGTGTTTGGAATTTTTATAAAGTGTTCTCAGTAGCTGTGTGAGTACATCTTGTAATAGTGTAAGTGTTGCATCTGATAAACTGTGGTTATAGCTATAAAGCTTTATTACTATACCAGCTTGGAGTCGTATGTGTGTGCCACATCATGCTGAAGTCATACAATTCCCAACTGAGCTGGTTTATCAAACCACTGCATCTCTAGTGGTGACCTTTCAGTAGCTACTCTTTTTCCCTCAGAAAATAAGTTCAGGAAGAACTGTTCCATTACTATTTATTAGCTAGATTAAAGAAAAATAAACTAACTAAAAATACAAGAACCTTTGGAATATCAATATACCACATGCATACATTTTTTATTAGATATATTATGTTTGTCACTACATGCTGTTCTTTAGTAATTTCTTTGATATAATAATAATAATAATAATAATAATAATAATAATAATAATTACAATAATAATTACATTTTCTAATTGTGTGACAAGAACTCTACACTTCCAAGCCTTACACATTCTCTCTATAGCTTTGTTTGCTGCAGTCTCTTACTCACATGTTACTTAAGTGTTAAAGTCACAATCTTCATTAATTGACTTAATGAGAGGTGTATAATTCAATATAATATTATTTATTTGACTTGTTTATACAGAATGAAATGAATTTGGAGTAGCTAGATCTATTTGTAATGGTGTCAATACTCTAACTGTAAAACAATACACTATAAATCTTTCAGTGATTCTGTTACAAGAAAGTTTTTTTACATAGTACACATTATTATAATGTGTATGTGTGGTTGGGATGGTTTATGTTATGATAATGGCACTTGATTAATGTCTTTTATGGTCCTTATAATTAATAGGTGAGGCCTTTATGCTCTGAGGTATCTGCAAACTGTGAATTTATATTACAAATATTTGATTGACATTTTTAGTTTAATGGGCCATTTGTCTGTGTATTTTAAGGAGACTTCATTAAAATTAATATGCATAGTAGATTTTTTGTTAACTTATGTTGGCTTCTTTGTACAAAATGCGTTTATAATAGATGAGTACTTAACTAATGAGTAGCTGTGAAATTACTACACCTAAGCAGAGTGAAGTGTTGCATCTGATAAGAGCTGTGGTTGTAGTGGTTGTAGTGGTGCACTAGATTAACAGCAGATTTTCCAATGGCAAAGAGCAGCAGCTTAAAGGTCATCCTGGAACTGAACTGGGATATGCTTTTTGTTTATTTATTATGTAATAAGTAATTGTTTGCTTAGATGATTGTACTATAATAGAAAGAGGTTATTTAGTTAAATTAAGTTGTATGTGGCTGTGTAGCTGAAGGATAAACCCTTCCAAGAGTGCAGTGTTGCATCTGATAAGCAGTGGTTTATAGTAGGTGAAAGATTTAAAGCTTCAATGATTAGGTTAAATACTACCTAGAGCTATATGAGTATGTGACTGCATTAATATAGCTATAACTTAATATCATTGTAGTTAGAAATATATTATGCCTTTAGTAAAAGTGCTGAAGTCCTGCCATATTTCCGGCTGTGTTGATCTGGAAATGTCTATGCATTGCATCATAGTGACCCTTGAGCAGTTCATGACTCTCCTGTTCATCTTTGGATGGACAGCTTTAAGACAGACACTTTATTCAACCGTTTTTAGTCGTTGTTTTTCACTGTCATTTTTCATTGTTCATGTACTAATAATTTTCCTGTTAGCTATGTACAACACTGTGTGATAAATAATAGCTTGCAGGAGATGCTAAATACGACTCTGAGAAGGTGTAATTTTATCTCTCAGACTCCCAAACTACTGTTATGCTGCCTGTATACACTAGTTGGGTCACATTAAACTAATTGCACAATTTACTACTAATGTAGTAAATACACTGTATTTCTGAGGAACAGACATTATGGTTGTTAGTGAGGACTTAAGTCATACTGAATGTAATGAAAATGATACAAATACTTCATTTTAATATCACACATTCTAAGCCTATATAACTCGCCCTCAACTAACACTTTTAACTTTTTAAAAACGTATTATTGCTTAAAAAAATTGTTTTCCGCTAATTCTTATGAAGTCAAAACCATCTAGTCTTTCTGTCTGTAATGTTCAAACACCAAAGAAATGGAGAACATGCATTTTCTTCTAAAGACCTTAGAGAGTGAGCACAACATTACTACAACCAGGACTTTTATGGCAGTTGTATTGAATGAATTTATACACTCCCTAATAGCCACACCTCTATTGTAATGTAAAATGCAATAATTTTGTAATTGGTAGTGATAATTAAAAATGAACTTGCTTTCTCCACTTTGCATGAAAACCTCTGTATAAATGCTTTACATATTATATTATGTTCTTTTAGCATGAATATAAATTGCTTGACTACTAAGTTCATCTTATGTAATCATTTAAACAATTAAGGGAGTAAGCTCGATCCTTTAATCACTGCAAGGGAAGTACACAAATAGCTTCAATATTGTACAACTCATGCATTTGTATGTAAACAACGATGCCCTTGCAGTGCCTAGAAACATGCAAAATGATGATAATTTTCATGTTTCAAAGTCAAAATGGAGCACTAAAGGATTTCTATGTAAGGTGAAAAGGTTATCAAATACCCCTTGCCTCTCTTCAATGCAGCTCATATAGTTACATACATATATTTATATTCCAGGCTTCATCCTCTGATGTAGCCTTACCTTTCCAGGTTAGAGAAGCTAAAATATAGATGGGGGCATGGGTGTACACCTTGAGTTACCAGTCCTAGTACAAACTGTACAGCAGTGAAAAATCTAGCAATTAAACTGTCAGATTGATATGGTAGAGATATTTCACTCTCAGACTTTATTTTCACTGCCTCTGGCATTGAAATACATTAGCCTGCAAATGGAATATTTACCAGCTCTATCACACTCCACTCATGTAACAAGGTATTAGCTATATATGATATATATATTGTATATCCTAGAAGTCAAAAAAATCTTCCACCTATGAATATTAATAATTTCAAGGGGTGCCTTCCCCTCCCAGCTACTACTGCCCATGACATGGCTAAATGTGTGTGTGTGTGTGTGTGTGTGTGTGTGTGTGCCCCGATTGTCCTTGTGGTTAACCAAATACTTTCTCCACCCCAATCATGCACAGTTAAGGAGCTAATAGGGCAGGTCCTTAGTATTGTCTTTTAATATATAATTTCCTGAGAAATTTAAAATCTTTTCTAATTGAGGATTTAATAGTTGCTAAGGCATTGGGGAGAGAGGGGGGGGGGGGGGGGGGGGAGGGGATAGGAGGGTGAGGAGGGATACACAGGGTCTAAATATGTATATATCTTCCCATCTACTCTAAATATTTGAAGAATAGCTTCATGTCATCTTAAATCTCTCAATATTTTCATAGTCGCTTCAGTTCATGCTAATTGTTACACGCCTCAGCTCACCATTCCAGTAGCATAATTTAGCTAATAAATCAGAGATGTAGAAATCATATTTGAATCTGCATAGCCATTGAAGCCACACCCTCTTTTGTTAAGTAAAAACTTGTATGATTTTTTTACAAAATATAACAATTATTGTTGAACTGAAAATGCAATAAAAAGTTCATTTGGAAGTCACACAGCTACATTAACCTTAGACTTTACTCCACTGTATATATAAGCTTTAAAAAGGCCGATAGGTTGCAGAGGATGCTCGAATAAGGTAAAGTTTACTGTCTAGATCCTACATAATTAACAGCTACAAAATCAGGAAGGAAAAATGAAAACTAACAAGTTACAAAGATATTTTTGTGAAAATGCATGCATAGGTAAGATAACCATGAAAAAAATAGAAAACTGATTTCATTAGAAGAAAATGAGACTACAAGACGTTCACAATTATTGGAGGTGGGAAAACAACTGCAGACAAAAAGTTATCAGTAGTATACTTTTATCGTTAAGAAATAGACTTGCTAAAGAAATGAGGGCTCTTTCAGAAAAAAAGGGGTGGGGAGGGGGGGGGCTCGTACGACACCAGTCGAGCCTCCCCTAAATTTGCCACTGCTGATATGGTTATGGTGTAGTCTTACTCTATACCCAGTTTTGAGCATAGGAGAATTGAGGGATGAAAGGTCACTGTTGGGAATACATATAAGTATAATTTTGACATTCATGTGGTTGGGGTTTCAAGGTTGGTGACTTTTAAAAGCTAAGATTTATCAGATGCACCAAGAAAGCCATACTCTATAGAGAGCCAGCTGTGATAGGGTTTTACAGCTAACACATCAGACACAGGACATGGCAATAATAAAAATGTGTGAAAACAAACTGAGAACACAATATTATTTTATAGCTAGATATATAAAGTCTTCAAATTGGAAATTAGAATATTCACATACTATTAATGTGAGGATGTTACTTACCAGATAAGGGAAATTACATTACAGTTCCAATTTTATCTTATATAACTGTATAACATTTAAGGATTATGGCTGCTCCAGTGAAGACAGCCATGAGAACCAGTACCAGGCCTCTTGTAGATGGCCTAGCAGAGAAAAACATTGAGAGCATGGCTGATGACTTGAGATAAACAACCTCATCTCTAGTGATGTCTACCAAGGATTATTTCTTCCTACCAAAACAAAGACACAGAAAGCCAGAGATGTGGTTAGCAATGTGACTGGGAAAGTGAATTCAAACACTGAGAACTTCGTAAAATTCATCAAAGTCTTGAAAGATAACGATCTACCAGCATTATCCAAATTACTGGAAGACAAACTTGGTGAGTGTATTGGAGAGCCTAGACATAATAATATATGATGCTTAAACTATAATTGAGTAACTATGTTGAAATAATACAAAGTGTGCAGCTATTTAAACAATACATGCATTCTATATAATATATCTACCATGTAAGCAGGCAGCACACATGGCATTATTTATTCATTTACCAAAATCTCCAAGTGGGCACTTACTCCTATACTAATTGACAAGGTTGCTTTTTAGATTTGATTGGCACATGATACATAATTTGTACATGACAAAAGAGAAAAATTTTACATGCCTTGCTGACACTAATTGAAACAAGTCTGACACCTGCAATATACTTTATGATGATCACATCAATTAGCAACAGTTACACTGTTTTTATTTGAGTCAAATTTGAAAATATCAAAATTTAAAATTTTGATGAACAGATCACACAAATGCACACAATAACTTTCAAGGAGGGAGGGTGTGTTTGGAATTTTTATAAAGTGTTCTCAGTAGCTGTGTGAGTACATATCTTGTAATAGTGTAAGTGTTGCATCTGATAAACTGTGGTTATAGCTATAAAGCTTTATTACTATACTGGCTTGGAGTCAAGTTGAATGTGGGGCGTGGCTCTATATAATTCTGGTCACTCAAATCCCCCTCACTACGACGGGTATACACATTCATTTCGGTGTGGTCTAAAAAATAATATTGTAGCTACACACTGGCTAGCTAACTGGCTAGCTAGTATGTAGTGGCGCTGAGGGATTGCACTTTTTGCCTCAGCTCACCATTCCAATAGCATAATTTAGCTAATAAATCAGAGATGTAGAAATCATATTTGATTCTGCATAGCCATTGAAGCCACACCCTCTTTTGTTAAGTAAAAACTTGTATGATTTTTTTTACAAAATATAACAATTATTGTTGAACTGAAAATGCAATAAAAAGTTCATTTGGAAGTCACACAGCTTCATTAACCTTAGACTTTACTCATTCACACTGTAATAAGCTTTAAAAAGGCAGATAGGTTGCAGAGGATGCTCGAATAAGGTAAAGTTTACTGTCTAGATCCTACATAATTAACAGCTACAAAATCAGGAAGGAAAAATGAAAACTAACAAGTTACAAAGATATTTTTGTGAAAATGCATGCATAGGTAAGATAACCATGAAAAAAATAGAAAACTGATTTCATTAGAAGAAAATGAAACTACAAAGACATTCTAGCTAATATAGAAAGTAGTTACATAGCTACAATTCAAACTTAAAGAAAAATTGGAATAACCACTAAAAACAATACTATTCTGTCAGGAATTAATGTCACACTTGCTCAGCTCTGGCATACTACGAGCTTGGTCTGCTATATTACAAAAGGACGACGAATAGCAATAATCCTGATTCAGCATATCTATAAGTAGGGGTGCGCTCATTAGACGTTCACAATTATTGGAGGTGGAAAACAACTGCAGACAAAACGTAATCCATAGTATACTTTTATTGTTAAGAAATAGACTTGCTAAAGAAATGAGGGCTCTTTCAGAAAAAAAAAGGGGTGGGGAGGGGGGGGCTTGTATGACACCAGTCGAGCCTCCCCTAAATCTGCCCCTGCTGATATGGTTAGGGTGTAGTCTTGCTCTACCCAGTTTTGAGCATAGGAGAATTGAGGGATGAAAGGTCACTGTTGGGAATACATATAAGTTGACATTCATGTGGTTGTGGTTTCAAGCTTGGTGACTTTTAAAAGCTAAGATTTATCAGATGCAACAAGAAAGCCATACTCTATAGAGAGCCAGCTGTGATAGGGTTTTACAGCTAACACATCAGACACTGGACATATGTGTGAAAACAAACTGAGAACACAATATTATTTCATAGCTAGATATATAAAGTCTTCAAATTGGAAATTAGAATATTCACATACTGTGTAATGTGAGGATGTTACTTACCAGATAAGGGAAATAACATTACAGTTCTAATTTAAATTTAATCTTATATAATTTTACATTTAAGGATTATGGCTGCTCCAGAGAAGACAGCCATAAGAACCAGTACCAGGCCTCTTGTAGATGGCCTAGCAGTGGAAGATGTTGAGAGCATTGCTGATGACTTGTGAGATATAACAACCTCATCTCTAGTGATGTCTACCAAGGATTATTTCTTCCTACCAAAACAAAGACACAGAAAGCCAGAGATGTGGTCAGCGATGTGACTGGGAAAGTGAATGCAAACACTGAGAACTTCATAAAATTCATCAAAGTCTTGAAAGATAATGATCTGCCAGCATTAGCCAAATTACTGGAAGACAAACTTGGTGAGTGTATTGGAGAGCCTCTATAGACATAATAATATATGATGCTTAAACTATTGAGTAACTGTTGAAATAATGCAAATGTGGAGCTATTTAAACAATACATGCATTCTATATAATGTAGTCTACCATGTAAGCAGGCACACATGGCATTATTTATTCATTTACCAAAATCTCCAAGTGGGCACTTACCAATATACTAATTGACAAGGTTGCTTTTTTGATTTGATTGGCACATGATACAATTTGTCAAAAGAGAAAATTTGTACATGCCTTGCTGACACTAATTAATAAATGAGACAGAAGAGCCTTTCTTCAGTTCTGGGCTCTCCAGACTTTTGTCACCGCTACTTTGGGCAGTGAAGATATCTTTAGTCCATATTGAGGGACATAATTGATGATTATTACCTATTCAGGCTTGCAATTGTTTACCATGGGTATAGCTGGTAAGTAGATACTCGATCACATTTAACACATGAGTGATCGAGATAGTGGGGCCCTACACGGTTGACTAGATTCCTGCCCGCAGCATTCTAATAATCTTGATTTGTGTTTTTGCTTTCATTAATCTTTTCTATTTGTCCTCCAGTTGAATATGGTAGTGACAGAAGCAGTCTGGGACAAACCACTAAATCATATGGTAAGACTAATAAAACCATTACAAATGGCCTGGAGTAATAGAATACATACCAGTTAAAATGTTTGTTTTTTCTCCTCCATGATTAACTTTATCATTTTTAGAATGCGAGCTTGAAAATATCTACAATTTATATTTTGATTAAGCTACCTGCTGATGATGAAATTCTCAAGGTTTCTATTATGTATATTTTTGTGTGGTGGAGGTTGTGTTTAAAGTATTGAAATTGGAAGTAGATTCAGCCTTAAATTTATATGTGACTGATTTTAGGGAATATCAGCCTAAACTTTGCAAGCAATTTTTTTCAGCATCCAAGGATAAAACTAGTCTGGCTCAGCCAACCTTTCACCTAACCACTTACAGAAAGAAGTGCCTGGAGGCAATAATGCCCCTTGGCTGTTCTAGAGGAATTTGGTAGTGGTTATTTAATTGTGACCGGATTTGTGAAAACCCGGCTAAACGCGGCATCTAAAGTTTTCTAATTTATTCTACCAGTAGGCTGCACGGGGCCTTGGGATGCCGTCCTCCTAATTTGGAAGCTGTAGCACAAGCCGTCTTCGCCCTATGCACTACAACACTTCAGTATTTTTGCTAAACTTATTATTGCTGATTTCGAAAAAACGCCGGGTAAAGGCGTTGCTAAGGTCAGGGGGCGTGCCTTGTGTCCGTATACTATTACTGCGTGTCTCCGGGACACTATGGAATAAACCGGTTACAGGCGGATTGAAAGAAGTCTAAAAGGCTTAATGCAGGGCTCCTTAAGAAACTATGATGACGAGAATTGCGTGAGTACGTGAATTATGTAGAATAGTAAGTGAATTAGTTAGCTACAGTTTTTTCCCGGCTGTTAGTGAAAAGCCCGCCAATAATTTCTTAGCAACTCTCCGTACACGAGTCCAACCGGCTAGTGTTTCTAGCCTCCTAGTGTGAGTTCTAGAGCACGCCAGAGCTTACAACTGCGTCATAAGCTAGAGCTAACTGGTGTCTATCCATTTCTGCCATAAAAATTTTTTCGAAAAAAATTGACCTATAAGGCTTTACCCGGTGATACTGAAAAAAATTGTTTGCCGCGTTTAGGCGGATTTTCCCAAATCCGGTCACAATTGTTACCCACAGTTATTCACTTTCCGCAGTGAAAAAATAACAGCATCGAACTAGTTAATTATTTGCTTGTCAACAGAACTGGTTGCTTCAGTTTATTTACTGGATGTATTCCTTTAGTGCATTGTGGTAGTATCAACTCAACTTGGACATCTCAGTGAAACAGAAATATAACCATTACAAAATATTTTGTACTTTAGTTTTCCAATGAAGTCAGCTCCACAAACTTGGCAGAGTCATTGATGCATGTGAGCACAAAGTATGATGGGGGAAAAGTCATTAACCTCTCACAGTCTGGCTTATGTATGTCCAAGACATTATTCCACGGAAATTCCAGAGCCACTGAACTAAACATTATACAACATTCATTTACAATTCACAATTATCATATATTTCAACTATTGTAATTTTAAGAAACATTTCCAATGCATTTTGTTTTCTGGGGATAGTTTTACCCAGATGTTGCCAACACCATGTGGTAGGAGTTTAAAACAAAGAGTTGTAACCACTATAAGTATAGTATACCACATAATGATATTCATAAAGTACTCAGTTCAGGTGGGTGAAACAGTTTACTGTGCTCTACCTTTAATGATCTATTGTAATCACAATTGAATCATTAATCCAAGATTATATGAAAGAACTAGCAGGAACAATCTTGATAAAATCTTTAATAATCTTGCATGATCTTGCTATATTACATGTGTTTTTTTGCATAATCCCATCAAATCCTCACAAAACAGGTAAGATCCCGTAAGATCTCACAGTTTTTTTTTTACTTGAAAAAATACCACATACTGCAAAAAAGTATTAGTTCACTTGATTATGACATGAACAAAGCAGCATTATATCCACAAAAGCTACATAGTACCTACTTGGAGCTGGTAGTTTCATGTTGTCTCAAAAATCAAAAGCTTAAAATTTTAAAAAGTAAGCGCTATAAAAGGTCTTAAAATGTCGTTTTGAAAATTCAAACCTCAATCAATAGTAAATGTCAGTGTAATCTCCTAAGTCACAACTTGACAGATGGGCAGCAGACAGGATGACTATAATGTAATCCTCCATGTATGTACGCTGGTTTACTTTGTCAGATAACTGCATTATACTCTATAAATTGTGATATATGTAGCTGTTCCGCCCCCCCCCCCCCCCCCCCCCCCTTGAAGTCACAGCCATGCCCCTTTGCTCCCAGTTGTAAAAAATTCTTTGGAATTACTAAGATTTCTCTCTACACTCACTTTATTGTTTTTTAATTGTCTCATGACTATATTATTATAACTATTGTTCTCCCCACTTTTTACGTACTAATTGCTGTCTCATAATGCGCATCTCCAAGCCTTCCTCCTCTTTAGTCTTGACTAACATTATAATGCTTCCCCCACTATCTTTAGTTTTAACTACTATGCCTATACTCTGCCCCTCTTCCTTTTCAATTTAAGTAGTATTTTTTCTGCCCTCCTCCCTTCTCCCTCTCTTAGTTTTTGACTATGATGCTCCACACCTCTAACCCCTCCATTTGATTAGTTTTGCATAACTCCTCTCTCTCTCTTTGTTCTGCTCCCTTCCTCCTACTCCAATGGTCTTAATGCCTATGCATCCCCTTCTCCCATAGGTTGAGGTATATGACCACTAGTGGACTATCCATAGCATATATTCAGCTACCACAGGCGCATCAATGTGGGTGTGTCACTCATGTGTGTCTGGAGTCAGTCAATCCCTCCCTCAATCTTTTCTGTTCTGCTTAGGCCTAGATTTTGGTCACAGGACAGCCATTGAAACAAGTCTGACACCTGCAATATACTTTATGATGATCACATCTTACCAACAGTTGCACTGTTTTTATTTGAGTCAAATTTGAAAATATCATTTAAAATTTTGATGAACAGATCAAACAAATGCACACAAATAACTTTCAAGGAGGGAGGGTGTGTTTGGAATTTTTATAAAGTGTTCTCAGTAGCAGTGTGAGTACATCTTGTAATAGTGTAAGTGTTGCATCTGATAAACTGTGGTTATAGCTATAAAGCTTTATTACTATACCAGCTTGGAGTCACATGAGTGTGCCATGTCATGCTGAAGTCATACAATTCCCAACTGAGCTGGTTTATCAAACCACTGCATCTCTAAGGGTGACCTTTCAGCAGCTACTCTTTTCCCTCAGAAAATAAGTTCAGGAAGAACTGTTCTATTACTATTCATTAGCTAGATTTAAGAAAAATAAACTAACTAAAAATACAAGAACCTTTGGAATATCAATATACCACATGCATATATTTTTATTAGATATATTATGTTTATCACTACATGCTGTTCTTTAGTATAATTTCTTTGACATAATAATAATAATAATAATAATAATGATAATAATAATAATTACAATAATAATTACAATTTTTAATTGTGTGACAAGAACTCTACACTTCCAAGCCTTACACATTCTCTCTATAGCATTGTTTGCTGCAGTCTCTTACTCACATGTTACTTAAGTGTAAAGTCACAATCTTCATTAATTGACTCAATGCTTTTATTACGTCCTTGCGCAGTTAACCAAAACCTGCAAGCACATTTGCGCAGTCTCTGCAAGCACATAAAAAGACGGAGGGAACGCGCGAAGGCTCTCTGCGGCGAAAATTACTTTGATAGCTGTTGGATTCTGGTGGTGCTGAGCTTGTACGAGCGGTGTTACTGGTGAGCCCGGAGGGCCTAAATTTTCGCAGCGCTTCCAAGTGAGTTGAGCTATTAGGTCGTAGTTAGTATTTATAAGTTGTAAGCTGTGAATTAGAGGGTCTTGTGGAATTATGGGGGAAGATATAGAGATCAACGGAGGGTTAAATATGTATGTCTGACAACAGCAGAGTAAGTAAGGTCAAGCGAAGTTATTAATTAGTCTCTCAGGCTAGGGGAAGAGGCTTTGTTATATATTATCTTTGTGCATGGTCGCAGATGCACTCATTCAGAAGGCTTGATGTTACTGAGTATTGTAACTACTCCCACTCTCTGGCTACACTAGTTTATTTGAAGAGCTGCAGTAATATCAGAATTGACACTAACATAGGTATCACTAACAACAACTCCCACTTTCAGAGCTGGCAAGCTCCACTGTGGACAAGTTTGAGCACCTATTGCCATGAGTAATAGACTATTATTAAACCACCAGATTGTTAATTAATAAAATTCAAAATGCAATTTTTTTTTAAAATTGGAGTGGGTGGGAGGGGGAGGGGGCTTGAGAATTTGTAAGGCCTAATAGGAGTTGACATACTTGCTATGAGTAATTAGGAAAATGCTGTGGTATTAGTATAATCCCATCTATTGTTGGCCATGATTAGGGTATCTTCACCAATTAGCATAATAATGTCGGCATAAATGTAAGTGTAATGAGTGCCCTTAGCATAGAAATATATTGCTAGCATACTAATGCAGGTATAGGTACTTAATTTAATCAACAGTTCCTTCTTTAATCAACAGTTCCTTCACAGAGGATTAAGTACCTGTTCTTCCTTCATTTTCTACTGTATACACCAAATACATATTCTTTTGGTCCAAGAAATTATTTTGTTGTAACCGCTAGCTATTGCTGTAGTAGTGCTGATGGTTTGTGTCTTGGTGCTTACAATATCAAAATAATTCAATTAATTACCATTACTTCATAATTATAAACAAAATTTAAAATTTTAACTTTCATTTGTAAGTTAGCATAAATGTCTGAAGAAGTCTGAAAAATTAAAGCATCTGAGATTCAAGACTTGTTATTATACAACTTTTTTAAGTGATACTTTAAATTAATTTATTATCTTGTGTGCTTCATAGGTAAAATGAATATCCCTATACTGTCACTTAACTATAATTAATACAATGTTTTAGCTTTGTCAAATAAAAAAAGCACCCTAATATAGATACCGCCCAAAAATAATAAAATCAATAATTTTTCTTATACAATGTGGACATAGGACCAGCTATTATTGAATTACGTACAAACTTTTGTCTAATTAACTCTCAGCGTGCATGCGCATGAGGCTCATAGTAGTTATTGTGCCTGCTGGTATTGTTTTGTCAGTTTGTCTGTCTGTCTGTCCGTCTGTCTGTCACGCTTTCTGATGACTGACCAATTTAATACAAGGTTTTAGCTTTGTCAAATAAAAATAAAGCACCCTAATATAGATACCACCCAAAAAATAATAAACTCAATAATTTTTCTTATATATACAATGTGGACATAGGACCAGCTACTTTTATGTTTTTATTGCTTAACTCTCAATGTATTTGTGCCCATATCAACACTGATATTACAGCTAGAAAAAACAACAACAAAAAACAACAACAACAATAACACTTAATAGGATCATATAAGAACATAGAATACTCTTCATATTTTGTATCAGATGGTATGATTATTTATTGTATGTACGATAGGAAAGCAAGATCTTATTATTGAATACTTTACCAGTAAGTTTTGATATGAGATAAAAAAAAATCTTGAACAAATTGTTAAAATCCTGTTATGTTGTCTGGTTTGCTATGTACATTAGTTAACTTGATTCTCTAATTATTGAATTACGTACAAACGTTTGTCCAATTAACTCTCAGCGTGCATGCGCATGAGGCTCATAGTAGTTATTCTGCCTGCTGGTATTGTTTTGTCAGTTTGTCCGTCTGTCTGTCCGTCTGTCTGTCACGCTTTCTGATGACTGACCATTAATTATTGAATTTGATATGAACATACTCACAATGACAATTTCAATATTTTTCGTGTCACTTTGTTAATTTCAGCATGGTCTGAGAAAATCCAAAGCAATCAGCTTTGCATACCAGATATTGTGAGCAGTGGCACCGATTGTCATGTTGAATAAATGCAAGCAAATAATTTTTTGTAGACTGTAATAGTTTTTCTTTAAAATAAGCTGAGTAGCTTACTGAGTGCTGGAATAAAAGTTTCCTGTTTGAAACTATCTGTCAGTGTTCTTTGCATGGTTAACTTTTCTTTTATGCATATATTTACTGTTCAAGAAGTCTACAAAGGAGTTTTCTGATTTCTTACAGAAGAAACCAAACCTACTTATAGAAACAAAACAGAACAAATGAACTGCACTGAAGCTTCACTGAACATTGTTGATTATCAAACAACAAGTGCTAAACTGCTGCACTTTATCATTTTCACCAAGCTAGGATTCGGGCCAGTCACTACGCTGAGCTGCACCCTTTGTACTATAATGTATTCAAAACAATTGTATTTCGGTATATTATAAGGAAAGTAAAATGTGATGTAGCTATATAGCTATTATGAGAGTGAGATTTTGTACACAAGAAGCTCTATGTTTACCTGGCAGTTGGATTCAGACTGGACCATCCACATACAGTGTATGAAGTATGTATATCTGCTAAATAACAGAGATTTCAATTGCAGGTTTGAACATGATCGAACATTTGATGATAATGCACAAGTTGAATGTGGGGCGTGGCTCTATACAATTCTGGTCACTCAAAGCCCCCTCACTACGGCGGGTATACAGTTTTTTATGCTCCATATGTATTACATTTTTGTCTAAAAATTAATTTTTGTAGCTACATACTGGCTAGCTAACTAGCTAGCTAGTATGTAGTGGCGCTGAGGGTTCGCAATTTTTGTGCTTCATGCTACTTATCTCTACTTTAATCACTTCACTCAACTCTATGTATCTTTCATTCTTGATTAAAAACTGCTTATTAAATGTACGAGCTAGACATTAGCATGCTTTATTTCTATATAGAGCAATTTCAAGAGACAGTCGCTCATCCAAACAAAGGTCAAAAGATTCCCTGATTTACAGTGACATCCTTCAATATAAAACGTAAGTGCAGACTAATTATTTTTCAAGTAAGACAAAGAAAATTGTATCAATTTAATAAAGCTTCCCAAGTACTCTAAATATTTGAAGAATAGCACTTCATATCATCTTAAATATCTCAATATTTTCATTGTCATCAGTTCATGCTAATTGTTACACATCTCAGCTAAGAACTATAATCCATGACTCACAATTCCAGTAGCTTAATTTAGCTAATATATCAGAGATGTAGAAATCATACTTGAATCTGCACAGCCATTGAAGCCACACCCTCTTTTGTTAAGCAAAAACTTAGTATGATTTTTTTTACAAAATATAACAATATTGTTGAACAGAAAAAGCAATCAAATGTTCATATTGTAGTCACAATCAGCTACATTAACCTTGGACCTTTACTCATTCAGTTGCTGTGATCTTATTCTATTAAGCTAAGTTTGTTTGTTTTTTTAATAAAAAAAGTGTGAGCCAATAGTCATGATTTCTGAGCAAATGCTTTGACTTTTAAGATCATTAGATTTACCAATCATTTGATATTTTATGAGACAATACATTATTCTAGAATCAATAATATTGAGGAAAATTATTAAGAAATAATACTAAGATAAAGTGATGAATTGTTTAGATTTTTTATTGACCATTACACAAACTTCACTAAAAAAAAGCTCAGTTGAGTTTCTATTATTCTGATATGGTTATGGTGTACTCTTGTTCTTTACCCAGTTTTGTTCCAAGAGCATAGGAGAATTGGGGTATGAAAGGTCACTCTTGGGAATACATATAAGTATAATTTTGACATTCATGTGGTTGTGGCTTCAAGGTTGGTGACTTTTAAAAGCTAAGATTTATCAGATGCAATAAGAAAGCCATACTCTATAGAGAGCCAGCTGAGATAGGGTTTTACAGCTAACACATCTGACTAGGACATGACAATAATAAAAATGTGTGAAAACAAACTGAGAACAAAATATTATTTTAAAGCTAGATAAAGTCTTCAAATTGGAAATTAGAATATTCATATACTGTGTAATGTGAGGATATTACTTACCAGATAAGGGAAATAACATTACAGTTCCAATTTAATCTTTTATATTTGTACACTTAAGGATTATGGATGCTCCAGAGAAGAGAGCTATAATAGCCTGTAATAGGCGTCTTGTAGATGACCTAGCAGAGGAAAACATTAATAGAATTGCTCATGACTTGGAAAATAACAACCTTATCTCTGGTGATGACTACCGAGAATTAATTTTTCTTAATAAAACAAATAAACAGAAAGCCAGAGATGTGGTCAGCAATGTGACTAGGAAAGTGAATGCAAACCCTGAGAACTTCATGAAATTCATCAAAGTCTTGAAAGATAATAAACTGTCAGGATTGGCAAAACATCTGAAAGACAAATTTGGTGAGTGTATTGGAGATACTAGACATAATAATACATGATGCTTAAACTATTGAGTAGCTGTTGAAATGTTATATAATACAAAGTATGCAGCCATTTAAACAATACATACAATCTATATACTCATTAGATGTATTCTCTCTCTTTCACAGTTTTTTTTAAACAATACAGAATTAAAAATATTTGGTCGCCACTGGGAATCGAACCCAGGACCGCTTGTAAGCGCACAAGCGCTCTGCCACTGAGCTACGACAACCACCCCGGCAACAAACACTCCAATTCTGTATTTATACACTGTTAAAAATGAAGCGTTATAATAACACTTTTGAAAGTGTAAATCAAGAGTGTAAAATCTTGCAGTGTTATAGTAACACTGAGGCCAGTGTTAATTCTAAGTGTAAACACTGCAGCATTCCAGTAACACTGAAATAAGTGTAATTGTGCAAATTGGTGTAAATGACCACATTTTTTGTTTCTTTAGCATTTGTTTACCTGATAACATTCAAGCCATTATCATTAACTGCATGGTTGTACTTATTAAAATCAAGTTAAATTGTACAATGAGCTAATTATTTCATACTGTATTTTTATTTAATTTTAGCTAATATACTGATACAGTCATAGAAGTTTATAAACAAGCAGTAAGGGAACTTAGCTGCAATAGCTAGCTATCTAAATTCTACAATTGACAGTAACTTTATTGGCTACTTATTTGTTTATAGCTAAGCTAGGGCAGGAAATAGAAGAAATCTAGCCATTGCTCCACGCAATGTCTAATTTAATGCATTATTTAAATCCCTGCAGAAGACCGTCTTGCTGTACAAACTTTGGCAAAAATTTTGTGAGAGTTTGTTTACTATTTGAGTGCTTACTGAATGCGCAGTATGGTTTTTGGACGACGTTATGTGCAGAACGGCTGACCCTCACCTTTGACCTCAGAGCGCGGCCAACCAAATGAACTTTGAACCTTAAGCACGTGCGAATGCGCATATTATGGCTGACCGTTGCTGCGGGGCTGACCATCTCTGCGTGGCTGAACATTGCTGCGTAGCTGACCATCTCTGGTGGCTGACCATTTGTGTGCCGACAGACCCACCCCAAGCAGCACCTCAATCATGCTACATGATCACTTGGAAAAATAGCTGTGGGTACACATCAATATTTTGCAACTGTAGTTTTATAATTATAATACTTGTTCACACAACAATCAAAGGGTGTGGCTTCAATTTTGGGCGTGACTGCTTATTCTAAAAGTTGAAGCAAATGTTATACTGGTGACACATATTCTTAAGTCGACAGACCACAACTCCATAAAGTGAATGGAGCAAACTACATGTGTATATATATTATAGTAGCGACAGTGAGAGCAATATACAAGTACTTTTCCTGGGTCCATGCATCTCACTCGCCTCCTCCTCCCTTCCCCCTCCCCTCCCCACCCCAATTTGTTCATAGAAATGTTTCTCCAATGTGTTAGAGTAAATGGTAGCATTGTATTACTAGTTAAATACAACTTAAGTACGATCGACGTATGACTCAAGGCAGCACTAAGAGGTCACTAACTGAAGAAACCTTGAGTACGATGTTAGTCTACTTTATTCTGAAAATGCAGTCTGCTTTCCCAAAGCCATTGACAAAATACTAATGAACTATTCCATAAAAATAAAATACTGTAAATTTCCAGTATGAAGTAGCTCTTAAAGAGTTGGATTATGACAGTGTCAGTGATAAGTTTAGTTGTCCAGTAGATTTTCCTTCAAACAAGGATTGAATCGTCACTGGAAACGTATCCATGGCAATTCCTTGGACACTCTTGCATCTCAAACCTGTAACAAAGAAGGGAAAGTAATTACATGTTACCAATGGTCCAGTGCTCCTTTCAGGAACACAATGCTGTTTCACTACAGTACAGTACAGCACTTGATGTTACACTGCTCATCTCTACTTGATAAAGGTCTCAATTAATAACCATTAAATAGGGAATGCTTAATTGTGACCGGTTTTGGGAAAATCGGCCTAAACGCGGCAAACAATATTTTTCAGTATCCCCGGGTATAGTCGGGGAAAGTTAGCCCAAATTCTTGGTGAACCGGAAATAAATTCCTTACCAAGAATTTTTTTTACCAGAATGTAGGTAATAGTGCCTACAATGACCCCTCAAAAGATTGAAATCCAGTTCCCCTAGGGGAACTCGCTATAGCCACTTAAATTTTCTATCGGTCACCTTATATGGCAATTGCTTTAACAATCACAATCTTTTGAGTTTAAACTAATAAAAACAGTCAAACTAGTCTCATGAATCGAGGTCAGAGTCTTCTTCAAGCTCTTCCTCATCATCAATGCAATTTTTGCATGTAATTCCTTTGCAATTTCTGCATGCGGAGATGCATGTGACTTCATTCTTCCTACAGCTGCAGCGTCTATTGCTGCAATTGCCTTTGCAATTACAGCTAGTAAACTCCAGCAACTCCTCAGGGGCCATAGGCTGTAGAGTAGGAACTGGCTCATAACCTTGACTCCCTACTATCCATCCATAGCTACTGGGATCCAAGGACATGCTTTCCAGCAACATCCAGTCCCGGGTTTGGAGGTAGGCACGCAAAGAGTGCTGTGCTGCTGCACCTTCTGTGGGAGGAAGAATTTCTGGTTTTATTATCCCAGCTGCAGCCTTTCTCAGAAACATATTGTATAGAATTTCAGCTAGTGGCGTTCCTAATGCACGATAGATGTACTGGAAGATTGCAATACCATTCCTAATCACATCATCCTTAGTAGCTCGCACATCAAGGAAGATATCCATGTGTTTGTTGACGTCCCCTACGCACAGTTTGCTATACAGAGTGGCTTTGCCATGGCCAGCTATAGCTGAAACAGTGTCACACCCAGTAGGCATGGCAAAAGAGCAGGTACTTTCTTTGATTCTCTGAAAGACATTCTTAGGTTCTCTTTACATTGTATGAATCCTTGGACGTGGTAAAGAACAGCGAATAGTTGGTATTTGAGCTGTGGTGAACGAGCATTATCAGTACATCAGTATCTTTAGCCCTTACCTAAAATAATGATAAAAATTATTACACTATGCCTTTTTGGTATAGAATGGCTACAACTGACCTCAACAGAGCCAATAATATTAGCTGCAGTCAGTGCAACTTTCACTACTGAAGTGTCCGCATCATTGTCACAGACCTCCACAGTGATCTGGTTCTGGAAACATGATGTGAGGAGATGGATCAATTCACTCTTGTTGTGAGTGTTGTCCAGGAGCTTTGCTTTTGGCATCAAATGTATCATATCTGGTTGAATCTGCACGTCACAGCAAGAGTTCTTTGTTCGCCGAATGTGGTCATGATCTTTTGGTGGGAGTGCCATAGCCATCAAACACCATACTGATATTCTCAGCATATCTTCCAAAACACAGAACATAGCTTAAGTAGCTCTCTGCAATTTGCTGCTAAGTATGTCCCTGTTCCCACTTAACCATGTGGAGAAGCCAATCACCATCAATGACTGCACAAGAGCAGGCTTGTTTGGTGAGGTCGAGTGGGTCAATCAGGGCCTTTAAGCGGGTCTTCAAAAAGAGAGCTTTGTTTGCCTTGATCATTTTGTGATCCTTGCTGCTGAATAAAGACAGTGGTAGATAAAACCCATTGAATGAAATGAATTGTTTCCATAAATGGAAACTATGTTCAAGTCTACATTATCTCCCACAAACTGAGTGACTTCACTGTTTGAGCTTGAAACAGAAACTTCCCTAGGTGTTGTACTTTCACTGGTAATTGTAAAAGCAGATAGATTTTCTAGTTCCACATCAACCTCAAGCTCAGCATTTATTTGACATTCGTCAGTGGCTATCCAACTTCCAACTTCAGCTTCAACATCAGTCTCAGCATTTATTTGAGCATCAGTTTCTTCAACAATAGTATCAAGAGGGCCAGGTGTACTATCTGTTTTCTTGTCCATAAGGTAACAATACTTGTAATTTTGCAACTCAGTGTAAGATTCACTGTACCACAATTGGTGTAACTTATTGAGCATCCATTCTGACCCAAATCTATGGTCAAGTTGTATAGTGAGTCCCATTTGATATGGCAATACCCCTGACCTAGGCCGACAAGCTTTGATAAAGTTTTGCCCCCAAATGGCTACTTTCTCATCTGTCTTTAGTATGGGTCTCAAAAACATCTGAAGGCTTTCAGGAACAAGTGCCAGCTGGCTTGAAATATCAGCCATAGTTTGTGTAGTTGGGTATGTCTTTGGGTCAAGATTAATAGTGGCTATATCATTGCAAATTAACTTAAGTGCAGTTTTTATTATTTGACTTTTCTCTTCACCTGACTGCTGAAGATTGGCATGATGCTCTCGCAAAATAGTGCTTGTTCGATCTTTAAAACAAATAACATCCTGCAATCCATTTTGCGATGCAAAATACATAGTTTCGTTGTACTTCTCTTGAAGTTTTTTCTTCAGCCATTTCTTCGAATATGCAAGACTTTTATCTGGTGTTGGATCTAATTGTTGCAATACTTCATGAACTTGGGCAAGTGTCATTACCCCATGCTCAACTTCCAATTTGAAATATTCACAAAGTTCATGAAACAGTGTTTGTCTTTCCTCAACTTTTCTACCAACCTGAGGAAAGAAGTTGATAAATAGTGTAATCTCCACGTATAGCTAGCTACTACTTACATTCCTAGTCTTGGAACAGTGACCACCTGTCTCGAAATTAATCTTGCAACGCAAGTGATAAAGAGTTTCTTCAGCCACAAGGTCATTCATGCCTTCTAGGCGGCCAGCAACTTCTATGCCCCAATCATCTTTACGATTTTTGGCGGTGTTCAGCAGTGATGTCTTCAACCCATCAGCTGACAAGTTGTCAGGAACTCGATACCTCTTCCTAGCGATCTCTGTAGAATCCAAGAACAGGGTTCAATAAGAACATGCAAGGAGTTTAATGATAGCTATACCTTACCTGGATGATTTGGAAAAAGATCAACAGGTTGGTTGCAAAGAATGCATACATTCTTGTATGCAAGCTGAACAGCAGAACGTGTGTTTTTGGAACTGAATGCAGCTGATGCAGATGAACTGCGTCGTCTCTGGTTCTGTACTGACTCTTTCTCTGCCTTTGCTGCAACTAAAGTGTGACAGATTAGAGTCTGAGTTAGCAAAAAAGAAAAAGAGAGTATATACTTACCAGTTGCCTCTGTGGTAACCTTGACAGATTCATTATACAGATCACACTTGCACTGTCTGTGATATCTCACACTTTTAACTTCATATGCTTCATTGAGACGCTTCAAAATATCTGCATTTCCAACAGTTTCTACATACCCTTACAGACCTTGATATCCTTTGGAAGTTGCCAGTACCAGCTTTTGAGTTGGTGTCTCAGGCCCACTACAAATGAAACACATTTCCAAAGGTGCAGATGTAGAACTATTCATGGTGCCACTAAAGGAGGCACTACAAGCAGACTACTAGCTAGCTGGTCACAGTTACTGCAGATCCAGAACACCAAAGTAAAAGGTACTTGCAGTACAGCAAAACCTGCACAAGCATGCACACAACTTGCACAAGCATGCACATAACTTGCATTAGCATGAACCAAGCAAGTAATAGTGTGCATTATTTACTTTATTGCAGCTGTAGAAGCATGTAGAAACATGTAGCTACTTTGTTTACACTTATTTGGCTGCATTCACTGATTGCCATATAAGGTACTGAGTAGTAAAACTTTAAGTTGCTGTAGCAAGTTCCCCTAGGGGAATTGGATTTCAATGTATTGAGGGGTCATTATAGGCATCATTACCAACATCCTGGTATAAAAATTTCTTGGTAAGGAATTTATTCCCGGTTCATGATTAAAATACCCTGACTAGTAGCCTTATGGGTCGATTTTTTTCGAAAAAAATTTTATGGCAGAAATGGATAGACACCAGTTAGCTCTAGCTTATGACCCAGTTGTAAGCTCTGGTGTGCTCTAGAACTCACACTAGGAGGCTAGAAACACTAGCCGGTTGGACTCGTGTACGGAGAGTTGCTAAGAAATTATTGGCGGGCTTTTCACTAACAGCGGGAAAAAAACTGTAGCTAACTAATTCACTTACTATTCTACATAATTCACGTACTCATGCAATTCTCGCCATCATAGTTTCTTAAGGAGCCCTGCATTAAGCCTTTTAGACTTCTTTCAATCCGCCTGTAACCGGTTTATTCCATAGTGTCCCGGAGACACACAGTAATAGTATACGGACACAAGGCACGCCCCCTGACCTTAGCAATACCTTTACCCGGCATTTTTTCGAAATCAGCAATAATAAGTTTAGCAAAAATACTGAAGTGTTGTAGTGCATAGGGTGAAGACGGCTTGTGCTACAGCTTGCAAATTAGGAGGATGGCATCCAAAGGCCCCGTGCAGCCTACACTTTAGATGCCGCGTTTAGGCCGATTTTCCCAAAACCGGTCACAATTAGAAAACTAAATATACATTATGAATGTAAAAAGGGAAAAAAAGCAAGAAAGTACCTCTTACTAAGATGAGTGAAAGAGACCACAATGGGACTTTATATACTACACACATGTACATGTGTAAGTGTATACAATATATGAGTTTGTACATGAGGAAACAGGTGTGACGAGTCCCACAACAAAAACATTAATTTGTACAGACATAGCAGCAAAAGCTCTACAATTTACTCATGGGCTGATACTATAATTTGTAATAATTGAAACTATCATTTCTCAATGATTTTACATGCCACAGTTGTTCATGTATGTAGAGAGCTGGGCCATTTTAACCAAAAAATAAATAACAATTATAAGGGTGGGGTAAATAAAACAATTAAGTGGCATATATAATACAAGTATAAAGTATTGAAACAAGATTGTTATAATAAGATAAATAAACTGCGGTGGAACACATCACTGATGATGAAGAATCTGCGAACATTCTCACTAGAGAGATTCAAAGTGAAGATTGCAATCCTATCTGATATACAATACACAAGGTGTTGTGGATCCTTCTAAAGATCAATGCCTACTTGCAATACAAACTAAATCCCAACTACAAACGTATCAGTAATACTTACACACAGTAGTCTGTATTGAATTTACATTCAAAATAACTAAAATTTATATATGATTTTAAATAAATAATGCTGGTGATGAATACGAAGAACATAAGTTAATATTAACACACAAAATCTTTACATTTTGTTACTATTATTATTAGCCCTCAGTGTGCATGTACAAGAGGGACTATCCAGCAAGTTGAGGACTTGATCCCAGCGTAGTCTATTGACACGCACTACACCAAGCAGAAACAGAGTAACTAGTGCAGTGAAGACCCACTAGCGGGTATGGTAGCGTCAGAGTTCCAGTAAGAACAGTCAATGACAGTGTTCTAGGTGATAAATATAAACAAAAAATGGAACATCGACGATGCACAACCATCGACGGTACACGAAAATAAGAACAAATAAGCATGCATGAATACTAATGATGAAATAAAATGTAATGTTATAGTTGTTCTGGCAGTCAGAGAAAACATGAAAGTTTGAGAAAACATGAAGTTGTTGGCTTCACATAGGGTACTAACTGTTGTGGAAAAGGTCCCCCTATCGTCACGTCGTAATCATGTGAGCAAATAATTTCTTGCAGTTTGAGATAATCCTGAGAATTTAACAGAGAGCGAAAATAAAGATAGATTGTAAAAGATTCTACTAAATTTTCTAAGCAGTACAAAACATCAGAACCATCTTTACATAAGTATTTTGAAGAATACTACATATGTTGCACTTGTAATACATGTAACTAAACTATTTGTCGCTCAATGTAATACACATACATTACATGTTATTTCACAAAAATGGGCAATGTGCTACAGGAAGATTGGCCTTTCTGATATAGATACAAGACATGTCTGCAGTAACATTTTTAACACATGGTGGAATTCTAATATTAAATTAATTTGCTTCCATCAGCTCAAAGAATACACAGGCAGCGCTGAGAATACATAGGCGGTGAGCCAGAGAATATATAGGCAGTGAGCCTGAGAATACTAGGCAATGAGCCTGAGAATACATAGGCGGTGAGCCAGAGAATACATAGGCAGTGAGCCTGAGAATACATAGGCAGTGAGCCTGAGAATACATAGGCGGTGAGCCAGAGAATACATAGGCAGTGAGCCTGAGACTACATAGGCAGTGAGCCTGAGAATACTAGGCAATGAGCCTGAGAATACATAAGAAATGAGCCTAAGAATACATAGGCGGTGAGCCAGAGAATACATAGGCAGTGATCCTGAGAATACATAGGCAGTGAGCCTGAGAATAGATAGGCAGTGAACCTGAGAATACATAGGCAGTGAGCCTGAGAATACATAGGCAGTGAGCCAGAGAATACATAGGCAGTGAGCCTGAGAATACATAGGCAGTGAGCCTGAGACTACATAGGCAGTGAGCCAGAGAATACATAGGCAGTGAGCCTGAGAATACTAGGCAATGAGCCTGAGAATACATAGGCAGTGAACCTGAGAATACATAGGTAGTGAGCCTGAGAATACATAGGCGGTGAGCCAGAGAATACATAGGCAGTGAGCCAGAGAATACATAGGCAGTGAGCCTGAGAATACTAGGCAATGAGCCTGAGAATACATAGGCAGTGAACCTAAGAATACATAGGTAGTGAGCCTGAGAATACATAGGCGGTGAGCCAGAGAATACATAGGCAGTGAGCCTGAGAATACAAGGCGGTGAGCCAGAGACTACATAGGCGGTGAGCCTGAGAATACTAGGCAATGAGCCTGAGAATACATAGGCAGTGAGCCTGAGACTACATAGGCAGTGAGCCTGAGAATACATAGGCAGTGAGCCTGAGAATACATAGGCAGTGAGCCTGAGAATACATAGGCAGTGAGCCTGAAAATATATAGGTGGTGAGCCTGAGAATACATAGGCGGTGAGCCTGAGACTACATAGGCAGTGAGCCTGAGACTACATAGGCAATGAGCCTGAGACTACATAGGCCATGAGCCTGAGACTACATAGGCAGTGAGCCTGAGACCACATAGGCAGTGAGCCTGAGACTACATAGGTAGTGAACCTGAGACTACATAGGCAGTGAGCCTGAGACTACACAGGCAATAAGCCTGAGAATACATAGGCAGTGAGCCTGAGACTACATAGGCAGTGAGCCTGAGAATAGATAGGCAGTGAACCTGAGAATACATAGGCAGTGAGCCTGAGAATAGATAGGCAGTGAGCCTGAGAATACATAAGTAGTGAGCCTGAGAATACCTAAGGAGCAAGCTTGAGAAAACATAGGCAGCAAGCCTGATAGTGTATGCAAGAATAGATAGGCCCTGGGCGTCAGTGTGAGATTAGGTAGGCAAGTCTGATAGTGCAAGATTGGATGGCAGTGAGTCTGAGAGTGTACAGATAGAGTATGACTATGTGTAACTAGATAGGCAGCAAGTCTGAGTGTGAGGATGGGTAAGAACAAGAACAATACTCAAGCATGATAATACACCAGTGGTGAGTCTGGCTGTGGCAAGGCAGCACACGAGTGCGAGATAGGCGGCGAATCTGATTGTTGGAACTAGATTTCCGGGTGTGGGACTAGATAGGTGGCTAGTTTGAGTACGAGAATACATAGGCAGTCAGCCCGAGAGTGCACGAATACATTGGTGAGCTAGAGAGCAAGAATGCCTTAACAGCATTTAGACAGTAACTTGAGTGTGAGAATGGATAGAGAGTGAGCCTGATCGTGTGAGAATAGATGACAGCAAGCCTGATAGTGTGAGAATAGATAGGCAGCGAGCCTGATAGAGTGAGAACAGATAGGCAGAAGCCTGATAGTGTGAGAATAGACAGGCAGCGAGCCTGAGTGAGAGTGAGAGAATAGATAGACAGCAAGCCTGCAAGTGAGAATGGATGGCAGTGAGTCTGATAGTGTGAGAATAGGTAGGCGGTGAGTCTGCTGGTGTGAGAATAGACAGGCAGCAAGCCTGAGTGAGAGAATAGACAGGCAGCAAGCCTGATAGTGTGAGAATAGACAGGCAGCGAGCCTGAGTGAGAGTGAGAATAGACAGGCAGCAAGCCTGAGTGAGAGTGAGAGAATAGATGACAGTAAGCCTGTGAGTGAGAGTAGACATGCAGTATACCTGATAGTGAGAGAATATGAGCCTGATAGTGTAAGACTAGACAGGCAGCGAGCCTAACAGTGAGAGAATAGACGGCCGTGAGCTTGATAGTGCAGAATACATAGGCAGTGAGCCTGAGAGTAAGAAAATAGACATGCAGCGAGAGTGAGAGAATAGACAGGCAGAGAGCCTGATCGTGTGAGAATAGACAGGCAGCGACTGTGATAGTGTGAGAATAAATAGAGTGAAGGGCAGCGTGCCCTGCATAGACACTTTCAAAGGGGCTCCGGACAGACCATCACACCTTTATTTGGTGGAAATCTAACTATATGTACTAGAACCACCTACCCATGCTCTCTATAATGCCACACTGGCAATAGTGTAGTGTGGCTTATGAGTCCCAAGACACATCCAGCACTACAGTTCATTCTCTAATCTCTCTCGTTATGTAACCCCTATTTGCTCCGCCTCCCTTCTCATGTAACACTCTCATGTCAGCATAAATATAAATTACAGCATGCAACCTGACTGATTCAGGAGTTTCCAAGCTTTCGAGAATACTGATCACTTTGACAGAGCCAATCTTGGCAATACGGCCATTACTAAATACTGCACATAGTTACTAACATGCAATGGACAATGATGATCATAAATTTTTGCATGAAGGTTTGAATAAGAAGAGTGGGAGCCGGCAATGCATCCCACACCTGTAACGAAGGCCTACGCCTGATCATAACGAGGGTTGGCAGCATGATTTCGTGATTTAGAGATTGCAACTGTTGGGTAGAGTAACAGCATTAGAACTAGAGTCCAACTCTTAACATAACTGTACTAGTTAAGCAAGGCAAATGGACCAGCAGCATGCCCATGTATTATCGAGCCATTGAACTCCTATTTTTAGCTGATTGCATCAATGAAGGCCATTCACCACTGATTGATGATTTAGATCCTATTAATCCAACCTGACCTACAGAAAGCTAATTACATAGAGTACAGTAGTGTATATCTCCAGCCCCTTACTTTTTAAATAATACCACCACTGATGAGCAGCCATCCTTAGAGAGCTAATAGTGCTGGGTGAACCAGCCATTCTGGCAAGGAAGTAACAAGTAGCTGCTAGGCTTAGGCTACAAGCACTGAGAACAGTGGCTATCAGGACTATACTTGTGCCCGGGTGCCATTGCTCCACATGTGACACCCCACACGTGATCGCTTAGCGAATAGTCACAGTATTTGCAGGTCCTCTGCCGACCTTTACCTGGGCTCGGGTGATGTGATGGTGGGCTTAATTAGTGTGGGTAAAACTACTAACATAATAGCAACTAAGATATTTCATGGCACATGAATTATTCAACTCAGTCAGCCATATAGAAATACAACACACACAAAAAGTTAGAGCAGTCTTACGTCACAGAATATACCATCTTATTATGTCATCCATTGTTTGTGGTCTTCCCAATTAGTGAGGGGAACTGAACAAACTACTTAATGTCAGCCTACCTGCCGCATAGCAGTAGGTAAAGGGTCCAGTAAAGCGAGATTTAATATGACGTGATCAAAATAGATCCTAAAGCCTGTCAGGAATAAATGTGCTTATAAACTACAAGCCAGAGACACAGATGAATAAAATTTGAAAAATTGTTCAGATGTGCCCACACTTGACTGCCATTGCAGGGCTCCTCTAAAAGGTTCTAAAAGAACTAAAACGTTCCGCAGACTGGAACATTTTTAGAGATGTTCCAACTGAGGGAAACCAGGCGTTCTACTTGGTACAGCTACAGCTGGTGATTTAGTAATATGAAACTCATAACAACTAAATGACAAAACTGACTAACAGAACAGAACTTATTAGCCTACATACATTTTTATGTAGAATACATGGAGGTATAACCTCCTAACTAGAACTGAACTAGACACATGCCAATGCCACTGAAGGTCATATATTACACAAAATAAAGTGAGCTGAAATAATAGACATCTTCCAACAGAACAGTCACAGGTAAAATAACTCGCCAAAAGCTTTTAATAGCCTCAAAGGTTGTAAAACAAGAAGCCGTAAACTCCTGATCGAATGGTACAAACAATTGGTAAAGGTTACATAGCAAAAGGTTTTGCCATTGTCAGAATGAGCAGTCTTTTAGACGTCTTTTGATTACCGTATGTCACATATAGCTTTAATATTGTATTTTTTATGATTCTTTAAAGTGATCGACTTCCGTGGCTGCATTAAATGGGGCTGCAATTGTTTTTGTTCCCCATTTAACTTCAATAAATCCACCTGATATGAATTCTCACTTCAAATAAATGCTTCGACTAGACATCTTGAGAACTAATGTGGAGTTGTTGGCTGCAGCTACTTACTTACAAATTTCTATATACATAGCGAAGGCCTACTATAAAAGACATCAGCTGTGTTCAGATATCGATATAGAAGCCGTTGACTTCCATCCCATCATATTCATACTTGATTATTAGGTTTTGAGTTTGTTCATACCTAAATGTTTTTATTAATCAAACATTTAGGTTGCTATTAAAAAAAACATTGAACTATAATAATCAAGTATGTTTATACCTAGTCAAAGAAATATTATCCAAGAAATCCCATCATATTGAACTGCTGCACACTAACCACTGTCAATACGATAAATATATCTCTGGCCAACTCTTAGACACACTTCTGAGGATCTCATGACCCATACTGATTGTAGACAAGTTCAACACCCTATTATCCCTATCATCATTAGGGCTCTTGTGAATGGGGGGGGGGGGGCAATCGACATTAAAGTTAATCATACACCTTATAAGATGTAATTCTGTGTCAAGACTTAGAATAAAAATTTCCCCCCTCTCTTTTTTTTTTTTTTGTATTATTTATTTTTCCTACTTAGCCTTACACCTTAGCCACTGTCATCATGTATATACCACTGTTAATTAAAAATTGCCAGTACACTAATGGGAAAAAACAACAACACAATCTCACTAAAGTACTAGGGAGGTGGGGGGCATTTCATTAGTTACAGTGGCCGAGTGTTTACTGCCACTCCTGACGATGATATGGAACATGTATATGAAGAACCAAAATGAAACAGGTTTTGAGTTTGTTCATGTTAATGATTTCTCAGACAATTCCTTGTCAGATGGCGTATTGTCACAACAATTTCTAAATTTAATAGTACAGCACGTAAATTGCCCATTCAAAAATGTGTGGGAAAATCACTCTTCAATTGAAGTCGCACAGAGAAAGTGAAATAGCGCGTAACTAAGTGAAATAGCACATAACTAAGTGAAATAGCACGTAACTAAGTGAAACTAAATGAAATACCACAGTAGCTAAGTGAAATAATAAGGATAAGTGTGCACGCATGCAGTATTAACCTTGGAAACATACAGTTGGAGAAGCTCTACCCATATTAGACGGAAATTTTTCAACATTTTAAGAGGAGCCATAGGTTGAAACCGAAATTCCAGAGGAATCTAATCCTGAAATACAAAGATAGTGAGTGACTGATACAGTGTAGCTACAAGTGCAAATGATTACAAAAAAAAGATGGCCTACTATTAGCGAGTGATAGCACAGGTAACCTGTACTTTTGGGATCAACAGCACTCGTAAAGCAATTGAAATAGTACTCGGCGAGTGCTATTTCAATTGCTTTATGAGTGCTATTGATCCCTAATAGCACTGTTACCTGTGCTATTACTCATACTATAATAATATAAAATTGTATTTGATAACCCCACACTTTAAGCAATGAATTGGCAACAGAAATGATTAGTTCAGACAGTTACATGTTTTACAAGTTTGGCGGGGAGAGGTGTTTAAAGAAAACTCTTGTCATGTCAAATAATTTGCAAAACTCCTAAATACAATTCATTAGCTATCTATTAAGCACTACACATCACAGTATTTAGTACACTTACTTGTTATCATAAGTGAATTCCTGCCGTTGCAGTCCTCTTCTCCTTTATCATCACTCACAGGTAGCATAAATGCAGCCACCTCCTAAATCAATCTTGCAGGGTCACCAAGGACAACTTTCCACAAAGGTCGAAGGTGAAAGCTAGCAACATGAGAAGACATCGCGTGAGGTCAAAGGTGAGGGTCAGCCGTTCGCGTTCTGCACATAACGGGTCTGACTAAAACACGAACCGGACCGGACCCACGGACCGGACTAAATTCGCGTAAAACTCGCGGACCGCCAACGCGCATGCCCGGACTTCGTGTAGTCCGTTGTAGCGCCATTTAATGAGTTGGAGAGAAAGATTGGTTTTACGTAACAAAGGTAAGAAAAATATAGTTACTCGTAGAGAGTGAATTAATTTGTTGTCAGTGAAGCTTCCTCGACTACTCTTTATTAAGTTTGGTATCTAATCTTACGAAAATAGTTGACATACAACAACGCAATTGTGATATTAAGACTATCCTATTGCAGATAATAAGAACAGTAATAACAAATATTATTATCATCATCAGTTATTATTATATTATTATTATTATTATTATTATTATTATTATTATTATTAATATTATTATTATCCTGTATTTTAAAACATAGATAATTTTTTTTGAATTCTAACTAATTAAAAAGTGTACAGCAGTTTCCCCTCATATAATTTGTGCCGGTGGACACATTTGAAGTGACTTCTCATTAATTAAAGAGTGTTCGACAGTTAGATAGAAAATGTAACACAAGAAATCTTCTACCGCGGAATAGAGCATTACCGTTTTATTTTTTTTACTCGATGCTGGCTGGGAAAACCCCATAGCAACCATATGTATCACTAAATAGACCAAGAGTTTGGGATTCCCCTCATTTTTTGATTGAGAAAATTGAATAATATTTAAGCCATCTACTAATACTTAAAAAAAAAAAAATTTTCTCCCAAAAAATTCCACTTTTCCCATCAATAAAAATAAAATAAAAAATAGAAATAATATTGTTTGATGCATTGTATACCAATATTATATTAGTTCAACAATAAAATATGTTGTTTGTTGTGTTTGGTGCTGATTGTGATCATGTAGGAGACATCTATGAGTGTCCACAAGGAACATATGCCATCGGACGTCGAGCTCCACTACAAAACAATTTCATATACACACAAACAACAAAGATATTTGTAATACAAACAACAAATTATTCATGATCCTATATAATTGCAACTTTATGATGTATTGTATGCGGTTTCATACAGGCTTTTTGTTTGGGTTGGGGGGGTGAGGCTCCGAGTGTACTTCGCCGCACCCATTTTTTGGAACCTACACTACTTTGATGCACATCTTTGCATAAGAGTCTATACTTCACACTGATGATCAGTGTTCGGTCCTATGCACTAAATGGCTCAGTTATGATAGGAACATAATGGGATACAATATCAGACTAAAAATAAATGCTTCCAAAATGTTCATTTCTATTCAACTCCCAAAATTCTAGGGGGGAACCCAGGGCTAGCCTCCCACTGTATGAACCCCTGGTATGTATACTCCACACTGTACATGAGAGAAACAATCGTTGTATTGAGAAAGTGTAATTTGAAAATGAAAAGCAGTACAAGCACACACATGGAATTCAACTTACCCGGCATGGATGGTGTCACAGACTGAACGATCCCTCCCATAGGATCCGGAACCTCCATACAATACCAAAAAAACACAAGACAACAATGATATTTGTAACATAACAGCTGGCCTCGCTGAATTGCCCCCCCTCCCCCGTCATTACTTTTCACTGACATTCTTGTACCATAACCCCCCCAGCCCTAGCTGGACACCCAAATATCAGTAAGTTGAAATGAAATTCAACTTACCCGGCATGGATGATGTCACAGACCGAAAAAGACCACCGAGTTCGTTCTCTCTCAGGTTGGATCCGGAAGTGCCACATACTGTTTGTTCATGGTTGCTCTCTCTCTCTTTCCACAAATGCACGCACACACATACACACACACACACACACACACACGAAAAAAGAAGCTACAGGTGAATACAGATCATAAAAATAAATGTATAATTTATTATACATAAATTGACTGGTGTACACACACACACACATGAAATTCAACTTACATGGGCATAGTAGCCCCGATCCAAAAAGATCCAGAGTTCCCTCCCAGGTTGGATCCGGAAGTGCCACATACTGTTTGTCCACGGTTGCTCTCTCTCATTCCACAAATGCACGCACACACATACACACACACACACACACACAAGAAAAAAGAAGCTACAGGTGAATACAGATCATAAAAATAAATGTATAATTTATTATACATAAATTGACTGGTGTACACACACACACACACATGAAATTCAACTTACATGGGCATAGTAGCCCCGATTGGAAAAAATCCCCCCCCCCCCGAGTTCGTTCCCTCCCCGGTTAGATCTGGAAGCGCCAGAATAACATTTCAACTCCACGCACACACATATACATCGAGTGTGAAACTCCACTACAACACCACAAAAACACAGACAACGACAATAACAATACATACTACATACAACTTTTGGGATGTTCGGGGGGGGGGAGGGGGGGAGCAGCCACAAATATCAAAGTCTGTGGTCCTTCACACAAAAGATTATGGAATATCAATGGGTGTGTTGTCATTTTTCTTCCACTCTCCCCCTACCTCATCCACCCGACTCTTGTTCTTCGATTCCCGCCTTCTCCGACCGTGAGGACGTCCAGAACTTGGAGCAGGAGGAGCCACTTCCTCTTCTTCATCACTGGAACCTGCTGCCTATTCGTGTTTCATCATTGGAAGACTCAGGTCCGGTATCCTCTCCTTCATGACTGGAAGACTCTGCTCCTGTCGCCTCATCTGCGTAATCGCGGTCGGTGACTGCATTCACATCTGGTCCTAGTAGTATATGTGGTAAAAACTTTTTAAATTTTTTTGAAAATTTGAATTTGTTCAAAAAACCACAAGCCACTTTCAAATCTCAAAACTCAATGAAATATATATATATTATAGCTAAACAGCTTACTCTATCTCAATATGCTATAAATAAGTCCTTTCCACAACAGAAGCTTGCTATTTTTCAAGAGAAAGACAAGATAAAGACAAGCTTACCTCGATCATCTTCTTGACTCCCATTTTCAGTATCAGAGTTGACGGGGTCTGGTCCACCAACCCTGATACAGGGCCTCCTATAGCCCTAGATGTCGTCTCCCTTCTCTCCGCTTGATCCCGAGTCGCTAGAGTCAGCATCAAGCAAGTCTAAAACTTGCACCGCATTGTAACTTCTAGACGCCATCTTCCAAAAAATGACTTTGAAAAAATTTTTTTTTTGCATAGTTACCGGGGTCACACGACACGCTCACTATTTTCCTATGATGTAATAAGCATTACCTAAGACTGTACGTAATAGGGAGGTCCCCAGTTGAACTGGCGATTTTATAAAAAATGGAGAAGACAGTAAGTCCAACCGCAAAGTCTTGGTCGGCAAAGAAGCGGTTGTTTCAATGTGTTATGGAAGGCTACTGAGCTCAAGCAATTTTTTGCTGCTTCTACAAAGCTCTGGAGATGACTGGATCCATAAATGAAGCTGCTGTGAAGAAGGTAACTTTTTTTAAAATTCGACGGAGACCCGATGTTTTTTTTTTTTGCCGAGGAAGAAATAAACGCAACTGCTGTGAGGTACTGTCGAAGCAGTCCTGGCTGAAAGCTATTTTAGATGCTTCTCCAATGCATTGGGCACCTGTGTATGCAATCTGAAGGTTCTAGCTATAAAGTAACTATTTTAAAAAATTCGGAGAAGTCAATCGGTCCTCACCCGCTTCAAAGCGGGATCCGGAACGAAAGGGTTAAACTTGTTGTTGTCAGGTTGTTATGGACTCTTCACTCCATACCATATGAATATTGTGATGCTTACACTTTACCTCACTGCTATGTAATTCACACTCTTATTTCTTTCTTTCTAATCCTATCTATGCATTGATCTATATATTCCCAGTTGTGTACATCTTGCCTAATTCATTGCATATAAACCCTTTACCTCACGCATGCATGAATGGATTGTGAACAGACTATATCATTGTCAGCCACTCCCCTCTCAGTTCAGATTTCCCACGTGTTCAATAAGTTACAACAAGACTTGAGAGTGTATGGGATTTCCCTAGTGGCAGTGACTTTGGAGGGAGGAAAGTGGCCAGAGCTGAGACACCTGCGCTCTACTCCGTTCTACTCCTACCCGTGGGTCGAGGCTACTGAACTCAGGTGTCATCTGTATCTGTAGAGCTTCGTGATCTTTAACTCACGATTCTTACTGGCTCTGTCTACAACTCCTACCTCTTCCCCTTTAAGTCAATCTCCTCACTTCACTAAGACTAACTGCGACTCATAAGACCAGCACAGCCACACAACTTCTCGAGGGGTCCATGTTGTTATCCCAGATTTGGTAATGGTCATCAAAATTTAGAAAATATAACTTGATAGTGTTAAGCTAGCCAAATTTCCCATCGTTGCCACAACATCAATCACGCAAAGTGTAATGTTACGTGTGTGCATAGGCAACAAAAAAGCAGAGGATCAGTGCATGTACTTCATTATAAAAAATGTGAAACGTCACACAAGTAGGAAAATAAGTCAAGAGCACATTAACAGTATGGAAGAAGGGGAAAAGCCTCATGGAAAAGGTGGGCGATATAAAGAGTAAGAAAGAGAGTACATGTTAGCCATTGATACAGCTAAATTTTACTGCACAGGATATACAGCGTAAAGTCAGAGTATAGCTAGATACTGTCCTGAGTGGTCATTTTCAATCAAGAAGCACTTTGGCACATATGTACACATGAACATTATCAGATATATTTCTTGCACAAGAACAGCTACAAACCCTGAATATGTGTCACCTACAATCACTATTTGAATGTCAGACAACTTACAGTCATAAAATTCATATAAGTTTAACCACTCAAGCTACAGTATTATGAAATCATCAAAATAAAACTTGAGCTTTGATTTTATTACATGTATACCCTTATAAACGCTCACCTACATGATAACATAGGAACCCATGATAGTGTACGAGTGTGTATACATGTATGTATGTATGTATGTGTGTGTATGTATATATGTGTGTATGATATGTATGTATATACGTGTGTATGATATGTATGTATGTATGTATGTATAGAGCTGGGCGATATACCGGTATTATCGTTGCACCGCGATAAAAAACTGATATTGCCTTTTTTTCAGAAAACTGTTGGGGTCGTTAAACAAATGCATGAACTTCATGCGCACGACAGATTAAAGGAACAGCCATTTCGCGGTTTGCAAACATGTCCGTAATGCGGTACTAGCAAAGTTTTTAAAGTAGCTAGCAGTGGTTGCAAGTTAAAATTCTGTCTAAAGAAAGCCAACATAGTCTTGCCCCATGGACTAACTTTGTCTGGATAAAATTTATTTTGTTAAATATTATTTATGAAATATCATATATCGCTCTATCGCGATAATGCAGGTAAGTATCATATCGCCTGTGATTATCCAATATTGCCCAGCTCTGTGTATGTAAGTATGTATACATGTATGTATGCATGCATCTATGCATGTATGTATGCATGTATGTATGCATGTATGTATGCATGTATGTATGCATGTATGTATGCATGTATGTATGCATGTATGTATGTATGCATGTACACTCAATCCCCTCTTAACCAGGCACCGTGGGACCCGAGGGTGTCTGTATCTCAGAAATGCCAGCTACAAGGAAAATTCGTAGTTTTCTCCAACATTATTCAATAAGTTTCAGGCTTTTTCCAAGCATTAAGTACAGTCCTCTTTCACTTGCAACCCTTAGCAGGCTTCTCTACAATTTTATGGAACCAGAAATAACCGGCTTGTGCTGACACAATTGGGTAATGGTGGTCAAATTAGCGAAATTGTGAGGCAAGAATTGATTAATTGAGTGGCTAACTTGTGCCCTGCCCTGTAAAGAGGCGTGCCTGTAATAGAGGTATTTGGATAAAATAGGATGGAGCGTACGTATGTATGTATGTAATGTTTTAACAGTGCAGACCTGTGTATGTGTGTATGTAGATACAAACTAGTGTACTATGTGTTTTCATAAGCACTCTGAATAAGTCCACAGTGAGTGCACCTTTGCTATTACAAATATATTATATATAAATTACTATATACACATACACACGCACACAATTTAGCGAGTGAGATATGGAGAAACTTAATATATTGAAGGGCCAAGTAGAAATAAACTGGCGGTTGAATCAGAATTCTACAGATCAGAAATATCTCATCAGGAGTGAATTTTAGCTCACTGGCCAAGGTTCGTAAGTACAAATCTTGTTGCTATTAAATACGTATGTAATGTATTAGCACTACATTTTTAAATTAATGCTAGTATGTGTCTCACTATCATCATCCCCTGCTCACTTTCTTTCAACAGTATCTTCGGCAGATTGTACAACATAAAGAGAGAGGGCCGAGTAAATGAATCGCTACTTTCTATATGTACCACAAATTACACGGCCGGCTGACCAAAATAGCATTTCTCCTCTCAAATTAATATTGAGAGGACATCATGTCTGTTAAAATTTCACTTCTTATCAGAAGCCTGTATAGACATGTACTATTAAAAACAAATGGGTGCATTAATTTTTGAGTATGTGTGTGTGTTATTTGTGTATCGATATACAGGATTTCAACGAATTGCTCGTAAAGTGACTAGAGCCCAAATTTTTCCATCGCACCCTATATATTTCAGGTTGTCTAACTGTGCATTAAATGAAAGTATGTATGAGTTAGTCATTAGAGTATGTATATATATAATTTACCTTGAATAAAAGGTAAAAAGCCTCTTTTCTTATTAGTGTAGGTTAAAAGTTATTCAGGAGTTCCTCACCTCTTATATTGAAGTCCAAGAGTAGCTATTAGCACACTCTTCACGGAGGAACACCGAGTCTTCTTTTAATTATACTTTTGGACATGTGTTGACCCTGTGGAGTTGGGTTTCACCTCCTACTTCACAACCCTACATACAGAGAGTCACAAGTAAAATTAGCTTAAATACAGTTCATTTAAACTCAAGATCCTTAGATTGGAGTTTGTGCTCTGCATTATTACATTCCATAACACATTCATACAGTAGACATTTTGTAGCCAGCCAGGCTACTTCAGTAGTGCATAAGTAGTTGTTCAAAATTTATACCTTCATCAGGGTATATTATCAAGGGTAAAATTTCAAGGTCTAACATTTTCAAAATTGCAGGGGGCAATCAGTGTTGAATCAGCAATTTCCGTAAAAATATGGATGAATCAGTAAGGTGGGAGGCTCTGTTCTATGGACACTCCACATATGTTAAATTCCCTTCACTAGTGTTCACCTGTCCCAAACTCCGTTCCAGTGATGAACTCCACTCTGAAGTCAAATCTCTTCTCTCTCTCTCCCCCCCCCCTCCCCGCCCCCCCCTCCCCCTCGACATGTCGAGACAGAGGGGCACAATTTAGGTAAATTGATAGACCAACCAGAATGACAACAGGGCACCAAGTACTGTCAACACTATTTCTCATACAGTAAAGCTTAGTTAAAGAGACATCAACTGTTGAATATATTATTGTATATATTAATTTCAAAAGAAAAATGGCTTATAGTTTTCATTAAAAATTCCTCACTAGCAAGTACAATACAGTTATGGTGCAACAATGAAGACCACAGAAATTTGATTCAGTAGCTAATGGGCTTATTAGAAACTGCAAAACAAAAATGAGAGAAGGGTACTAACATACTTGCCCTATGCTACTTGAGGCACTACTGAAGAAATACCAGTCTTTGAATTGACCAATACGGTTGTTCAGTTTTACACCGCTTTAGTCTAGTGCGGACAGCAACAGAGTACACTATAAGCGTACCAGTTGTGTTTTCACTCACCGTAAAAATCCATGAACGCCAGTAAGAGCAGAACCAGAAGAGGAGATACACAGGCGTATTATCACTCTTGCTGTAGAGAACTTCTGTGGTATTAGCAACCCTTTACCATTTCTGATCTGGTGTTTTAAAATTAAACCCTTACCAATTTCGAGTTTGAAACCTAGCACTATCGACCTTTTACCTCAGTAATCAGGAGTGTTAGAAGAGGTGGTGGTAAAGGGTATCAACACAATATGCGTGCCGTACACGCGGTGGTGGGCACAGTGAAGATTAAGCTAATTTCTGCCTTGTGTGATCTTACTTGACTGATTTACAGGCTGCGACAGCAAGTAGAGAGCGCGGTGTTGTTCAATTTTAATGAGTAAGTATGAAAACGCTAATTAGTGATATCTAGGTGATTCTTTAAGTGTTATTGGATCTGTGGATGTAGGATTGTAATTTGTACAAGTCATTGATCACCAATACTAGTGTTTGAAGTATTACCGTTGAGTTCATTACCTTGTTTCTTTGTTAATGCAGGAATGAACTAAAGAGGTTGCAGAGATGAACTTGAGATATTGCAGAGATGGAGCCAAAGTTCAGGAACTGTTGTCTGATGCATCATTTTTTTCATTTATTTGTACATGGTCATAATTATTTATTCATATTCTGGTAACAATGGATAAATTTTGAAGGTACAGGATTTGTGTAGAACAGGTTGCACAAAAAGTGCAGTTTAACTTCAGGATTGCTGCAGGAAAGGTGTGCGAAGAATAGTTGCTTTGTGTAGGAAAGGTGCATAAAAAGTGCAGTTTTTGAGTACAGGAAATCTAAAGGAAAGCTGCACATTTTCGCACAGACAGCTACCTAGAATGTACAGGAATAGTTCAGTTTTAATTCAGGAAATATGAAGGAAATGTGATATGATTATGCAGTACAAACCATATGGCATGTAAAGGAAATAGTGCAGTTTATGTCAAGGATATGTTCAGGAAATAGTGAAGGAAAGTACGCCCTATACAGTACCCGGAATGGTTACCACCAGCTCATCTGTCCTGAAGTTGGAAATGTGAAGGACATGTGATCTGTGAGATAGCTATACTTAACCTTTCCTATAGCAGGAAATTCCACTTTTCTTCCAGTGCATTAACCTGGAATTTGCTGTACATTTATCATATTCACCTAAGCATCTGACTTACAACTACATCACACTGTATGGTGAGTAACGCCTATATCTTGTGTAATGTGATGGTTCACTTTTTGGATGTGGCAAATATGGAAACAAACAGCATAATGTCTATGGCACTTTCATCTTGTAATATAACTACACAGTGCTAAATATTGTAATGACAGATTATTGTAAACATCAATTCCACAATCCCATGCGAACAAACTGGAATTGATGTATTTGATAGAGCCATGACTTCATGCAATTCAGGTGTACATAATTATATATATTACATAATTGCATACAAGGTAAGAACAAAAAACAGAAATGACCTCCCTTTGAACCTTCAATGCATTTCAACTTGGGTATTATCAGGTCAGAATTTAGTTTACATAATCTTAGTAGCAACTATAATTACCCTATGTAGCTATACAGTCCAGCATTAAAAGAAAGGGAAAAGCAATCTCCAGAATATGGCAACAGAAACATAAATACACCAATTACATAAGCAGAAAACAGTTAAAATACTACTAGTGCTACTACAGCACTCACCCCTAGAAATCTGTCAGCCATTATTAAGCTCTACCTACCAGAAGTTTTGAAACCCCAATGACTATGGAAGGAAGGCTAACCACGGTGACCCGTATCAGAGAGGTGGGGCATAGCTCCCGTTGCTATATAGTTACAAGAAGTTTGAGATGCCAGCACTGGTAGACGTTGGAGGCTGGGACAATTTGATGGAGAGCGAGGTAGCATCAGTTGTAGTGTTCTTCGAACAAGTGTTTCACTGGCAGTATCTAATGCATCTCCATACTAACTAGAGCAACTGTAATGTTCAGTTGACTTCTATTGTAGGCTACTAAAACTTGTCTTTATTCTGAAACTGTTTTTATTTGTTGGTTAGTTGTTTTTGTTTTGTTTTGTTGTTGTCTTTGTATTAGCTAGCTGTGAGCGTTAATTTGCTAAGTAGGTAGTTGTGAATGAGGACATCAATATTTTTTTTAAATAAATGCATTGCTCATTGGTACCAGTCTTAATATCAATTACACATCAGTCTGTCGACAGAGCCTCATCTTCATTCATTATCTGAATAATGAGCAAGCTGTTTGATCCACGTAGCTGCCGGCATTTGTTTTAACTATGAAGGGGTTAAATGTCTTGAATCCTTACATAGCTATTTTAGTTGAGTAATTTGGATGGTTATGCAAGTATATACTTTACATAGCTACATTAGTGTTAGATCTTTATGAATGCAGTGTTAGCTCTTTATGAATGCAGTGTTAGCTCTTTATGAATGCAGTGTTAGCTCTTTATGAATGCATTGTTGTAGATTGAAATATGAGGTTGTACTGTCTGTGTCTTGCCTTGTTGATTTTTCTGATCACCTCTATCTTAAATCCTCCACCAGTCGTCCTTGACAAATACTATCACAACACTCTTGACAACCTTTCTCTATACAATTCTTCTCACATTTCCCCTCCTTTTCCTGTACCACTTACTATAGTTCACGTGGTGAGTTAATTTAAGCTACAATCAGTAATTCCGTAACTTGCTACATGTGACGCCAGTTCACTATCTGAAGCAACAATTGGTTGTGATTGCTGCTTGCAGACCTTGCTTTAAGCAAATATATGTGACTTCATTACAGCTGGTGAAGATTTATAAGGGGATTTTGTTTAACTGACATACATTTGACATAGTCAAGCGAGGGTTGATATCTGCCCATATTCCTTCCCAGGATGAAACCTACAGGCCTCATGCAGTCAGATGGGAAGAGGCCAGATGGCTGATGTCTGCCGGTATGGGATGCCAAATGCCCTGACACTCAACCAGCTTCTTACAGAATACATGCCACTAGCATGTTGAGGAAGGTTGCTGAAGCTGCAGAGGAGAGGAAGATAAAAAATATTGGGGCCTTCCTCCTGGTCATATAGCCACCGAGTCTTTGAGAGGAATTGATCCAAGTCTCCCAGAAGGAGTAGGGATGCAGGATTAGAGGAGAAACTATAAAACCAAGATCAACAGAGTATTTGATCCAGCGTCTATGGGTTGCAGTCCAGCAAGGGAACTGTGCAGCAGTACAGGGAAAGAAAGAAAGAAAGAAAAAAACACCCTCGAAGGGTCATTTTGGTGAATATATACTCACACACACTTGTATCATAGTTCATTCGAACTGGCCAATCAGATTTATCAGTTGGATGTGGTTGTTTTTGCTGGAGGTATGCTATCGAATGATTAACAAAACTTTCAAAATTACCAACCAAACCTTAGTGAGACTATTCATCGACACTGTACTCCTGCAATTTTATTGCATGACATATTTATTCCTAATGAAACCATTTACAAGCAGAAGTTTCGATTGATGTCATCAGCTTTATGAGTGTCGGTATGGTCAAGTTATTTTTTTTTTGTCAGTTTGGTTGGACTTGCACTTTGAACTTACAATTGAGAACTGGGCGAGGAAGGCTATTGATACTTGAAAGCTATCACCTACTTTGTGAACTGGAAGAGTGCCACAAGATTATTTCAATTGGCCAGAACAGTCGCAGTCCAATACAGAGAATAAGGGTCTACTCCTCTTGCACCACTTGGTTCGGTCTGTACAAGATTTGAATTACCCTTGGGCCTTTGGCCCTCAGTAGTGTAAATGCCATATAGACCTACTCCTTATAACATGTCCTAAACGCTTGTATCCTATTTCTACAGGTCAGCAGGATGTGACTAGTAGTGATACTTTGCTTACATCTAAACACTATCTCAATCACACATTATGTTGTTGTCCATTGATCCAATGTGCCAGCTGTACATGTTTTATTCAAGAAAGTTGAGATTTTTTTTCTTTTTCTGGATGTGTGGGGGGGGGGGGGGGGGCAGATATGTTGGGTGGTTTCCAGGGGTGTGGCTCCCCTCACCCTAGATTAAGCCTTGCAGTATGGGGGGTATGTGATCCGTAGAAATGAAACGATCTCCATTGAAACAACAATAAATATTGTGTTTGGGTGTGTGTGCTATTTGTGTCGCATGGATGCTTGAGTGAACATATGACTGAGAGTGGATGTCTAATTGCACCTAAGTGGCCAAATGAGAAGGAACCTACATTGGTGGATGCTTAAAAAAAAAATAATTTCTTGAGAATATAACGTTATCAAAGAAAACGGTACACAAACTAGGTCCAATGAAAGCTAGTCTAGATATCCACTGGAATATTAGTCTAGCTAACTGTTCAGCATGCAGCGAGCCATTCATTAATATATTTTTTTTTATTGCACTAATCTTTGATTATATTATTAATTGGTCTAAATCTTGCATGTATATATTTTGTTTGTTTGTTTGTTAGTGCTTATAAGATCACGCTAAGTGTGGGTTGTGGGAAAAATCTGTTTTCATTATTCCTGATGTAATCTGAGGAATAATTGTAAATGAATGAGTACACATCCAACTTTTCTAATTATGTAATCAATTTTATACCACGCATGTGTTGTTCTCAGAAACATTGCTTTCACCCAGAGGCTCAAAAAGGGTGGGATGTGCCACTATTTAATCCTTATTTTTTTGACCAATTATGTCAATTACGAATGACGTAACACAAATGTATGTATGTATGCATGTATGTATGCATGCATGTATGTATGTATGCATGTATGTATGTTATGTATGTACATTAACACATTCCACATCATGTGAGTGTTCAGGATATTGAACATTTCTATATGAATGCTCTGAGCATGCATTAAAAACATGACTCGTACTATACTTTAGGGTCCTGAAGGCCTTTCATCAGTGCCTGACTACTTTGCACAAGTAAACTATCCTTGTTTTGTAGTATAATCACATCACCCACCACCACCATAAGTAGCATTGGCCAGCAAATGCAACAAGCAAGCTACTCTCTCAGGTCTTACTCATTAACATGCGGTTACACATGTATGTGCCTGCATGTGTGCATATGTGCCAAATGTGTGTATGTATGTGTGTGTATGAATAATGTGCACGCTGCTTACACTGTTAAAACGGGAGTGTTACAGTTACACTGTATTGAGCGTTCCCAGTGCCGGGAGAAATTAACGCTTCAGCCAGGTAACCATGACACTGCCAGAAGTGTAAATGATATCATTCTAATAAGTGTTTTGGTAACACTATCTGTAGCATAACAATTAACACCTTTAGGGTGCTTATCATAACACCCAAGGTGGTGTTGTGGTAATTCTTCCTCTGCAGCACCTTTATGGTGCCATCATAACACTTTATTTTTCCCATTATACTGAATTTGATATATAAACAAAAAAAAATTATTGCAGTTTAGAACATAAATTGATGACACATGAAGGCACAACACCTGTAGTTAAACTAAAAATAAAATGTTGAATAAAAATTAACAGTGAGTTCATCATTGTTGGATAAGAAATATCCAAAACGTAATAAAAACAAATTAAATCAATAATTGCATCCTGCAAGTTAACGCAGGAAAACATAAATACATTGTCCACTATCAAATAGTACAGCCGTCCATCAGGTGAGTAAGAACACAATACGTAGGCTTCATTCTGCCCAATTTTCTCCACAACCTTCTCGATGTCTGGGCATTCCTATACAGAATATATACACAAATATAACAGTTAAATAAAACTATATCATTAAATGTGACGGTCTATAGGAAAATTGGGCACAACACAGCGGGAGTAAAACGTCGGGAAAAGATCGATTTAATTCTTTAAAATGTATTAAATAAGCCAACAGAAGGGAACGGTTAGGGTGCATATATCAACTGGTTGAAGCAATGGCTTTAAAACTCGGAGAGCTCAATATATGGATGCCGATGAATGTGTAAGTGCAAAAAAATTTTTTTTGATAGGGCCCACATTGTACTTGATTTTCCTGTAGACGGTCACAAGTATTGTCCATCCTACAATTTGTAAAAACTAATCAAAACAAAAAGACAAAAAAACAAAAGAAAAACAAACAAAAAAAACTACGAACAACAACAAAAAAAACTACGAACAACAACAAATAATCGCTTCCTCTGCTTAGTTATCAAACGACATCTTGCTTCACATCCCACTCTCAAACTCCATTTTACATATCAAACATACTCTCCCACTTTCAAACTCTCCTTCCCACTCTCGAACTCTCCCGCCCACTCTCAAACTCCATTTTACATATCAAACATACTCTCCCACTTTCAAACTCTCCTTCCCACTCTCGAACTCTCCCGCCCACTCTCAAACTTCCCCGCCCACTCTCAAACTTCTCTTCCCACTCTCAAACTTTCCCACCCACTCTCAAACTTTCCCACCCACTCTCAAACTTTCCCGTCCTACTTTGATGCACATCTTTACCTAACAGTATATACTTCACACTGATCAGTGTTTGGTCCTATGCACTAAATTGCCTGTAAACGTGGCTATAACTTAAAGCTGGGCTCTATACTGGAATTGTGTACAACACCGTACTACTTTGCTCGCTTCGCTGAATTAGTGTACCAAACAAATAATAACAAAACGTAACTTGACAACAGACCTCCTCCTCATTTATGGAATGAAGTCTTAGTTTATTTTTAGGCCAAACAAACTAAATACCTTGTTTCTCATCTGCACCTTCCTGGGTGATACAGCCACTTCAAAATTTATCATGCAGGTCACGCCCACTGCTTTAACCACACCCCTACTACCTCATATATACTTGTTATATACCATTTCAATATATTTCCTATAGGTCAGCTACATATCCCAATTTCCAATATAGTTGATGAGAAACAAGAAAATGTGGTTTCAATACAACTTGTGAAGAATAAAAGTGATCTATATCAAAAATTGTAAACACTATTCCAAGTTAAATTTGCACGCCTATGTATAATCGATGCATGTGTACCAGTTCAAACTACTGCAGTTTTTACAGTTTCACCTGATGTCAATCAACTAAATAACTACAACATTTTTATATATTGAAAATTTTACCAGGGTTTGCCACATTATAAAAGTAATGAAGTGAATATTTCAAGTTATGTAATACACAATAACAAATAAAATAAAAAAATTGGAAGTCTACACTACAATACAGCTTCCATACTTACAGCAGCTTGCAAGTGGTTTTTTCCTTCATTTTTCTTCTTTTCTTAATACTTATAGCAGATACACGGTAGAATAAGACCATTATTTGGCAAAACTAATAATAACAAAATAGTTTTTCTTATTACTAATGTTTAACTGGCTAGTCAACAATTCAGTCGTAAATCATCAGATATTTTTGGATCTTAATTTTTTCAAAGCTTCTATTACAGTTAGCTAATTTCTATCTGATCATTTAAACCTGGCTCTGTTAGAAATAATGCAAAACACACTATTAAAGTTTATTTTAGCATCCTTAAGCTCTACTACACTTCAATATCTCTTGAGAGGGATAGACTAGATAGGTTTCGCTTAGTGCCAATCTAAATTACTATTTTATGAAACCTTTCATGTTGTGTGGTCCTATAAAATGAGATCATACACACGATACACATTAAAATATTAAACGTAAATGCAACTAGAAAACTAAACACTACTATCTTAGCTATATCGCCTATCCAAATAATAAAGAAAGCTCAGGGTACCAAAATTTACTATTATTAGCAAGAGCCAAAGTAACACTAATGCTCGTACAGTCACTAGTCTCACAAGAGCTAGCGCGTACGCAGTTTCAAACTCCCCAAAAAACTCTAACCTTCTTCTAGCGTTGCTATCGCAGTCTATCATTAGTCGCCACACACGAACGGATAGGGACAGGAACGTTGCCAGAGCAACCTTTGAACTTTCACTTCTCGCGCGCTGCGTCAGGATGAGTTGGTCGCCTGTTCGATCCATACCAGCCCGTCTGCCTCGTGAGGTTTTGTGGTCTTTGGTTTGCTTTTGGAGCTGGAAGCTATTGGTGGTTAGTTTGTTGCTACTATTAGTGGTTTCCTCCTGGCTAAGCTTTTGGATTCCCGTTTTTCAGCTGTTAGCTTGTGGTTTCCTCTTGGCTAAGCTTTTGGATTCCCGTTATTCAGCTGTTAGCTTGTGGTTTCCTCCTTGGCTAAGCTTTTGGATTCCCTTTTTTCAGCTGCCAGAGCAACCTTTGAACTTTCACTTCTCGCGCCGTGAATGTGTTGACCAGGAGTCAAGCTCGGGAGGAAGAGCAACTAGACGCCTGTGAGGATGATGCATTAGTTTCTGAGTGGAGTGTGATTGAGCCAGTTGAGGACGTGCAAGGATCGGGTAGCCGGGAATCCGAGGTAGGCGAGACTGAGGTTGAAGCTGACCCTTCCTTGGCGACCGAGAGCACGAAGGGAAAGGAGGACGAAGGTGTGCCAGTGGAACTAGATAGAGTAGACGTAAGTGAGGAGAAGATTGAGAGAGAAGTGAGAGGGTTAGCTAGTGAAGTAGGTCCAGTGAGAGAAGGCAAGGATGGGGAAGAGTTTAGGAAGGAGTTAAGGGAGGATGAGAGTTTGCGAGAATGGAGGGAGTTAGGCGAAAAGAAGGAGAGGGGATTTGTGTGGAAGAAGGGTGTCTTGGTTAAGAGTCAGTACGTAGCTTGGGATGAATTCAGGGACGTACTAGTGGTACCAAAGGGCTTTAGGAAGAGGATCTTGGTGTTAGTGCATGATAAGGGGGGTCATTTAGGTAGTGAGAAAGTGGCAAGGATGATAGCCAGATATTTTGTGTGGCCAGGTCTGAGTAAGGATGTATGTGAACATTGTGGGACGTGTGGGCTGTGCCAGGTGCGTAGCAAGCACAAACCCAGGAAGGCTCCAGTGGTGGAGAGGCCTGTGTTAACGGAGCCTTTCGAGTCCGTAGCGGTAGACTTGGTGGAACCCCTGCCCAAAGGGAAGGGTGGGTGTAGGTTCCTCTTAACATACGTTTGCCTAGCTACAAGACGGCCTGAAGCGGTGCCTCTTAGGAGCATCACCGCTAAGGCCGTAGCAGAAGGTCTGTGGGCTATCTTCTCCAGGACCTCTATCCCGGAGAGGATGCTATCGGATCAAGGGAGCCAGTTTTGTGGGAGGGTAGTGAGAGAGTTATGTAGTTTAGTGGGTATAGAGAAGATGAGGACTTCGCTGTATCACCCTGAAACGAACGGGGCGGTCGAGCGAATGCATGGTACGTTTAAAGGGATATTAGGAAAGTGTGTGAGCGAGGGTGTAGACTGGGTAGGACAGGTGAACTTTGTGCTGTATGTGTTGAGGCAAATGCCCCATGCAGATAGCGGGTTCAGCCCATTCAATTTAGTATTCGGATATAGGGTTAGAACGCCCTTGGATGCGCTGTATCACGGGTTGTACGAAGTAGATAGTCAGAAGCTAAATGTGTGTGAGTGGGTGAGGTGTATGAGTGAGAGGTTAGAGAGAATGAGGGAGTGTGCTGCTGTAAAGATGGTGAAGAGCAAGCAGAGTAGGTTGAATTATGTGAATAGAGGGTGTAAGTTAAGAGAGTTTAAGGTAGGACAGTTAGTATTGTATAGGGTGCCAGGCATGCAAAGCAAGCTGGCTGACTCGTGGGAAGGTCCGTATAAAGTGAGAGAGAGAATGGGAGAGGTAAATTACAGAATTGGGAAGGTAGATACTGAGAAGCATGTTAAGGTAGTGCACGTTAACTGTTTAAAGGAATACAAAGAGAGGTTGGAAGTGAATAGGATAGATGTAGTGTTAGAAGAGGGAACGAGTGAGAGAAATGTACTGAGTGGTGAATGTGAAGGTTATGTGGAGTCTGAATTGGAAGAGTTGTTGAGCAGGTATGAGTGTTTGTTTGTGGGGAAGCCGGGTTGCACTGATCTGGTGCAACTGAAGATCGATACGGGTAGTTCTCCACCGATTAGGCAGACGCCTTACTCGGTGCCGCTAGGTGTAAGAGAGGACGTTAAGAGAGAGTTGGAACTGCTGGAGAGGAGTGGCATAATCGAAAGGAGTTGTAGTCCTTGGGCTTCTCCCCTGGTGCCAGTCAAGAAAAAGGATGGTGGCATCAGGCTGTGTGTAGACTTCAGAAGAGTAAATACCGTCACTGTCCGGGAACCCTATTATATACCCGGCTTTGACGAAATGGTCGAGAGAGTGGGTGTTGGTCGGGTGCTATCCAAACTAGACTTGGAGAAAGGGTTCCACCAAGTTGTGGTAGATGAGGAGGACAGGATGAAGACAGCGTTCGTCTGTCCGTTTGGTAAATTTCAATTCAAGAGGATGCCATACGGACTGACAAACGCACCGTCTGTCTTCCAGCGTCTAATGGATATGGTATTGAAGGATTGCTGGGAGTACGCTCGAGTCTATATTGATGACGTGTTAGTGGTGTCGGAGAGTTGGAGGGTACATTTGAGGCAGTTGGAGGAGGTTTTCGAGGCGTTGAAGGTGGCAGGGTTGACGGTTAAGAGAAAAAAATGTGTATTTGGGAAGAGGAAATTGGAGTTTCTGGGCCACCTTGTTGGGGATGGTGTAGTCTCTGTTCCTGAGGCTAGGGTGCGAGCGATCTTGGAGCACCCAAAACCGAGGAGTCGGAAGCAATTAAGAGGCTTCCTGGGGCTGGTGGGTTTCTATCGTCGGTTCGTCCGCGGCATTCACCGTTGGACTGCCATTTTGACGCCCCATATGTCTGGTCCAGGGAGTGGGAGGGTTATGTGGACGAGCCCGATGGACGAGGCTTTCCGTGAGTTATGTGTTTGTTTGTCTGATTCTGTTGTGTTGTGTGTTCCTCAGAAGGAGGATTGTTTTATGTTGGAATGTGATGCCTGTGGATCGGGTGTCGGTGCGGTGCTGTCTGTGCAGAGGGATGAGGAATGGAGACCTGTGGCTTTCTTCTCCCAACAGTTGAAGGGGGCTCAGCAACGTTACAGCGCTCAGGAGCTTGAGTGCTTGGCAGTAGTGGAGGCAGTGCGCCACTTCGCTTACTTCCTCTATGGGAAGAGATTTACGATTCTGACTGACCACCGTAGTTTGGAGTCGCTAGCGGCCGGCAAACAATGTAACAGGAGGGTCCACGGGTGGGCTCTAAAGCTGGCAGAATTTGATTTTATCATCAAGTATAGAAGTGGAAAGGATAATGTAGTGGCGGACACCCTGAGCCGGTGCTATGAGGATGAAGAGGGGAAGGAGAGATTTCAAGAGGAGGGGGGAGATGTGGGAGTGCAGACCCAGTCCCTCCCACATGAAGGAAGAGAGAGAAGGATGAAGAAGAAAGAAGAAGACTAAAGAGAAGAGAATGAACATTATTTGTGTGTGGTGTGATGTGTTAACATTTGTGTGTAGTAATCAGCCCTTGGGCAGGAACAGCCCTTGTGCATGTACTCTGCAGGATATTTATTTGTGCTCATGCGTACAGTGTGTGTGTTGGCTGTGTTGTTCTGATTGGTTGTTGGCGAGAGGAATATGTATATCAGGCCTCTTGCCACGTGTTGTAGTTCAGTTCAGTACTTGTGATCTAAGAACCATAACCTAAGACATTATTGTCGCTGAACTCTGGTGGCAGCGGACTATAAGCTGTCCACCAAGAGTCTGTTGTGCGAAGACCTCGAACGTAAGAGCGAGGCCCCCACACAGACGACTTTGTCAGTGACTTTGCATTCTCTTTCAACAATTGTATTCAGGCGAACAGCACTGTATTGTAACACTTTCACAGGACAAACAAGATGAAGAATTGTAAATATTTCTGGATTGAGCAGGGAGTGAAAAGATCGTTTTCTTCTTATTTTTATGCTGCCCTATAAATTTTTATGACTGGACTTGAGAGATGGGGGAACAATGATGATTTGGGTGAATCTGAAATAATGATAAAAATCACAGAAGTAGATAGTTAGCTAGGTTTATGACTACAACGAATTCGATAGCATATCAGACTTTGCAAGCACATGTCTTTAGGATGATATACAATAACATGCTACCAAGTGAACAACGATGTAATCTGGTACATACAGAAGAAAATAAACTATTTGTTGAGTATGAGTGAATCAGAGGATATAGTTTTTTGTTTCAGTGGTAATGACAGTCACCTCTCTGTGTGCTCTTGGCTTACCAAAGGACAGGAGGATCTGCTTTTGTAAGGCTGGTGTGATGAAAAAAATGATATCTGTGTTTTAGACATTCTGGAATATATAATTTATAATAGAGTAAGATTCCTCAGATTGTGACATATATATCTGAATGCTCTGAAAAATGAAATGTACATTTTATAGCTTTTGATGACCAACAGATACAACTACATTATAGCTTGTATTTCATAATTGTCTTCCTTCATAGCAGCTCATCAGTTATAGTTGTAAAATTAAAGTTTTGCAACTAATTTACATAACACACTTTCACTGAAACATATTAGGGAGCATAATAAATTCAGATAGCACTATAGCTATCACATTAATAAAAAAAAATACAATATACTTAAATTGTGATTGAAACTGAGAGGAAGATGCAGAAGAATCTGATCCTGCAAAAAAATAGTAAGGGGTGGATGCTTAGCTACACAATAAAGTAAATTAAATTTTAAATCTTACCTTGTGAATATCTATATACGTTCATTTTGAAATCTGTACACTGTAGTAAGGGAATATTATGAGATATTTGGCAAATCTGGGAATAAATTTCTTACCAATAAATTTTTGCGCCATTGTGTTTGCAAAGGTATTAGCTAATGCTCATAAAAAGATTTAATCGCAACTCAAAAAGGAAAACCCGTGGCAGCGCCATAAGTTCGGCTACCCATGACCATATATGGGAAAAACTGAATTTACTGTACATCACGTAATTCAAGGGGCTAAACCTCACAATTCTATGTACATTGCTGGTCTATTTGAGTTTCCTTGCTAACAGGCCACACCCACTCATTAAATAACGCGTTAATTTTAGATGCTAATTATACAATCCTAAAAATGCTTTGTCATCCTAGGCCTGCATATTCCTGCATATTCTTGCACTACTTTTGGAGGCCTGCATATTCTTGCTTACTTTTGGAGGCTTAATTTCTTTTGAGCTGACAAAATCTTGCTTTACTTGTGGATGCCTGAAAATTCTTGCTTTAGTTTTGAGCCTACAAAGTCTAGCTGCTAGCTATGGATGTAGATGGACCTTTGCCCAACTGCTGCATCTGTGATGGCCCAGAGACACCACTTCAGAAGCTGGTATCGGCTACTCCTAGAGGCTATCCTGCCCTGTTAGGATATGCAGAAGCTGCAGGGGATGTCACTGTTGTTGAGCGAATGAAGGAAGCATGTAAGGTGGAAAAGTTGACGTATCACAAAGAGTGTCGGCGTGATTTGTACAACAAGTCAGTCAAGGTCATCAGGAAGTCAACTCGTAAGTGAAACAACACATATTACTAGTTCGTTCGTGGCGATCACATTCATCATGCATAGATGCAGCAACAGCAGAGAGAGAGTCAGTGCAGTTGAAGAGGCGACGCATCTCATCTGCATCCACTTCATGTAGTTCAAAACTGTTGTACAAGAATAAGTGCATCCTTTGCAATCAGCTTGTTCGTCTCCTTCCAAAGGATCCAGGTGAGATCAGATCAACTATAAACCTGTTCATAAATCATAATCTGTACACAGAGAGGGCCAGAAAGCAATACCGAGTTCCTGACAATCTGACTGCAGATGGATTGAAGAAAAGCCTTCTCAAGATTGCAAGGGCTCGCAACGATGATTGGGGAATGGAAGTTGCTGGCCGTTTGGAGGGGATCAATGATCTAGTGGCCGAAGAGACCCTTTATCATCTGCGTTGCCGAGCAAATTTTGAGTCAAGTGGTCACCATTCCAAAACTAAACGAACAGATGTAAGTGATCTAATGAGTTTTCCAAATTCTTGTTGTTGATGTCAGTTTGTAATCCTCAGGTAGGAAGGAAAGTTATTGAAATACGAGAAGCTGTTTTCTGTGAACTCTGTGAATGGCTGGACACACAACTTGAACATGGGGTGATGACACTTGAAGAGGTTCATGAGAAATTGCAGCAACTTGATCCATCACCAGACAAGAGCCTTGCGTATTCAAAGAAATGGCTGAAGAAAAAGCTCCAAGACAAATACCAAGATTCACTGTATTTTACATCACAGGAGAGGAGGAAGGATGTTATTTGCTTCAAAGATAATACCAGCAACATTCTACGAGAGCACCACGCAAACCTTCAATCAGGAGATGAGAAGACCCAGATAATACAGACCGCAATGAAGCTCATTTGCAATGATATTGCCACTGTTCCTCTAGACCCCAAGTCATACCCCACTGCACACAGTATGACCGATATCTCCAGTCAGTTGGAACTTGTTCCTGAGAGCCTTCAGATTTTTTTGAGGCCAATAGTGAAGACGGATGAAAAAGTAGCTGTTTGGGGGCAAAACTTCATCAAAGCCTGTCGGCCTCGGTCAGGGGTATTGCCATACCATATGGGACTTGCCATTCAACTCGATCATAGGTTTGGGTCAAAGTGGATGCTAAACAGGTTACACCAGTTGGGCTACACTGAGTCATATGCCGAAACCCACAATTACAAGTATTGCTTCCTTGGTAACAAGAATGGAGTTTACACACCTGTCAGTGATTCTCATAGTATTCTTGCTGATGAGACAGATTCTGAGGTTGATGTCGCACTTGAAGACCCATCTGTCACTGCTGCAGCCATCGAAAGTGAATCGCAAAGCATGGAGCTGGAGGTCAGGGCTTCGGTCAGTGATACAAGCTCTGAGAGTGCCATCACTCAGTTTATTGGAGACAATATAGACTTGAACATTCTTTCCATCTGTGGTAACACTCCCTTCCATTCTATGGGTTTGATCAAAGTCACCTCTCCAGCACCACCTTTAACAGAGGATCCAAGTTTCAGCAGAGTTAGGCTGAAACCAAACGACAAGGCAATGATTCTCCAGGCTGCAGAAGTCAGGATAGTTCCATTTACTGTCAAGAGTGACCAGGGAATGACCAACATCACTTTTCTTCCGATTGACCAGCTTTCCTCCTCCATCACACAAGGGAAGCCATCACTCTGTCCAGGAGATGTGCTGTGGGCAGCAGGGTGGGTGATCAAGGCCCATGATTCCGAGTTTCAGCATGCCAACTGGAACGGGTGGATGAAGAGGATCCATGCGAAGGACACAAAGCAACCCACCCAAATCGACTTCCTTCCGGTGATAGGTGGTGACCCTAATGACCATCGTACCATCTTTACCACCCTGAAGGAATCTGTACGGCTTTCAAAGGGCAACATTGCCATAGTAACCTTCGATCTTCCCATCTGGCTCAAGGCTGTACATATCATAGAGCAGGAAAATCTTCCAATCATTCCAAGGTGAGGAACTGGTTGGTTTATAATGGCACTATACTATAATAGTTTTATTTTTTCTCTTCGTAGATTGGGCGGGTTTCACTTGCTAAAGTCCTATCTTGGGTCCTTGGGAAACATCATGGATGATTCAGGACTACTGGAGTTGATACAGCTCATCTATCCAGGGAGTACAACTGCCCACCATATCCTGAGCGGAGGGTGTTTTGACAAAGCAATTCGTGCTCACCTCCTGATAGATGCAGCTATATATCAACATGTTATGAAGAACATCTTTACTGATAAGGAGCTTGGTGAAATGAGGCTTCTGCTCAATCTGGTAGCTGATAAGAAGATGGGATCCCAACACACAGCTCCAATAGTTGCCGTGTTTGAAAAGAAGTTTGAAGACACCTTCAAGAGACTTGCGGAGGGAGGAAGAACACCGGCACTCTGGGTACAGTACCACTACATGGTTGATGTAATCAAGAACTTCATCAGGTTTGAACGACTTGCAGACCATGGTGGGCATCTTTCTTGCATTGTGACTACCATGCTGGACACTTTTGCAGCTGCAGGGCATCATCAGTATGCCAAGGGTGCACGGCTGTACTGTCAGTTGATGAAGAAACTTGAATTGTTGCCGGGATACAAGGAGATCTTTGAACAATTCGAAGTCCATGGGAATCACGTTGTTCGCTACTCTCGCCATGACTGGTCTGGCACCTGGTGTGACATCTGCATTGAGATGACACTGATGAAGGCAGCCAAGTCTGAAGGTGGGTTGAGCAGAGGTAGGATGAGGAACAGTGACTCCAGCCACAAGTGCTGGGTGCAGACTCTAAGCCATTTTGCTTATGTCAACCAGCGCATGGAGGAAGGTGTCAAGAAACATTGTCCACTCCACAGAGAGCTTGCTAAAACCCGGATGAAGCGAGATGCTGAAGCGATTGCACTTGTTCTCAAATGGCTTGATGAAACCAACCCCTTTGACCATGATCGTGACAAGAGTTTGCTCGTATCATTCTCCACAGGATTCACAAGCACTACAGGTGATGGGGTGAATGCTGAGAGAGCTGCTGCTGTAGGAAGGGACATGCAGAAGAAGCTGGATGGACAGTCAGTGACAACAACCATGGAAGTCAAGTTCAAGCTACAAGCCCTATCTTCGCTAAGAAAGATCCCCAAGGTCAATGAGAAGAAGATTCTACTAGACTCGCTCAAGTTTTTCAACCGACTGATTCTACTAGCCCAACGGGATATTACAGTGGAGAATGCATTGCAGTATGAACTGACTCCCATACCTCTTTCTTTATTCAGCAATAAGGATCAGAAGATGAACAAGGCAAACAAGGCAGCATTTTCCAAGAGTAGATTGAAGGGGTTGACGGACACAGTTGACCGCACTGACCAAGCGTGCCACAGTCTAGTGGTGGATGGTGGATGGCTTCTCTACATGGTGAAGTGGGAAGCAGGTCAGACTTGGCAAGAGATCGCTGATAGGTACCTGAGGTATGTCAAGTGTCTCGGTAAGGAATCTCGGAGAATCACAGTGGTGTTCGATGGCTACAACAGCTCGCCAAAAGACCATGACCACATCCGGCGTACTAAGAATTCGTGCTGTGATATGCAGATTCGCCCAGATATGATAGCTCCGACAACAAGGGCGAAATTCTTAGACAACACCCATAACAAGAGTGAACTTATCCAACTCCTTTCTTTAACCTTCCAGAGATGTCAGATCACTGTAGAGCTGGGTGATAATGATGCTGACACCTTGATTGTGCGGGCTGCATTGGCTGCCGCTATTGATGGCTCTGTTGAGGTAAGTCTATAGTTCTCTATAGATTATACTGCTTCATGTACAATTTGTTGTTTTCAGGTACGAGCAGAAGATACTGATGTGCTAATAATGCTCATACACCACTGTGGTATCACAAACCATCCACTCTTCTTCACTGCATCTGAGGGTTCTTATGATATCAGGAGCATCCGAGAAGCTCTTTCTGAAAAACAGAGACGTTACTTGCTTCTTTGTCACGCATTCACTGGCTGTGATACGGTTTCTGCCATTAGTGGCCATGGGAAAACATCCTTGTTTGACAAGTTTTGTGCAGGGGAGATTAACGAACATCTGGATGTCTTCCTTGATCTTAGGGCTACTAGGGATGCTGTGATCAGAAGTGGTATTGCAATTTTCCAGTACATATACCATGCACCAGGTACCACTTTAGGTGCAATCCGGTACAGCATGTTCTCTCGGAAGGCAGCTTCTGGGATAATCAAGCCTGAAACTCTACCTCCAACAGATGGTGCTGCTACACAGCATTCTCTTCGTGCCTACCTGCAAACACGGGATTGGATGCTGCTACAAAGCATGTCTTTGGACCCCACAAACTATGGATGGGCGATAGGGGCTCATGGTTTTGAGCCAATACCAATGCTTGAGCCTATGGCCCCTGAGGAACTGCTCAAGTTCACGAGCTGTAACTGCAAGGGAGATTGCAGCAACCGAAGGTGCAGCTGCAAGAAAAATGATGTCAAGTGCATTGCAGCATGTGGAAACTGCAAAGGCATCACATGCAAGAATTATATTGATGACATACACCCTGAGGACGAGTCTGAAGAATTGGACATGGACTACTGCTATAATTAGTTTTTAATGAGTGGGTGTGGCCTGTTAGCAAGGAAACTCAAATAGACCAGCAATGTACATAGAATTGTGAGGTTTAGCCCCTTGAATTACGTGATGTACAGTAAATTCAGTTTTTCCCATATATGGTCATGGGTAGCCGAACTTATGGCGCTGCCACGGGTTTTCCTTTTTGAGTTGCGATTAAATCTTTTTATGAGCATTAGCTAATACCTTTGCAAACACAATGGCGCAAAAATTTATTGGTAAGAAATTTATTCCCAGAATTTATTAATATTCCCTTACTAACTGCAAACCAACAACAAGAACTGAGGTTATTAAATTTCATACTTTTATGATATCAACCTGAGTATCAAATATTCCACAGTCAATTCCATTTGTCTGGTGAGGAATATTCTACAACAACATTCTTAGTCCAGGACTGACAATAATGTCACAAATAAAGCTAACCTTTCATGCTTCATAGGACCATTTGTGGAATTCTGAAGCTATTCTTCTTTAGTAAATCTCAATGAAAAAGTCCCTTTTTAATGACATCGCTCACATAAAGCTATGAATACTGTAATAAATCCCAATGAGTGTTATCATCCTCATGGTAGGAGTCATAGCATTCCATGCATTGCATGTTCACATCTATAAACTATACCATATAGCAGAATTAACCCTATGACAATACAAACAGAAGGTATCTACTTACTGTTGAAAAATGCCAGAATGTAAACATGACTCAGTATATCTTCCTAGCCACTTCTCACTTGTTTAACTGACATATGTACCACATATTGCATCTAACATGTGCTCTTCCTCTAAGGCTTTGTGAAAAATGACACACTCAGTTTCAACCTGGAATGGATAATTCATATTAAAAGGAAATGTCACACAAATTAACATGAAAATGATCACCAAACACTTGGAATATTTTTATCAGTTAGATCCAAACCAAATCAATTCAACCCAAATACAGTCATATTATTTATAAATGAATGCAAACCTTATCGTGTGAAGTAGCCTGCAATTCATCAATATAAAGTTCAATACTTCCTTTTTTGGTTGTTTCAGCAAACCATCATGCTAGTACTATTATTATTAAAACCTAATAATTATGTAGACTGGCATGTTTAACATCATACATACGTCTGCTTCACCATTACTTCACATTCAAGCATTGCCTTCACAATATCTCACAGGAAAGCACACTATAAATAAGTAACTAAATAAACTGGTTTATCTTACTCTGATGGTAGTTGTGTCAAAAGATAATAACAAGAGGAGTAAAATACTCGTGAGCATCAAACTGGTCTCTGGGTAGGAGTGACGTATGAGTCGATGCATATACATGAAAGATATGAATATGCTGACTACAATCGTCTTAATTTAGTTTACACGAATAGTTCAAATTCAATGCCACCACATATAACTCTTATTCTAGCACTGTAATTTCTTTTTCCCAATTCATGATGGCTGCAATCCTACTCTTCTCATAATCTGTACAGTAACACTAAAACTAATTATATGTTCACTTAAATGTACTTTAAACTTGTTATATTAGCTATAGCTATAGCTGATCTAGCTACCTTCTTCACAAATCTGGCAATTTGAGTGAAGACTTCGCAAGCTCCAAATGCTTTTTAAACAGAGCCTGTAGAATCATAGATAGGCCTTCGCGTTTTCTATCTATGGTATAATGCGTACCATATTTTATAATACCAGGAGGTGCCACAGCAAATCGACCACTTACCGTGACCACGCCTATCCATCAACTACCGCGAGTGACGATGTTTACCTATGCTAACTTACTCTCCCTAGTCGCTTCCCTGAAGGCGGGGGCACTATCCCTCCCTGAAGCGGGCCAGACCCTTTACCCAATATGAAGAGAAAGAAAGGGTCTGGTCAAGTTCACGTATGCATTTGGTCTTGCATTGTCAGCACAAGTGTAACCACTGCGGTAATATAGCTTTGATTACGCGGTAATCATGGTTCAGGTGATTTTAGCGCGCTGAAATTACTGTCGACATGGATGTAACTGCAGCGGTGGCGGAGAGTGCTAGAGTATTCGGACTTACACTGAAGGAGAAGCAGTTGGAAGCAATCGGGATACATTACTAACAGGCTATGGAAAGTCCGTTGCAAGACGTTTCTGGCATAAGCAGCAATTCATTCCTACAGTTCCATAGAAACCAAGCTAAATTTGCGCGCGAACGTCTCTGTTTATATAGTGAGGTCGCTGTCACTTAAAACCAATTACCGGTCCGAGAAATTCCAGGACCTGTGAGACCAAACGCATACGTGAACTTGACCAGACCCTTTCTTTCTCTTCTTATTGGGTAAAGGGTCTGGCCCGCGAGACTACCCTGAAGGACCTAAGAGATTTAAAGTCCCTCTGTCACAATACAAAACTACACCAGCTATGTTCTAAGTTTAATTCATGCCCACCTCCTAATAAATGAGTTTTTATACGTTTCTTATAGCCTAAAGCCTAAAGCCAAGGTGCCAGTCGGTTGCGCCCCTCCGTTCGGTCGGTATACGGGATTTACTCATCCTCGGGCCTTGGCCTTGGATGTGCAAAACTGGTACCAAACCCCATGTAGCAGTGTAATTAATAAATGTACCATGGTGGTATGTACGTTCAAACTGTCCAAGCAGATTGTTCTGATTGTTGTGAATAAGTAAAACGTAATCAAAATTAGTTTTAGTACGTTTCGTATAGCCTAGAGCCATGGTGGTACAAGTCGGTTTCACCACTCCAGTACCAACCACCCGTCGTTGTGTAACCTATACTTATTGTGTACTACAAAGGGCCTAACATGTTGCCACATAGGAAAAGCATTAAAGTAAACAGGATGTGTTTTAAGGCAATATTTATTGATCAATACATATTACATTTATTATTCATTGGATACCGCAGAAGAATATCACTCGTCCGATTGGCCCAATACACTCGTGCCTAAGCCGACAGGCTCGTCATATTCTCATGTCTCAAATGAATATAGAATAGTGCGTGCGTGTCAATGGTAAAGATTTTCTGTGGGTGTGTCTGAATGAATAAGGTCTGCAGCCCCTCCCACCCCCCAGAGACACCGCGGCCTCTTTTGCCCGTGGACTGAAGCTATGTCTTCAGGCGTGTGTTCTGAAATTCTCGTCCTGAAAGGGTACGAGAAAGAATTAGCTGCTCTGTTAGAAAAGTTTGGTGCACTGCAACTGAGTGAAATCCTTCGTAGCAGAGGTCTCTTAGATGCTGAAACTTGTAAAAACTTGATCCGCATCAATCAGGACAATCTCGAGCAAGAGTTATTGGTGAGATTCCTTCTTCAAATTATTAATAAATATGTAGCAGTTGACAAGGAAAAATTCTCGACCTTTATTGATATTCTAGTGACCATAGGTTGGGAGGGTGTTGGAATGGAGCTACTAAGAAGTATGTTGGTAAGGGAACGTCAGGGTAGTGTATGGCCTGAAGCTAGTGATATGGGAGAGTATATTTTTTGTGAATTGGACATCCCAGTGCTTACTGCCTTGTTGTCTGATAAAGTCTCAGATAAGTGGGAGAGTTTAGCGATGGAGCTGGGACTGAGTGAAAGTGAGAGGGAGGAGTGTAAGGCTGAGGCTTCAGATGCTGGCAGGCTATGCAAGGTTATTGTGATGTGGATCAGAAGCAGCTCCATATGCTCGACTTGGAGCAACCTTGAGAATGCATTACAAAGTAGTAGAGTTGGTTTTTCTGATATTATAGGGTCAGGCTTGAAAGAAAAGGTTTGGGCTCAAATTCCCATTGGGAAGCAGATTGTTGGTAAATTGGAGCCTGTGTGTCAGTCCAGCGATGCTGCTATAGCTAGTGGTGAGGCTGCACTGGTAGGGTTTCAGGTGTCTTCTGACATCCTGGTAAAGTATCAGTGGTCTAAGAATAACAAGTCACTATCTGATAACAAGGTGTATTCCGGAACGACTTCCCCTTTCTTATTCATCAGCAATTTTGACTTGCAAGCTGAAGGAGATTACAAATGTCATGCCAGTAGAGCAGATGAATTCATCTCTTCAGATGAAATTACTTTATTAATGAAAACACGACCCAAAATTTTAGAAATTATTCAGAGTAGGTATTCAGCCTTAACTGAAATTTCACATCCTTGGTCTTCAATTCCATTCAAAGCTTTTATAAATTTGGTTTTAGTCCAAAATAGTGATATCTCAAAATTTGACTACACCATACGTGGTGATGCATATGACGTCATTGGGGCTAAAGAAAGAATTGACTACAGAGAAGTGTTTGGTAGATATATAAGTGGAGGCCTTATAATAGTGACCGGTCGGCCTGGTTGTGGGAAAACGACACTGATGAACAAGATTGCTAAAGACTGGGGCGTGAAGAGTTCTTTATTAGGAGCTACCATAGTGATTCTTGTTCCACTAATGATAGTTAGCTCTAAAGAGGACTTGAGTGTGTTTGATATTGTTGAATTAGTTGTTGGTAAACATCGAGTAAAGGAATACATGCCAGAAATAGAGCACACTAATGGCAAGAATGTATGTTTTTTATTTGATGGCTTAGAAGAGTTCAGAGTTCATCCATCATCTATAATATACCAGCTTATAAACAAGCATGTGCTGCCTTTAGCTATGGTCATTGTAGCCTCTGGTCCCAGGGTTGCCTCCATTGTGAGATATAACTGCCCTAACAGTCAGTGCATCGAAATTGTAGGCTATACAAAACAACAAATCGAGGCATGCATTTATTCTTACTTTAATAATGACAGGGATGCCCGTAATCTGGTAGCATTACTACACAATCATGTGAATGTGCTAGAAATGTGTTACTTACCTGTCCATATTCAAATGATTTGTTTTATTTTCGGTCAAGTTGGAGAAATCTTTCCACATACTGAATCTAGCATTTATGAGCTTTTGGTACTTTTAATTCTTAAGAGAATGCACCATGGTGAAAATTTGGAGCCAGTAATAAATTCCTTGCAGTCACTAACTGGGGAACTCAGAAACATTTTTTGTGCTATTTGTAAAATAGCATTTGATACGATTGTTGAATCTAAACAACACTTTAAGGAGTCTGATTGTGACACCTCAATCTCCTACCTCTTGAATACAGGGCTATTAGTTTCTATTTCTAGCTCAACAAGTTTGTATCAGACAGATGATGTGTATGCATTCCATCATCTTGCCATACAGAAGTACTTGGCGGCCCAACATTTAGCTTCTCTTGATGTTGAAACTCTAGAGAAAGTTGTTGACGTTCTAGGAGACAAACATTCCATGGAATTGGTCTGGATATTTTATTGCGGGATATCAAAGTTAAGTAACTTTGAGATATTTAAAAAAATATTTGCGACCACAAGTACGGAATTTAAAGTACGTTGTGCATTTGAATCACAGAACATTGTAGCTTGTAAACAAGCCTTGGAACCTCATACTAACACTCTCTCTTTCAGTAATGCCCATCTTTTGCCTACAACTTTTCTTGCTGCTATTTACGTCGTTCGTAATTCTGAATTTGATATAACAAATTTAGCATTTCTCCAATGCTATTTGGATACAGCTGGAATAAGAATATTGGTAGATAAGCTTAATAGTAGAATTTGTAACAATATCAAATTCCTGGGAATTAATGATTGCATATCAGAGCCTGGCTGTCTCAACATGCTGTTAAAAAACCTGACAAGTTTGAAGACTCTTGACTTGCTGAAAACAAAGTTAAGATCAGAAGACATAGAGATACTGACAGAGGATGTCAGTTTACCTCTTTTGACTGACCTGATGGTGCAACTACCTGCAGAACACACTTCACTCAGTCTTCTGAGTTTCAACTCTGAGCAACTTGAGTTAGTTAGGTTCGAGTGTCCCATGTCCGTATCTTACAAAGAGAGTTGTCGATATAATATTGTGGCTAATACATACTTTCCTGACACGACTAATTTCAATCTAGACCACAATATGCTATTTTACTGCAACATTTTGTTCCAGTCCATTACTATGAGTAAGTGGGTCAGTTTGTGTTCCAAACTTGTGTTGATAAATTGTGGAGTAAGAGACCAAGACTTGCAGTTGCTGACTGATTCCATGACTGTTTTCACAAAGCTAGAAATATTCCATCTAGACTTTAATAGCATAACTACCATAGGCGTAGCTTTACTTTGTGATTACTTAAGAAATTGTTCAGAGCTTATAGTTTTTTCAGCTCACTGTAACCAGATTGATGATTCAGGAGCTCTAGCTTTACTGGATGCATTGGTGCATTTAAAATTTCTGGATTTACAAGGTAATCCTATTACAGATAAAGGTCTTGCAGATTTATCTGAGGTGTTGAAATATCGAGGTAAAGATTTAGAATTCTATGTTTCTATTACTTCAAGTCTTACTCCATATTCCAACCTGGAGTTTGTGCAGCAGTCCCTGGAGCTTATATGTGACAGTGAGAATATGGAAGCTATATTTCGAGCTCAGCAGTGTTGCAAATTCCTACCAAAAGACAAATCAACAGATGTCATCATGTCCAACATTACTGCTGTAACTGAACAAGGTAAGAGTTTAGGGATGCAATAAATATAGGATCCATGAGTCACAAGTGTTTATGTATATTTTTCCTGTCATTAGTTTTCAATATTTTGACGTAAAGTTTTTCCCTTATTTATTTGGTTCCCGCTTCCTCAATCTTATTTCCTGAATTGGGTGTGGTTTATGTGATGCCATGTTGAGAACAGTATGCTCTGTTTGAACCATACAACTTAAATGTTTTGTGTCTTCACCCTATCATTTTCTGCTACTTATAAAACAATTGACTATGCTCAATTATCTATAAGGTCATGTTGGAAGTCTCTATTGTTTTGAGAACCACATCATAATCATCATCATCATCATCAGGAGTGTCATTTCAGGATTCATTGTTCTTTTAAAACAGGTTCATAGAGGTATGGTTCTAATTCCCCACAAGAGTTCATGCTTTCATGACTAGCATCACTAGAAGAATATGTTAGGCTGAAGACACGTGAGATATCTGAGCTACTGGCTTCACTATCATAGACTCTGTAGTGCTTAGTGCTGGCGATATCTAATCAAGTCTTGACTAAAGTAACAGTTCTCAACATGACATCACATAAAAATGTTTGCATCCTAGACTTACCATTGATCTTAAATGTTTAGTTCATGCCATTATACTTTAGCATCTTCTGTTTGCATAATCTTTTTGATGTTTGGATGAACATTTTGGACCAGAATGTTTGAAACTAACACACGTGTCAATATTTGGTTAGATGTAGAAATTGCTAACAATTGTTCTTAATATGTTGTTATTGTGTGCAGGTAAACTCCCAGTTTACTCTGATGTTGATGAAAAGAGTATAATTAGACAACATTCACCAAAGAAGGCTACTCTAGACACTCAAGCTTATCAACCTTACAGCAAAAATATTGAATTCGTTTTGCTAGCTCGCAATTGTCATGGATACAACGCAGTCACTACACACATGGAAAGGCCCAACATTGAAGATGAAAATGCTGAAAATGTAGGCACTCTTCTTTATCCTAATGTAGTAGTTGGAACATTTGCTGGAGCTCAAGTGGCACTCATTAAAGCCGACCAAACAGACAATATTAGAGAAGTCATAATGGATGCCAAAACTTACCTTCCACAAGCACAGCACATTGTCTGCATTAGCTTGAGTAGTGACGTTCATCAGAGAGAAGTCAACTTAGCAGATGTCCTAATTTCCTCTGGTGTAACTTCTGTTCAAAATTACCATGTCACTGGTGATGGGTCCGAAACTGCTATTACTCTGGAAGGAAAATACACTGAGCTAACAGGAAAACTTCAGCAAATATTCAGTGTAGATACTAAAGTGGAAAACAGTTTCAAAGTAAGCACTATTCGCGTGGCCAGTTACTTTGCATGTAATATGATTGAAAATATTACAACTTCACAAATACCAAAATCCAGTTCTATTAACATAATGGGAACTAATTTTAACGTACCAGTTCACTGCTGTGTGATTGGACGTGATACTGATGGTACTCAACTTTTACAGCTGCATAATGAAGAAATAATAGATGATTTTGTTCTTGTTAAATCAGTTATTGGGTACAATAATGATACTACTCCAAATGACAAATGGAAGTTTACAAGTTCAATGGCCGCTATTCACTGCATTCAGCAAAATATAGCATCTTTCATGTGTAAGTTTAATGCACTAATAATAAGGTTAGGCATTTTTTTTCAGCTTCCTTGTTCTTGTGTTTTATAGATCATAAAAATTCTGTGGATTGTTATCTATCAGCTCTGGAATCTTCCAAGGAAGACATTTGGGATGCTATGGTGGCTAAACTAATATTCCTAGGGCCATCATTACAAGGAAAAACGGTAACTCGCGAAAGATTGACAAAGATTATTAAAAATATATTCAGTGATCAAAACAGAGATGCATCCAATACTGGAGTCTCTGAACAGAGCACGGTTATGGTGAGCAAGAAGGATTATGTTCGTGTTACAGTGATTGCTGACAGTGAAGATAATTGGAGCGTTGTAGACAATGACGATGAGTTTTTATTGTGTATGAATATGTCAACCAGTAGAGAAATAAAGAAACCTCAGCTTGCAATGGAGGCAAAACCACTTTTTCCTGCCACTGTACGCAAAGACAGAAGTGAAGAATCACCTGGCAATCTTTCTAATGTAAAAGCTGCAGCAGAAACATCTAAAGTTTCCAATGTAGAGGAGCAAAAAATTCCTCCAAAGAAAACAACTACTTCAACAGTTGCACCAAAGAAACACAGCATTTCTGCAGCAGCAGTGACATGGACTGATCAATGGATTAGTCAGCATCTTGAAACTAGAAAACACTATAATCTTGAACAAATGCAAATGAAATTAAGGAGTGGTAACTTAATATACATGCATGATATAGGAGGCCAGCCTGAGCTGATGGAGTGTCTTCCTGCTCTTACTATTGGGCCTGCTTTATACTTACTTTTCTGCGATCTCAGCAGTGATCTTGACAAGTGTTACAAAATTGGTTATCGTGGTTCAGATGGGAATACTTTACCAGGTATATCAACTGTCACTGTGAGGGAAGCCATGCTCACAGCCTTGGCCAGTATTGCTTCTATGAGTTGTTCCTCTTATTCTGCAGATGCTGTTCTACAGCAAGATAAAGGGGCGTGTGTATACATTGTTGGTACTCACAAGGATTTAGTCAGTGATGATGTTATTGACAAATATGAGTACAATTTGCAAGATTGTTTGAAAGCTACATATTTCTTCCAAGAAGGAATTATAAAATGGTGGCACAAAGAAGACTTTCCTTCTAAAAGCAACATCAGTCAATCGGTGAAAGAACGACTCATATATCCGATTGATAACATGCACGGAGATGATGAAGAAATGTGCTGTTTGCGAAAGTCTATTCTTGATAGATTGCATGCTATTCATGGAAAGAAAAGAATTCCAAGTCAGTGGTTATTGTTCAGCATCCTTTTACGCAAGAATAAAGAAAATTTTACTTCTCTGCGAAGTTGCTTTGAACTTGGAGCCAAATTGAACATGAAGAAAGAAGATGTAAAGTTCGTCCTACATTTCTTTCATTATAATTTAGGAATATGTATGCATTTTCATAATGTTCCAGGATTAGAAGACATTGTTATTACTAATACCCAAGCTGTCTTCAAGCGTTTAACTGTTTTAATTGAAGCGGCTCATAAAACATTTAAAGAAGTGGACAAAGCAGCTCGAGAGCGTTTTCGAGAGTCTGGAAAATTTTCTGTGGCTAAATTTAAGGTTTTAGGGGATGACATATTGCCTCTAGAAAAATTAGTTCTTATTTTGAGCCACCTCAATATTATAGCTCCAGTACAGCAACCAAGTGGTATCAGTGGAGATGTATATTTCATGCCATGTGTTTTGCTAAATGCCTCTGACAAAGAATTGGAAGATTATCGGTTGAGTTGCAGTCAAAATGACCTACCTTCTTTATTTGTTTATTACACGTGTGGCTTTGTGCCTCTTGGAATATTTCCAGCAACTGTAGCAAATTTTTTCCGCCAAATTATTGACAAGGTATGTGTGTAATGAATTGTATTTTGAATTTGAATTTTACACAGATTCTTATTATAGGATTCTAAGGTTAAGAATTTCAAGTCATTGAAAAGAAATTATATTCAATTTTATTATGGTAAAGATGTTGATATTGTCAGTTTAGTTTATAAGCCTCAGTTTATTGAAATACAAGTTTTCAGACAGCAGCTTAGTCCCTACCGAAATGAGCTTCACCAGGTTTGTACAAGTGTGAGAAATTTGGTGAAAAATACTCTCAATAGTGTCACTTCACATATGCTTCAATCGCAGTATACACTGGCTTCATCAGATAAACAATACAAAGATAATTTTGAAGATCACAAATTTGCTTTTGAATGTTATGAGCATCCTGAATCAAAGCATTTCTGTGTTGTTGGAAATAACGAAGAAGATCCTGTGTACATGGATTGTACTGAGGACAACCATAGTGTTCGAATGCAGCCTATGCATCTTATTTGGTATGGAAAAGTAAGTTGTGTTAATTTTTTGGTTGTATGATATTTTTATACATGGTTATTTAAACAGGTGCGTGATGTACAAGAATCTTCTTCAAAAACTAGAAAAGGTAAGTTTTATCTTTTAACTTAAGGGTGCGGTGCGCTCACACTCTTAACACATAAAACGCCCGTGGAACAGGCCACAGTTCCTAGTATGTGCATATTAAATTTACTTCTGCTTTTGCCCAAGCGAGCTATATCATTTCTGTAGGCTAGCATGTACAGGCAGAGTTATGCCTCACCAAAAGTATACATGCGCAATGGTAAGAAAGGCACAGCTGCATTTTGTGGGCACTACTATCTTGCAAAACGGGGCATGATTTTGTTGTGGATAATGTGTGACTATTCTGCTGGAGTGCGCCACTAACATTGCCATGCATTTTTATGTGAAAGCGCACCCTTACAGGCTTTTTAATTTGTTCAACTTGTATAAGCACTTTTTCAAATTCATTTTAAAATCGGTCTATATAATAATGCCCACATTAGTGTTTTTGACATAAGTAAAAATAGTATGGTCTAGTAACGCTCAGTTTGTTCAGCTGATCATGAGATTCCACATTCATCCACACTTAAGCTAACTTCCTTTATCAATTTATATTTTAACTTCTGTTATCAGTGTGTGCTTTTCTCGTTCTTATTTTATTCTGTTTACAGCACTTTCATATTTCTAATTGCACACTTAACTTTGTTACTCATTTTAAATCTTACTTTGGAGTCTTCTCTATTCTGATATCGTTTGTCTTCATGTCATGCAGTGCATTTCTTCATTCAATCACATCCCTACATCTAGTTGGTAATATTTTATGATAAAATTAATACATTGTTTTGGTGTTAAGTGTAAAAAGTCAAGTTAGTTCTGGCTGAGCTTGTGTCATCAGTTGGTGTGGTAGCTGTCAGGCTGTATCCTCCTCCCTATTCCCCATCATAGCATGAAGCATCATCTTCTTCTTCATTATTGTCATAATTCTTGGCGGGTCTAAGAAATCACCTGTTTTTCTGATATATTTGACCATTAGGTGTTTGGAGACAATAGGATTGCAGGTGTGAGTTGATGTGTGTGATGACTGCAGGACTCCAAATTTGACCACCGCTGAAGCATATATTGTCACCAGGTACGAGTTCCTTCATAGGTTTGGAATGTCGGTTATAGTAATATTTTTGCCGATTTTGTTGCTTTTGAATTTCCCATTTTACTGCTCTGGGTGGGATTGTTTTAGGGTCTAATAGCTTTTCTGATGTTGGTAGTAGTATTTTCGTTCTTCTTCCCATCAGTCTCTGTGCTGGGATCCTATGATGTCATCTGTCGGAGTGTTGCGAAGTTCCAACAACGCAAGATGATAGTCTTGTTTATCCAAAGTGGTCTTTTATGTATGGTTTTTACAGTTGGCACCGCTTTTTCAGCTTTCCCATTAGATTGTGCGTAACTGCTGGTTTCTTGAGAAAAATTAGTAATACCTGTAAAATTCTTTAAATTCTTGACTGGAGAACTGAGGGCCATTATCTGAAATGAGGATGTCAGGTATTCCATATCGTGCAAATTGGGCTTTACAAGCATTTTTATGATTTGGTCACTATTGATTTCACGTAAGCAATCTACTTCAATAAAGTTTGAGTAGTAGTCAACCAGAATAAGAAAATGACGTCCACTGAATTCACACAAGTCAGCGCCAACTTTTTTCCAAGGCCGAGAAGGTGCAGAATGGGATAAGAGAGGTTCTTTAGTGTTGTTTCTCTGGTAGGTGGAACAGATCATGTAGGAAGTCACAATATCTTCAATTTGTGCTCCCATGCCTGGCCAAAAGAACACATCTCTCACACGACGCTTACATTTCTCAATTCCCAGATGAGAACTGTGAATCTGCTTCAACATATCTGGTTGCATTATAGCTGTTGGTACAATTACTTGACCACCTTTGAATAAAATCCCGCGGTGATAAGTGACTTCATCACGATAGTTCTAGTATCCTCTTGCTCCAGGAAGTACTTCTGATTTGCATTGTGGCCATCCATTTTGAACAGTTGTGGTCAAGTCACGTAATGCTGGGTCATTTCTGTTATTTTCTTTGAATTCTTGTAATTTTGGTTCAGTGATTGATAGGGTATGCAGAATGTTGCTATCATACTCATGACACTCTAGTTCTGTTGCTTCGACATTCATTGGTGCTCTCAAGAGAGAATATCAGCAATCAATGGCTCTTTTCGTGGTCTGTATTGTACAGTGATTGGATATCTTTGTATTGACACCATCATTCTTCGAAGTCTTGCTGTGGCTGCATGCTGAGGCTTGGATAAGATAGTCTCTAGAGGCTTGTGGTCTGTCTCGATCTTCACATCAGCTGATCCATAAGTATAATCATGAAATTTCTGACAACCAAAAACAGTCGCTAACATCTCCTTTTCAATTTGAGCATAGTTCTGCTGAGATGTTGTGAGAGACTTTAATGCATAAGCAATAGGACCTTTATCTTGAAGAAGAGCTGCACCCATGCCCTTAGAACTCGCATCCACTAATCTAGTACAGGGTTTGCTGGAATCAAAATATTGGAGTACTGGTGGATTAGTGATCATGTTCTTTAATTCAGTGAAGGCTTTAGTTGTTCCAACCAGTGCCACATGATTGTTGCTACTGTTAAATCCTACTCCTCAGATTCGTCACAGTCTAGTTCCCGGATTGCAGGTCGGAAAATCTTTCAAATTCATTGTAAAAATGTGTCTCTATGATAATGCCCACATTAGTGTTTATGACATTAATTAAAAATGTATGGTCAAGTAAACATCATATGTTCAGCTGATCATGAGATTCCACATTCAGTTTATTCATCCACACTTAATTATAATGAAGCTAACTTCCTTTATCAATTTACAATTTAACTCTATTATCAGTGTATGTTTCTCTTGTACTTATTTTTTGTTCTGTTTACCTGCACATTCATATTTATAATTGCACACTTAACTTTGTTGCTCATTTAACATCTTACCTCTGGGTCTTCCCTATTCTGATATCCCTCGCCTTCATGTCATGCAGTACATTAATGGCTTATTTGGCTTGAACAACTACCAACTGATCAATTTTTGTTAGATGTTGAAATTGCAAACAATTATTTTTTAAACTAACACACGTGTCAATATTATGGTTAGATGTAGAATTGCTAACAATAATTCTTAATAATATGTTGTTATTATGTGCAGGTAAACTCCCAGTTTACTCTGATGTTGATGAAAAGGGAATAATTAGACAACATTCACCAAAGAAGGCTACTCTAGACACTCAAGCTTATCAAACTTACAGCAAAAATATTGAATTCATTTTGCTAGCTCGCAGTTGTCATGGATACAACGCAGTCACTACACACATGGAAAGGCCCAACATTGAAGATGAAAATGCTGAAAATGTAGGCACTCTTCTTGATCCTAATGTAGTAGTTGGAACATTTGCTGGAGCTCAAGTGGCACTCATTAAAGCCGACCAAACAGACAATATTAGAGAAGTCATAATGGATGCCAAAACTTACTTTCCACAAGCACAGCACATTGTCTGCATTAGCTTGAGTAGTGACGTTCATCAGAGAGAAGTCAACTTAGCAGATGTCCTAATTTCCTCTGGTGTAACTTCAGTTCAAAATTACCATGTCAATGGTGATGGGTCCGAAACTGCTATTACTCTGGAAGGAAAATACACTGAGCTAACAGGAAAACTTCAGCAAATATTCAGTGTAGATATTGAAGTGGAAAACAATTTCAAGGTAAACACAATTCGCGTGGCCAGTTACTTTGCATGTAATGTGATTGAAAATATTACAACTTCACAAATACCAAAATCCAGTTCTATTAACATAATGGGATCCAATTTTAACGTACCAGTTCACTGCTGTGTGATTGGACGTGATACTGATGGTACTCAACTTATACAGCTGCAAAATGAAGAAATAATAGATGATTTTGTTCTTGTTAAATCAGTTATTGGGTACAATAATGATACTACTCCAAATGACAAATGGAAGTTTACAAGTTCAATGGCCGCTATTCACTGCATTCAGCAAAAGATAGCATCTTTCACGTGTAAGTTTAATGCACTAATAATAAGGTTAGGTATTTCAAGACATAGCCCCATCAAAGTTTAGGACTTCACCTCATTACTGCATGGTGACTGCAAAAGTTAAGTCTTCAAATGTCACTTTTTTTACCCATGTGTGTATACCATAAAATGATGACTTTTTGCTGATTATTACATACTTTACTTTTCCATTTACTCACCTCAGCATGAGAACTAGTGTTGGTTATTTCTGTAAAGTTCTACCATACTTGGCCCCAAGCTTTAGCAAAGTACTAGTGATGTGCTTGAGCACAAATGGCGAGCGAGCCTAAAGACTATACTATTTTAATATGAATGATTTTGACTTCTAACACTGAAGCTACTGAAAATAATGTCCAGTTTTTAAATTTAGCATACAGGGTAAAGGGATTTCAGTGCCTTAGTAACAACTCTCTGCAACTGCTTGGAAGGAAAACAACAACAACAAAACAATACACGTTATTTAAAAGTTTTCTTTGTGATATTCTTTAGCTAAGTAGTGGTTGTAACACACAATGCTTTGACACAACTGGACATGCACCTACACAGACTTACCTTCGCAGTAGTCTAGTGGACAATGTATTTTCAAGTAAATACTGTTGCGCACGGCTTATAACCATGACAAAAAGCGCATTGACTTACCACCGCCACTAAGGATTCTCAGAGCTCGTTAATTGAAAAATACTGGAACTATGAACGCTTTACCTAACTTACGTAACTAGTGATGTGCTTGAGCACAAATGGCGAGCGAGCCTAAAGACTATAATATTTTTATATGAATGATTTTGACTTCTAACACTAAAGCTACTGAAAATAAGGTCCAGTTTGTTTATTTAGCATACAGGGTAAAGGGATTTCAGTGCCATAGTAACAACTAACTCTCTGCAACTGCTTGAATTGAAGGAAAAAAACAACAACAAAACAATACACGTTATTTAAAAGTTTTCTTTGTGATATTATTTAGCTAAGTAGTGGTTGTAACACACAATGCTTTGACACAACTGGACATGCACCTACACAGACTTACCTTCGCAGTAGTATAGTGGACAATGTATTTTCAAGTAAATACTGTTGCGCACGGCTTATAACCATGACAAAGAGCGCATTGACTTACCACCGCCACTAACTCGAATAGAAATGGAAGTCCCTTAAGTTTTCAAGTTTTAACTTCACCCGCAAAAGAATTCAAAAAGGTAAACAATTCAATTTCTAGGGTGATACGGGTACTGATTGATAAACAGAGGATTCTGTTTAGTAAAGTTTGGGACGGGTCGACAACCGAACTAACACAAAAATGCGAGGGTCAAAGTACAAAAATGCCTTACGTACGTCCATACATATATGCAAATAAACTAGTGATGTGCTTGAGCACAAATGGCGAGCGAGCCTAAACTACACTTTTGTTAAAAGATTAATTTCAACTTCAACACAGTTAGAATAACACAGTTAGAATAAAGCAACAAAAACAAGTAGCATTTTGCACGTTTTCTTTGTGATATTCTTTAGCTAAGTAAAGCCACAATACTTTTTTCACACAATTGAACATACCTACACAAGGCTTACCTTCGTAGTTACTCTAGTGGACAAAGAATTCTCAAGCAAGTACTCTTTAGTAGGGCACTTACCACCGCCACTAACTCGAATAGAATGGAACTCCGTTAAGTTTTTGAGTTTTATCTAAGAATTCAGAGCGGTAAACAATTCAATTTTTAGGATGATACAGGTAATAATGATCACTAAACCGGAGGATTCCGTTTAGTGAAGTCTGGGACGGGGTCGAACAACGAGCTAACACAAAAATACGGAGGGTCAAAGTACAAAATGACATACGTACGTCCATATATATAAACAAACAAACATCCCCGATTTTTAATTGTGTTACCCCTGTAAGTGTCTCGCTCGCTACGCTCGCTCGCCAATAAATAAATAAACATCCCCGATTTTCAATTGTGTTACTCCTGTAAGTGTCTCGCTCGCTACGCTCGCTCGCCAAATAATCCATCAGCGTTAGTCCAGTACACAAGAATAAATTTCTTTATGCCTCACCCAAAGTATACATGCGCAATGGTAAGAAAGACACAGCTGCATTTTGTGGGCACTACTATCTTGCAAAACGGGGCATGATTTTGTTGTTGATAATGTGTGACTATTCTGCTGGAGTGCCACTAACATTGCCATGCATTTTTATGTGAAAGCGCACCCTTACATGCTTTAAACTTTAGTGTGTTCAACTTGTATAAACACTTTTTCAAATTCATTTTAAAATCGGTCTATATGATAATGCCCACATTAGTGTTTTTGACATAATTAAAAATAGTATGGTCTAGTAACGCTCAGTTTGTTCAGCTGATCATGAGATTCCACATTCATCCACACTTAAGCTAACTTCCTTTATCAATTTATATTTTAACTTCTGTTATCAGTGTGTGCTTTTCTCGTTCTTATTAACCCTCAGCGCGCATGCGCAAGAGGGTTACAGTAGTCCTAGTGTCATTCATTCATTCATTCATTCATTCATTCTGTCACTCTGTCTGTCAACAGGCACTTCTGGAAAGGTAGGAACTAGCCAGGCTCTGAAAGCGGCATCAAACAGCAGTATTTCACGAAGTAAGTTCCTTTAATATGCCAGAATTTTGATTTTGACTTCATTTTCCAGAAAAAAGCGAGTCTTTCCAGAGCCGTGCGATCGTAGGCTTACAGCGGGAACCGCCCCTTAAAAAACGTGCTTGTCACGTGAGCCAGCTTGCAGGTTGCAAATCACTTTTAAATAGCTAACAATTACATGCATTCAGCGTGAGGTGTTGCGTTGCGTAGTTGTTGAGTGAGCAAGTAACTAACCGAATAGTCTCTGGTTCGAATCCTCGTGGACGGTATTTTTTTTTTCATCTTTTTTTTTCATCCTGTTTTTTTTTCTATTTCCTTTTGTCTCCTTACCTTATTTTTCTCTTTCTACTGTTTTTATTTCTTTCCTACCTTTTCCTTTCATTTCCTCTTTCTTTCCTGTACTGTTTTTCTTTCTTTCTTCTTCCTTTTTCTTTTCTTCCTACATATTTTCATTCATTCCTCTTCTTTATCATACTAGCTAACTAGCGCTGAGGGTTTGCACTTCAGTGCTCTAGTTTTATTCTGTTTACAGCACTTTCATATTTCTAATTGCACACTTAACTTTGTTACTCATTTTAAATCTTACTTTGGAGTCTTCTCTATTCTGATATCGTTTGTCTTCATGTCATGCAGTGCATTTCTTCATTCAATCACATCCCTACATCTAGTTGGTAATATTTTATGATAAAATTAATACATTGTTTTGGTGTTAAGTGTAAAAAGTCAAGTTAGTTCTCCGAGTTAATTGTCATATACTCTCAGTATGAACTTGTGGACAGGTGCTTATCGCATGAATCAAGATGATGTAGTGGATGTGTGTGTGTGTGTGTGTGTGTAATGTTCAGAGCATGAATGTGATTATAGAAATTATAATCACAATATGTTATATCTTCCTCTCTGTAGAATGTTTGAATGATAACGAGTTTAGTCAGCATAATAGGCCTTTTTTGTTATTCGACGTCTCAGTGGAGGAGTGGCTGAGCTTGTGTCATCAGTTGGTGTGGTAGCTGTCAGGCTGTATCCTCCTCCCTATTCCCCATCATAGCCATCATCTTCTTCTTCATTATTGTCATAATTCTTGGCGGGTCTAAGAAATCACCTGTTTTTCTGATATATTTGACCATTAGGTGTTTGGAGACAATAGGATTGCAGGTGTGAGTTGATGTGTGTGATGACTGCAGGACTCCAAATTTGACCACCGCTGAAGCATATATTGTCACCAGGTACGAGTTCCTTCATAGGTTTGGAATGTCGGTTATAGTAATATTTTTGCCGATTTTGTTGCTTTTGAATTTCCCATTTTACTGCTCTGGGTGGGATTGTTTTAGGGTCTAATAGCTTTTCTGATGTTGGTAGTAGTATTTTTGTTCTTCTTCCCATCAGTCTCTGTGCTGGGATCCTATGATGTCATCTGTCGGAGTGTTGCGAAGTCCAACAACGCAAGATGATAGTCTTGTTTATCCAAAGTGGTCTTTTATGTATGGTTTTTACAGTTGGCACCGCTTTTTCAGCTTTCCCATTAGATTGTGCGTAACTGCTGGTTTCTTGAGAAAATTAGTAATACCTGTAAAATTCTTTAAATTCTTGACTGGAGAACTGAGGGCCATTATCTGAAATGAGGATGTCAGGTATTCCATATCGTGCAAATTGGGCTTTACAAGCATTTTTATGATTTGGTCACTATTGATGTCACGTAAGCAATCTACTTCAATAAAGTTTGAGTAGTAGTCAACCAGAATAAGAAAATGACGTCCACTGAATTCACACAAGTCAGCGCCAACTTTTTTCCAAGGCCGAGTAGGTGCAGAG
>WLWD01002198.1_pt1 | contig 119253 bp, 61 predicted proteins | sample 6712731 | NCBI WGS metagenome assembly WLWD01 (sample SAMN12718690, study PRJNA576275) | sponge metagenome | isolation source: marine sponge | host: Mycale hentscheli | place: New Zealand: South Island, Marlborough, Capsize Point | collected 2014-11-01
AACGTGAAAATTCTGAACACAGGTAATATGATCAAATATTGCCTTAAGCCACGTCCTGTACATTCAGGTGTCACAACAACAATGGTGACCGAATAAGAGTGGTATCGAACAGACTTCGATACCAAATATTACTATTAGCCCTGCCCAGACAGAATATCGACCTTTACCGACATCTCATTGTGGCCAACATTAACACTTGGTAAAGGTGGTTAATTTAATGTGGTGAATCTCTAGCGGTTCTTCCAGAGCTGAATAGAAATAAATGATAAATGATTTCTCCCCATTGGGATATGGGATATCAGGTACTATGGAATATCAACTATTATGGTATATTAGCTACCATGGGATACTAGCTATCATGGGATGCTGGATGGCTACCCTTTAAAATTATCTTGGGATCAATTTAAATTAAAAATTTAAAATTGCTGGAGGACAAAATTACAATAAAATGTTTAAAAAAATGTGAAAATTTAGTGCTCTGTTCAGTTGATAGAATTATAAATTCAACTTTTATTTTATACCAACAATACTAATCAGATATGACAATGGAACAAAAAAAAGTAAGAAGTTATGGGATGTTAACACACAAACAACACACACACATCACAGACACAGGGTCACACAGACACACACAATTTCTGATGCAAGTTAGTCTTGGAGGCTATAAAAGAGACTTGGCTGGTCAACTCATATCTGTGATGGCCAAGAGGAAAACTTCAAGTGTTTGGAACTTTTTTCAAAAAGAAGAAGAGTTTGCCACTTGTTTGGTGAAGCCCTGTGAAATCAAACTCAAACATTCTGGCAATACCACCAATTTGTTGAAACACTTGAAATGCAAGCATTTCCAACAGTATGAAGAATGTCTGAAAGAGATAGAGGATGAGAAAAGGAGTAAGAGTAAGAAATTCAAAGTCAACTTTCACTTCCCCAACAGAAGCTGATACAAGATGTTACAACTCGTTGGAACTCTACATATTTAATGCTAGAGAGGTTCCACAATCAGCTTGAAGCCATTGTTACAGCACTATGCCTTGTTGGACAGAATGATCTTTGTCTAGTGCCTGCAAACAAAACAACAATTGAGAGTTCTTTAAAATCACTGAAGCCATTTTTAGGTGCCACTGAAGCTATTTCTGGCGAAAAAAACACCTCAGTCTCTCTCATCATACCTCTTGTAAAGCAGCTCCAACAACAATATCTTCCTAGCCATCACAACACTGCTAGTCTTAACCATATTCTATCGCAGGAGCTTCGTCAACGCTTCCTAACAATCGAGTCAGGGTATGTCATGGCTGTGGCAACGCTATTGGACCCTCGATTCAAGAAGCTACCATTCTCAGACCAATCAGCACTTGTTGTTGTGACAAGACGCATGACACACGAATTGGCAAGCCTCAAAACATCGGAGGGTAGTCAATCAGAGAGTGACAGCCTGCCTGCAACAGAATCACTCCCAGTACCAAAAACAAATGATCTCTGGGCATCATTTGATCAGAAAGTGACTGATTATAATTCTAGAAGAAGCACAATGTGTCTGATTCTATAGTATGACAATACTTTGATGATGGCAATATTGACAGGAAAAAGAATCCTCTTGGTGGCAACAAAACTCATCTCGACTTCCAAACCTCCAGAAGTTAGCAAGGAAATATCTCTGTACACCTGGCTCATCAGTACATTCTGAGCTGTTTTTTTCACTGCTGGCCAACTCATTTCAGAGCGAAAAAGCAGAATCACACCACAGAAACATTGACATGATGCTCTTTCTAAATCATAATAGAGAACTTTTTCATCCGTAGTAGTTGCTTTGCTTACATGTAATACTCTTCCAAATAATTTTTTTGACAATTCATCTAAATTAAAAAGAATAATTTAATTAATTAGTGCGCATGCGTGGTATCGATATAGGCATCTTTATAGGTATCGATACCACCGAAACCAGGTGCGAAAGTACTTGGTATCGATATCGAAAACATAAATCCGGTGTTACGGTGATTTGGTACTCCCAGGGATTTGATACCCAAGGGTACCAAGTCTTCAGGGCTAACAAAGGTGTCACGGTGATTTGGTACTCCAGGGGATATGGCCCCTTGTACCAAATTCAGGGCTAACAATGGTGTTACGGTGATATGGTACCCGGCCGTGCTCCAGTCCTGACAGTGCAGGTCGGTAGCTAGCTAGCTAGCTAGCCAAACAATTAAGGGTGGTTCTTGAAACTGTCACCAAAAAATATATATATATACACCTAGCTATTTTAGGCTGAGTGGAGATTAATATATAGGATATCTATTTCTGAACAAACTGGAGAGCTATTCCTTACAATCACAAGTATAAAGTTGATATTCAGATATATCTGGGTGGACCCTGATATGATAGCTAGTTGCTTGTTTCAAATATGGCCAGAAAGTAGTTAATGGTAACTTTAAAAGCAGTAATAATTTGAGGTGGCTATTAAATGAGCTTGTCGGCAATACTTGAGACTATCACTCTAAACTTAACAAACATATTTTTAGGCTCTATATGTAAAAATGGAGTTAGAAAAAAAGAAAAAATTACTCTTTATAGCTAGCAATTAGCTTCTATTGACAATTTTTTCTTATACACTGATAAAATACAATCACAAATGTACTGTCTATGTAGATGTTCAATATGATATTTAACATTTTTATGATTCTGAGTTTCTTTCTGCAATGAGATTGTTCAGAATAAGCGACTTGAGGGAATGAAGATAGTTGGCCATCTTCAAAGCACTTTATTAGATGCTGGCGCATTTCTGAAGCACAAAAATTATTGCTGATGGTTCATCACCCAAAGCGATATGATATGCAAAGGCAATGCTGAATAATCCGCAGTCAATACTATTCAGTTGCTGTTGCACAGGCATTTCATTGACCCTTAAATGACGTTTATTAACAGCTACTTCATAAATCTGCTTCAGTTGCAACATCAAAGAATGTGTCAGTTTAGTATCAACACAGCTATCATAGAGATTCACTTCTCCACCAATATAAGCAGAAGTGACCCAATGTGCTTGACCAGTAAAATGGATTTGGATAGATACTGCATAAGAAAAATAACAATAATTACACAGCTATACACACACACACACACACACACACACACACACACACACACACACAAACACAAACACACACATACCTAATATAAACCTACCCTCATTGGATATACTACAGAATCCATAATTCTGGCCACAAACACTAGGAAGCTGCTTCTTCAACAGCTTGAGTGCAGCATGTGCTTATCACTAAGCATGGAATTCATAGAAATTCTATCAGTCATACAGATCCAAGTTTTGACCCAATGTACCTATAAAGTACAATTATCACACAAAACTGATTAGTTGCAAAAATAGTTCATTATACTAATTGATAAAGAAATGAGTGGCACAGTAGATCCTTGAGATTTTCTTTCCTGCTAATATAATATACTCTCAACCTTTCAACATAGCTAGCTAATAGGTTATGAAGCAGCATAACTTTCATTATTATCAAGTCTTTCAAAGTCAAGTACAGAATTTTTTTATACTGATTGGGCCAATAATATCTCTTCTTCAACTTTTCCACAGTTTTTGTCCTTCCCATGTGACCACCACTTGGATCTTGATGGCATTCCTAACAATCAAAAATAGCATGTCAATATTTTGGTGTAAACCTGATAGTGGTAGAGCCACATCTCACCTGAAATACACGCAACCATTCCTTGCTATCAGATAGTGCCAGCCTACACCCCCTGACTTTTTGTAAAATAGCTGTCCGTCTAACACTTCAAAATCACTAGCTCTCTTCTTGAAATTTCTCTTCATATTTGTGTCACATTTGTAGGATACTGGGTTCCATTACAGAGCAAAAAAACTTTGTAGCTCTCTGCAATGTCTGCATTCCAATGTGAATTGGAGGTAACAACTTCTGACTCCATTTCTTGTTTTAAGGCTTCCATTGCTGAAGTGATTTGGTAAAAGGTCGAATGTTGGCGCAGCCATGCAATGCGGTGATTTTGGTACTCCCAGGGTATCATATCCCCGGGAGTACCAAATCACCGTGACACCGGTGTAGGAGCGATATGGGGACCCCCCGCGATATAGAATTGAACTTAAAATTCCCAATTAAAGATTTTGAAATTTAATTATTAATAAATTGAATTATTAAACTTTTATAGAATAATTTTAAGTTCAATGAACTACATTAATACCTATTAAAACAGAGAAATGTTATGAGATTGTTATAATAAACATTTATATTTCTTAGTAGGCGTATTTAACACTTCATGTCAAACTAAAGAATTGATGATAGACCATTTATTTGTTTTGCTAAACGCTCTTCATAAATCTATAAAAACAAACATCATGTAATAATAAACAAAGTGTAGTTAATAGCATACCTTGAGACGACTAATATTGTGCTTATTTTTCAGGACATTGCCACTCATACTCTTCAAAGTATATACCCCTTTTCCAAGAGATTCATGTATAGTGTATAAGGTCCTTTGTAGCAATCTTCCCATTTACCACCTTTTCTTTCTTTATGTAGAGTGTTTTCCACTAACACTTTAGTCCCAATCTGAAGTTCCTATATACAGAATGATGTTCATTATTACAACAATAGTGTAAAAAGATAACATTGTTTATATTCAGACAAGGCATAATAGTATTATATATACTTGGTTACTTTCTGGTAAATATTAGATATAGTATTTAAACAATAAGTAAAGCATAGTAAAATTGAAGCAATAATTAAATATAAATACCTCAGTAGAATGTCTGCTGTCATAATACTTTTTTTGTGCACTCTGAGACTTTGCCATTGTTAAAGAAGCAGCTTAATTTACATCTTCACGAATTAGCATCATGTTGTCAATAAAAGCCTCCACGTCCGATTCACCATCCTGTACTTTTTGCAGCAATTCAAAATCAATTGGTAATAGCGGTTGCCGATGGAACATCATGAAGAAGGGAGAATATCCAGTGGATTTTTGCTTGGACACACGATACGCAGATAATACCGTTTCCAGCTTCTCATCCCAGTTGGTTTGATCTTTATTGACTAGTTTTTCCAATGAGCGACTAAGGGTTTGATTCAATCTTTCTGTCAAGCCATTACTCTGAAATTATAATAATATGCTTAAAAGTTATTATGAAGAAAACTGTTTGAAATGAGGTGACTAAATTAAGGGCACCTCAGAGCTCTACACCAAGTCAACCAGCACAAAATTCACTGAATAATTGAGCTACAGTAGTCATACTAATGAATTGGTTCAGAACAAACTGGGTCTCCTTGCTCTAAAAAAAAAGAAGGTTTTTTTCACGAATAACGTTGTAAGAAAGTACCAATGTTTCCTTTACTAGCAATTAATAGGGTAAGCATTGGACTTTCATAATTTACTACACAAATCTAACCTGAGGGTGATAAGCTGTAGTGATACGATGACTAGTGTGGGTCTTCTTAAACAATTCTTCTGTGGTTTTGTTAACAAATTCTCTCCCTTAATCACTAATGAGTAGAGGGACACCCAAATCGGCAGAAAAGCTATGAATAAGGAAATTAATTATATATATCTCACTGTAATGTAAATGAATAGTTATAAATAAAGTGCCACAAATCATCAGTTATTCCACTCTAACCGTGTAAAGAAAATCAGCGACAAAAGCTGCAGATTAATCATGAAGGGGGTGTGCCTCAGCCCATTTCGAATAATAATCAATGACTGTAATGATATATTTATTTCCTCTTGGAGTTGGATGAAGTGGGCCAATTAAATCCATACCAAGTTGCCTCCAAACTTCACTTTTTACAGGAATTGGATGCAAACTAGATGTTGTCTTCTTCAATTTGTGATTATGTCGTTGGCATATATCACAAGTCTTGATCTGAAGTACAATAATATTCTTTATTCATTATTCCTCACACTTTCAGACATTAATCAAACTATAAAAAATCTTCACTTAGCTATTTTCCAAAAGGAATTCATATCTAACTCACACTAAATAATTAACTGGCAGAGTGTAAGCCATATGTATAGTTGGTCCTATACAAGTATAAAATAAGCAGTCATGCAACTTTAATTGCTTGTCATTTATGCTGCTGCTAATTCATGATTATGAATGTTGATATTGATTCTAATATAATAGGGACTAAATAAAAACTTAAATATACTTACATATTCACACACTTGGCTATACATAGCTGGCCAGTAGTATTTTTCATTTAGTTGTGATAATACTTTGTCCCTCCCTAGGTGAGCGGCATCATGAGTGACCTTGACCAATCTATGCTGCTCTGCTCACTTTGTACAACCAGCCTTGGTGTTCTTTTGTCCTTCCCTCCTACATAATGCAAATGACCACCTCCTAAAACAAAAAATTTAGATCTCTTTCGTAATCCTGACTTGTACACTTTGTCTACACCATCAGGATATACACCAGATTTTAAGTAATTTGTAATTGCAGAATCTGAGTAGTATTTGCTATTAGCAGGTTTAGAGAAAGATTTAGCAGAAGGTGGATCCAGGGAAGCCTTAGCAAGAACTGGATCGCGTGAAGCCATGTAAGAAAGAACTGGATCAGGTGAAGCCATGTAAGAACAATTTACCAGGCCACCACATCCACGAGACATTAGCCGGGGGGGGGGGGGGGGGGGGGGGGGGGGGGGGGGGGGGGGGGGGGGGGGGGGGAAACCCCAAATCGCTGGGGGTGTGCTCTAAATCGCTAGCGAATCGGGGCTCCCAGGAGTCACCGATTCCCTAGCGATTTAGGGATGGGGGTGCGCGTATCGCTGGGATCCCCATATCGCTCCTACACCGGTATTGCCCACCATGCACTACTACCGAATAATTCATGAGCTTAAACAGTTCGGTAAAGCATCGTCATTTTAGACCGGGTAAAGTGTCGTTGGTAAGAAGTGATTAAATGTAACTAAAAAGTGGGTTGTAGAGGGAAGGCGGCGTAGGTTTAGTTAATAGCAAAAGAAGGCGAAAGTACAAAAGAGAAAGCACAAATGCAAGTGATTAATTGTTTGTAACTAAAAAGCGGGTGGAAACTACGAGTAAATGAAGCATAAGTTTCAAAACGAAGGCATAAGTACGAAAAAGGAGGCAAAACCTGCACAGTTCATAGCCCTCACAGAGACTGTATAGTTAATGTTGTGAGAGATGTCCACAGAGAGAGAGGAGCCACTGGTAATGGATGTCTGAGGAGGAGATGGAGAAGAACTATCAGTGATGGTGACTGTGTAGATGTCTGCTGATCTAGACTTGTTACTGGAAGACTGCCAGTGGAGAGTATAACTAGAGGACATGTCTTCATTTTTTGCTATAGAGTTAGGTTAGTAGGTGGATCTGGTCGTTCTGAAAGAAACAATCTAATGTATATTATTAGTCCACACATCATTGGTGGGACTGTTCTCACCTTTGTATTTCAGTTTATCAAACGTACACTGAACTGATAATGGAATAAAGAGAGGATCATCATGTGACTAGCTGTGACTATAAACTGTGTCACTTGATTCAGAAACCAGAATTGCAACTGCATCTTCACTTGTTGATCTTTTAGAGGAAGAAAATACTTGAAGAATGCTACGAGAATTTGATGCTCCTTTAACATTCCATTCTATACGTGTTCCAGTCGCATTACAATACAGACTTCTAGAGAGATTCACACCAGCATGCTACTCCATGAGGCTGCAGATCAACCATGCTCTCAATCATTCCATCTAATATAACTACTACAAAGGTCAAGTTTAGCTAGTAAAAATAGTAGAACTTACAGAGTAGCACATGCCAGCATATTAGGTTCATGCTTAAATGGGATATTTTGTTCTATTTTTTGTGAACAGTACAATAACTAAAACTGTGACCCTCATTACCCTTACTTAAACAACCTAATTCCTGTTTAGCTATTGACAATTAATTAACTTTCTTTAGTAGAATAAATTTCTTTCTTTGAAATATTCATTTCGTGTAAAGTTAATTAATTGTCTATAGCTGAATAGTATACATATATAGTAATGAGTGCTTATAAAATCTGCTTCCTCAGAGGAAATCCTAGGCAGTGCTGTCAAAATGAAAGTGATTTTAATATCAGTATGTAATTCCATTTATCATTATGTCATCTGTAAATACTGAGTGAATATTTTTTGTTTGACTTACATGAAGCAGATTTCACGAACAGTTTACTTTAGTGAGCTAATCACAGTGCAAAAGATTTTCCTATCATAATGTATCTACGAAATGTCAAATTTACATAATTTTCCAGTTGAGGATAGGCATAAATTCCCTACTTTTTTCCCCCGAGCTTCTTTACTCTCAGAGTTTCAATTATAGTCATAATGAAAAATGTATTAATATGTCTTATTTTTAGAATTGCAGTGCCCATCGAATCAGGTATGAATTAAAATGTTTGTTTTAATATCCTAAACATTTATATTATGTTGCTGAAATGTCAATGCGTTGAATGCAATCATGTCAGACATGTTTGTGTGTGTACACATAAGCAGGGGTGGGGATGACCTTCTAAATGTGTATATGGAAATTTCTTTTGAGAGCCTATAGAGATAACACAATCGAAATGGAACCACTGGCTAGAATACAACCTATTAGCTAACATTATGTAAATCTGATTTGGAATTTCGTTTTAAAAATTGAATGTTCCTATAAGTTAGATTAGACAACGAGAACTATTACAGGCTGGCTGCCTCAATAATATTAATAATTGCTCTACTTTAACAGCTCTTCAGACTAGTGGCCATTATCATCATAATTGTTTGAAAAATCCTTTTCATAAATAAAGGAATATTATCATGATAGAATGTTTGCACTTATCTTTACACACAATAATATTCTATATATGTTTCACCAAAGTATAATATTGAAACAAAGATTTGAATGTATAAAGCTGTAAATAGACTTTTTAAATGGAAAATAATATGTCGTATATATATCCCACAAGGCTTAACGAACTGATATGTAACAATATCCCATATTTTGGATTAATGAATTTATTGTAATTCTCTTGCTCTATGGAAGTAATATGTGACATTGAATATTAATTAGGTGATTGTCTAAACGAAATGGTGATAATTCTGTAAGCGATCTGTTCAATATTACTATACCATAAACTGGTCATTATTTGGTGCATTTCTTGCCACATAATTGACGTGTTCATTATTGAATGTGGAAACTGAGTATTTATTTGAAGGTGAAGAAATGCGTTTCCATCCACAAAGGAATCCGATTACAAATGATATGATATTCAGGATGCAGCAAAGCGAGGCGAGGGTGACCACTCCCACTAACCAAGGAGTAAATTGTTGTGAAGTGACTTGAGATACTGGAGTACAATAAAGTAACAGAAGCCACAAAATATAAATAACATTTAGAGCAAAAATGCATCAGCAGAAGTGTTTATTGTTATATATGTGGGAATAAATAGCTATAAGTCTGTATAATCAAGTTTGAATTAACTTACTCTGTGTAGTGGAAACTGATAAATTCCCATCATTAGAATTCTTCCCACTTCCTGTTGAAAGTGGTTGAGGACTAGATGAAGAGGACTCTAAATTTGTTGTTTACATAGCAGTGATTTCTGACATTACTAATTATTTGTATAAACAAATCCCTAACTTTATACACTGTTACATGTTAAATAGACACTCCACTTGATTCTAGGATCAATATAGCACCAGTGGTGCAAACCCTCAGGGCTACTGTATGCTAGCTTACTATAACAAAATCATTTCTTGTACTGAAAAAAATAGTGTATTTGGCTATTTCTAATCAGGTATCAATACGGCTCAAGCAATGAAAACAGTAGGTGTATCTAATTGTTGTCTTAAAAGAAGTAGCTAAACATTGCGCAAGACTCTACTCCTAGATTCCAGCACTCAAACATGAAGCAAAATTTACTGTGTCCAGAAAGAAATTATTTGCTCACGTGATTGCAATGTAACGATAGGGGGCGTTCGAAATAGTAGCACAAAAAAAATATTAAATTGATTTTCTGAGTAAATTCATACCTAAATCAGCAGTTAACTCCCAGTAAACTCCAAAATCAGAGAGTGACAGATAAACAGTACTATAACTCTCTTGTGCATGCATGCTGAGGGTTAACCATATTTATATATATATATTATTCATTTGATACAGGAGAATATCACGAGTCTGTTGGCTTAGTATTTACGCGAGTGCCGCAGGCACTCGCGTAAATACCACCAATCAGACGAGTGATATTCTCGGGTATCCAATGGATAATAAATTTATTAGGTACTGCTCATGCGCGAATACCTTGGTAACAAGAAATTTACCTAGGGGGACGTAATAACCCAACGTAATAACTATGAACACAGGTGATATGGAAAAATATTGCCCTAAGCCACATCCTGTTTACTTTAATGCATTTTCTATGTGGCAACAGTTATCAGGCTCTGTTCAGTACCTAATAAGGTCACATATAGCTCATAGTTTGTAAATAACACTTTTTTCGCATGGCTAGAGTTACTGATTGGGAGGCATTGTGGTGATATAATATTTCTTGTGTTCAACTATTCATTTCCAGTAAACAAGCAATATGGTAAATTCTATGAATATACACATAAGACTTCTGACCTCATTATAATCTGGATAGAGCATAATGTCTTTTTAAGATCGGTATTTTATAAGATTAATAATTTTCATATAGGATTGGTCAATGCTAGATGAAAAATAGCTGACCTATCCTTATAAATGTATTGTTTGATAAAGATACCAGCAAGTAACTTAAAAAAATCTTACTCTTTCAATCCAAAACAATTATTATCATCAGAAATATTGATTCTCTATTATTAGTTACTTTAGTCCAGTTGTACTTAATACATTTTAAGCTGAATTGATTGTTATGGATTTAGTTGTGGCCAATTCAAGTGATTTGAGACGTGTTTGGCCTGTACATGTACGTGTATGTTGTGACTGCCATGTTGACTAACATCACTTGAAAGGTAGCTTAATGGATGTCATACAACTGTTTACATATTTATTGAGAAACATTCAAATATAACAATAAATAAAATAAAGCTAAAACATCCTCCAAGAATCATGTTAGTTAACTCATTTCTTATCATTGGGGGTCAAAAGTACCCTATAGCAGGTGAAGTTTTTCAATAAATCACCACTTTACCATACTGATTTCAAAATTGCTTTGCTTCTGTAAATAGATAAAGCAAGCTCTAAAGATCCTTTTGAGCTCATTTTTTGGTGAGGTTGTCATAGGAAATTGTTGAGATAATGGCTGGAAAACTTTTCACTGTTGAAGAAGTAAAGAAGATACAGGTCCAAAGTATGAAGCATTAGAGTGCAATGAACCCTATGATTTTTTCATCTGATGTTTACTGATGAACTAGTGGACATAATTGTCACTAACAGTAATCAATATGCCGCACAGCAGGGTTCAAATGTAGTTTTTTCAAAAGAAAATAACATGGGTTACATAGGGCTCAACATAGCAATGGGTGTAGTAAATCTGCCAAACATTCAGGACTACTGGACAAGGGAGCCTATTCTTCAATCACCTTGGTTCTCCATAGTAATGTCAGCAAAAGTTCTTGACTCTTACTCGCTACCTTCACTTTGCTGACGATGCTAAAGGTTTGCCCCATACTGATCCTTCTTATGACAAACTCTGGAAAATTCGAGAAGTTATGGAAGTTAGCTATAAAGCTACGCTGTAAAGAAATCTATATGCCAGGTAAATGTGTTAGTGTGGATTAAAGCATGATAGGAACACGTGGAAGACTGTCATTCTTGCAGTACCTCCCTAAAAAGCCTACCAAAGCCTTTTTAAGCCAAGTTTAAAATATGCACTTAATTAATGTTTCCATGGCAACCATTTTGCTTGTATCACTTGAATCATTCTAGCTATATACTTTCAATATAATACTAAGTTTGTAATAGAAAATCTCTTTAGTTTTATAGAATAGCAGTTTATGTAGTGGTAATTGATATGACTCATTTTTTCTATTTTTATTTTGATTAGGAATGAGTTAATGCAATTATCGGATAAAGTACACTAAAATGAGTCAATGTAGTCTCACTGATTAATCTATTGATGTCTAGCTTTATAATGGGCAGCTGAGTTATAGAATTGGAAGCTTTGAAAATGGCACACAATGTTTTTCCCAGTGTAATGTATATCTGACTCTTGACTGAACTCTTCCTTGTGTTGTGAGCAATATTTGTACTGCTAACCACTTCTTGTCCTGAATAAAAATGTTGAACTTCAGTGATAGCTAGCTAATCTATACAATGATAGACAAAGTGTGTCCAACACACCATCTGCTCAGGGCTCATACCCCCCATGTATGAGCTTGAACCATACTAGACTAATTCAATTTTAACTTCATTGTCTTACCTTCAGTGCTGATATTGGCTTCATAATTTGTACTGCTTCCTGCACAGTTGACAGCTCTTATATTAATGATGTAGTTGGTATTGTAGTTCAGTTGAATGGAAAGTCTGGGATCTGAGACATTGAATGATTGAGGAGAAGGTGACTGGCTGACCTCAACAATGATGACACTGTAGTTATCCACTGACTTGAATGGTTGCTCTGCATTAGACGATGTCCAGTGGAGAATGTGATTAGTATGTGTTGCAGACTTCCTTTCAAGTGTAATTCCATTAGGAGGATCTGGTGGTTCTATATACCGATCAATTAAATGTGTTCTTGTAAATGTAATAAAAATTTGTAGAAAACATATGATACCCTAATAAAAATCTGTTTAGCTGACTAATTCCTTTATACCAGTTTTCGGATGGAAGACATTTGTATTGCTTAACAGTTTTTTTATTTCCACACACGACTGAATTGGACAACCATTTTTCCTGCACACCAACAGCTACATTGCATTCCTGTTTTAATATTTTCTATACTATTATATTCTCTTCTTATTAAAAAAAAAAGAAAGATTTTGCATGCATTGTAAGCAAGTCATAGGCAAATAGCTTACTTCAAATAATAGGAAGATAGTACTTGACAAAAGTAATTGGTGGATAAGGACGAATTATATGTGGTGCATGTTTGTGTAGCAATAATTTGAAATAATAGGTTGATAGGACAACTTCAATTTACTAATGCCACTATTATAATTTATCCACCATTATCATAATTTAACATCATTATAGGAAGAAAGGTAATGCTTGTCCAGAAACTCTTCTATCAAGGCTTCAACAATGAGCTAATAAATGAATTTGATTTGAAGAAATCATTTTCATTCGTCTTTTTTATTACTAAATATAGTTAGAACATGCTGATGTAGTTATTGTATTGTGACAGAAGAAGTTCAAACTGCTTAGATCCTTCAGAGAGGGACAATATTAACTTAGTGCCCCGACATTGAGGGCAGGGTAAGTGTCCCTCCGACTGCGCTTAGTGTCTCTCCGACTGAATTGTTAGGAGCAGTCACTACTTTCCATATAATCATTAGGCTCTGCACTCGGGAATGCTACAACCTAGGGCTTTCGGGATCCTAAAGACAGTAGTTCCCTCTGAGGCAGTGCCCAACTATTATAAAGGAAAAACAACTACAGCTTGCTTATGTTTTCATAGCATGTAATATCAGCCTTTCATTATTAAAAACCTAATTAGATTTAACACTTGTGCTTCTAAATTCATAGTTATGGTAGTATAGATAACACATAATCAGCAAGCAGCTGTCATTAATGAGATCGTTAATTGTGTCCCACATGTATAGAAATTAGACTATCGTCCATAGTATCGGTTAAAGCTTGCCCAAAATGGAGTTGAAAGTGTGCATACCAGGATGACAAGTTACTCATAGAGTACTGAAACATAGCTGTGTTGATTGGATGGCCATACATGCATGCTTGTTGATGATAGTGAATATGCAAGTCTTTGGATTCACGGTATTTCAAGTCCATAGCTAAATTACATAATACGTATGTAATGTCATTAGAGGGAATAACTTGAATTCCTCAAGCTCAGATGGTATTACAACCTGACACTAAATAAGTTATGCTCAGTTAAAATATATTGAATTACACTGCATGAAAATTGTCCATTGACAACCATAACAAAATCGTAAATTAGTGTATAATCAGTTCCTAACTAGCTTGATAACCTCTACAGTCTTGTCAATTCTTTGTCAACTCTAATTATCAACACAGTTTACATATTTGGTTATGGCTGTCAATGGACTCTTTTCAGGCAGTGTTAATTTTCCCCACCTCATATGTGTCACACGATATAATTGTTTGGAATGTTTTACTCTTTAGTCTGCTTGAGCAGATGTTTCTTTGATAGTCCACTTTTTATATGATCTCAGTAATAAAATTATGTGAATCCAAATTCAAAATTTTAATTCCTCACCTAACTAATTTAAAAAGAAAGAATTTTTAATATCTTATATTGGCATCTGATGTAATTAATTTTGATCAAAAAAAAATTGTCTAAATTACTATTATTCTATTGTAAGCATAAAATGCGTCTTACATTTGGAATCACTTTAGACTTATTTAAAACTATAACTTAAACCTACTATTGGAATTCTGTGTAAAATCTCTACTTTTGTGAGTCTGAAAAGTGCTCTGGTAAGAAGTTAAATTAATGTCAATTTTTTAAGTTTACCTTTATTCTTTAAACTGTATCTCTTGCCACCATTGGGAAATTCTCTCTCAGAACATCGTATTTCTATTGGCAATAAGTCCCGCATGTTTGGAATAATCAATTGTGAAGATATGCCTTCACTGGATTCTGAAATGATGCTCATTGACACCCCTCTTGTGGTATAAGGAGAGTTAGAATGACCAAATCCATAAGTGAAAGATTTAGTCTCTGGTGAGTTTCCTGCAATGGAAACATGCCAACTTTGTATTGTTGAAGTAGCATTGCAAATCAGTGTTCTACCGATGTTATCATCGGGACAGATTGCTCCATAGCCTTGAGGGTTTAGTACAACCTTACTGAAGATTCCATTGCACAATAATGCTGCTACGAAAGCAATCAATAATTATTGCTGTGTATGTAAGGACATTCAAACTTACAAGAAATTAGGAGAAAATGAAGTAAATATACGTCCATTTCATCAAGTTACGACGAGGTTGTGCGGACTGCTGCAGAGTTAGACTGGCATGCGGAGCTGTCTTAGCAGCAGTACAAAAAGGAGTGTCTCCCAGTTACCCCGGTAACTACACGCATGAATATAGTTAATGGCCACCCTGAACTCAATCAAGTGGGGCAGTAGGAGACATTCGGGCTTATGAATTTCGTACGCGACCCTTTACCTGTTCGAGACAGGACTAACTCTGGCGTTCTTGGTATTGCACGATAAGTTCGAAGACATCACGCGCAAAGGGCGCCCTAGGGGAGAACGGGGTGTGGAGCTAGTGGGCAACCTGACTAATATTTTAGACAAACTACTTTTAATGCCAATTGCAGTGATGTTAACAGAGGCTTAGCATCTACGGTAAACTTAAAATAATTCGTGTGCTTCGTCACGTATTTAACTTACACGTTTTGTTTTTGTTGAAAATTGTTTTTACTACCAATACAGAATAGCTACCTCTACACTTGCGCATGCACTCCTGCCGTCCCAGAATCTTTGACTGCTCCGTATTTTGTTTTGTATTTTGTTTATCTTTGTCCTGCGTTCAAGACGGTGCCCTTGTAATTGTCCCTACGATAAGACAATTAATACATGACCAGACTTCATCAATCATGATAATCTGCTGGTTACTTATATTTTACTTAGTTCTCTCTACATGTGGTAGGCCATGGCCTACCCTGCTTCTAGCGAGCCACCCATTGTTGTGTAAAGAGTTTGCCAGTTTCTTTAGTGAAAATTTGTCTTTCAACTCTATTGTTATATAATTAGTTGCTCTGTCTATAATGCCGTATTTTAATAAGCTGCATTTAGTATTATTCCTGAAACTCTGGTATTTATGCTGAGTATGTGTTTATCTAATAATTTCTTTAGAGCTGATGATAGAATCTGTCAAGTTGTGCCAATGCTAATATAAGTACATGTTCTTGTTTGTAACAAAATAGCTGAGCAATACTTCACAATTCTGGTAAAAAATGTATCATGAATATGCCTCTACTAAATATGTACTAATGATAATAGAACTCCTTACCAAGATTGAGGATGCTATCAAAGGTGTAACATAACAAGAATGCATAGTTAAATTAATACCAGCCGTGCAAATCCTTTCCAGGAAGTTGCTTCAAGGTATGGAGAGGGGCATCATGTACCATATGCTAACATATTATCGTGAAAATATTTTCTATTCATGCAAGAAAAAAACAACAACTTAACCTCGTTCATAATAATATAAAAGTTTAATAATTGTAAGGAAAAATTAAATGATCTAAAGTTTAAAATTGATGTATCTCAATTAAATTGCTTTATAAATCTCTTAGCAATGTTGGTAAAGATCTTCTCTTAAGAAGAAGCTGATGCTGACAACTAACACTGCCTGAAAAGTGTCCATTGACAACCAAAACAAAATCGTAAATTAGTGTATAATGTGTTGATAATTAGTTTGTTAACCTCTACAGCCTTGAAAATTTTTTGTTAACTCTAATTACCAAGACAGTTTATGGATTTTGTTATGGTTGTAAATGGACTCTTTTCACCCTGTGTAATAAGCCATGTGACAGCTGTAAATACCATTTGAGTTCTGTAGTTGCTGTTACTGGTCATTATGAAGCAGCTTATATTTATTGTTTTGCAAATAGAGTGAATTAATTCAAGAGCCAATTGATTTAGCTAGATATGTTTAAATGGTGATTGCTTCAAGGTGTATAATGTATCTGCATAGTGTTGCCTCTCAGCCCCTCCCCATACCCGTAGCCAGGTGGGAGGAGGAAAGGGGGGGTTCTGTCGAACCCCCCTTTTGAGTGACCGGAAGTAAATTATTTAGACACACCTCACATTTAACTTATGGTATGTCGACTTCTGGTCGATCGTGTCTAAATCGCAATGGAATAATTCTGCTATTTAGCTATATATATCCCCGAATATACTTCATGCTCTATATGTGGACGGCCTAGTCCGATTCCAAGCTTTCAAATAAACATTGAGCTACTTGACTACAAAACATCGCTCTCGTTATGGTACTGATAAAGCAAGCTACGCTACAACTATTCTTTTTATGGTGTGTGTAATGTAGCCCCACCTACCTTGTACCCGCCCAAGGCCCCATCTGGCTCCACTCCTAAGGTTCCCACTACACCTTCCGTTCCCACTACACCTTCTCCCGCTGTCTGTCCTCCCCCACCCCAACAGTGCAGCAACCCTTCCAGCCCTCCCAGTTCCTCTATCTTACCAGACCTACCCTCCATCTTCAAGTGCCGCATTCCCACCATCCAGCATGTTCCTAAGGGTGCTAGAGATTTATGGGCCCTAACCCTTAGCAATTGCCTCTCCTCCATCGTAAGCACTCCTGACGACCTCTCAAGATGGTCCAGCCTGTTTGCCTTGGCAAAGTGTGTTTTGGCTTCCCCTGCTTCTCGGCACAGACTTCGCTGGAGAGAGATCCTCAAGCTAGTGAAAAAAACCCTGCAGAGATGGTTAGACGGTGAGGCGGCTGCCTTATAAGCTGAGGCAGTGGTGCACGGGGATTCTCTTGCCAAACGGGGCAAGAAATCCACCTCTTCCTCCTCCTCTCTCAACATTAGACGTGCTAGGAAAGCCACTCAGGAAGGTCTATACAACAAAGCTATTAAAGCCCTTACTTCTGAAGAGCTTGCGGAGTACAAGGAGATCCCTTGGGTCCTTTAGGCTTCACCCTCACTCTCCATTCCTTGATTGAGAAGCTACATTCAGAAGTACCTACCCTTAGGCTAAATGTGTGGTACCTCGACGATGGCACTTTGTTGGGCTCCCCGGACTCTTGCCTCTGCCCTCGCTTTCGTCGAACGGGAAGGTCCCTCTCTAGGCCTGTTCCTGAACCGGAGAAAATCACTCCTATTCGTCCCAGAGAAAACAGACTTGTGCCATTCAACCTTACTCCCTGATATCCCAATCACCCGGTGCCGCTTTTCCCTCCTTGGCTGCCCGTCAAACCCCGTGACTTCTGTGAAAATGTCTTTTTCAACAGGATCCAGAAGGTTAAAACCTCCCTTCATGCTCTAAGTGACTTAAAGGACGCTCAACTCGAGTGCACCCTTCTCCATTCCTGCTTAGCCCTCCCACAGCAGCTGCGGATAGATTACTCATCGAGATTGAGCATGGGCTGGCAGGAATAGCAAGACTCCATCCAAGCAAGCTACCTTCCAACAGTTGCTGGGTTCTGCTCCCACTACCCGCTCGTGTGCTCTAGCTCGCTCCTCTAGCTTGCCTCACGCTGGAAATTGGCTAAATGTGATCCCCTCCACCTCCTTGGGCCTCCATCTGCATGATCGTGAATTTCGATGTTGTATAAGTTATTGGCTTGGTGTCCCTCTTCACAGCATCCCATCGGCGATATTACAGGCAGCTAGACTATTTAATAGAACTAGCTACTCTGATAGCTAGCCACGTGTAGCAAGTTTCAGAGAATTTATTTCAGTAGAATAAAACCATAATAATTCAGCTTGTGGAGCCTTCTAGTGGTTACTGAACTGAATGAGGGTGACTGAACAAGGAACTTTGTGTAAACAGATGATACAGAACATGAGATCATTGTGTAGTGGGGCACAGCTCCTGGGAATGTTAGTTGGTGTTGTACAATTTCTGTGACATGTGAGTTGTACTTGGGAGGTGTGAAGGTGTAGTCATTATAGAATTAGTGGCAGCCATTCTGGAGGGGCCACTAATTAAACAGATATAGCTATCAGGTGGGTAGCTAGTTCTATTAAATAGTCTAGCTGCCTGTAATATCAGGTGACTCCTAATTATTAACATTAAAGTGTTAAACCACAATACATTATAATAAACAATTTATATTCAGCTCTTTTACATAATTAACTGTTAATCAAAATTTCACACTTTAAAATTTTTGTTTTACTTAAACAATTTTTTTGGCACCCTTTCTGATAATGTTATATATGCCAAACCGAACCTGCATACCAAGTTTCATGCTTTGGTCCACTCTGTCACAATAATTTTTCTTATCTGCTGGACTATATATATATATATTCACCTTATTTAAGCAAGCTACGCTACAACTATTCTTTTAATGGTGTACCATAATGTACTTATTTAGATAACTTATAGTACTAAAAAGTTCACTGTTTGTGTACAGCTCACGGTAGTGGTTCGAAGCCTGGTTACACGAGAACGATATAGCATTAGCTGTTTACCGTTTATTGCTGATAGTCAGCAGTGTTCAATGAATTTATTAATAGAACACATAGCGCGTCAGACAAATTATTTTTGGTATATTTCCCCCTTCTTTTTCGCTTTTTAAAGAAGAAAACAAAAGTAGGTGTGGCTGTTTTGCGTTTCTATGAAATCCGAACCTCCCTGCGCAAACTCCTGGCTACATGCCTGCTCCCTACCCACCCCCATGCTTAAGTATAGTCACCCTGTATTGATTCACGTGTGCCATTCAAAAAGAGCTAACATATCTTGGATCCCTTTGAGAAGCCTTGGGCTTTTTTCAATGCACTTAGAAAAATGGTTGGATGAATGTGGAGGCACTTTGTGCTGAGAAGAGTAGCCAAGTTTGAAGATAGTTGGATCTCTGTCCCAGGGTTGTTTTTTAATCTCTCTATTCTACCAGGATTGTGGACTTGAAACCTACGCCTTCCTTCCTTTGTTTATTCCACCAGCTTTTTAGTAGCTAAACCCTTTACCTACCACTCTGCTGTAAAAGTGACGACACTTTACCTATTCAAAACTGTGACACTGTACCAAACAGATTAAGTTTGTGAATTATTCATGAATACACACACACAGTAGCCCCACACATGATAATAAAGAAAATTCAATTTAAAATCAGCCACACTTAAAAATATTATATCTGCTGCATACCTCTCTCAACCATGCTGGACTGTATGTGTGTGTGTGTGTGCGTGTGTATGATACAACAGGTGTGTAACTAGTTTATCTTTCTGTACCAGTAGGACTTGCCAAGGAAATGAGACTAGATAATGAACAGAACAAGGGGCTAATCATCCATTGAGCAATTTGTCGTGACTAACTCATTTAACCTCACAGGAACTACCGCCAGTGGAGTTCCTTCACTAGACAATTGCTTAGTATGCTTTGACAAAATACACCCACCAAATGAACAAAACAAAATAATTTATACTATATTACTATGACACAACTTTTAGTGTAACTTGCAGTATTTAACGATCCTTATTATTTAACTTCCTCTCCTTAGTTTTAGGTATTATGTTTCAGTTGAACTTATGGGAGAATAATTAGTGTTAATAATTATGAAAATGGCACTAATTCTCTCTCTCTGGTAATCTTCTAGCCGGCAATGTCAAGAAAACGTGCAATAGGAAACGCCTTGATATTTCATAGGAACGGAACGCCTTCATATTTTGTAAAATGCTCGTCACCTTCTACTAATCAGATATTGGTGTCAGTAAGTGGTAGAATCCTCAAGGGAAAAGACTGCCTGAGGGTGACCTACACAAACAGAAGATGAACACTGAATCATGCTGAGCGAGACCTCACTCTTGTTTGTTTGAATAAAACTCTCTGCCACTAACCTTGAACTAACAATTGGAAGAAGCAGATGTAATGAAATCAGTTAACTATACAATTCAAATTAATTTATATAACAATAATAACAATGACAATAATAACAACAATTATATTAATAGCTAATAATAACAAAAACAATATTAACAATGATTCAGTTATTATTGGCGGAAAAATGTATAATACATGTAATAGGATTTTTTTTTTTAACAGCCAATATTTTTAATTATAACTTAACCCGACATTTCGACTTCTTGCCGAAGTCCTCTTCAAGGGTCAACTGAGGCCGAACTATCCATCGTGATATAATAACACAAAGTAAACAGTAAGATTTCTGGAGGGCATGCTTATATCAAGTGGGCGATTTGCACGCAGAATGGACAACCAGCATCCTAGAAGCTCTAAACCTATGTCTCTGTTAAACTTGTTGTTGTCAGGTGTCACCTGTATGTGTAGAGATTCCTTGACTCATGATTCTTACTGGCTCTGCCTACAACTCTTACTCTTCCCATTCAATGGGGGGAAGCTCTACATATTCAGATGACACCTGACAACAACACATTTAACAGAGACATAGGTTTACAGCTTCCAGGATGCTGGTTGTCCATGCTGCATGCAAATCACCCAACCAAGAAATCTTGCTGTTTACTTTGTCTTATTATTATCACAGAAGAGTTCGACCTGAAGAAGACTTGGCAAGAAGTCAAAACGTCGGGTTAATATTTAATAAATATACAGTTGGTAATGTATGTGGTATAAATACTTACCTCATGGATTTGAGATGTGAAATTTCTACCAACTCACAAACGAATGCAATAGAAGATATTTTAACGTTAATACAAAACATATTATAATCAAGATAATATAAATATTGTGTGTAACTTACTAAACTAGAACTAAATTCCTGTCAGTGACAGAAAGAGCTATCTGAGTATGTATAAATGAAAATAGTATACAACAATATAATATGTACTATCAAAAACTAACTTGTTATGCTATAATAAACATAGGATGGATTATTTTTATTAAATTAAAATATCCAATTTTAAACAAGAATGATACAGTGGAATGATCTGAGACTTCAGGGGCGGATCAAGAAATTTTAAAAAGAGTTTTTTTTCTTTCTCCGATCACTTGAGCCACAACCACTCAACTATTTTCATGAATTTGTACGTAATTTTATTTAATTCCAAGTTTAATGTTTGAAAAAAAAATCATGAAGAAATGACTGTTACTACTGTTAAGTTCTTAGAGACACTGTGATGAGATATATCAATAAGCTATATTGATGTGTTAGCTACAATATTATAATAAGAACAAGAGAATAAAGATGAAGCAGAACAAGAAGAATAATAAGGTGGAGAACAAAAACAAAAATACAAGGAGAAGAAGAAAAGGTATGAGAAAATGGAAAAAGAAAACATACGTAACTCACTGGCCATTCCCAAACTCCAATTTCTGCTTCATACTTCTCTTTGTTTTAAGTCCTCCACCCTACAGTGCCATGACAATGTATTGGGGTCCATTGTGAGCAGTGTTGTCACATCCATCTCTATAGTGAAGATCCCTCTTGGACTCAAGCTACTCTGCCAGTGGATATGGGCGGTCTTGGAATATGTAGTGCTGTTAGTATTGCCCCATCTGCTTTTCTTGCCTCCAGTAATGCTTCCGCTGACTTGGTCACAGCCATTCTTCCATCAAGTCTTGTGTCCCTTCCAGTACCAGAAATAGAAGAAGCCCTCAGAGTATGGTCCCAGAGGCATAACCAAAAGGTGTAACAGCATGCAAGCCAAGCAAAAGTTAGGGACTACATAAGCTCACATGTGGTGGTGAAACAACTTTTGATAGAGGGAGGGATGAAGTGAATAGGGCAAGGCAATTAGCTGCTTCCACTAAGGAGTCAAAAGCATGGCTTCATGCTTTGCCGATTGCTTCTCTGAGTCTACGTATGGACAAAGAGTGTCTTAGAATTGCTGTGGGTTTACACTTGGGTATTCCAATTTGTGGACTGTACCCTTGTTGCCACTGTGGATCAGAGGTTGATGTAACAGGAAGACATGCTTTTGAGCTGCAGAACTGGTGAAGGTAGACTTCATCGTCACTCAGCCTTAAATGACATTATCTACAGAACACTTGTCTCTGCACATGTGCCCTCCAGGCTGGAGCTTCCTGATTTATTGAGGTCTGATGGCAAGAGGCCAGATGGTGTTGTTTAATAGAGGAGAATATCATGAGTCAGTACACTCAGTATTTACACGAGTGCCCAGGCACAAGTATAAATACAGCCAATCAGAAGAGTGATATTCTGCAGTATCTTATGAATAATAAATTTATTATGTACTATACTCATGTGTAATTACTGTAGAAGTGTGTTTCTAGTGAGCTAAACATTTATATAACCTGGGGATGTAATAATCCAACGCAAAAACTCTGAACACAGGTGATATGGTCAAATATTGCCTTAATCCACATCCTGTACATTCACTATGTGGTAGGTGTGACCGAATAATTCATGAGCTTGAATAGTTCGGTAAAGCATCGTCATTTTAGACCGGGTAAAGTGTCGTTGGTAAGATGATTAAATGCAAACTACAAAGTGGGTTGTATAGACTAGGGAAGGCGGCGTAGGTTTAATTAACAACAAAAGAAGGCGAAAGTACAAAAGAGAAGGCACAAATGCAAGTGATTAATTGTTGGTAACTAAAAAGGAGTGGAAACTACGAGTAAATGAAGCACAAGTTTCAAAACGAAGGCATAAGTACGAAAAAGGGGGCAAAACCTGCACAGTTCATAGCCGTTACAGAGACTGTATAGTTAATGTTGTGAGAGAGGTCCACAGAGAGAGAGAAGCCACTGGTAATGGATGTCTGAGGAGGAGATTGAGAAGAACTATCAGTGATGGTGACTGTGTAGATGTCTGCTGACCTAGACTTGTTACTGGAAGACTAGAGATAGGTTAGTATGTAGGTGGATGTGGTCGTTCTTAAAGAAACAATCTAAAGTATATTATTGCTTATAAAATCTGCTTCCTCAGAGGAAATCCTAGCCAGTGCTGTCAAAATGAAAGTGATTTTAATATCAGTATGTATTTCCATTTATCATTATGTCATCTGTAAATACTGAGTGAATATTTTTTGTTTGACTTACATGAAGCAGATTTCATGAACAGTTTACTTTAGTGAGCTAATCACAGTGCAAAAGATTTTCCTATCATAATGTATCTACGAAATGTCAAATTTACATAATTTTCCAGTTGAGGATAGGCATAAATTCCCTACTTTTTTCCCCCGAGCTCTCTTTACTCTCAGAGTTTCAATTATAGTCATAATGAAAAATGCATTAATATGTCATATTTTTAGAATTGCAGTGCCCATCATCAGGTATAAAATAAAATGTTTGTTTTAATGTCCTAAACATTTATATTATGTTGCTGAAATGTCGATGTGTTGAATGCAATCACGTCAGACATGTTTGTGTGTGTACACATAAGCAGGGGTGGGGATGACCTTCTAAATGTGTATATGGAAATTTCTTTTGAGAGCCTAGATAACACAATCAAATGGAACCACTGGCTAGAATACAACCTATTAGCTAACATTATGTAAATCTGATTTGTAATTTCTTGTTAAAAATTGAATGTTCCTATAAGATTAGACAACGAGAACTATTATAGGCTGCCTGCCTCAATAATATTAATAATTGCTCCACTTTAACAGTTCTTCAGACTAGTGGCCATTATCATTATAATTGTTTGAAAAATCCTTTTCACAAACAAAGGAATATTATCATGATAGAATGTTTGCACTTATCTTTACACACAATAATATTCTATATATGTTTCACCAAAGTATAATATTGAAACAAAGATTTGAATGTATAAAGCTGTAAATAGACTTTTTAAATGGAAAATAATATGTCATATATATATGTGTAAGGGCACAAGAAAACATGACATTTGGGTGAAATTGAGGAAAACTATTTTTTGATGTATTACAATACTTTAATGCATTGTCTTTCAATCCCAACCAAAAAATAAGCCATAATTCTCTTTCGTTGAGAACTACAGGTAATACAAAATAGGTACCCAGCAGTGGGCGTTAATTAGAATTTGTTACATTTTGAGATACTATGAATATTTCAAGGCAAAACCACAAAAATCATGATGAAGATTTCTTACTGGGACAAGACTTAACATTGTGACCAGTTAATCCACAACCAGAGCATTTCCTGGAAACTTTTTGGGGCAATTGAGACTTGCTACTGGACGAGTCTGTAACTGGTGGGTGTTTCCTTTTCCTATTCACTTCCTATTCACTTCACGTGGATTTGGTTGAGGGGAACAGATCGTTGAGTAGTGTCGTCTGCCATTGGTTTAGGAACTTCTGGTTTGGGGCAGGTAAAATCAGCTTGTAGGTTTGATGGGCAAAACTGTCGAATTTGTTCATAAAGATACCACTGCCGCTTTGCATCAAGGCCTTTTGGTTCTAATACTTCTGGAAAGAGGGAGGAATCAATGGACTTGTCATTAGGATTCTTTAAACAGTTTATACTAGTCTCTGAAGAATCTGAGTATTTCTTTACAATGACATGTCCAGGTTTGTCAGCGGATACACGAAAGACATGATAAGAAGTTATAGCAGGAATTGGTTTAAAGAATTGTGAAAGGAAAGAGCTCCATTGGTACGAAGTTACATACCTTTCTTTTCCCGTCATGTTAGCAATCAGTTGGGCCCTATTTTGGTTATTTCGAGTCGATTCTTTCACTACACGCTCGATATCACAAACAGTTCCAATAACAGACTTCTTATACTGCCGCTTTAGTAAACCGAAAAATCGATCAGGTCCGAACTTCGTGTGTCCGACTAACATAAATGAAAGGGTGGCTGCTTTATGCTGTCCAGTCATAACTCTCCATAATAGATAATGTACAGTGGCATTATTCTTGTTTTGTCCGACACAGGCTTAACAAACTGATATGTAACAATGTCCCATATTTTGGATTAATGAATTTATTGTAATTCTCTTGCTCTATGGAAGTAATGTGTGACGTTGAATATTAATTAGGTGATTGTCTGAACGAAATGGTGATAATTCTGTAAGCGATCTGTTCAATATTACTATACCATGAACTGGTCATTACTTGGTGCATTTCTTGCCACATAATTGACGTGTTCATTATTGAATGTGGAAACTGAGTATTTATTTGAAGATGAAGAAATGCGTTTCCATCCACAAAGGAATCCGATTACAAATGATATGATATTCAGGATGCAGCAAAGTGAGGCGAGGGTGACCACTCCCACTAACCAAGGAGTAAATTGTTGTGAAGTGGCTTGAGATACTGGAGTACAATAAAGTAACAGAAGCCACAAAATATGAATAACATTTAGAGCAAAAATGCATCAGCAGAAGTGTTTATTGTTGTATATATCTGGGAATAAATAGCTATAAGTCTCTATAATTAAGTTTGAATTAACTTACTCTGTGTAGTGGAAACTTGTAATGAAGAGGACTGGGTATCATCTATGGGCTCTAAATTTGTTGTTTACATAGCAGTGATTTCTGACATTACTAATTATTTTGTATAAATAAATCCCTAACTTTATACACTGTTTCATTTTAAATAGACACTCCACTTGATTCTAGGGACAGTATAAATTCGTAGCAGTTAAGAAAAGCCCCAAACTGAGATAGCTAAAAAAACTACAAAATAAACTACTAAAGCTTTTGCAATTAAATACAATACATATGACACACTGTGATGAAGCACCAGAGGTGCAAACCCTCAGGGCTACTGTACCCTAGTTTGCTATAACAAAATCATTTCTTGTACTGAAAAAAATAGTGTATTTGGCTATTTCTAATCAGGTATCAATACGGCTCAAGCAATGAAAACTGTAGGTGTATCTAATTGTTGTCTAAAAGAAGTAGCTAAACATTGCGCAAGACTCTACTCCTAGATTCCAGCACTCAAACATGAAGCAAAATTTACTCCTAGATTCCAGCACTCAAGCATGAAGCAAAATTTACTGTGGCCAGAAAGAAATTATTTGCTCACGTGATTGCAATGTAACGATAGGGGGCGTTCTAAATAGTAGCACAAAAAATTTATTAAAATCATTATAATCTGGATAGAGCATATGTCTTTTTAAGATCAGTATTTTATAAGATTAATAATTTTCATATAGGATTGGTCAATGCTAGATGAAAAATAGCTGAACTATCCTTATAAATGTATTTTTTGATAAAGATACCAGCAAGTAACTTAAAAAAAATCTTACTCTTTCAATCCAAAAAAATACTATCATCAGAAATATTCATTCTCTATTATTAGTTACTTTAGTCCAGTTGTACTTAATACATTTTAAGCTGAATTGATGGTTATGGATTTAGTTGTGGCCAATTAAAGTGATTTGAGACACGTGTTTGGCCTGTACATGTACGTGTATGTTGTGACTGCCATGTTGACTAACATCACTTGAAAGGTAGCTTAATGGATGACATACAACTGTTTATTTATTGAGAAACATTCAAATATAACAATAAATAAAATAAAGTTAAAACATCCTCCAAATCATGTTAGTTAATGCAATTATCGGATAAAGTATACTAAAATGAGTCAATGTAGTCTCAGTGATTAATCTATTGATGTCTAGCTTTATAATGGGAAGCTGAGTTATAGAATTGGAAGCTTTGAAAATGGCACACAATGTTTTTCCCAGTGTAATTTTTATCTGACTCTTGACTGCACTGTAAAATTGTGTTGTGAGCAATATATTATTTGTACTGCTAGCCACTTCTTGTCCTGAAGAAAAATGCTGAACTTCAGTAAAAAAATTTGACAGATGAATTGAATAATTGGGACTTACTTCCTATCAAGGATGGTTAAAACTTGCACATGTAATACATAGTGTTTATATAACAAGTTTTAACTTAAACTACTGCTTGATAGCTAGCTAATCTATACAATGATAGACAAAGTGTGCCCAACACACCATCTGCTCAGGGCTCATACCCCCATAAATTTCATTCATTATGAAAACCCCTATATGAGCTTGAACCATACTAGACTAATTCAATTTTATCTTCATTGTCTTACCTTCAGTGCTGATATTGGCTTCATAATTTGTACTTCTTCCTGCACAGTTGACAGCTCTTATATTAATGATGTAGTTGGTATTGTAGTTCAGTTGAATGGAAAGTCTGTGATCTGAGGCATTGAATGATTGATGAGAAGGTGACTGGCTGACTTCAACAATGATGACACTGTAGTTGTCCACTGACTTGAATGGTTGCTCTGCATTAGACGATGTCCAGCGGAGAATATGATTAGTATGTGTTGCAGACTTCCTTTCAAGTGTAATTGCATTAGGAGGATCTGGTGGTTCTATATACCAATCAATTAAATATGTTCTTGTAAATGTAATAAAAGTTGTAGAAAACATACAATACCCTAATAAAAATCTGGTTAGCTGACTAATTCCTTTATACCAGTTTTCGGATGGAAGACATTTGTATTGCTTAACAGTTTTCTTATTTCCACACACGACTGAATTGGACAACCATTTTTCCTGCACACCAAGAGCTACATTGCATCCCTGTTTTAATATTTTCTATATCACAAATAGTTATCACTATACCAATATTACAGACTAAAATACATATTCACGAAGTAGCAAAATATGGAAGATGCACGTGCTTGATTGATAAACAGTCTTTCTTACTCTGTTAAAAATGGGTTGTTTGGATAACTTAGTTTTGGTGTTAAATAGGAGGCGCTGCCTGGACACCCCAGTTTAAAGCCTAATATAGTCTACATAGTCGCAACTAAATGATATTTGAAAGTAAGAAACTAATGGATATAAGCTATTATTATTATATTATAAGCTCACTTGGTAAAGTATACATTGGTGTAGAGGGCTCAAAGTGGGGTGTCCAGACAACGCCTCCTGGCAAACACCTCCCAAGGTGTTATTTAAGCAACCCATTTTAACAGTGTACATATTCTCTTCTTATTAAAAAAAAAGATTTTGCATGCATTGTAAGCAAGTCATAGGCAAATAGCTTACTTCAAATAATAGGAAGATAGTACTTGACAAAATTAGTTGGTGGACAAGGACGAATTATATGTGGTGCATGTTTGTGTAGCAATAATTTGAAATGATAGGTTGATAGGACAACTTCAATTTACTAATGCCACTATTATAATTTATCCACCATTATCATAATTTAACATCATTATAGGAAGAAAGGTAATGCTTGTCCAGAAACTCTTCTATCAAGGCTTCAACAATGAGCTAATAAATGAATTTGATTTGAAGAAATCATTTTCATTCGTCTTTTTTATTACTAAATATAGTTGGAACATAGCTGACGTAGTTATTGTATTGTGACAGAAGAAGTTCAAACTGCTTAGGTCCTTCAGAGAGGGACACTATTAACTTAGTGCCCCAACATTGAGGGCAGGGTAAGTGTCCCTCCGACTGCGCTTAGTGTCCCTCCGACTGAATTGTTAGGAGCAGTCACTACTTTCTATATAATCATTAGGCTCTGCACTCGGGAATGCTACAACCTAGGGCTTTCGGGATCCTAAAGACAGTACTTCCCTCTGAGGCAGTGCCCAACTATTATAAAGGAAAAAATACTACAGCTTGCTTATGTTTTCATAGCATGTAATATCTGCCTTTCATTATTAAAACCCTAATTAGATTAAATACTTGTGCTTCTAAATTCATAGTTATGGTAGTATAGATAACACATGATCAACAAGCAGCTGTCATTAATGAGATGGTTAATTGTGTCCCACATGTATAGAAATTAGACTATCGTCCATAGTATCGGTTAAAGCTTGCGTTGAAAGTGTGCATACCAGGATGCCAAATTACTCATGGAGTACTGAAACATAGCTGTGTTGATTGGATGGCCATACATGCATGCTTGTTGATGATAGTGAATATGCAAGTCTTTGGATTCACGGTATTTCAAGTCCATAGCTAAATTACATAATACGTATGTAATGTCATTAGAGGGAATAACTTGAATTCCTCAAGCTCAGATGGTATTACAATCTGACACTAAATAAGTTATGCTCAGTTAAAATATATTGAATTACACTGCATGAAAAGTGTCCATTGACAACCATAACAAAATCGTAAATTAGTGTATAATCAGTTCCTAACTAGCTTGATAACCTCTACAGTCTTGTCAATTCTTTGTGAACTCTAATACATTATCAACACAGTTTACATATTTTGTTATGGCTGTCAATGGACTCTTTTCAGGCAGTGTTAATTTTCCCCACCTCATATGTGACACACGATATAATTGTTTGGAATGTTGTACTCTGTACTTTGCTTGAGCAGATGTTTCTTTGATAGTCCACTTTTTATATGATCTCAGTAGTAAAGCTTGTGAATCCAAATTCAATATTTTAATTCCTTACCTAACTAATTTAAAATTTGTAATATCTTATATTGGCATCTGATGTAATTAATTTTGACAAAAAAAACGTTGTCTAAATGACTATTATTCTATTGTAAGCATAAAATGCGTCTTACATTTGGAATCACTTTAGACTTATTTAAAACTATAACTTAAACCTAGTATTGGAATTCTGTGTAAAATCTCTACTTTTGTGAGTCTGAAAAGTGCTCTGGTAAGGTGTTAAATCAACATCAAAACTTACTAATTTTTTAAGTTTACCTTTATTCTTTAAACTGTATCTCTGGCCACCATTAGGAAATTCTCTATCAGAACATCGTATTTCTATTGGCAATAAGTCCCACATGTTTGGAATAATCAATTGTGAAGATATGCCTTCACTGGATTCTGAAATGATGCTCATTGACACCCCTCTTGTGGTATAAGGAGAGTTAGTGCCATATCCATAAATGAAAAATTTAGTGTCTGGTGAGCGTCCTGCAATGGAAACATCCCATCTTTGTATTGTCGAAGTAGCATTGCAAATCAGTGTTCTACCGATGTTATCATCGGGACAGATTGGTCCATAGCCTTGAGGGTTTAGTACAACCTTACTGAAGATTCCATTGCACAATAATGCTGCTACGAAAGCAATCAATAATTATTGCTGTGTATAAGGACATTCAAACTTACAAGAAATTAGGAGAAAATGAAGTAAATATACGTCCATTTCATCAAGTTACGACGAGGTTGTGCCGGACTGCTGCAGAGTTAGACTGGCATGCGGAGCTGTCTTAGCAGCATTAAAAAAAGGAGTGTCTCCCAGTTACCCCGGTAACTACACGCATGAATATAGTTGATGGCCACCCTGAACTCAATCAAGTGGGGCAGTAGGAGACATTCGGGCTTATGAATTTCGTACGCGACCCTTTACCTGTTCGAGACAGGACTAACTCTGGCGTTCTTATTGCATAAGTGCGAAGACATCACGCGCAAAGGGCGCCCTAGGGGAGAACGGGGTGTGGAACTAGTGGGCAACCTGACTAATACTTTAGACAAACTACTTTTAGTGCCAATTGCAGTGATGTTAACAGAGGCTTAGCATCTACTTAAAATAACTCGTGTGCTTCGTCACGTAATTAAGTTACACGTTTTGTTTTTGTTTAAAAAAATTTTTACTACCAAATACAAAATAGCTACCTCCACCCCTGCGCTTGGCTATGCACTCCTGCCGTCCCAGAATTTTTGACTGCTCCGTATTTTGTTTATCTTTGTCCTGCGCTCAAGACGGTGCACTTGTAATTGTCCGTACGATAAGACAATTAACATGACCAGACTTCATCAATCATGATAATCTGCTGGTCACTTATATTTTAGTTGATTCTCTCTACATGTGGTAGGCCATGGCCTACCCTGCTTCTAGCGAGCCACCCATTGTTGTGTAAAGAGTTTGCAGGTTTCTTTAGTGAAAATTTATCTTTCAGCTCTATTGTTATATAATTAGTTTGCTCTGTCTATAATCCATATTTTAATAAGCTGCATTTAGTATTATTCCTGAAACTCTGGTATTTATGTGTTTATCTAATAATTTCTTTAGAGCTGATGATAGAATCTGTCAAGTTGTGCCAATGCTAAGTACATGTTCTTGTTTGTAACAAAAATAGCTGAGCAATACTTCAGAATTCTGGTAAAATGTGTCATGAATATGCAAATCTACTAAATATGTACTAATGATAATAGAACCCCTTACCAAGATTGAGGATGCTATCAAAGGTGTAGCATAACAAGAATGCATAGTTTTATTAATACCAGCCCTGCAAACCCTTACCAGGAAGTTGCTTCAAGGTATGGAGAGGGGCATCATGTACCATAATGCTAACATATTATCATGAAAATATTTTCTATTCATGGAAGAAAAAAAAACAACTTAACCTTGTTCATAATATAAGTTTGCAATAATAGGGAAATTAAATGATCTAAAGCTTAAAGCTGATATAGTGCAATTAAATTGCTCTATAAATCCCTTAGCAATGTTGGTAAAGATCATCAATTCTTCTCTTAAGAAGTAGCTGATGCTGACAACTAATAAGCCATGTGACAGCTGTAAATACCATTTGAGTTCTGTAGTTGCTGTTACTGGTCATTCTGAAGCAGCTTATATTTATTGTTTTGCAAATAGAGTGAATTAATTCATGAGCCAATTGATTTAGCTAGATATGTTTAAACGGTGATCGCTTCAAGGTGTATAATGTATCTGCATAGTGTTGCCTCTCAGCCCCTCCCCATACCCGTAGCCAGGGAGGGGGGGTTTGGTCGAACCCCCTTTTGAGTGACCGCAAGTAAATTATTTAGCCACATCTCACATTTAACTTATGGTATGTCGACTTCTGGTCGATCGTGTCTAAATCGCAATGGAATATTCTGCTATAGCTATATACCCGAATATACTTCATACTCTATATGTGGACGGCCTACTCTGATTCCAAGCTTTCAAATAAACATTGTGCTCCTTGACTACAAAATATCGCTCTCGTTATGATACTGATAAAGCAAGCTACGCTACAACTATTCTTTTTATGGTGTGCGTAATGTAGCCCCACCTACCTTGTACCCACCCAAGACCCCATCTGGCTCCACTCCAAAGGTTCCCACTACACCTTCCGTTCCCACTACACCTTCCTCTCCTAATGGGTCTCCCGCTGCCTGTCCTCCCCAACCCAACAGTGCAACCCTTCCAGCCCTCCCAGTTCCTCCATCTTACCAGACCTCCCCTCCATCCTCAAGTGCCGCATTCCCACCATCCAGCATGTTCCTAAGGGTGCAAGAAACTTATGGGCCCTAACCCTTAGCAATTGCCTCTCCTCCATCGTAAGCATTCCTGACGACCTCTCAAGATCCCATACTCCAGCCCCGAATGCCAGTGCTCTGCTGACATCTTTGGAGACCATCAGTTCAGGTGCGGTGGTAGTGGTGACAGGATTACTCGTCATAACTCTGTTCATGATGTCATATTCACCGCTGCACAGAGTGCTGCCCTCGGACCTACAAAAGAAGTCCTCGGCTTAGTCGCCAGCTCCCCGTCCAGCCGACGTCTACCTCCTTCATTGGACCTCTGGTTGACCTGCGGCCCTCGACATCCACGTAATCAACCCTCTCCAGGAGCAGCTGGTCTCTGAGGCTGCTTTTACCCCAGGTCATGTCCTTCAAGTGGGAGTCCAGCAGAAACTGGCCTCCAACCTCCCTTCATGTCGTTCTGCTGGCATTGAGTGCATCCCTGTAGTTACAGAGACTCTGGGAGGCCTGGCTCATGACACCATAACCATTGTCAAAGGCATTTGTATAGATCTACACTCCACCACCAGGCACCTCTTTCACAGCCTAGCCATTTCACTTTGGCGCCGGAACTCTACGTTATGATGGCTCCACCGGTTCCCCACCCTTCCTCCTTCCCGACATGGGGTGGTGTAGCCCCTTTTATTTTTATTTATTTTTGTACCTTTTCTTGCTTTTCCTGTATTAGTCCAGTGGGAAATTGTGCTTTCGATGCAATATTGTGACAGAGTGGATCAAAGCATGAAACTTAGCACAGTGTTTCTTGAAGGTATGTACAGGAATATTAGAAGGGGTGCCATCCAGATATACATTCCTTTACAAAAATATATGTCTTACAAGAAACTTTGGTCAATATAATCGGCGATACCCGTGAATATTTTTATTTGCGCGCCCAATACAATTATTATAGCGAAAATAAGAAACGGCAATAGTACAGGCAGCTAGACTATTTAATAGAACTAGCTACCCTGATAGCTAGCCAGGTGTAGCAAGTTTCAGAGAATTTATTCCAGTAAAATAAAACCATAATATTTCGGCTTGTGGAGCCTTCTAGTGGTTACTGAACTGAATGAGGGTGACTGAACAAGGAACTTTGTATAAACAGATGATACAGAACATGAGATCATTGTGTGGTGGGGCATAGCCCCTGGGAATGTTAGTTTGTGTTGCACAATTTCTGTGACATGTGAGTTGTACTTGGGAGGTGTGAAGGTGTAGTCATAATTTAATTAGTGGCCCCTCCAGAATGGCTGCTGTACTTGGGAGGTGAGAAGGCGTAGTCATAATTTAATTAGTGGCCCCTCCAGAATGGCTGTCACTAATTCAATTATGACTACACCTTCACACCTCCCAAGTACAACTCACATGTCACAGAAATTGTCCAACACCAACTAACATTCCCAGGGTCTGTGCCCCACCATACAATGATCTCATGTTTTGTATCATCTGTTTATACAAAGTTCCTTGTTCAGTCACCCTCATTCAGTTCAGTAACCACTAGAAGGCTCCACAAGCCAAAATATTATGGTTTTTTTCTACTGAAATAAATTCTCTGAAACTTGCTACACCTGGCTAGCTATCAGGGTAGCTAGTTCTATTAAATAGTCTAGCTGCCTGTAATATCAGGTGACACCTAATCATTAACATTCAAGTATTAAACCACAATACATTATTATAAACAATTTTTATTGAGCTCTTTTACATAATTCACTGTTAATCAAAATTTCACACTTTAAAAAATTTGTTTATTTTTTTTGGCACCCCTTCTGATACTGTTATATATGCCAAACCGAACCTGCATACCAAGTTTCATGCTTTGGTCCACTCTATCACAGTAATTTTTTCTTATCTGCTGGACTATTATATATAATATTCACCTGATTTAAGCAAGCTATGCTACAATTATTATTTTTATGGTGTGCGTAATGTACTTATTTAAGCAAGCTACGCTTCAACTATTCATTTTATGGTGTATCGTAATGTACTTATTTAGATAACTTATAGTACTAAAGGCCTATTATTGGTTCACTGTTTGTGTACAACTCACGGTAGTGGTTAGAAGCCTGGTTACACGAGAACGATATAGCATTAGCTGTTTTCCGTTTATTGCTGATAGTCAGCAGTGTTCAATGAATTTATTAATAGAACACATGGAGCGTCAGACAAATTATTAGTTTTGGCATATTTCCCCCTTCTTTTTCGCTTTTTAAAGAAGAAAACAAAAGTAGGTGTGGCTTTCTTGCGTTTCTATGAAATCTGAACCCCCCTGCGCAAACTCCTGGCTACAGGCCTGCTCCCTACCCACCCCTATGCTCAAGTATAGTCACCCTGTATTGATTCACGTGTGCCATTCAAAAATAGCTAGCAAATCTTGAATCCCTTTCAGAAGCCTTGGGCTTTTTTCAATGCACTTAGAAAAATGGTTGGATGAGTGTGGAGGCACTTTGTACTGAGGAGAGTGGCCAAGTTTGAAGATAGTTGGATCTCTGTCCCAGGGTGGTTTTTTAATCTGTCTATTCTTCTACCAGAATTGTGGACTTGAAACCTACGCCTTCCTTCGTTTATTCCACCCGCTTTTTAGTAGAGCTAGACCCTTTACCTACCACTCTGCTGTAAAAGTGACGACACTTTACCTATTCAAAACTGTGACACTGTACCAAACTGATTAAGCTTGTGAATTATTCATGAATACTAGCCCCACACATGTTAATAAAGAAAATACAATTTAAAAATCAGCCACACTTTAAAATATATATATCTGCTGCATACCTCTCTCAACCATGCTGGTCTGTATGTGTGTGTGTGTGTGTATGATGCAACAGGTGTGTAACTAGTTTATCTTTCTGTACCAGTAGGACTTGCCAAGGAAATGAGACCAGATAATGAGCAGAACAAGGACTAATCATCCATTCAGCAATTTGTCGTGACTAACTCATTTAACCCTCACAGGAACTACCGCCAATGGAGTCCATTCGCTAGACAATTGCTTAGTATGCTTTGACAAAATACACCCACCAAATGAACAAAACAAAAATAATTTATACTATATTACTATGACACAACTTTTAGTGTAAATTGCAGTATTTAACAATCCTTATTATTTGACTTCCTCTCCTTAGTTTTAGGTATTATGTTTCAGTTGAACTTATGGGAGAATTAGTGTTAATAATTATGAAAATGGCACTAATTCTCTCTCTCTCTGGTAATCTTCTAGCCGGCAATGTCAAGAAAACGTGCATTAGGAAACGCCTTCATATTTTGTAGGAACCGCCTTCATATTTTGTAAAATATGCTCGTCACCTTCTACTAATCAGATATTGGTGTCAGTAAGTGGTAGAATCCTTAAGGGAACAGACTACCTGAAGGTGACCCGCACAAACACAAGATGAACACTGAGTCAAGCTGAGTGAGACCTCACTCTTGCTTGTTTGAATAAAACTCACTGCCACTAACCTTGAACTAACCATTGGAAGAAGTAGGGTGTAATGAAATCAGTTAACTATACAATTCAAATTAATAAATATAACAATAATAACAATGACAATAATAACAACAATTACATTAATAGCTAATAATAATAACAATAACAATATTAACAATGATTCAGTTATTATCGGCTGAAAAAATTATAACAATAGGATTTTTTTTCTTTTTAACAGCCAATATTTTTTATTATAACTTAACCCGACGTTTCGACTTCTTGCCGAAGTCCTCTTCAAGGGTCAACTGAGGCCGAACTCTCCGTCGTAATATAATAACACAAAGTAAACAGTAAGATTTCTGGAGGGCATGCTTACTGTTTATTATATCCTGGTGGGTGATTTTCACGCAGCATGGACAACCAGCATCCTAGAAGCTCTAAACCTATGTCTCTGTTAAACTTGCTGTTCTCAGGAGTCACCTGTATGTGTAGAGCTCCTTGATCTTCAACTCACAATTCTTACTGGCTCTGTCTACAACTCTTACTCTTTCCATTTAATGGGGGGAAGCTCTACATATTCAGATGACACCTGACAACAACACATTTAACAGAGACATATGTTTACAGCTTCCAGGATGCTGGTTGTCCATACTGCATGCAAATCACCCTCCAGGATATAATAAACAGTAAGCATGCCCTCCAGAAATCTTGCTGTTTACTTTGTCTTATTATATCACAGGAGAGTTCGACCTGAAGAAGACTTGACAAGAAGTCAAAACTTCGGGTTAAGTTATAATTAAAAATATTTGCTGTTAAAAAGAGAAAAATTTCCTATTAATATTAACAATAATAATAATTATTATTATTACTACAATAATAACATCATTAATAATAATATATTATTTATTTTTTATATTACTATTATTATTGTCATTATTATTATTTCCTGTTATTACTATTATCATTATTATTATTATTATTGTTATTATTGATAGGGATGTACCTGTAGTACATCCCCTCTCCCATCCTGGAACACACACTGACTTACCTCCATCAGATGCGAGCTTCTCCTATGAACTAGAGAGAATATCTTTTTCAAGTTTTATTTTAGTGTGCATCGTGAGTGGGTAGGGAATGAAAATATGAAACTGTTTTTGTTGATTATTTATATTATAAAGATAAGTTGCAATTTCGTCACCTTGGAGACCACAAGTTAGATACTACTAATCACTGCTAAATTACTCCCCGGTAAAGCTGTCAACTTTCATAACACCAGACAAAAAAAAAATGATAAAAATGGAAAAAGAGTGATATAAAATAAAGAGATTTAGTTAGTATGGTGTGAAGTCCCCATCTTCCCTCACAGGCAGAGCATGTTTCAATATGTGGCAACATTATGAACCAGACATGGTTAGAACCCACTTCAGAGTACTCTATCCTCAACCACAAGAATTGTTCTCCTAGCCAGCTATGGAGGCTAGTCAGAGAGACCACCACTAGCAGAGGTGTGGTGAAGGACCTTAGCCTTTGTGGAGTGAGGTTTGGCCAGGGAGAAGAGGATTGCCACCAGGTCTTTCCTGTTGCCAACCAAACATTCAAGTATAAAAAAGCCAATGAAGATATTGTACGAAAGGACAGAGAGTCAAAAGATATTAAACATTAACAAAGTTTCTTAGTGTGGAGGAGCATTATGGTCAAATTATCCAAGATGATTAGTCAATTTCATAGAGTGATATCAGCTATTATAAATTCGAGACTTTGTCATGCATACTGACTCATGATTTAGATGAACCACTGACTCCTCGCCTGTGTGCCAACTGTGTCAAGCAACATTTAGTTCATGTGAGAGATACCTTATTTCATAAAGGTTCAGGGATAATTATGATAGATCTACAGTTTAACAAGCCGCCTTCTCAATATACTTAAGTTTAAATCTAGTCTATATCGTTCTAATGTACAACAGCTTCGGTAGATAAAGCACTACATAGTAATCTCTAGTTACATGACTATGGATTTTCAAGTGAGACCAACTGTGCTGCATATGGCTGTGACAAGCAGGCATCAACCAAGAAGACTTACTGCCCCCACTAATTAGACTAGTCATTGAAATTGGCAAAAGGCCTGGATGGGAAGGTCTCAACTGTAGTGTTAGTGTTTATCAAAAGTGATAAGTGAGACTCAATTGTGAAAGGCTAGCTGTGCTGGCTAACGATTTATTTCAAACTAAAGCCTTTTTGTATCCTTATTTTTTCGAATCACCATTCCCGAATATTCCAAGTAACAAATCATTAATCTGCTAGAGTTACTATATATTATTCTTGTTAATGTAATTAATATTAAGTTATACTAATTTACATCATTTTAAACATGATTTGTTTATTCTTGTGTTAATATAATATATACAATCAAGTATCAGAACAGTAGCTGTGCATCAAGACTATTAGGTACTCAACTAATAATGCTCATGGTAACTCAGTTCACTGTGCATTAGTGCACCAGCTGCACCACAATAAAATATTGTGATCTATGGCAATACAATTATTCTTTTAGAATCACACATGAAAAATATTTAAGAAAATAGTAACAATTTGACTAGAGAACACAGCATTTGTGGTACTAATATATATCCAGTATTGGTTTGATAGCTTTAGCCTGTCCAAGATTAATGGGACGAACACAAGAGATTCTAACCAACTTAAACACTTTCTATGTGTGCAATAGAACCTACTGCGTCACTATTTTAAGGAGCAGCGTGTAGAATGGGAAATCGCAGTAATATAGCTTAAAGGAGTTTCCATGGAGGCTTGAAAAGCTGGTCATGATCCCCCAGTTTATGACTGAAGTACTAATAAGACTGTGTCAGTTATGACAAAAGTAATTAGCTATGATAATAATGCGTTTTAGTTTTTGACATGGATGTATTTTATTTAAAAATAAAGCTTTTATACGATTTTTGAGATATTCTATATTCAAAGTGACATCTAAATAATAGGGCATTTACTAATTCCCATGGTCAACAAATTAGCATTTAAGTATTCTCCGCTGAAATAGTTACAAGGTATTTCGTTTATACACCGCTAATTTATTTACATCATAAATGGTCACATGCTACAATATTCAACTTTATAAAGCTAATAATAGTTTATCATAACAATAATTACAAAACACGAACAATCCTATTACGTTATTTGTAGGGCTATGGTATTTTAATGTTACTTGTCTTCCACCAAATGTAACTTAAGAATGAATGTACAAGTAAAAAAAGGATCCCCCTTTTGTTGTGGCTCTTTTAAGTCATAAATGAACGCTACATCCATGGCAGCGCTGAAAATCAGAACAATGCACTGCAAGCTTGGTGGCCACACCCACTTAATAGCTATGAGAATAGGCTGCTCAAGCACTAAGCGGACGCACGCGACATTTGTTGGGTAACGCCACTTAAATTCCTCTCTTTTTAGTGCTTTATTTGATCTATTAGCGGAGTCTTTCATCACCACAAATAATATATATATTTTATAGTTCTTTGTTCGTCCCTAATGTCGTTGCTCTACTGCACCGGTACAAGCTATGTCCACAAAATGAATGTAATCAAGCAGGACAGGACCCAAAAGTTTGTCTGAAGAGTTGATAATTATGTCTTCTGCATTGCTGACTGCTTACTTGTTTTATCAATTCCCTCAATTGTGTGTTAAGTGGAGGTACAGGTATATCAGGTATATCCCAACTATTGCAAGGGTCATTGTAAGCTCTTTCTGGAAAGCTGAAATAATAGTTATAGTCATGCTATATCTGCACTTGTGTACACATTCCCTTGTTTGGCATGACTTTGAAGTTGAGTTATTTTTCAAGGCATTACTAAACTAAACAACTGGTTGCAGCAAGTAATTTGAATGCCGCTTAATTCCTACCATTAATTATCTCAATAACCAGTAACAGTTTTCAATGCATATTCATTATAATACATTCTTTCCCAGTAATCAGGTTATACATGACGAGTATTATATGTTTCTATATAGCTACCCTACATGAATATACAACTATGTTCTTGTGGCTTGCAAAGATGTACTAACCACCACCTAGTAAATATCTCCGCTTTATAAGTGTATGGCAGTTAACCATGTTTAGTGAAAGAGCTAAATAAAAAAATATTGAAACGTCACATTTCACAACTAAATGTATTGTGATAGTATTTTAATGAAGAGATCATTATTCAACCATATATAACTCCTTGGCAATAATGGGATAATTTTGAGTTAAAGGAGATTAAACAATATTGGAATTTTTATATAGAATTAGAAATAGGAAAAATTTAGAGGCTATGTCTAACTTGACCTGCATATCTCCATCAGTACTAATATACACATATGAGTTACAGCAATAATAGAATAACCAAGTTCGGCATTTGAATTTTAAGTATTTTAAGGGTTAGAAAATGCATCAAAATAACTAGTGTTTCTCCTTCGGCATTATATAATTCGAACATGGCTATGTCATAGCATTAATGATGGATTAACCAAGTACACTCTTTGTTGCAATACAAACACAAGCGGTAGTCATAGCACTGATAAAAAAAGTACAACATTAATGATAATAAAAATGATCACAACAGTTTAAATTAATGACTCTCATAACACTAAACTAAAGCAGTTTCATGAGATGGATCTGGACTGAAGGTGGATTGCATGTTTGCTTCTTCCAAATTTTCATAAATAATTTCATTATGTTGCGAATTTTAAGGACCTATAACTTCATGCGTACTATTACTTCCTTCTAATGTTCCGTAGGCAACATTATCCTTGCATTTACAATTATCATTTACCCCTCCATAGGAAATATTATAAATAGTATCTGTAGCCAAAATGACTTCACAATTAGTGTTATTGTGGGATGCAGATAAAAACTTCTTTTTCCTTATCAAAACAAAAATAAGTCCACATTCAACTAGAAGAGCAACAATGAAACTGAAACAGCATGCACCTATCACTCCAATCAGCCATAAACTGATAGTAGTAGTTGTAGTAGTAGTAGAAGTATGACCTGCAACATAATGTTTTACTAGAGATGAGTTTCAGCACAAGTGGTAAGTTATAAAGTGTAAAAAAATAGAGTATTGCAAAGCCAGTATCAATTCTATCAGTGATTAAGTCTTCTTTAGCTGAAATAAGAACTTTTATTTATGTTGCCTGTTAAAACTACAGAAAATAATATTGTTAACTGACAAACAGACGGGATGACTACTGTAACCCTCTTGCGCATGCGAGCTTGAGAGTTAACAAGGTGTATTTATGTTGGCTGATATAACCAGAGAAAAATGTTATTGTTAACATTCCTATCTTTTCAAGATATTCTGTCTGTTACAATCTGTACACCACTACCACCAGCAATAAAGCCCGGCATTACTACACTATTTCAACTCACAGGAGGATGTGGTCCATACTAACTGATCAGAGTTAGATGTCTGCTTTTGAGAGGTTTGCTGCACAGTGGGACACTTCTGAGGGAAAGTAGTTCTCATAGTCTCCATGGTACCTGTACACAAACCATCATTTTTATTTAAATATAATATGCACATATTATGATAGAATTATTACTGGTAGTATTCATTCAAACGGTTGATTGCTACAGGAGAATTGGACAAAGTATTAAGAGTTTAGTGTTGTATTGAAAAATAAGTGCTGAGCCTTTCAAGTGGCTAGTCTCAAATTATAATCACAAATAGTCTTTTTTATAATACATCTGAACCAATCCTATATTATGAGGAATTTGCTGAACAATTCTATTTAGGCCAAATGTCTACATTATGTATTGCTATGAGATCTCATTTCTCCAAATTAGAATATATTCTTCTCACCTTCACCAATATTAAAATACAATATATTTTCTGCACTGTCTCCTGCACAGTTCGTAGCCCTCACACATACTGTATAGTTAACATATGGACATCTCTTCATTTTTGACTAGAGTTAAGTTAGTAGGTGGATCTGGTAATTCTGAAAGGAACAATCTAATACTGCCAGTGGAGAGTATAACTTGAACGGTCGTTGTAAGTCAACCCGAGCTAATGATAGTAAAATGAAGAAGGACTAGCCCTGGCAGTAAGCCTGAGCAGTAGTAAGCACAGTTGGCTAGAAATAGACTATCAAAGAGCTGCTCGGGGCACTCAAGGTACTAGCGGCAGAAACGCTCCCGTGAATTGTAGAGCGACTAGCGGAATGAATAGAGAATTCACTTGTGTACATAAAATCAATCAAAATACAAGTTACAATTCAAGGCTATATGAAGAGAAAGCATGATGACAAGACCAATGGGTTAAGGTGTAAATATATTCATTGAATGATTACCCATCAGCTAAACAATAGAATTGTTAATTAGTTCATTAGTGACCTCCCCAACCTAGGCCATGTGTGGATCAGTGAGAGGCTGCTCAGCTGTCTGGTCTGTCCCAGACGTAACTAGAGGACATGTCTTCATTTTTTACTAGAGTTAGGTTAGTAGGTGGATCTAGTAATTCTGAAAGGAACAATCTAATGTATATTATTAGTCCACACATCATAGGTGACCTGTTCTCACCTTTGTATTTCAGTTCATAGAAGCCTGAGATTTTTTTTATCAAATGTACACTGAACTGATAATGGAATAAACCGAGGATCATCATGTGACTAGCTGTGACGATAAACTTACTTGATTCAGAAACCAGAATTGCAACTGCATCCTCACTTGTTGATCTTTTAGAGGAAGAAAATACTTGAAGAGTGCTACGAGATTTGATGCTCCTTTAACATTCCATTCTATACGTGTTCCAGTCACATTACAATACAGACTTCTAGAGAGATTCACACCAGCACAGACATACTCTACTCCATGAGGCTGCAGATCAACCATGCTCTCAACCATTCCATCTAATACTACTACAAATATCAAGTTTAGCTTGTATAAAAAAAATTTGAACTTACAGTGTAGCATTATGCCAGCAAATTAGGTTCATACTTAAATGAGATATTTTGTTATATTTTTTGCAAACAGTTCAATGACTAAAACTGTAACCCTCACCACCTTGATCTAGCTACTTCCTATTTGGCTATTAACAATTAATTAACTTTCTTGTTGTAATTAATTTCCTACTTTGTGATGTTCATTACGTGGAAAGTTAATTAATTGTCTATAGCTACTGTTGATGAGAATGGAAAGATTCAATAACTTCGAATCTAGCTAATACCAAATCCAGTTACAACCTCAAGAAAAATATAGGATTATACAGATAATCAATTTTACAAGGTAAATACAGATACAGATGTAATAATATTGATAGAATTAAAACTGGATAAAATGGCTAGCAAACGGATAAAGAATGAGATCAAACTAAAAAGAGTAACTAAGTGATAGAGTTCGATGAAGATCGATAAGTTGCCGGGAGTGAAATGCGTGAAGTATGAAATGTAGGCATGAAGTGCGAGCATAGAGTGGGCAGTGATTAATTTCTGGTGTTAGGAAGCTTGAACGTACCGCCCACCAAAGTACAATGTGCTTTATGATTCATTCTGAGGGAACCAATAACACCAGCTTGTTAACTGGACGCTTATACACACACAAGATTTAGTCTTAAGAGTGACTACTTTAGTGTGACCATCTCTTCCAGGTGAAGTAGAAATTATAAGTGCCATAGGCCAGTGGTTTGGGGGAACAAAGACATCTTCCTTGATAATGGCAACGTCTCCAGGTTGAAGATTCGGGAAGGTAGTTTCCACTTGACTCTGCGTTGAAGTTGTTGCAAATATTCTCTCGACCATCTTTGCCACCAGTGTTGAGAAAGAGCTTGACAGAGAGACCAACACTTCAGCAAGGGTAGTTTTTGAGATGTCTGGTCAACTGATGGATGTGCTTGTAATGACTTTCCAATAATGAAGTGACCTGGCGTCAAAACTTCAATACCATCTTCAGCGGACGACTATTGAGGCAAGATTCTACTTGGCAGATGATTGTATTCAGTTCTTCTAAGGTGAGCATATATAGCTAACACAAATATGGAATTACGTACTTACCTCAGCTTCCCTCGAGCATTAACATTACGGCATTCTGACTACCAATGGACAAACAAGCGGCACTCCGGATCCCCCTAAAACGGCAAAGTTTTGAGATTATGTTTGGAAAAGGGTCTTCAATGCCATAGTAACCGTTCTCAGCAATTTTTTGTGTCTTGAAAAACAAGGGTTTTCGCCGGAATTTTCTCATACTTCGGAGCTTAAGTTTAAAGTAAGGGGCACACGTAACCATCCATCCATGTACATAATATATATACAAATATACCCGATTTTGCATACCACCCCTAATAGTATCTCGCTCGCTCGCCAATTCTTTTTTTCAAGTTGGGCCAATGCTAATTACGTGTTATTGTTTGTAACAAATCAGCTGAGCAATTCTTCTTAAAATTGGGTAAAATGTGTCATGAATATGCCAATCTACTGAATATGTACTAATGACTAGTGATGTGCTTGAGCACAAATGGCGAGCGAGCCTAAAGACTATACTATTGTTATATGAATGATTTTGACTTCTAACACTGAAGCTACTGAAAATAAGGTCCAGGTTTTAAATTTCACATACACGGTAAAGGGATTTCAGTGCCATAGTAACAACTCTCTGCAACTGCTTGAATTGAAGGAAAGAAACAACAACAAAACAATACACGTTATTTAAAAGTTTTCTTTGTGATATTCTTTAGCTAAGTAGTGGTTGTAACACACAATGCTTTGACACAATTGGACATGCACCTACACAGACTTACCTTCGCAGTAGTCTAGTGGACAATGTATTTTCAAGTAAATACTGTTGCGCACGGCTTATAACCATGACAAAGAGCGCATTAACTTACCACCGCCACTAACTCAATAGAAATGGAAGTCCCTTAAGTTTTCAAGTTTTAACTGCACCCGCAAAAGAATTCAAAACGGTACAATTCCATTTCTAGGGTGATACGGGTACTGATCGATAAACCAGAGGATTCTCTTTAGTGCAATTTGGGACGGGGTCGACAACCGAACTAACACAAAACGCGAGGGTCAAAGTACAAAATGACATACGTACGTCCAAACATATACACAAATAAATAAATATACTAGTGGTGTGCTTGAGCACAAATGGCGAGCGAGCCTGATAGTTAGGTAACATAAAAGTATTGTTACTATGTTTTAGCTTAGTTCATGCAAACACTATAATAGCAGTTATGACCTTTTATTTCAGCAAACAAGTACAAAATCACTCTCTTACCTGATTACTGATAACTTTTGTAGTATCAAACATCTGCCATTCTGATGATCTCAATCACCAGTATCTCTTGAACAAGCTTTCAGCTACGATAAAAAATAAACCAGTGTTATTATTTGTAATTTTAGCCAACAAATATGGAATTACTACTTACCTCATTCTTGAGTATTGATAACTTCTGTAGTATCATTGAAGTTACTTTGGCCATCTGAATTACCTTGAATTCTTGACAACAAGCTCCTCACCTACAAAAACAAAGACAATCAATTTTAGCACACAAATACAAATTACTTTTTTACCTCATTTTCTTGAGCAGTGGTAACTTTTGTAGTACCAAATTTGAGTCCTTCTGACTATTTGAATTTACCAGTCACTGTTGACAACAAGCTCTTAGCTATAAAAAAGAAAGGCCAGAGTTATTTTGCATATTTAGCTAACAAATATGGAATTGCGTACTTACCTCGGCATCCCTCGAGTAGTAGTAGCTTCCTTAGCATTAATACTTTATGTGCTTACATACGCTTTTCAGAAGTAGTGATAGCTCTCTTCAAGCTGCACTTAGCCGGAAAAAAGGCGAAGTTTTGAATTTAAAGCTGGTAAAGGGTCTTCAATGTCATAGTAACCGATCGAATCAACTTTTTGTTTCTTGAAAAGCAAGCGTTTTCGCAGGAATTTTCTCACACTTTGGAGCTTAAGTATAAAGTAAGGCTTGCTTAATGCTGTAGTTTCAGAATAAACTGGGGTCAAGCCTAAAAAGCCGGGTTTTTTGAAGAAAAAGCGTTCCCCGCGCGAGCGTTTAAAGGGCATACGTACAATCCATACATACATACATATATACATATATACATATAACATATACCCGATTTTGCATTATCCACCCCTAATACTGTCTCGCTCGCTTCGCTCGCTCGCCAATAAACATCCCCGATTTTCGATTGTGTTACCCCTGTAAGTGTCTCGCTCGCTACGCTCGCTCGCCAATAATAGAACCCTTTACCAAGATTGAGGATGCTATCAAAGTTGTAACACTAACAAGAATGCATAGTTTATAATACCAGCCCTGCAAAATAGTCTCGCATATAGCCAGACCCTATTTACCTCTACTGCAGTAGGTAAAGGGTCAGACTACGCGAGACTACCTGCAAACCCCTTTCCAGGAAGTTGCTTTAAGGTAAGGAAGAGGGGTACCATGTATGCTAACATAATATCATGAAAATATTTTCTGGAAACTTAAATTTACCCCAATATAAAGTTTGCAGTAATAGTGAAATTAAATGATCTAAAGTTTAAATTGATATAGTTCAATTAAATGTCGGTAAAGATCATCAATTCTTCTCTTAAAAAGAAGCTGATGCTGACAACTAATATGATATGTGACAGCTGTAAATACCATTTGAGTTCTATAGTGGCTGTTTTTGGTCATTATGATAGCTAAGTAGCTTATTTATTGTTTTGCAAATAGAGTGAATTAAATCATGAGTCAATTGATTTAGATATGTTTAAATGGTGATCACTTCAAGGTATGTATAATGTATCTGCATAGTGTTGCCTCTCAGCCCCTCCCCATCCCACCCCCATGCTCAAGCATAGTCACCCTGTATTGATTCACGTGTGCTCTTCAGAAAAAGAGCTAACAAATTTTGAAATTGAAACTGTTTCAGAAGTCTTGGGCTTCAATGCACTTAGAGTGAATAAAAAAATAATGGTTGGATGAGTGTGGAGGACCTTTGTGCTGAGGAGAGTGGCCAAGTTTGAAGAGATAGCTGTATCTCCAGGGCTGTTTTTAAATCTCTCTGTTATTCTACCAGGATTGTGGACTTGAAACCTACGCCTTTCTTCGTCTATTCCACCCGCTTTTTAGTAGCCAGACCCTTTACCTATCGCTCAGCTGTAAAATTGAGGACACTTTACCAAACAGATTAAGCTATTGTGAATTCATGAATACACACACACACAGTGGGAGAGGGGGTAGGTGGGGGGGGGGGGGGGGGGGGGTGGAAGGAGAAGGGAGGCCTCACCTGTTTATATCCCATTGGACAGTGGTTAGTTTTAAAAATTTTAATGAGCATAGAAAGCATTTCTGTTTAATCACAAACAATGCACAAAATATGGTAGTTAATTATGGACATCTGAGTGAGTGGCATTAATCTTGCTGTGTACACTGAAGATTGTGGCTTGAAACCCTTTACCAGTATAAGAACTGCAAAATAAATATAAAAAAATTGCAAGTCAAAATATCATCAGCAGCTTAATTATTGTGAATGATAATTTTCTCTCGGTGTGTGTGCATGTGTGACATATGTGTGGATGTGTGGATAACTATTATTTTACAAGAGTTAGGGAACTTTAATTTTATCACAATTCACATGGCAATGCCAAACCACTCTTCTAAATCATCAGCTTACATCTTTTTATATATTAAAATTTACCATTAGTCCACCATTAACGATGTTGCTGATTTGATCAAATATTGGGTTCTTATAAACTATGCACACATACACATATATATTAATTTTAAAAAATGAATACATTATATTTCAGAACATGTCTACTACAAATTGCACATTGACCTGTTGAGATTGGCTGCAAATCCTGTGCTGATCTAAAATTAAAATAGTCTTATCTTAAATCCAAGGAGTAAAATAGAGTTATCTTGTCACTTATATACTCTGAAATTCATCACGCCAATTACGGAAGTTAGCTCACACAACAACAGCAGAACTTTCCCTCCCAACCAAATTAATCTACTGTGAACATCAATAGCTTTCATTATCATTCTATTGGTATACTTGATAGCTAGGCCTGGGCCCCAATTGAATAATGCTAGCATAATTTCAGGCATAATAGGTATGGCAAGCATCGAGCATAATGCCAGCATAAATAGGTGAGTTTTTTTTTTGAGGATTATTTTTTATTTAGTACAAAGAATGCCCTTCTCCAATATAAACAGCTTCATTGATGGCTTTTGCAGGACATACCCATTAAATATATACGTAGTTGTCTTAGCTTGCATCATTACTTGAGAGAAGAGGAGGACTCATGCTGAAAGCAGGTGGTACATTATTATACACTATGGAAGGTAGTGTCAACCTAGTTATAACCTTTTTTCTTTCCATTTCATAGTACATTTTATTTGAACATCCAAATTCACTATCATTACTCTAATTGTACTTGATTATTAAAGTTCAAACCACTCATCATAAATCTTCTTATTAATCAATTTTATTTTATAATTATTCTAGTTGATAATTTTGCCTTCACTATTTGAGTGATAATTGGGCATAATAAGAATAAGTAATATGTTTAATTTTTTTTTTAATTGCACACTTTCGGCAAGCCTATAACATCATAATAATTAAATAATTAGCCATCGATAGGCCTGAGTCAATTATGTTCCATTTTCCAGCTATTTAATTAATATTACTCTGCTCCAATTCTTGTCATATTTACCTATTATGTTTCCAAATTTACCTTTTATGCACATATATGTACATACATTCACACATACACATACATACTCACACACTTATTACTTATATACACCACATGCTCTTTGCTACATCTAGCTAATCGAAACTACTATTTATGTAACCTCTTAAAATTAGTAATAGATTCTGAAAGTAAATTGTCATGAGTGAAATATTAGTAAGTGATCTTCACTCTGCTCTTACTTAACACAGAGATGATGAGAATGTACAGGCAGAGTAATGACAAACAAGCTATCAATAGTGAGTGCATGAGTGTGTGTTTGTGTGTGCATGTGTACTTAGTTCAGATCATAGCAATGAAGACCTGTGTGTTAAAAGCATACATTACACCTTTAATTTAAAAAAATCATCGTACCTTAACGACTAAGTTTGTACGTACAGTTAAAAGAAAAATAATCATAAATTAATGTTCACTGTAAAAATAAAGCAGCTAATGGGGCCTAAATTGTGTCGTGTATGTGTACTGAGCTAAAACTGTAATAAGCACAAGCACTCTCATGTGTTTGCTATCTCTTTAATCTGCTTAACTTGAAAGAGACAGACTATAACTAAGTACTAATATTTTCATTTAGATGTGTACAAACTTTAAAGTTGTGAGTGTTACGAAACGAATATGAAAGCATTTCAGAGTGAAAGTCACTTATCTTAGATGGCCAAACTAATTAAAACCAAGGTGTGGACACATCCTAGATGCGATTACATGCATGTATGTGTGTGAGTGTGCATGAGACAAGTCATGCATGTGCACATGACTATGTAAATAGCTGCTTAAAACAAACTGAATACCCATGCCGACTTAATGAACATGTGGCAAGAAGAAACAACCACATTGTTTGCTAGCCGGGTTCTATGGTTAACAAATCATCAACCATGAAAACAGTAAAAACAAATTGTAGCGTTAAATTAATTATATACTTCACCTGGACCTGCCTGAAACAACCTTTCGCAATACTCTACTATCGCCTTTTCCAATCCATATTTCTTACAATCAACTTAGTACACAGAAGATGTAAGAATTAGTTAAATATGCAATTGCTGTCGTTCCTCCCACATCATTCACTAGTATTGATGAGTCAGAAATAATCTCTAGTGCTCAAATATTAGTTGATTTGAGCTACGAATTTTAGAAGTTCTGATCTAAATGTGAACTGCATGAATATAACTGCCCTCGACACTTATTGCAAATATCTTTGTTGATCTGTTGAGAGTGAAACTGTAAGACAAAGTTGCAGTCCATTCACCATCATAGTAGCACAGTTACATAGCAGTGAGCACATCATGCCTTCAGGTATACATATATACCTGAATCATTTTCAGCATTTATATGTAAATTATAATGTGTGTATATTATATAGTACGTCTCGTTAGCTGCTTTTGTATATCCATTACCCACTAGTTATTGGCTCAGTATAATTAGATATGTATCATGGAATGTAGAGAGAATCCCCCATTGCTAGAGGTTTTTGGTCCTTTATGAGAGGGTTTTCATGATCAAGTGTAGCAGCAGAGAGAATGAGAAGACCTGGAAACCTGGCTGTAGCTCCATCATCCATCGTACATCACTATTCTCTTGCCATTGTGCAATATTCCTCCATGTCTGGACACAAGGATGTTTTCAACAAAGGGTATGCAATGCACACTCACAGCTTCTTCCCTAATTTAAAATTTAGGTGTATGGAATCCCTAGAAATCTCATAAGTTGTGTACTACTTCAAAGCTATTATTCAGTGAATAATGAAGAAATTTCCCCCATACTATGCATGGTTAGGTAATGGTGGTTTACCCAGTGCCTGCTTGGTAGCATTTCCTTTATGGTCAAGGAACTCACTACTTTGTGGTGGATGTTTTACTACCATTTAGCTAACAACTTAATTGCCATTCTAGTAACTCATCAAACACTGGCTTCTACAAATCACTCATATTACATGCATCCATTGAGCTTGTGGTCTTGTAAGACTTAAAGAATATTTTACTTTCATGTGGAATAGAGAAAAATAGCCTGCAGAAGTCATAGGTCTTATATCTTGTGTTGTCATAATTCAAGAGGCCATCTCAAGTATACAATTACAATTAATTGAAAGTTTCTCTAACCAGAGTGAGTACATATTATGTCTTCTTTGTAAATTCCCTAGAGATAATTATAACACGAAGGAAGAAAAAAAAAAAATTATAAAAGAAACCCAGCTAGCTGTTGTGCCCGAGTAAGTACTTCAAACTATAATTGCAAAAAGGCAGTCCAGAGTATCGTCACAATCGGGATCAGCTGTTGGAAATTTTTAGAATATGTGGAGCAGTGAAATAGAAACTGATCCCTAGCAACTGTTGCAGATCTGTGATTACCAGGTACCAGTGACAGAATGATAGCCATTCATGGCACACAGTTTCTCACACGTGTATTGTGCAAGATCTGTGATTACCAGGTGCCAGTGACAGATGGCAGCCATTTATGGCACACAGTTTCTCACACGTGTATTTGTGTGGGGAAGTCTCCCGTTCAATAATAGATAAATTGATAAATAATAATAATAAAATAACAATGACACCAGTCACTGCCTATCTCAACAATTTTTGGGTGAGATTACTTAGCACAGGTAAATGTTCGCACGAGCATGTGTAAATATTAGCACTGGCATTGTGAATACACTTGGGCTTTGTAGGACTGTGGGCTTTGCATGTGGCCCGTGCCACTGTTGTGATGATGTGGTTACGTGTGTAACAATAGTGGTCTATAATCCAAGCTACCAGTTTATATACTGCCCAACCAGACTCTGTGCTGGCTCAAGAGATGGTTGGTCTAGTCCAACAGTGATGCTTCTCTTAAACACACTATAGCAGTAGCAGTAGTAGTAGTAGTAGTAGTAGTAGTAGCAGCGGCAGTAGTAGTAGTAGTAGCAGTAGTAGTAGTAGTAGTAGTAGTAGTAGCAGCAGCAGCAGCAGCGGCAGTAATAACAGTAGTAGTAGTAGTAGTAGTAGTAGTATTCTCTATTATACGTTGAAAGTAAAATGTGTAATATTAGAGAGGATGTCATAAATTCCTCCTACGAACTTGAAATAATAATAAACTGTACACTTTTTCATGTCTCTAGCCGACACTGATTACTAATGAACTGATTACTAATGAAGTGGGTGGGAGCTCTAAGGGCATGTTTTTTTTCTTGTGATTTAGAAGTGTTCATGTCATCATGTAAGAATCACCTCGTTAGATTATGCCCCAAAATTATGAGGGGGGGGGGGGGGGCTATAGCCCCCAGAGCCTCCCCCAATATTCCTACACCACTGAGAATGGAATTTATCACTTATCGCAATGATATGCTGTCATCTTTCCTTTCGCTCTGATTTCCTTGGTAACAATCCCTTGCCAACGCCCACTCCAAGCACACACAGCGACTCTTTCCTTCGTTGGCCACTCCTGACAATTTGTAAGCCACTTTTATTGGCAGAAGTTTTCTGCAAAGGATTGCATCTCTTACAATTAATTATACCTCACTAACATGAACACCAGACATTCCTGACACACTGCCGAGGCCAAGATATATTTCTAATATGTTCTCATGCCAACCTCACCCTCCCTTCTAGGTCACTGAACTACCTGCACGTCATGATGCATGGAGGCTACAGCATAATTATTTGTTACATCTGTATGTAACTTCATTATTTGTAGGCAAACATATAAATTATGATAATTCTCTTAGTTATTGTAATTTCACAGCTAATGAATAAAGTGCCATTCTAACATTAAGTCTTTTGATTGAATCATGACTTTGAATGAAATTGTAATATTTTTAGCTACTGCGTATGTATGTGTGTGTGTACACGTGTTAGCATGCGGTGTGTTGATGTTAATTAAGGGAGGGCAGAAGAGAAAGAAACACTTTGTTCAATAAACGACATCCCGGGGTAACTAGACATGCCTTGTCCATGGACCACTCCCCTCTCATCCAGATGATTCCTGGTCTAGATCTATTGATCCATCAGCTCCTATACAATGATTTCACTTTGCTACTAATACTGCACATCGCTTTCCCACCTTTGAACTGCTATTGAAACATGAAAATTGTACATCCAACACATAGCCAGTTGTAAAAACCAGGAATGTACTATTAGTGGATTCTGGTACATAACTAAAATGTCATCAGAGACATGAGAAAAAAGACACACACATGTAAATTTCAGTTCATGCAGATACTCATTTTCAATGTCAACCAGGCAAGATCAAAACAAGAAAGAAAACCAATACAAAACTGACCTGTATGATCAAAACAAAAAAAAATTTTGGTGAAAAAGTGTGTTTGGATGTTTTTGAAAGAAAACTGATCTACCATCAGTCACCATGGCGATAATAACAAGATAGCCTGTGTAACAACATCCAGTCATTTCTCTATCAAATCAAGTTATCACTTTGACAGGCAAAATGATCCATAACACAATGCTAATAAATAAATATATATTAGATGTATTCTCTCTCTTTCACAGGCTTTTTTTTAAACAATACGGAATTAAAAATATTTGGTTGCCACCGGCAATTGAACCCAAGACTGCTTGTATAACACACAATATATATTTCTTATAATATATAATTATAAGTAAAAGGACAATACCCAAAACAAAAAATACTACAATGTAATATGTATATTGCAATACCCAAAGGATTAGTTCATATTGAAACAAATTCAGTTCCCATGAATTCCTCAATGGGTATTTTTACTGAATTCCTCTCTACTTTTCCTATTATTTTACACAACACAAAATTATATGTAGCAATATGAGCCCTTTCCTGTTTCACACTTGAGGCTAGTGTTGACAAAGTGAGGAGGAAATGTTACATCCTAAACATTTTCATTGTCATTTATAACAATAGGAGGGAGCCAGCTGAATGTTCGTATAGAGTTGATTTGCTTGCCAGAGAGTTCACTATCAGAGGTGTTTTTTTTTTTTTTGTTTTTTTTTTTTTTTTGTTTTGTTTTTTGTTCATAAACTTCAACATCAATCCTAGACTGGATTATTATCTGTATTGAAGGAATGCATACTAGCTATTCCAAACAATTGATATTCACTCTCAATAAAACCCTGTACTTGCTCCCCCTACTACAGTGTTGATTTAAAGTTGCTAGTATTCATATGATACAATCAAAATGTATTGAATTAGTGAGTGGAGGGGAAAAGAGGTGGAGAAAGAAGGGGATGGGATGTCAACACATACTGTGCCTCGATTAGCCTCCATCTTACAGCATTTTATATATTGCTATAATATTAATATTATTACTAATGCTATACTTATTATTATTGTTGTTGTTAATATCATCACCCTCATTATTATTGGTACACAACTGCTTTATATTATAAATAATGAATAAATTTCACAAAATTCATCAACTGTATTGACCAGTCAGAGAGAGAGAGAGACATTCTCATCTGAAAACATTCTTATATGCGAGACTCTGTGGTATGTACGTTATCCCACACCTAAAGCCGTTGCCATGTAAAAACAGGTGTACCTTCAAAGGCCATAATGTCAGTGTTTCCACAGCCAAGAAGAAGGGAATCCCACCGCGTGTGAACAAGGATCGCTTGCCAAATGGCCGGCTATAGAATGGCTTGGCTCACAGCTAGATGTACTTTTGTGGTGGTGTGGAGTGGGTGAAAAAAATAGCAAGGTAGGAAGGAAGGGGTGAGGATGAGGGTGAAGGGTCATCATGCCTGTGGCCAGAAGCCATGGAAATGCCGGCATGAGCATGTGCCAACCATCCACTTCACAGTCATTAACACTTTTAGTGATAAGATCTCCTGGACTCACCACAGATAAAAGCCCACCAGAAATGGACCAAACCTCTAGCACCATTTTAAAAATACTCATGCCAAGTGCCAGAGCGTCATACTGGAACAGGTACATATTTCTTCCTCTGTAGTTGTTGTCTGGTCTTTAATTAGAATGAATAGAAGATCAATTTAGAAATTAGCAAGTTATATACAACTTCATTCAAATATTGTACAGTTTGCCATTTCACACTTTGTGATACAGTACGAGAAATAGCTAATGATGATTCAGTCATTCTCGGCTCAAATAGTTATAATAACCGCTAATGATCTCATTATAACTGCCAATAATGTTAATTAATACTGTCGGGTTAAGTTTAAATTAACATACATGTAATTAATATTGGCTGTTAAAAAGAGAAAATTTGCTCTACTCACAATCAATTAGAAACAACCTGAAATTTATGATTTTGTATAATTAAGTAGCACAAGAAAATTGCACACGATACCAGGAGGAAGAAGAAGAAAAAAGAAAGGAATTCAAAAGTGAGAACAGAAAGTGTTAGAATCGTGACAAAATAGCTATAATCATAAACCAATCCATTTATAGTAGACCAGTACCTTCAGTATTGAAACTTAACAACGGTTATTCAGACATGAATATAGCTAGTATATACCATGAGCAACTTAATTAATTAATAATTTAAAGTATGAAGTCAATGGTATAATATTTGTGTTTCACGAGAGGCAGGATTGTAACAGAAATTCACTCAATTTGCCATTAATGACTCTAGGGAAAATGACGCTTTGAAGACATTTCTCTCAAGATATATGATAGGGCAGTAATCTCAGAATGAACTGGAATCTCTTGAGTCCATCATATCCGCCCTTGCCAGCACGATGCTACTGTTACAGTCATAGCTACACATCAAGCATTTGACCACAATCGTGGGATGACTGATGTTATAATGTAATTCATTTAACCCTTTCTTCAAAACCATGGAATTAAGGAAGGTCAATTCCCAAGGGTCATTAATGGAAGGATAAACAAAATTCAAAGAATGAACTAGAACAAGCGGATCAGGGCATGGTTTCTATTCCGATAAACAGGAGATCACATTATATAAGACCCCACACACATATCCACACACCCCTCTCCCCACCCCCTCCCCTCCACACACTTCCCTTCACACACACACATTAACATACCACTTTCTCTAGTGCTACAAAAAGACTTTGAAACATATCATACGTGTCAGTGTACTCATACATAAGGTCTTGCAGTGTTAGCCAATGACCACTTACTGCCTGGAAAACTGTTGATGATAAATTTCTACATTAATTTTTACACGTTATAATTTTACACCAACTCACACAATCAACTGCTGACTTACCTGAACATGCAGGCAATCACACACAGCAAATAATATTTCATGATGGGTAATGGCAAAAACTACCAGAATATTTACAGACAGTAATAATAATGGTAAGCAGTAATAGCAGGCAACTTCTGTTGCTCAATAATTTGAAAGATGAACGAAATTTTGATCTGAAAGAAATAAACATATTTCAAAAGTAGCCCTACATTTTCCCCACAAACTAAAACGAGACACGATCACTCATTTAATTAAATTAATGTACTGCTGGATGCATTATGCAACTCACTGCAATTATTATGAATATATATATATATAATAATATATATATATATATATATATATATATATATACATTTTATATGCACTCTGGTAAGGAGTTACAGTCCTAGTGTCCCCCTGTATGTTGGCATAAGACAAAAATAATAATAAAGTAAATGATGTATTATTAAAACGGTAAGTGTACAATAGACAGCTTCTGGGTTCAACTAGCTGTCTAGCCCATCCATCTCTACCAGCAGGCCAAAATGTCTGCAAAGACACCTGGATCCTCTCTACCAACCTCCATTAGCACAGAAATAGCAAATGTGCCCCCACACGATGCCCACTACTGAGGTACTTCCCTCCATTGAAGTGTGTGAACCAGTCAGCAATTGTCCCCCATCAAAGGATGCAAAGACAGTAATATACAACAGTTACTTACCGACTCTGGCTAGCTGGTGAACTTATAAGTCTCAGGCTCAGCTGCTATTGGAATATTATACTCCTTTTAACTGTATTTCACCCTCTGATATCTTATGGGAAATAGTTATAACAAATATTCTGAATATAAATTCAATTATCCCAAGAGGGATTCAAACGTTGCTTTGATTCTCTGACAAATGAAATTCCTATGTTTGGCTATCTTTGTGATGGCTCAGAAGACCTTGCTAGCTTGCAAGCTTGCATGGGTTTGCCTGTTGGTTAGCAAATGGAAGAGCAAATATTAATGTTTTGGTATGATATACGCACACACGAAACCTGCTTGCTGCTGGACTAAGATAACGGAAGAATGTGTTCTTGACTGTTGAATGACTTTTCAAACAAAGCAATTAACAAGCAACAAACAACATAAAAAACAGCAAAAAAAAAAAAAAAGTAATAAACTAGGAAATTGAATAAAATGTGCAACATGTATAGATGTCTGCATGTGTATGTGTGTGTATGTGTGTGTGTATGTGTGTGTGTGTGTATGTGTGTGTGTATGTTGGTGTGTATGTGTGTGTGTTTTGAAGAGTGTTATCTCAGAATGGGGTCTAGTCTTGAGCAAAGCTGTTGGTCGCTGGTGTCCCCTGCGATGAGGAGGAAGAACTGAGGCCCTTGCATCTGGAAGAGTGTGTGGTTGAGTGTGTCCCTGATTTCAAGTACCTGGGGTCAGTAGTGGATGGTAGGGGAGGCATTGTGAAGGAGAGAATAGCTGAGGCATCCCGAGCTTTTGGAGTGCTGAAGGAGCCAGTGTTCAGGGACAAGAACTTGTACCTGGCCACAAAGAGGCTAGTGTACAAGGCTGTCGTCCTGGCAACTCTGCTGTATGGGTCAGAAACATGGACTACCAAGCGTGATGCTGTTAGGAAGTTAGAAGTGTTCCACAACAGGTGGATACTGGGGATTAGTGCTATGCAGCAGAGGATGGAGCATATTAGCAGTGTCCAGGTTGCCAAACGATTTGGGATGGAGGAGTCCTTGGAAGACATGGTGATAGCAAGACGGTTGTGTTGGCTTGGGCATGTAGCGAGAATGAGTGAGGAGAGGATTCCTAAGAAGGTGCTGTTTGGATGGCTGCCCCAGCGTCGACCGGCTCATGGAACCAAGATAAGGTGGCGTGACAGGGTACGGAGGGATTTGAGGAAGTTCCACATTGATGAGAACATTTGGTTCAAGGAGTGTCAGGAGAGAGCTGTGTAGGGACGGGCTTAGAGAGACAACCAAGGAAAGGCTAGCTGAGGGTGAGTGAGGAGGAATGCTACTGCTACCGCAGGACAACAGTCTGCTACAGATACCATCAGGCCCTTGACATGTGATACCTGTCAGAGGTCCTTCAGGAGGCAACAGGACATTACACTTCATAGGTGTGTGACCACCCGCCCTCAGGGTCAAGTTTTGAGGCCACCAACATGAAGACAATCATAATCCAGTTCTGCCACTTTGTGGCAGAAAGGCATCATCCCAAGGGGTGGCCTTCTTTCAAGGTTCAAGGTGTGTGTGTGTGTGCATGTGTATGTGTGTGTGTGTGTGTGTGTGTCATGTGTATGGTTGTGTGGATTGTGTATATGCTGCATTAGTATGGCCAAGCAGAAGTGTGATTCAGATTGCATTTATAATAACACATAAACAACAACAAAAGGTACTAGTACACACAATATAGCGACACAATACTGAGGACTGAGATGCAACCTTGTCTTTCATGTTTCTCTAAACTGATAAGAAACTCATTAGCTAACTATCCCCCAAAGTCATGGAAAGCAGAATGTCTTCCGCTACCTTTCAATTCCATAGTTCCTGTAGTAGAACATATTTTTACAGTCTAGTGAAACTGACACTACCTGTGGTAGTCATGTATGAAAATATACAGCAATATTCATTGAGCTGGTCAATACATACACACATACATACATTCATACATGCATGCATACAAACAAAAAACAAAACAAACAAATATACATACATTTAAATTTTATCTCTCTTGTTGGCGCCTGGCGGTCATGTGCACCTGGCGGTCATGTGCACCTGGTGGTCATGTGCACCTGGCAGAGCCAGGATGCCTGTGCACTTAAGCAGGCACTGTGCAAGCAAATTTCCTGGAGCTGGGCTAGGAACTCACAGGAGAACAGGCCATTCCTCACAGCAAGTGGTGTAATATGAAAACTGTTTTATATACAACTCTAAATATTATTGAAACTACTAAGAGAAGAATTCACAGAAGTAATTAAATAAACCACACGAACTTGTTTAACAAGGAGCGCTAGATAAACACACACACACACACACACATGTACATTGTATTCACTAGTATTAAACTACCTACTACACAGAGTAGGAGACCAGAAGCCCTAGAGCCATTGAAAATTGATCTTGTGTGTCTTTTCACCTGCCAGCATCCTTTTTAAATGGAAAGTCCACAAACATTAGAACAATCCACAATGGGCACTGCCATATGTTGCCCTGCTGGTGGTCCAACTCTGGATCACAGGAGAGATGGGAGACCAGACTCACAACAGACATTCCCTCTGGCATGCAGCATATGGAAATCCATCAATTACTGGCCCACCACTTATTACACACATCATTCAATGCCCTGTGAGGCCTTCACTCTGTAGTAATATTATCTATTACTCAATCTAATTAATGGAAACGCATTATGTTGTACACCTGCTACAAACACTCCTGTATGGATACGTGGACTTAAACACTCCTGTATGGATACGTGGACTTAAACACTCCTGTATGGATACGTGGACTTAAACACTCCTGTATGGATACGTGGACTTAAACACTCATTATTACTACTCCAACCTTCAAGCATTCGTATTCAACCTTCTCTATGCCAAGGCAGTCAAGTCAGTTATAATTCAAACCTCTGGAGTGAAAGTAGTTGAGTAGTAGTACTCAGTCACTAAAATTTATTCCTACAAATGTTAGCAATAGAATTAGTTCATTAAAATTAACAATAATTAGCATATTGAATATTGGCCTGGAGACTAGTCAAGTGGAGTCTGCTTCTTAACCACTCCTAGTTTAGCTTCTACAGTTTATCAATTTCAATTTTTTTTAACAATAAACAAAATTGAATAGCAAATGATAGAAAGTGACTGCAGTTTTTTTAATATTTGTATTAGCTACTCCACAAATTTCAATGAATTTTCATTGATTTATATTCATCAAACACACGTGGAAGCGATTGCGTACTTGAAGATGATTAAATAGGATATTCTAAAAACAGGCGTTTTTTAGAGTAAACCTTTTGTTCTTCCTTTTTTCTTTTTTTTTTTAGTCATTTCAATCTGTGGTTCATTTTCTGTCCACTAATAGAACTGAAGAAAGTCAACAGGTAGCAGGACAGAGAAGAAAAGTTAATTCAACAAGATCGACTGAATTTACATACAATAGTTATGTACAATGAACACGTCTTGTAATCATCAGCGTTGAACAGCACTAGCTACATAGGGAAGGCGTTATGAGGTTCTAATTCATCAGCACTCCAGTTGGCCTTCATTAGCTATAGAGGTAGTTGTAGTTTTGTTGAAACAAGAACCAGCCATAGTGAAAGAATCACTTCATGTTCACACACACACGAACACACACACACACACACTCATAACTTGACACAAATTTACATAAAACTAAAGTCCACCTCTCATTGTACTCACATACTGTGTTTATACATACACACATTTAAAAAAGACACTAGAAGAACTCCAACCACTTCTTAGCTCCACACATGTTAATAAAGAAAATTCCATTTAAAATCAGCCACAATTTTAAAATAATCCCTGCACACCTCTCTCAACCATGCTGGACTGTGTGTGTGTGTGTGTGTGTGTGTGTGTGTGTGTGTGTGTGTGTATGTGTATGATACAACAGGTGTGTAACTAGTTTATCTTTCTGTACCAGTAGGACTTGCCAAGGAAATGAGACCAGATAATGAGCAGAACAAGGGACTAACTATCCTCTCCCATTTCAAATATGTGCCCACGTTCACTATAATCTGGTTATCTTTAGGCAATCATCCATTGAGCAATTTGCAGTGACTTCATTAACTCATTTAACCTCACAGGAACTACCGCCAGTGGAGTCCCTCCTCCGACCATTGGTTAGTGTGCTTTGACAAAATACACCCACCAAATGAACAAAACATAAATAGTTTCTTCTTATTTACTATGACACAACTTTTAGTGTAAATTGCAGTATTTAACAATCCTTATTATTTAACTTCTTCTCCTTAGTTTTAGGTATTATGTTTCAGTTGAACTTATGGGAGAATAATTAGTGTTAATAATTATGAAAATGGCACTAATTCTCTCTCTCTCTGGTAATCTTCTAGCTGGCAATGTCAAGAAAACGTGCATTAGGAAACGCCTTCATATTTTGTAAAATGCTCGTCACCTTCTACTAATCAGATATTGGTGTCAGTAAGTGGTAGAATCCTCAAGGGAATAGACTGCCTGAGGGTGACCCACACAAACACAAGATGAACACTGAGTCAAGCTGAGTGAGACCTCACTCTTGTTTGTTTGAATAAAACTCACTGCCACTAACCTTGAACTAACCATTGGAAGAGCAGGTGTATTGAAATCAGTTCACTATACAATTCAAATTAATAAATATAACAACAAAATAATAATTACAATGATAACTAATAATAACAACAACAACAATATTCAGTCATTCTCGGCTGAAATAATTATAAAATTTTTCTCTTTTAACAGTTAATATTTTTAATTATAACATAACCTGACGTTTCGACTTCTTGCTGAAGTCCTCTTCTGGGGTCAACTGAGGTCGAACTCTCCGTTGTGATAATTAATAACACAAAGTAAACAGCAAGATTTCTGGAGGGCACGCTTACTGTTTATTATGTCCTGGAGGGTGATTTACACGCAGCATGGACAGCCAGCATCCTGGAAGCTCTAAACCTATGTCTCTATTAAACTTGTTGTTGTCAGGTGTCATCTGTATGCGTAGAGCTTCCTTGATCTCCAACTCACGATTCTTACTGGCTCTGTCTACAACTCTTACCTCTTCCCATTTCATGGGGTGATGCTGCTGCCAAGCATGTTCAGCAATGGCTGAAACCTTCTCATCACCTCTCTTACAAGCATCCTGATGTTCTTTTACTCACTGCTCAAGCCTTCTAGTTGTTTCACCTATGTACTATACTTTACCACAACTGCAAGGGTATACTGTACACTATGGATGACTCTGTGGTAATAGGTATAGTATCTTTGACTTTAGTAAGATGTGATCTTAGTGTCTTACCCGACTTAAATGCTGTTTTGATGTCAAAGTCTCTACACACTCTCTGAATGCTCTCAGTCAATCTTGCTATGTACGGAACAGTAAGAATCAAACCTTTCTCTTGCTCAGTATCTGTGTGATCTTTAGAAGGTAACTCTTTAGAGCCTGCCCTAATGGTTGCATTGTCATGACCATTACTTTGAAGTACTTTGTGTAGGTGTTTCTCTTCCTTCAAGTTTTCACTCCTATTAGTGAAAACTTGAAGGAAGAAGAGAAACACTACAAGTTTGTTAATCAAACTCTGTTTACCTGATTGGTAGATTTCTCCTGTGCGTATGTATATGTGTGTGTACTTGAGCATCGTTATGTATGTATGTGTGGGTGTGTGTGTGTGTAAAGTTGTCACAGTGGTACGAGCATATTGTGGTTACTGTTGTTATTATTATTGTTATTATTTATAGGGTTGTACCTGTAGTACATTATAGATACGTTTACAGTCATTCTAGGCTGAAATAATTATACTAATAGCAAATTTTTCTCTTTTTAACAGCCAGTGTGTAAATATGTGTGTTCATGTGTGCGCTTGATATGAATATGTGTTGTTGTTTTTCTCGGTATTAATTAAGACTATAATTATGTTCCTACTTCAACTGGGGAATTTTCATATTAACATAATCATCAGAATTAGTAATATTGTAATGGAATAGAAATTAACAGACGTCACTAGAAGCAATGGTTGCCTTGTCATGGGATGTGCACTATTCTACCAGATGAACCGCAAGGTCACACATGGCTGGCTACAACTTCACAACGTCTATCTCCCCGACACACTGAGTATCCAGCAGCTGCTCATGACAAGACACAAAGAAACTGAAGATAAACTAGACATTATTTTAAAAAATTCCCCTGCCCTTTCCCCTCCACGAACACACATTCCATCAGATGCAAAGATTCTCCTATGAACTAGAGAGAATATCTTTTTCTAGTTCATGTTTTATTTTTCTGTATATGGAGTAAAGTCAGCGTACATTGTGAGTGGGTGGGTAATGAAATGAAACTGTTTTTGTGTGTTTATGTAAATTATAGATAAACATAATTTGCAAATTTCGTCACCTTGGCGACCACAAGTGAGATACTATTAATCACTGCTAAATTACACACAGGCAAAACTGTCAACTTTCATAATACCTGACAAAAAATAATGATAAAAATGGAAAAAAGAGTGATATAAAATAAAGAGATTTAGTTAGTATGGTGAAGTCCCCATCTTCCCTCACAGGCAGAGCATGTTTCAATATGTGGCAACATTATGAACCAGACATGGTTAGAACCCACTTCAGAGTATACTCTATCCTCAACCACAAGAATTATTCTCCTAGCCAGCTATGGAGGCTAGTCAGAGAGACCACCACTAGCAGAGGTGTGGTGAAGGACCTTGGCCTCTGTGGAGTGAGGTTTGGCCAGGGAGAAGAGGATTGCCACCAGGTCTTTCCTGTTGCCAACCAAACATTTGAGTTTAAAAAAGAAAGAGAGAGAATTCATCTAATGAGTAAAAGAAGGCTGAGAAAAAAAATTGTGAAGCATCTTAATGGCTAGCTACATACATTTATTTGATCACAACAAAACTCTAGAAATTAAGTAGCTAAATGCTACTCCAATATACAGTAACTGTAATATTGTTGACACATTGAACTCATCAAACAAGAGAAAAGTAATAAATTCTTGCATTTTTGAAGTTCAGAGTTCAACTGGTTGGTGATCTCAACTTGTCATTTATTGAGGCACTACGGATAGCGTGTGGGACTACTAATTAACTTGACCATATGAGGGACGAGATATGGCTGATGAAGTGTGAAGTTCTCTCACCATGAGAATGTTGTACCCTCTGTGTGTGTGCATGTGTGCATGTGTGGTAACGTGGGTATGCATTCGTCAACATCAAGTTAAATATGTCACAAATAAGAATTTATAAAAGAAAATACAAGCAAATATAACAGCTGTATTTGAAATCACAGCTGTGGTGATTTAATTTAAACTTTAAAAAAATAGAATTAAATCCGAAGGGAAAATATATAGTCAAAAAATTATTTGCATCCATTGCATGATTAGAATAGAGAGATTGAAAAAACCAAGAGAGACCCTAGGGTGCCTGCATGCTCAACCTCTGAATTCCACCATCTTTGTTACTTACATGAACCTTACATACCATTATTAAAAGAAACCACATGTCCAATTTTCTCCAGTGTGTGTGTGTGTGTGTGTGTGTTTGTGTGTGAGTGTGGACTCAACATCGCAGCTGCCAATTATTAGCTTTGTAGCTAAGTTCCATTACACTGATAATATTGTTAAGTTACACGTACTCTTACTCAATATCTTACTCAATATCTTACACACGCACACACACGATTACCTAAAGTGTGAGAATACACACACACGCTCACACATGCGGCCACAAGCCTATTGTTGCCGTGATTGTATCAGACACAAAGACATCTTCTTTACATTCTAACTTTATTATTTTGTGCACACAACTGACACACACACACACACACACACACACACACACACACACACACACACACACACACACACAGCCCTAGGGAAGAACCTGGTGCAGTAAGACATCCACAAAGTGAGAGAGAGGTGTGAGAGAGAGGTGTGAGAGAGAGGTGAGAGAGAGAGGTGTGAGAGGGAGGTGTGAGAGAGGTGTGAGAGAGAGGTGTGAGAGAGAGGTGTGAGAGAGAGGTGTGGTGGAAGTGATGAGAATAGTAACAGGTTTGGTCTTCACTGGAATGCAATCTTTGTCATCCATAGAGCACACACACAACACACTCCTCTGGAGGTTCTGTTGGTCTACATTCTGACTTTGAAGCTCACACGCTGATATGGTTGGTGTTAATTATCAATGATAACATATTTAAAAATGCGGTCTTATGCTATCTTATATCTTAAAGCATTCCAGCCTACAATGAATCACATCTTTAAACTGATGTAATTTGCAAGATAGTCTTGGATGAATGTTTGTTTACCCATGAGAAAAATAAAATCATCCCAAAATTTGGAACACAATTTAATGCTCTAAAGATGACACTGGTTCACAATGTACTGTTGTTAACATGATGCCTTCCAATATACCCTTCAAGGAATTTTACAACGTAGCCATAATATGTAGGTGTGGCTTGTTGCTAACATGTACTCTGACCGGCACCCTTTCTTAGGCTAATTAATTAATTAAATTTGACTGTATGTCATTATAATTTCTAAAAAGTCCCTTATCCCCCAACTTGATGTGAACTTACCCAGCAAGTTCCTTGTAAAGAACAACTTCTGTCAATCCTCAGCATATCCCATAAATTGCAATTCCCTACGTATGGTAGAGAGTGAATGGTTGCTATGCAAACAATTGGAATTTCAGCAAAATAGCAGGAAAAATAATTTCTAAAAATGTGTGTCAAGCCTGAAATTTATATGATAAACTCTGTAAAAGTCATTGACATCAGTATAAACTTTTATTCACTAACACATTTTGAACATGATACTGTGTAATTTAAAATAATAACACTAACAACAACAACATAATAAAATAAATATATAACAGTATCTTAAATGTATTTTCTATCTTGCAAGTTTTTTTAAAAACAATACAGAAAATTAGGCTATCACTGGAGAATTAAGACTACTTGAAAATAATAGAGAAAAAAGTTCATTTGACTGTCGCATTGCTACCCAGAACAGAAGAAATGGATAAAAGATATGGACCACCAAATAATTTCAAATGAACGCGTCTTACATGGAATGTCATAGTGTGCATACCTGTTTAGCCTCCACTCTTTTCGGGAAGGGGAGTGGGAGAGCGCAACCACAGACAGGTTGTGAAAATTTCTACAGTTCTGTGGAAATAACTTCAAGGAATAAGAATTATAAACCAATTTTCCATAACAAATGAACACAAAGTATTTCTCTAAGTAACAAAATTGGAAGCAGTCTTTGCACTTTAGAAGTATAATAGCTTGCAGAAACATCAGGAAATATTTAATATAACTGACGTTTATGCTAAGCTAGCTACTACTACTACCACTAATTTAATTACAACAACAATGTCAGTGTAAACTGATATTAAACCTTTTAAAATTTCTACACCATTGATGAATCAAATGATTTACCTAGCAAGTTTGCATGGGCAATTGGAATAAAAGGTCACAGTGGTTCAAAATGTTTATACTTGACCCTGGGTATAGTAGTATTCAGTCAGCCTTTCTAACACCCAGGCGTATAATACCACAATACCAATAAGAGGACCGAACCATCTTCGAACCATCTTCGAACCATCTTCAAACCATCATCTCTATCCCGCGGTCTCCAGCCAGAAGTTGTAGGTGTGGTTTCTGGAGTTCCGTTACATACAATTTTTGAGCCCGTCTTCTTCCGGCCAGCTGATTCAAAAGAATGTTGCGATAACTTGAGCGGGTCAATCTACTTTAGTTCGTTCAACGGTTCTCGTTTCGTGGGGATATGAGACTAACGTGTTTTTTATCGTTACTGGGTAAGTTACTTCGTGTTTTACCAGACTAGCCTTTGACGTATTGTGGTATTCCATAGCAGTAGCTTCACTTGGAGAGAGTGTTGCTGATCTGCAACCTCATGGAGTAGAGTATGTCTGTGCTGGTGCGAATCTCTCCAGAACTCTGGACTGTTCTGCATCTGGAAATCATATAGATTGGATGATTACAGTAGGAACAAATTCTGTTAATACTCTTCAAGTAGTAAATGTCCAACCAACTTCAATGAATGAAGTTGCAGTTGCAACTCTAAAATCTGAATCAAGTGACAGCATATTATCAACGTTAGTCACATATGGCAAACCTGAACACATTCCATTATCAATTCAATGTAAATCTGGAGAACAAAAGTCGGCCAACTATGAACTGAAATACAAAGGTGAGAACAGGTCACCAATGATGTGAGGACTAATAATATACATTAGATTGTTCCTTTCAGAATTACCAGATCCACCTACTAACTTAACTCTAGTAAAAAATGAAGACATGTCCTCTAGTTATACTCTCCACTGGCAGTCTTCCAGTAACAAGTCTAGATCAGCTGACATCTACACAGTCACCATCACTGATAGTTCTTCTCCATCTCCTCCTCAGACATCCATTACCAGTGACTCCTCTCTCTCTGTGGACCTCTCTCACAACATTAACTATACAGTCTCTGTGAGGGCTACTAACTGTGCAGGAGACAGTGCAGAATATGTGGTTTATTATACTATTAATGATGGAGGTGAGAAGTATGTTTATGATTAGTATTTTAATCTAATTGTGAATAAAAGGAACGTTTAATCCGTAAATTTTGACAGAAATATTTGAGATAAGATGAATAAATATAGAGGTATATGTGCTGAATTAAAACAAATACGGGAATGAAGTTGGAATTCATGACAATAAAATCCTGGTGGCTTTTTTATTATTATTATTATTTTATTATTTGAAGTGAGGACTATTTTAAGTTATGCAAGCAAAAGTGGTTGTGATTAGCAATTTATCATTATTTTAAATCTGAGGATCATTCATAGCAGTTTTAGTGCTATTAATTGGGCTACATTTTCTAGCTCAGTATTGTGTGAAGGTATTGGTATGCTCACTTCCTTCCCTTGTTGATTATTCAATAATACAAGTATTCTACAAATGGATTAATTTATTTAATTAGAAAATGGCCAATTTGCACTTTTGTTGTATATCAGCCCTTTTTTCAACTTGAGATTCCAGATAGCATTGGCAAGGGAGAGACCAGTGATAATCTCATTAATAATCTATAGCCTCTAGAGAGGAAGCAGCTCAAGGAGAGAGAGTGGGTGGGTGTGTGGTTGGTGTGTGGCAAGCAGGGAAATGGAGGAGTTGATGACTCCTAACAGCTGTTGCACATCTCTCCGGTGCATTCCTTCACAGTGACTGGGCTAAGCCTTGAGATTAGGATCTGTTGGTGGTTGATTTCTTTCAAGTGTGTGTAGAAGTTAGTATTAGTACCATGGTGTACCCTCAAATTAACACAATGTTGTTGTGAGAAGCTGAGTATGTTGTTGAGTACTCTCACAATCTGTGAAGCTGTGTTCCATGGCGTAATTACTTGTATACTAGAATTTAAAAAAATAAATATTTATTTTATGCTCCATTTGTTCAGTAAGTTTTTATGCTCAGTGCTTGTAGCCTGTTCCTCAGAATTCTGAGAAAAAATACATTTATTTGTGTATTAGCCCATGAATGGAAGTAAACAATGACAGCAAATGTTTCTATCCTTATAATTATTTTGAAGACGAGAATTTCTATTGCCACAATGTGCTTGTGCAATAGTTCAGTGTTAGAAGTATTTGTTTAATACAGAGAAGTCTGAAAGTTATCACTGTAGAGGAAGTGTGTGCAGTGTATGTGTGTGTGTGTGTGTGTGTGTGTATGTGTGTGTGTGTGTGTGTGTGTGTGTGTGCACATTCTAAGACCCAATAGAATTATTGACTTGTATTTCTTATTTCTTTCTATTTGCAGCCATTGTGGAGTCAACGACCACTGCTGAAACCCCATCTACCTCTGAAACCTCATCTACCTCACCTACTCTCCTCTCAAGTGAGTTTCCATGGTGACAAGACTGATTGTGGCACGTGTGTAGGAGGGTGTGGGTCATATTTTGATACGCGATGGTAGCGTGTATATAGCTAATTGTGTAAGCACGGGACTTAAAAGAGCCTAATTACTATTGTCAAATAATCAACATGTGAACATGTTATTTATTAATTCTGCATCTATTTAATATATTGGTATATTTGCTTTCCAATGTAATAAGTGAGTATTTCAGACAAATGATGAGAACAATGCAATATTGTAATATTGTATGTCCATATGAACTCAAATGGCACAATTGAGCTTCCTTTTAAATTGGATGGCATCTCCTAAAAGAAATCGCTCCTGATTTGTACAATAGACCCACAAACTCTTTAAAGCCAACAGGAGCTCACTCACTCACTCACGCTCTTGTGGCATCATGTGATCATAGGAACAGTACTGTAGTAATGGCTGACCACTCCACCCGGAGGCGGAGGGGCTGGGTTACTTATTGTGTACATGATTTGTTTTGTACTGTTTAAACTAATAATTGTTACAAGAGCAGGTTAAATTTCTCAACAACAACAGGTTCAGCTTGGTTTAGCTTGGCAGCCATATTATATATTCCCAGAACTGATCTGTCAATTAATTGTGGTAAGATTCGTACAAAAATTTTAAGAGATAGATAAAACAAAAATTCAGTGCCAGTTAGAGGTGTTAACTTTCACTGCAAATATGTCATTTTTGTTGTTGTTTACGATAGACGCTTTACTAACTCTCACTTGCGTTTTAAAATTGATTAATCAAATTAATATATTAAATCATGTATTGTAATCCTGGCGTCTGTCTTGCTGAGCCTGCATATATTATGACACAGCCAATGGAGTTGAGTGACATTTTCACGTTCTATTACACTTGTACAAACACACTAACTTCAACAAAATTGCTCACTCTAGCTTATTATAAGGATCAGTTCCTCCTCGTCCTGTGTACGCTGATGGAACTTAGTTCTCTAACTTTGAAGTGAATAGGATAGTCACTTATTTAACAGAGCATGTGTGCCAGTCTATAGCATGTGAGAGAACATGACTGGGGAGGTATGATCCGTTAACAGATCTGCGCTCTTCTATTGGTTGCAATGGAAGCTGGGACAGGTGTTGATAAGGCAATTTTATATCGATACTTAATTACCACACTGTGAAGCTGAGAGCTGTAGAAAATGGCTGAGGGATATTATTAAGAGAGAGAGGAAACAAGAATTCCCGTCACAAGATAACCGTACTGTATTTATTTTAACCTATCTCCCCTCACTCCCCCCCCACCCCCTCCCCCCTCCCTGCCCCTGCCCCTGCCCCTGCCCCTGCCCCGCACGTTATATCACAGAAGTGCTGTAGTTTGAGATATCGATTAAAGTTTAATTAAAATATGATGGAATTTAATAATTCAAATGTCTATAAAAAACAAAAACAATAATGGTAAAAAAATTTCTGCCCTTTATAAACATACTACATAGTATCGCTGGTGGTAAATGTATTATTCAATTATCCACTAAACGGTGATGTGACCTTTTACATGGTTTGATCTCTGCACGTAGAGAGGTCATGTGACTTCACATGGTGGTGACCCTGTGGGCAGTCATGTGACCTGTTGATGGTTAATAAGGGAAGTAATTAATAAAGTATGTATGAAAGGAAACCATCACATAATTATAAATTGTGCAATTCACTTCCTTCCTTCCTGTTAATTTGCTGATGTTGCAGTATTGTTCTAGCCATCAGCTGTTGTTCCTTTAAACTAATTAATTATATCAAATATTATTATGTTTGTGCAATTCTACTTCCTATTTTGTGTCAATCCAGAACCCTTCGTTGAGAGGCAGACGTTGATATGGATACTAGCGGCGGTAGTGGGCGTGGTCATTCTTTTGACTCTCATCATCATCACCATAGTGATGCTCGGGTGCTATAGAAGTGAGTGATGCTACATGTCCAACATGTGAAGCCAACTTGCATGGCTGGCTTTAGTAGTCTAATGTTTGATAAGATAAAGATCTGTGGGTAGAACTTTTTAGTTCTCTTATTGATTGTGAAAATCGCCCATCTATTGACATAACAAGCATGTCGTCATTTATCAATATTTTGTTTTAATTGAAGCTTTTGAAAAAAACCTCAGAAAGACAGTGGTTTATACAAACTCGACGGTTCAGAAGAAAGTTATAATAATGGGCAGCAGCTATTAATAATAGCAATTGTGCATTTCAAGATGGTTATGCCTAGGAGATGTGAATGATTAAAAGTGTGAGGGATGGGGGTGTCAAGATAAAATCAGAAATCCATTTTCACACATGCAGGTGTTAATGCTTTTATGTAAGGGGTGTGTCTGGAATGAGTACTGGAATGGTGGGAAATCTTGTCATTTGTTTGCTGGTGATATGTCTTTCACTTACACATATTTTGTCCTATTTTGCAGCTGTTTATTTTTCTCCCCCTTCGTTTCCCATTTGTAATTATTATTATTATGCAATTAGAGTGTAACTTAATTTTCTGGCCCATTTGACGTGCTCGGTACAGTCGAGTAAATGTTCACACCATTTGTACTATTGGTTTACTATACTATGTTTAAACTAACAAGCTGGGAAAGGCACCATCAGCTGGGACGTTGCTTGTGTAAATAGCTGAGTAAGGCGGCATGTTGTCTTTGCACATAGCTGCTAACTCCACCATTATTTCAGACTCGGTGCTAAGTCAACTATTTGCTGTTTTTGTGGCATAGAGAAGTGCTGTATGAGATATCCTATAGCAGATGTTTGGTTCAGTATATACATATACATAATATGTACGCTGAGGAGAGGAAATTTCGTTTAGTTGGTGTTCCCTTGATGTGTAAAATAAACATGGATTCCATGGATACCGTCAGATTTCCAGGAACAAGATAATTTATATTTGAGCATTCTCTCACATAGTGCCATTTATTATCATTTCATATATACGTAGGAATAATATCCATTTGTATGTACATCTATTCTATTACTATTAAGTGATAGTTCATCTTGTCACTGGTGTGAATTAGCTCTAGTATAGTAAGTCACACGGAACATGTATAATTAGGTCAGTCATTTACCGAGGAACAACTTAATCCCATGTTGGTATTAATGTTAAAGATGATGTCTTGTGTTTGTCTTGTGTGATTATAGGAAGAGCTCATCTCAAATCAGTGAGGTAGGTGTTATCTCACATCCATTACCAAAACTCTAGCTTTACCAAATATATGTGTGTATATTTACAGCATGGAGACATCAGAGTCTACCAATCAGGTAAACAGAGTTTGATTAACAAACTTGTGGTGTTTCTCTTGTGCGTATGTATATGTGTGTGTATTTGAGCATAGTTATGTATGTGTGGGTGTATGTGTGTGCGTAAAGTTGTCACAGTGGTACGAGCGTATTGTGGTTACTATCACAACTCCGTAACCACGGTATCACTAGATGTAGGTAGCTATACATACATGGTAATCAGGACACACAAACACACATACACACAATTTCATGTGTTTCTTAGGTAATCTTTTCTGTTTTTATATAGACTAAGTTTACGTTTCTTGTTTGATTATTAGTTTGCATGATTCAATGATTATCTTTACCTTGGTGGAGTGTGTATTTCAGTTAATTAGGATTTCAATTTGTTCTGTACACATAATTACAATTTCTGACTGAGAATTTGTATTATTGTCACTTTACTTGCATATTTGGTGGATGGATTGTTTGTGCTTTTGGCAAAGTTTATATCAATTGTCCATTCTTTAAACTCTAAACAATCAACAACTCATATCTGACAAGAATAACTGTTATTTAAAAATATTAATTCCTGCACAATGCAGGAGATACCTAGTGGAATGCAATGCAGGAGAGACCTAGTGGCATGCAATGGCTACCTGTTCACTGACCAATCAGTGAATGTTGACCATATTAAAAAAAAAAGTGTGATAGTAACACTATGTACTGTACAGAAAGTTGGTACTATAACATAAACACTGCTGTCATTCAACTGATAGTAACTTTGAGTTTACCCGCACTATACCGCCAAAGTTTAGATGTAAAGTGTCATCAGCACACTCTGGTGGTTTCCGAAGTTATAGACATCAATAGCTTCTGCCGTCCACCTAGCTAAATAGCTTTCCTCCAAGGACAGGTCGAGTCCCCGGGATTCACTTACAACTCTGTCACATCTTTAATTAATTGTCGTATTCCAAATAAGCTCACACAGCACTCTACCCAAACTTCTGAGGTATCCACTCAACAGCGGCCATATGATTCTCACTCTCCACTATCCCGAGTCATGCATGCACATGTTTCCTGGATTTGTGTACCTATAGAGAAAGAGGGAAAGGATGTAATGGGTAAATGTGATCCTTATGATGTCATAGGTTGGCATGGTGATGTACCATAACCTTAGCTTAGAATTTTGCCAACCGGACTCCAGCACATAAATACAACCCATTGTGACAATTGTATGGCCTTCTTACTTGTGAAATATGGAAGTCACTAGAAGATTTTTTAAATATCCCAGTGCGTTGACAATTTTTTTAATCTCATCTCAAAATATTCATTCATTCAGTCATTCATTTCTTCATTTCTTCAGTCATTCATTTCTTCATTTCTTCAGTCATTCATTTCTTCATTTCTTCAGTCATTCATTTCTTCATTTCTTCAGTCATGTGTATGCAAAGTCAATCCTATTGGAGCCATTTTAAGTTAATTTAAGCATTATAGTAAGCTAGAGAGAGAGAGAGAGAGGTGTAGGAATGAGGTGTGAGTTTGCACTGGCTACAATGCTGTTTGTCTATTTCTTCCCCATTTATAATGGCGTGTATGTGTGTGCGTGCAGACTAGTGCTGATATGGACAGTATCTATAACAAATTGAAGGCGTACACAGACTTTGAAGTATCGGACAAACAGAAAGACGTACGTTAATTAAACGTATATCTGTTGTCTATTTTTTTTTGGTACATTATGTGTATACAATGACCACAAGAACAACACAAACACTGTGCTCAAATGCATTCTTTTACTGCAGATTAAATTAATTGGTAGAAGCTGTGAAAAAAAAAATTATTGAATAAAGTTTATTTTTCCCGACAGTGCATGAAATGTTTATTGATCATCAGTCTCGTAAGAATAACTGTAAGCATAGAGGAGAGGATAGGGGAATAGGTCACGCAAATGCACATACACACCACAAACCTGTGTCATTTGCATGTGTTTTGTGTTTGTTTATCCTCTGGCATTCATTGCGATGAGTCAATATTATGTAGCACGGGCCACAGTTCCCAGGTTGGGTGTGATGACATAGCATTGTGTCTGAACTTTCAATGAACTGTCCACCACATGGGAGTGAGAGTCACTCACTCCATGGCGGGCTTCTTCCTACAAATGGGTCTAGTTAATACTACTCATTGGCATTCCATTATTACACGCTAACAAAATTAGCATTATAATAATATGTCAGTCCAGTCTTCACGAAATGCAGCAATTAGGCATACATAGGATAGGGCGACATTTTAATGGTGGAGAAAATTTAACTCAAAGTAGAATTTGTATCTTTCAAAGTGTTTAAGAAAGAAATCATATTTCATTTTGTGACTTCTCAAAATTGGCTGTGATCATGTGTGAATGGAATTTGAAGGAAGTGTGTGTGTGTGTGTGTGTGTGTGTGTGTGTATGTGTGTGGTAGGCAAAGTATAGAATGAATGTGTTTGCATAGTGCATTCTCAGTTGATCTGATTTCTGAAGAATTACTGTGTGTATACCATTCTTAGCTATCTTTGTAGTGGTAATAATGTGTATATATATGTAATCCTAAGACATTGTTGTGGTTTCTTAATTTCATCTTATTTATCATTTACTGTTGTTTTACATTAAATAGTTTCGCAATCCAACCTACGCTGAGCTCAGCATGAAGTCTCCGACGGCTGACAATAAAGAGGAGCTATTCACTAACACGGAACACATCTACCACGTGTTGGAAGGACCAGACCCCAACTCTGGGGACAGCAAACCGGTAAGGCAACATCCAATTAGTGCAGTGATGATCTCACATTGGGCTGGGTTTGTGTCCGCCACTAAAACTGTATGTAACTGTGCACAGGAAAAACAAGCACATCGTGCCACATTCAAACGTTGGTAATAATATAGATTGATTTACTTATATAAATAAGAGCCTGTGGATTGAAACTATTAGGTCATGCACTCGGCAACAGTTGAAGTTACTTCCTTAAAACTTGGACGAAGGAGTAAGTGCAAAACAATAAATAATTTTAAGGGGCCCGCGTTGTACCTAATTTTCCTATGCATGACACTTATGCAATTAATGGTATCATCGGGTTCGAATAGTAATTATATTTTTACTTCATAAATTCTTTCTCAGCCTTCCTTTACTCATTAGATGCTTTCACAGGCTTCATTTTTTTTAAAATACAGAATTAAAAATATTTTTAGTGGCCCTGACTAAAGTTGCTCTTTGCTTACTATTGCATCCTCTGCTGCTGAAATAGATACCCCTTATCACCATATATAAGCATTGAATGACTCCATCTCTCATTCACTCTACTACTCTGTGTGTTTGTTCATGTGTACTACCTTTACTCCATATGGTTTCCTTTTAGTTCGTTCTTCCCCCCATTGTGGTTACACTCTGAAAGAGTTTGCTTGCTTGGGTGTGTTCAGTGAAACGTAGGGTGGAAGATGTGAGGTGTGGTGTTTGAATTGTAAAAAGTGTGATTTTATTTGATACTGTTGGAATTCTTATTTTTTCAGTAAGAGAAATTAATATGAAATAAAATGTGGCATTTTTGTCCACTAATTTTGAACCATGGAAAAAGGATGAAATAGGCTATAAATAAGATTTATATAATAGATAGTGATTGGGCAATACAGTGGATTAACATATGTGACCGTCTACAGGAAAACCGGGTACAACTCGGCGTGCGTAAATATCTAGAAAAGATCGATCGATTTCTTAAAAATGTATTGTTTCAAGCCGACGGAAGGGAACGGCTAGGTCTATTATAGCGGGAACGACTTAAGCTACGACGATAAAACTTGGAGAGCTCAATATCTGGACGCCAACAACTCTGTAAGTGCAAAAAAAAATTTTTCGAAGGGTGCCGCGTTGTGCCCGGTTTTCCTGTAGACAGTCACATATTTATTTTGTGTGTTAATAATACGGTTGTTAGTGTAAGTTGAAAGCAAGAACTGCCTTGTGCAGACTTTATCTTCTGCAAAATTATATTCACATTATTATTCTCTCCTCAGGATGACACATATGCAGAAGTCAGTGACTGTAACAGGCACAGATATTCCGATAAGTATCCGGACAAGAGCTCTGCCACGCCTCCTCTGGAGATGAAAGAGAGAAAGCCAGACGACAGCCCGTCTGCTGTTCAAATCAGTAAGCAGCATGTTTGGAAACAATTTCTTCACAACGACGCTTTTTTTTTCCTTTTTTTTTCCCCTTCCACTTTTTCTTTCACTGTTTAGACAACCAGCATAGTGAGGGTTAGAGTATTTATTTGTTGTGTGTTATTCGACATTGAAACAATAGAATGTTTTGCTATTTGAGTTCAGTTTATTTTGACTCAGCTAGCAAACTAGGTCAGTTCCACAAGTCCTACACGTGGAGCATACCGTGTGGATCTCTCTCTATTATACAGTGCATGGTATATGCTCATGTGAGCTCTCTTGCTGGCAGGCCTTCAGCTTTATCATTATTGTGTTTTATAACTTCCTTTTTGTTTTTCAATTGGGAATGAGTCAGAACAAATTTCATGCTGGTCAGCTACAAACCACTCCAGGGTGTTTCTCACGACTTGCTCGTTATCTTCAATGCATTCTCTAATAATTTAACAGAGGAGCAAAGCCTCGTGCCAACTCTTCTTTGTAGCAAATATTGTATTTCTTACTTCCAGTGTTAGCAAATCACAATGAACCAACCCAACCGTACATAGTCTGAGTCATTGGTAAAGGGTATATTAAATATAATATTATGTAATGTTTTTACGTATACATATAATTATTTTGACATGTTTGTAATTAAGAAAGCTTCATTCTGCTCAATAAACTTGTTGTGGCATGTGATTAAAAATATTGAAATATTTTCTTTTCAGTTTGAATAAGTTTTCACGCAATTCTTCTTTTTTCTCTTATACATATTAGAATGCCATTATCCAGCCAACGAATACAAGTCACAGACATGGAACTTTAGCTACCACTGAAGGGTAAAGAAGTATCATTTGTTTGTGTGTTTGTTCATTCTTCTTTCTTAGTCCCACTGTTCAATTCCTTGGTCACCAAAACTCTTTCGTTTGGCCATTCAGCACTCATTTCTGGATTCATTTTTATTGTATATTTTTATTATCTATCATTGCACAGTTGATTCTCTTTGTACTTACAATATTATACTATAGTCACCGATCATAATGAAAACTTTGATGAAGGTTACTGTATATATTAAAAGTGGCTTTTGGGGACAGTATGAAACTTAGGAATGGTGTTTTTTTTTATGTGTGTATTTTATAGTTATTTCTTGGAATGGTGGTAGTAATTATATGACATGGACCATTGTATATTCCAGTGAAATTCACTAATGTTAATTGGGGATATTGTGTCGGAGAACAAACAAAAAAAAGCCTAGTCATAATATTTCTTGGGGAGTTGAGAAATACTTGAGATCAGTTTTTCGTCTTGCAACTAGATACTTGGAGCTAAATGTTACTAGTCTATTTTTAGGACGTAAGGTGAATGCATTCATCTGTCATGTCACTCGGCCTAATGTTCGTCACGTTCGTACATCTTACAATGGGTAAAGGATGAAATGCTAAGCTTGAATCAATTCAGAACTTCACTGAGTTTAAAACAGTTCAAATTTGTCTAATGTTGGTAATAATTTAATAATACTGCCATTGAATCAGAAGGGAAGTCTTTAACTTTTTGGATTATGTCCTTTGCCCTTGAAAAACTTGGTATTGACATTTAGATTTAATCATTGTTGTAACATAAGTACTTCTATCAAAACTTTAATACTATAGCTAATTAACTAGTGGTGTGTCCTTGAGCACAAAATGATAAGTGAGAGCCTCCCTAGTTATATTACGTTAAACTACAGTACAATAGTTGCCCAGCAAAAAAATTAATTTTTTTATGTACAATATTTCAGTAATAGTAATTAATTTTTAAATAGCTATAAACTCTAGGCTTGGTAGCACTATAGCAAAAAAAGTAAGAATGAGTCTCAATTATAATTTATTAGTATTCTACATTACCAGAATACTAGATATTGATTATCTACTTCGACTTTGAATCAAAGTTCACTCAACTTACAAGCTTAAAAATGCACAACTTACTTTCAAGAATGACAACTTTCTCTGAAGGCAAAGGTGACTTTTCGCTGTGCTTAGTTGTAGCCAGTTCATCCTCACTGAATGAAGCATCAATAGCGCCAGTGCATATACTTGTCAGGCTGTTGAATCCCAAATGTTAGTAAATAGACTCCATTCTCCTTAATATTACAAAATGTACAAACATCTTTTGCACATCTAGTGCGTAATATGTTGACTTACTGTAACAAACTTTGGATCATTATCTTCAGTTCATTATTTGTGGCTGATGATACCATAGAATTTTATTAACTTTTTTTCAATTTTATTTTGTCTGTCCCAAATTGTAAATTTCAACCTATACAAGTAAAATGTCATTACAATTATAAACAAAAATATTCCAAAAAGCTTACTTGCAATGGAAGTAGAACAAGTGATGATTGGCTGATTTCATCGAAATCTTCAGTAACATCATGGTCCTATTGGCACCCCACACCATTAGAATAAGGCAGCATTTATTTTACGTTAAACTAATGTCTTACTTTTCAGATAATCTTGCTCTCTTAGCTTGCGTGGTCTTGAGTGGAAGAGAATGACATCCACATAGGTGTCGAAGCATCTGTATTATGACAAAAATACAAATAGTAATGAAACTACAGTATTATTAATTGTTACCTACATGATACAAGCCATTACTACTGGATAAAACTGAGATAATTACAGGTAACTTTGGCCTATGTTTTGTAGTGAAGTGCATTGTAAAGAATTTACCAAAAGACAGTTAAAAACATCTGGTAAAGGGTTTCAATGCCATAAGCACCCGCTTAACTGAAAATTTAGCAATCTTTTTGGTTAATATCTTGGCTTTAGTAACAACTAACTATTCCTTTCCCCAGGTTTTCCCTCAGTGCTGGGGGCTAGCATATCTTGTAGTTCTTTGCCTAGTAGGTGTTGTTACCCTTTACCTTGTCCCCCTTCTTTGCTTTGCATGTGGGTGGGACTAGTGAGTAACCCCACATATTATCCCTCAACACATGCCACAGAGTATGACCCAGATACTAGAGGTGGGTTTGTCTCCTAATGCTTGGGTTAGGGTGGGTGGGCATTTTGCTTAGGTTGCTACTGCTGCTCCTCCGTTAGCTTGACACTGCTCTTGTCTGCTTCACTGCAACTATCCCATGTAAGGCATGGTTAGATGTTACCGTAGCTAAGATATAAAAAATGAGGGTTAATCAGCATAATTAAACCAAATTAATAGCGTAGGTGTAGGCAGCAGGGCTGAAGGGCCTAGCAGCCCTGTCTCCAGTCTGGGCCTGTAGGTGGGGCTTACCCACCTGTCTCACACAAGCATGCAAGCAAGGATGAGGGGACGAGGTAAAGAGTTGTAACACCTAGTAGGCAAAGAGCAACCTGGATCCCCTAGGATTCCTTTACCAACTTTCCTGTCCCACCATCCCATACCCCCCAAACCACAAAAATCCACAAATCTATACACAAATGACCATCATATTACTCCAAAATGCAAATAAACAGACTCTCAGACTCAGCACTAAACTGTCATTGTTATGTCTTGCTTATAATTGTGATCCTCCCTCTTCTTGACACCACTTTCCTTGCCACTGCACAGAATGTCTCCTTTGGCGTCCTAACATATTTGGTGTAGGCAGAGCTCTGCCATCTACCTGATCTTGATCAGCCTATCGCGGTGACCCTTTTCTGCTGCTCGTGGCAGCTCCTATGCGAAAGCTATGCCCTGCATAATCCCCTGCACGTGCCAAACCCTGCCTCATCTCGTTTATGAAGCGAGCTCTTGTCAGGTAGCGCCCATCCTTATTGCGTTTCTAAAATCAAATTGATTAATTTCCTTGCAGAGTCAAGCCCACTGTACAGTTGCCGCAGTTGTTTTGGTAGCACGCACAAGCACGCGAAAAGATATACCGCACGTACCGATAGCTATCACCAGAATAGTCTTCTGCGAAAATAATCCACTTTTCACGCACATTTCAAGGATTGCTTGGAAATAGAGAGGCCCGCGCTAGCAAGTTCTTTAGCAAGGTTGGGAAGGTCAACTTCAGAATATGCCTTTTCACGTTAGAGGTGACCTTTCTCTTTAAGTCTATTCTTACTTTCTTGATGACCTTCCTTTCCAGCAAACTGGTTTTCTTGGAAGTCATGAAAAAGTAGTGTGTCTCTCCTCTGAAATAAACCAGGTTTTAATGGTAGCTAGCTATGGGTACTACATTTGCAGTTGACTCAATATTGGTAAGTGTATTTGGTCAATCTGTATCTGTTTGGTTTGTTGAGCTGATTTTGTGTATTTGCTAAGATTTTAAAGTGAGGTATTTCAGATGATATTGGAACTAGATGTGGGCTACTTGGTTGGATATTGGCAGCATTTCCAGTATTCATGTTTTAGTTAACTAAAACTAAAACTAAAACCACTAGTTAAGTATTGAGGTATTTTACTTTTGGTAAGAATAACTAAAACTAAGCTGTACCAAGCCATGGATCACGGAGGCATGATGTGCCTAGGAGTAATGGAGAAAAAGCATGTAGGTCAATGAGTTAGGATGTTCAATGTCCCCACAACTTGGAATTACGGTTACTTGTGAATAGTAATATCTAAAAGGTCTATCAATTAAAGAAAATGCTGTGAGGTGAATCTGATGGATGTGGTTATTATAATCATGTTAGATTATAACATTCATTCATTTTTCATCTGATTTTATTGCATACATAAATGTATAAACCTCAAAAAAACAAAAAAAACAAAAAACATACAATTTTTGTACTGTTCCTAATTTTATGAATAGCTTGAAACAAAGCTGTCTTGTTTTAGTATTTTTAACTATTATGATGTGCAGTTCATTACACAATAAAATATAGGACATTTTCATAATATAAAAAGTAACTTCCTTCCGCTCCACTACACCAATCCTCTATTCATTTCATACTAGCTTCCTTATACGTAAGATTGGTAACAATTTAGACAATTGTCATTTTAACAGCTTCATCACGTACATTTGTCTTAATAAAATAACTTTAATACATAATATTCGTTCATTATACCTCTGAAAATAATCAGCGTTCATAAATGCTAAGTTCCAATTTAATGAAAAGCTTAAAACAAATTATCTTGTTGTAGCTCAATGCACTCTCCCAACTGTTTATCACAACAAAGTATGGTCCAGAGAGTATTAACTTAGACAGACTTTGTATGTAATCGAGAAAACGCCAACCAAATACTATCTGTAGTAGCACTATGCATGAAAACCTGGTTTTGCACAATCCTCTACCAGCAAATAACATGGTGTTGGAAGTTATACAGATGAAACACTCATCAAGCAAGTCTACTTCTTGTGATTGCTTTTGTAATTGTACAGAACAACTCTTATTCATTGACCTTGCTTCAGAGTATGATAAATAATGCTGCGTTATGGTAATTTGCCAGGATATGAATAGGAATAGATATTTCTGACGCTTAGCATCCTCCCTGTAACTTGTCTATAGTTCCGTGGTAGATACACAATGACATATCTATACGTGATTTGAGGCAACTCAAACCATGTTATTAGGCAGTGGAGACCACATCAGCTTTGTCAGCTTCCCCTTACCTGTAGGGATCAGCTAATATATGATAAGCTTGAACACATGTTTCTAAATAACTAAATGTAGACAGCAACCCAATGAGTTAACAACAGCTATTGTTCACTTTTTTTTTTAGCTCAGTCATGAGTTGATTTGAATAATATAAAAATAACTGAGAGTAATATTTGGAAAATTTAATTTTCAATTCTTGTTGGAATTTAAATGTAATTAAAATTAACTTTGTAGCTAATAGTCAAATTATAAAGCCACCCATCGTACATTTAGTACTTTCATAGTTTTGGCTCTGATGAAGATGCTCCCATGAACAACTTGGATTGCACCCTTGATGTAAAAGTCACAATTCATGATCATCATTATAGTATTACTATAGCACATAGTACAATAATAGATATTTGTGGTAGCACTGGTAGCATGTGTAGCACCAGTAGCATTAGTAGCACAGGTAGCACTGGGTAGCATAGGTAGCATCTGTAATAAGTATAGATAATACATAAGCAACACTGGTAGGTAGCACAGGTGCTAGTAGCAAGGGAAGCACCAGTAGCACTGGTAGTATTAGTAGCACAGGTAACACTGGTCATATGTGAATCCTATGTTTCAGTGTCACAGGAAATTGTGCTGCTAGGAAATATATTGCTGTGGCAGCAGAATTTCCTAGGAAATACGCAGACTAAAAAAGAGCGGCAAAATTTACTAGGAATTATTGCTGTTATGATTAGACAATGCAGCTGCCTTCTATAATAAGTGATCATTGTTTCTGCTCCTGAGGGATGCTATAGCTATGAACAATGCACTAGTGAGCCCACTCCCCCCACCCCACCCCAAATTTATGCAAGTATAAACGATTAAGAGATTAAGAGATTACACTATAATATCATCCAACCAGCCATCATCTCTCTAGAAAATAAATATTTAAGTCTCTTAGAAAATTTTGATAGGTATGACCCCGGTTCCTGTGATGGATCAAGTGTGGCATACTGATGGGGGTTGATTTGATTGGACCATTGCCATAAAATGTAATAAAAGGAAGTACATTATGAAAGTTTCCTGCCTCTTCTCCAAATGGCCAGAAGTTACTGCTCTCTTTGATAAATGTGCCACTGAAATTGCACCAATTTTGTTTCAGTGCTCCAGGGGATATGGCTGTTGTTATGATTTTTCAAAGAAGAGAATTTGTTAATCAGGTGAGATAGTGTTTGCTGAATATAGCAGCTGAGTTTATGAGTACCAACTTATCATTGAAATAATATAAATTGTATTATGTATTGCTTTATTTAGTGTGCTCAATACATAATGGAACCGTGCCCTCAAGTGGTTGATAATGTACACAAAGAAATTACTAGGAACAGCTTTACTGATCCAGCAAAACCCTTGAAGCCATTGAAAACCCTTTCCTGAAATTTTGGATAATGCAGAAGTATTCTTGATTTGATCAGTGGTGATTTACAATTTGTATCTATAGGGAGGCAAAAACTCAGGCTATTTTCACCATATTACAGCAGCACAATTCTCTACTAAAGTCTCTCACATACTTGAAAACACTACACACTCAAAGATTCACTCACACTGTGTCCCTTTTTTTATCTAGCTTATTTCTATTGGATTTGACTACTCTATACCACTTACATTTACCACTTATTGTGCAACAAAGAATGATCTTGTAATAAGAGAGAGAATAATTTAACAGGAAGAAACAATAGTGTATTGTGGTAAATGATTGTGTATTACTCCTAAGCCAAACAACATACCAAAATTTGTGTCTGTAAGATAAGGTGTTACAACTAAGAAATGCTCTTGTAAGGCAAGTCAAAATTCATGTACAAAGTATTCCATGCTTCAACTAAAATGTGCAAACAAATTATAAAGATCTAGAAAGGTCCGATCATATGCCAGATAATGGCACAGTAATGGCATCCTACTATAAATGTAAGAAGTGGCTTCAGCCAATTAGAGGATACCAAGGTATTTACATCAATGTTGCACATGTACAACTAGCACTAGTTTCACTGAAGTAATTTTTAAATGTTTAATTTTATTTTTACAAAATTATGGTTTTCGCAGGTAGCACTGGTGGTAACATAGCCTTGAATGAACAAGAACATCACCGGATTGAGCTTGCTTTTATAAGCAAACGGATATCCATCCATCCACAAAGTTTATTGACTTCATAATAGCTTCCTAAATCTTCATCAAGTTCGTTTGTCCTAATATAATTATCATATAATAATATATATATATATACATAACAAGCCTTTATAAAACTTCATCCAATTGGTCAGGTATTGCAGTAGTAACCATGTGTGAGAGGAAGTTTGCAGAACATCCATCACTTCCAATGATTCTGAAAGTCAGACAGTACTTAAAGTAAGATGGCCCTGAACTGGCAACTAATTGCTACTAGTGTGGCAAGCAAACCCCATTGACTTGTATTGATAACTACGGTATGTTCGTGAGTGTTACTGATTTAGCAACCAATTCATCAGTGCTGGAAGATATTCCTGCATACAACAACGACAAGGTTGTACACGTTCTAAGTCCGCAATTGTGCCATACTAGCTAGTATTGAAGTTACAGTAACACGGAAGTATACACTACAGTCTATATCAACACGTCGTCATCTGTTAGAAAAAAATGTTAGATTGAAAAGTCGTAGCTTATCGGTTGAATAGTTATGTGGGAGAATCAGAAACCTACAACATACGGCTGTACATTACAAGCTTATTGGGGTAGGTCCCACACGTTATTAACACATGCTTACCAATAGACACCAAGATGTATGGGCATGCTCAAAATGCAATACTTGGCTTAAAAACAAAAAAACAACAAGATGTATGGCGCATGCTCAGTGTGCAATATGTTTGCTTTAAAAAAGAAAACTTTGCTTAAAGTCGAATAATCTTATTAAATTCAAACGCCAGAGTTTTATTCTTCGTACAAGTCTAATTTCTCAAATGGCTGAAAGTGAAGAATATTCTGAAGTTGATCTTCTCAACCACGCTAAAGAGCTTTTTAGCGCGGGCCTCTCTCAATTCCAAGCAAACCATGAAATGTGCGTGAATAGTGGATTATTTTCGCAGAAGGCCATTTTGGAGATGGATACGTGTGCTATCTCTTTTCGCTCGCTTGTGCGTACTAGTGCTACCAAAATAACTTCGGCCTCTATAGAATGGATCGACAATTTTGTTCGTTTCTGTAAAGTAATTCATCAACTTGGTCATGACTACGCACTAAGGAGGCTTAAAGACCTTGGTGAACAGGCCAAGCAGGTTGGTCGTGTGTTTCAAGTGACTGCAGCATGGGCTCGAGATACTGCCGGTCGTCTCCATCAGGCATATATGGACACTGAACGTGAAACCAAAAATGTCGTACAAAAATACAAAGAAAAGGAACGAGAAGCTCAGCTAGCAGTTGACCAAGCTAATAAGTCCTTAAAGCAGGCCCAGGACTCCTACAGTTCAGCTATAGCTGAAGAACATCACTTGGCAAAGCTGAGGATTGCTCTTTGCTGGAATTTGATTGCATTGGGTGTTCTGTCTAGTAAATTATCTAGTGCTAAACATGAAGTTGCTTCCGACAGAACAGCATTAAATAAAGCAAAAGATAGAGTAGCTGATACACTTGCACAATTTAAGGCAGCTCAATCTGAAGAACATTCAGTAGAGGAAAGTTATACACTTTCAGAATGCTATATGTAGCTATAGTTCTAAATTCATTTTCAGGTGATTGCTGACAATGCTGCTAAATTAGTCGTGACCCTTAGGACAATGGAAACCATTTCTACAGCTTTGGCCACATTTTGGACAAGAAAACATCTCATGTTTATGGGTCAAGCTCAAAAGTTGATTTCAAATACAAGTCATTTACCACAGCATGTTTTGGAGACCATGCTTGACAAAGATCTCAAAGTCTGGGACGAGGCCAAATCCGAGTTTCAAAAATATAGTGAAGAAATGTCTGCTGTAGCTGAAGCTTTCGAATTTAACACAAATGCAAGGCCTCTTCCTACAAAAGAATTCCGTGTGGACCAGCTAACAATAACGATCCCTACTTCAGTGGATGTCGATGGAATATGAAAGAATAATTACTAAAACTCTAGCTGTTGAATGAACTGGACACACATTGTGAAAGACACATAGTTATAGTAGATAGAATAGATAGTTCATTATGTGAATTCTAATAAGTTGTATGCTGTCTTGTTTTAACATAATTTAGAATCAATATTAATTGAATTAACATTTTGTATATATACTCAGACTGTTCACAGCAAAATCAATATTAATTGAATTAACATTTGTATATATATACTCAGACTGTTCACAGCAAAATCAATATTAATTGAATTAACATTTGTATATATACTCAGACTGTTCACAGCATAATATAACAATTAATACTATGTAAAGGTATTCTCTAATAATATGAGGTAACTTTCCTTGTCTTCACTATACCTCTACTACTGACTTCAGTTACATTTTAGTAAAATTACATTATTTTTAGTTATAGTTAGTCTACAATACTATTCTCCAATATTAGTTAATAATTTTATTAATTCTCGCTAAATTTTTTTTTACATTTAGTTAGAGCTATATTATTTACTTTACTAAAAGTCTAGTTATAATAATATAGATATTTTGGTTTTATATAGCTTGTACTATAATTATTTTGTCCAAATTAGCTATAGCTAGTAGCTGAAAACATTAAGCTAAATTCATTACTACAGCTACTTGATGTTTTATTTGGCCAGAACTTTATCAAAACTGCTCAGTTTTTTATTTTAGTAAGTAACATTCTTTAAGTAATTAAGAAATGAAAAAAAAGAAGAAGCTAAATGCATTAAAGTGTTTAGTGAGAAGAGATAATGTTGCAGGGTATCTCATATTGGAATATTTTAACAAAATATTTTTTGGAAATTCAAGTATTAAAACCTCAATTATGAGTCCAGTTTGCTATTTTTTTTTGTTCTTATTTTGTTCTCAGGATGTTAAGTTACTCGAGTAAGAAATAGCTAACTAAAATATAATGTGGGTTTGGTCCCAATGACAATTTGAATTCCATTACATTATTGTTCAACATTTATCTCAGCAATAGGGAGTAGGGACACCTCAAAAAAATGGTGAATATGTGTTTACCTAGTTCTGATAATGGTAGCTGTGGAGTGCCTCACTTTAATAACAACAAAGACACTCCATCACAGAAGGAGAGATAAGAAACTCTCTTATTGATTTCCATTCAAACTAATGGAAAATATGTTAAACTTATTAAACTCCCATTAAAGTACTTATCAGATTCACACACGAAAAATATAGCACAATTTCATTTTTTGTGAGCATAAGTAGTACAGCCTTCTAGACAAGCCAGTGCTACTCCTGCAGTTGGGACTTTGCATATGTTAACTCAACTCTGTATGCATGTATTTTGCATCTGTGTATGTTTAACTAACCTACTCCATTACTATTGCCAAGGGAATAGACTGTGGATAGCTACAATGGGTGACCTACACTACTAACTACTTTGCTGTTACCAACTTTAGATGGACGTCTTCTGCAACAATCAAGACATTTGAGGAGCAGAAACGCCACAGTAGCTATGGGTGCTACATTTGCAGTTGACTAAATATTGGTGGTGTATTTGGTCAATCTGTATCTATTGAGTTGGTTGAACTGAATCTGTGCATTTGTTAAGAATTTAAAGTTATGTATTTCAGATGATACAATAGCTACTTGATTGTGAAATTGGCAGCATTTCCACATGGCTTCTAACTTTCAACCCAATGATGTTTGTTTAACTTGAGCTCAATGTAATAATCTCGGAGAGGTTAAAATAAAAGTTATATGGATAGTACTTCTCATACACCTCTCTCTGAAATTGCTGAACAATTTGTTGACCACTCTGCTGTACCTAGCATAGGGCAACATACTAGTATTTCAAGTTTGAGTTTACGACGGTAGTTATGAGTCATGAACCAGGATTTCAAGAACTGGCCTCCAATGCTCGTATTATCTTCCCTCTGACCAAGCCATGGATCACTTAGCAATGATGTGCCTAGGAGTAATGGAGAAAATGCATTAGTTTTATAATGTTGCAATAAATTAAGTAACACAAAGTGACTGGTAACAAGACACTGAAGATGTTTCTATTATTAAGTAGAAAGTATGTTTATATACATTAATATTCATGAAATATACTAAGAGAGAGAATATAATAGAATTGGTGGCTAAAATTAATAAAAATGTATTAACACAACTATTGAAATATATTATAATGCAATAGGTATTCTTGGATTCCATATGCACTCATGTCTAAGTCAATATTGCCTGAACTGTAATTTGCCGTGGTTAACAGTTGGGAGAGTGTATTAAGCTACAACAAGCTAACTAGTTTTAAGCCTTCGTAACAATAGGAACTTAAGTTTTATGAAGGCTTGTGATGATTTTCAGAGGTATAATGAGCATATAATATATATATATATAACACATATATCTATATATAATTTTATTATGAAAAATGAACGTGACGAAGCTGTTGAAATAATAATATGTCAAAATGGTTACCGATCTTAAGTATTATGAAGCTAGTATGAAGTCAATAGAGGATTGTTGTAGTGGAGACAAAAGAAGTTACTTTTATTATTGTGAAAATACTCTTAATAACAGAATAGTCAAAACAGCATTTTAAAGTTGAAGTGAATCGTTTCTTATAATAAGTTCAAGTTTTCATTCAGTATCAATGATAGCTATCTTATTATAGTACAATTATGTAATTAAAATGCTCAGACATTTTGAGATAAATAACTCGTAGCATAAATAAATTTAGTGAACAAAAACCTACTTATTTCCTTAATATTACCAAACGAGTTTGTTATGCATATGTATATTATATACATTAAATATAATTATTTATATATAGCTAGATAAGTACAGTTTATTGATGTACTGATTTTGATAATAAAACCCGATTCACTGCAGTGACACCATCAGTAAAGTTTTTTACTGTCAAACCCATATGATTCATTCCATAATGAAGCACCAAAGGTGCATATCCTCAGCGCTATTAAACACTACCTAGCTATTACAATATATTCTCCTTCCAAAAGAACGAGCAATCTGTTAGCTATATTTAATGAGGTATCAAAATAGCTCGACCAATGAAAATGGTACATGGAAACGCTGTCTTCATAAGAGAGGAAGCTAAACTAGCCAGAAACACCCACCTGTATACATTTTCAACGCGAAACCTGCAGAAATTATTTGCTCACGTGATTATGACGTGACACAAAAAAGCTGGTACCTACGCGGAGTTGAAAGCTTCGCGTTTTCTCAACGAATAGCCCGAAATTAAAAAAAAATAGCACAATATAAGGTCTTAAGTCTTCGTCCTGAGTAAGTTCATACCTAAATCAACTGTTAATTGTCAGTAATCTCCAAAATCAGAGCGTGACTGACAGACAGACAGACAGACAGACAGTAAGACAGACAGACAGACAGACTAGACAGACAGACAGACAGACAGACTGCATGCGTGCTGAGGGTTAATACATTTTCATCAGAATGAAGAGACTAAGACAAGATTGAATTTTGTTTGAGACACTGGCTAACAAAAAAGGAAACTCGGTACTTCCTAACAAGCAGTGGATGTCACAACTTTGATGAATAATTTGTGTTTTTAAGTTTCCCCCCCCCCCCCCCCCCCCCCCCCCCCCCCAATTCTGTATTGCTTCCACCCACACGTAGATTTGGAACCCTTACCAGTGTATTTAGCCCCAACTACCCTGACCTATGCAAGCCATTACCGTGGTCATGCAATTTGAACATTCCCATTTGGAGCAGGTTTGTCAAGAGATCCAGGAATTTACATTTTTGGGGGGAAGGACAATCCACTTTCACGGATATCCTGATGATTTGCTTTTATAACAGTTTGCTTGTGGATTGTTTATTCATGTGACTACCAACTAAAAGACCACAATGAATACATTATCCTAAACAGATGCTGGAAAAGGAAGCATACTTTTTCTATCTTATGAACAATACAGTGCAAGCTACTGCTTAATTAACTTTTGTTTACAAGATATCCAGAGTTAAAATTGAAATGAAAGCTTGTCGAGATGATTTTGGGACTTACAAAAGTTGTTCTTTTTTTTTTTGGATAGTGAATGATATGATTACTATGAATAACATACAGACACTCACAGTGATCAGTTTAAGGTTTGAGCGTTCAAAACTAGATATCACAAATGACAAACAATCAACTTAACTTTCACTTAATTTCCATTTTAAAATTATATCATAATTGAAACCACAACACACATATATACCCTTTCAGTCCCAAATAAAATTTACATGTTTTGGGGTCAAAATGACCTCATATGCAACACATATTTCTTTCTTAAGCTTGTTCAATTCCTACAAGCACACACTATCTAAAGTGCTGGGTGCGCAATGATTGAACACAACCCCCATGTATATGAATGTGCCCAACACAAGCGTTTTATTGGGGGGTCATTTTGACCACAAGAGGGAGCTAAAGGGCTTTTGTAATAATACTGTGGTAATGATATGCTAGAAATTAAAATTAAAATACATTGAAAAAGTTATACTTAATAGTGAGCATAATATTTGTGAATCTCAAAGCAAGATTAGAGGGGACATGTAACATTTTATTGTCTAATAACATAACATTAGCCATTAAATCATCTGGTACCAGTTCTTTGTTGAAGTGCTTTACTCTCTGTTGTTTAGTTTCTTTTCTCATTCCCTAGGTTTGCCTTGCCACAATGAATCACCCATTGTGTGTCTCATTTGCTGAATTTAGTTGGGAAAGAGTGTTCACCTACAGTATGTAGCTTACTATAATCCACCACAAATCATGGTTAAATGAATGGCTAAGATGTAGGAGTATGAATAATCAAGAATAGAAGCTGGTGAGTAATGGCTGACTGATGTAATTACTTCATTAAAGAAGTGAAAGAAAATGCACAGAAAAGAGTGAGATATTGAGGAGCAAAAGGGAATTCATAAGTTGAGAGGAATTAGAAAACCTGAGATGGTTCAGGAAGAAGTACATCAAGTGCCTTGAAATGGCAGGGAACTTGCTAGTATAATTATGGTCTTCCATTATGTGGATACTGAAACAATGTACATCAAAGATAAATTTTTACACTATGGTGACACTAAATTATTTTTTCTTCACAGTTGAAAGTTAAAGGAAAAAAAAAAAAAAAAAAAAAAGAGTAAAGAGGGGGAGGGGTAGCAGGGTAGATAGAGAAACTGTTGTTGTTTTTTTGTTCTGTTGCCAGAATTTTTGTTTACAAGTGAAGATATTGATCAAGTACAAGAAACAGGTGAGCAAATTTCAATGATGACTGGAAATTGTATCAGGTAGTAGAAATTATTCTTCAAATATTGTTCTGGGAGTGAAAAAAAAGAAAAGAAATAAACTACTTGAATTTCAAAAATAAATGAACTAATTCAATCAATAGTTTTATAAAAATATATATTTTGATTTCTATTATTTTTTTAAGATTGTCAGACAAATCATTTACTTAAAATAAATTGATTTTGTCTGCAATATTAGCTTGTATATCAAAATGCGCCACAGTATCCGCAGTTATCTATGGAGTTCCTAATTTCATAATAAATAAAAACAGTTTGAGATAAAGAATGTTGTAATAGCTAGTACCTCGATAAATCTGAATGCCACTAGTTCCACTGGCAGGCCTTTCTAGTATCCCGCAGTAGGTCAATTAATGATGGCTATGGTACAATTTAAAGACATGCAGTACTGATGTTCACAGCTTCCTGTTAACTAGATATAGCCAGCCAATAAGTTCGCAAATTTATCTGGAACTTGAACATTTTGCGATGCCACTAGTCCCCAGAAACCTCTGCGCTAACTGCGATTGTGATACAACCTGTTTGTCTGATGAGAACTTCATTAGTACTTCTAATCGCTCGATAAAATTATGAGGGGACTTATCATTTTATACCTTGTATATCTTCAGATGATACGTACCTTGGCCCAATTTCGTAAGTTAGTGACAAATATGTTAGCTAAGGGGTGGAAACTCTGGAGGAAACCCATTAGGCCCACCTAAGCTTTTGTAACTCTATACACAAGATAAGTCAAATATTAGCAAGTGGTAAGAAGTTGACGCTATTGTGTTAAAATTAGTTTAGCCTAAGGATTGTCATATTTTACCAAGAGGACCACTTTGTTGCACTTGAGGGGCTGCAAATCCCACTTACATTCTGGATCTTGTCAGATAAATCTGTGATTTCAGCCTTTAATTATAAGAGATAGAAAATGTAGAGTAGTTAATATCAAAGTAACCAAGTAGTAGTAACCAAGCTGAAATATAAGTGAGGCGTATGCAGGGGATGTTCAAGGGGCTACCAGTAACATACCTTCCTCCAAACTAGTAATATTCATAGCAAGTATTAATTTTTAGACCACTACAACAGTGATATAATATTAGCATTTAAACCCTTTACCTACCAGGTCTGTAAGAATGCTAACATTCACAAATATCCATGAAACACACAGAAAACTATTAAAAATGTCACTTATCTGTTTTTGTCAGGAGTGTAGGCAGAATTATTAAGAGGTGTGTTACTTAGTGATCACACCCAAACTATGCCTAGACTACACCAATTATGTTATCGATACCAAACAACACCAATAGATGGCGAGTAGTAATCTCACTTCTATAAAATACGTTCATACTGTTCTAAGAAACACTAACTATTTGATTTGATTCCACACAATATAGCATGGCTTACTAAATGAAATTGTCAGCAAAAGCTACAAAGCGTGAACATCTATTACCTCTCATTCATATAACACATAGTATTATAATAGTAACAATTAGATCATTAATTTAATAGTAATTTACTAGTCTCAATTACTACACTGGTTTGCCAATCATTATGATAATACTTTGCCATTTTTAGAAACTACACTAAATCCACCACCTCCTACGTTAGAAGTATGTTCTGGTGAAAATTACACTTTGTCTTGCCTAGAAAGGGGAACTGCGCGTATTGTTTGGAACTGGAATGATATTATGAGAGATTATTATGCTGGAATTGATAACAATATTAATGCCACAGATCCTCTGTTGAATAATAACAATATGATTGTGTCAACTAGACTTATATCTATTAATTCTTCACATATACACTCTATATTAGAGTTTACTTTGTTTGAAAATGTTACTTCAGTTCAAGTATCGTGCAACCGGATTATGTTACTTGTAAATGTGAAGGGTAAGAATAATATGTAAAATAAGTAAAATAATTATTTAAGAATTTCTTAAAGCAGTATTTTATTTTCACGTAGTATTTTATATAAGTACTTTTCTGTAAGAAATACAAGCTTAATATGAACAAGAAGTGGCAAAATTGACTTTGTATCTTATTAAAATTTTAAGACTAAAGCAAAACAAAGGTCATGAAAGTATAGACTATAACCCATGACATTGAGCAGGTCATGTAAGTGATTACATTTTGATTGAATTTCCAGATGCATGTCAGGAATAGGAATTTACATCTAGAACGAGGCATCATGATTAACACATACACAAATTTATTATTAATACCATAAATTTCAGTTTATGTAATTCTGTTAAAATACACATGTACATGTAATATTAATATAATATTTGTATGAGTAATAGCACGGGTAACCGTGCTATACGGGATCAATAGCACGAGAAATGATTGAAATAGCACGAGGTGAAGCCGAGTGTTATTTCAATTGCTTTACGAGTGCTATTGATCCCTAATAGCACAGGTTATCCGTGTTATCACTCGCTAATAGTAGGCCAGCTTTTTAAAAAGTCTCTTGCACATTGTCCCCTACTAGAAACTACTCGAACTGTACGTTTCCAAGGTTAACGCTCTACATGTGCGCACTTACCCGTACTATTTCACTTGACTTATCACTGTGATAAAATAACTCAGATCACAAGCTGACCTCATTCACATAAAACCAATGAATCAGTTAGTATACCTATGCATATATTAATTGGTATGTCACAAAATAGAACTACACTTGAGCACTACTTTTTCACATCTCTATCAGAATTTTAGACAAATGATAAGATGAACTGCAACATTTATACTTAGTGTACTGAGTTATGATATGGTTCATATGGCATCAAATAAGTATGCAACCCTCTAGTTAAGTGCAATGCATCTTCTCATTCACGAATCAAACTCAATAATAAATCAATATGATGCCTAGAGATACCTGCTCCAACTAAAGTATATGACAAGGGGCATACACGTGGTAAAGGGTGTGCTAACTAGGTAAGGGGTCACTGTAATAGGGAGCTGTGTGATACAGGGTGAGTGCATGGAATAGATGGTTATTGTCTATCTCCCCCCAAGTCCTTCGTCAGGGGGCTGAAAAAAGTTAGAGAGACCGTCCGTATCTCTGTGGGGGTTATATGGTCCTTTTACTTCTACGTAGGGTCTGGTCGGGGTTGGTAGATGTGGGAGGTGTTGGTGGGATCTTGGCCAGTTGATTGGGGGCTAGTGGTGGTAGGTTGTGTCGGGTGGCGGGGGTGCCTGCGACGGCTGCGTATGAGCGGGTGGTGGCCGGCGTGGTAGTTGGCTGCCTCTGGGTTGTTGAGTGGGCCTTGGTTGGTTGAGGTGGTTCCGGGGTGCCTGGTAATTGTTGGCTGGTTGGTGCGGCTGGGGTGCCTGGTGATGGTTGGCTGGGTGGTTGTGCCGGGGTGCCTGGTAATGGGTGGCTGTGTGGCGGTACCGGGGTGCCTGGTGATGTTTGTTGAGGTGGTGTCGCTGGTTGTGCTGTTGGTCTGGGCAGCCCTGGTGGCTGGGGATGGGGCAGGCGCCGCTGTAGGGGGTGGTCTGTTGGAGGAGTAGGGATGGTGTGCCTCCTTAGGTATTGGCGGTTGCGAGTAGTTAGTCTGCCATTGCTGTCCATCCGGACCTAATACTGATGATACTGCATGACCTCGACCACAACGCCTGTGCTGTCCCATTTGGTTGGGTGGTGGCCTGTCTGGTTTTGCACCAGTACTCTGTCTCTGCGTTTGAGGGGGAATAGGCTCTTGGTATGCTCTGTCCAGCATTTCTTGCCCAGGGATTGGCGCTTCTTTAGTGCTGTCTGCCTCACGTGCCATGTCGTAACGTCCTGGGTTGGCTGTTGAAGTTGTGTTGGGAGGGTGGGTAGTTGGTCTCTGATTGGTCAGCCAAAGAGGCACATAGCCGGTGACATCTGTGTGATGGGCAGTTCCTGTAGGTCAGGAGGGCCTTGAAAAATGCTAACTTCAGGGTACCCCCGGGGTCGGTGTTCCCTGCGATGAGCCGCTTGACAGATTTGACCCCTGTCTCGGTGCGGTTGTTAGCATGGGGGTGGTATGCCGAGGAATTCCGGTGGTGGACCCCCAGCTGGTCAGCAGATCTCTTGTTGCATGGGCAGTGAATTCGGGTCTTCCATCTGTGGTGAGGGAAGTGGGGATGCCGAATGTTGCAAAGGTCTCCCTGAGTACCTGTACGAGGCCTGTGGCTCCGCTGCTTGCCTGCGATATGATGGGCCATCCCGAGAAGCGATCCACCAGCACGAGGTAGGTGGATCCTTCATAGTGGAAGAAGTCTGCATGGAGGTGCTCAAATGGGTGGTCCGCCTCCTCTGGGGTTGTGGGTGGCATGTGAGGTTGGGAAAGGGCATTCCCGTTGCAAATGCTGCAACTGTTCCTTGTGGCGGCGATGTCTGCTGTCAGGCCTGGCCAGTATATGGATGCTTTTGCCCTGGCTGTCATCCCGCTTGTCCCTTGGTGTGCTGCGTGCAGGGTGTCGAGGCATGCTTGTTGTAGAGAGGATGGGATGACGAGGCGGTTGCCCAGACATACCACGTCGTTAACTATGGTGAGGTTGGTTATCACGGGAAAGTATGCCTGTATCCCCACTGGGAGCAAGTTGCGTTTGGTGGGTGGTCCTGCTTCTATGACCAGCATGAGGTCCTGGAGGGACTGGTCTGCCATGGTTGCTGTCTGAAGCTGTTCCCAGTTGATGGGAGTGGCAGAGATGGCTGCGCACATGGCTGTGGGGAGGCCGTCGTCGTCTGAGAGGGTATCAGTGGAGCAGTTCGGGCTGGGGGCTGTAAGGTCATCTGGCAGGTGGAGTCTGGTGGGTGTCCTTGTCCCAGATGGGTGACGTGATAGGGTGTCGCTGGTCAGGTTTTTGGTGCCTGGGATGTATACCATCCGGAAGCGGTACCTGAGGGTCTTCTCTTTGAGATTCCTCAGGCGGGGATTCGGGATGTCCTCCAGGCACCGGTCCCCGAACAGCTTTAGCAGTGGTTTGTGGTTCATTGCTACTGTCAGGTCCCGGCACTTGAGTACAAAGTGCCTGGCGCTGTCGAGTGCATCAGCTACGGCCAGGGCCTCCCCTTCCACCGGGGCATATCGAGATTCTGTAGTGTGAGTAAATCTCGATCCGACCAAGGTGATGCGCCAGCCATCCCGGCAACAGAAAGGATCGTGGGATGGGCACTGGCAGTGTTTCTGTGTGAGCCAGAAGCCAATCCCGTCCATGCTCCAGTCCGTTGCCAGGCAGGTGGGGCGCCCCTTGTCAAAGATCTCAACTCCCGCTTGGATGCTCTCGCATATGTGTTGTTTGGACGTGGCGAAGGCCTCAGTCAGCTGGTCTGACCATTGGAAGGGGGTGGATGGCTTCAGGAGATCCCTGAAGGGGAGCATGGTTGCCGTCATGGCGCGAAGGTGTAGGAAATTTGGTTGACCAGACCAAACCATGCCCTGATGTCAGTAATGCTTGTTGGGGTGGGGAATTCCTTGATGGCTGCCGTGAACTTGTTGGCAGGGCGGACCTCTGTGGGGGTGATTGTGAACCCGGTGAACTCCACCTCGTCTTCTGCGAAGCAGAACTTCTCCGGGTTCAGGGTGATTCCATTCGTGGCACAAATGTGTAGCCACTCCACTGCCTGATGGAAGGAGCCCTCGATGTCATCTGCCCACAGCAGGGCATTATCGATGCACTTGGTTTTGTTGGATACATTGGTGATGAGTGCATCGTACCGCGCCGTGTAGGCATCTCCCGAGGCGATGTAGCCTTGCGGGGCTGTGAGGTAGCAGTACAGTCTCCAGGGTGTAATAAAGGTGGTGTTATGCCTGTCCTCCTCGGCTAGGGCCACGGAGTGATAGCCATTCCATGCATCGAAGATCGTTTTTTTCGTCAGTCGTGGGATGGCTCTGGCCTGGTGGAATGGTGACGGGCAGTGGTGGGTCTCCCGGGTGGCGTGTTGGTTGAGGGGTTGGAAGTTTATGGTCCTCATGAGCGACCCGTTCTTCTTGGTGCAGATCACCATTCGGTGGCACCAAGTGACGGGTGTGCCCAGGGGGACTTTTTCCAACACGCCAAGGCGGACATCCCTGTCCAGCCCTGCCTTCACCTCCTCCTGCCAGTGAACAGGTATGGTGATGGGTGTGTGGCACGGTTTGGGGGCAGCATTAGGGTCGATCTTCAGTGATATAGGGGGGCCGGACATCATAGGCAGAGGCTGGTGTTCGCATGTATTGAATGCGCTGGACGAGTAGAGGTCCAGGAGGTACTTCTCCAGCTTCTGTCTGTTTTCCTCTGTAGCGGGGAATGGCAGTGTCGTGGGCCGATCTGGTGGTGGGGATCTGGTGGGGCAGGAGCACGGTCGCAGGGCCGTTTGGGCGTGGCTGACTGGTTGGTTTTGGGGGGCGTGGCTTTGGGTGGTTGGTGTTGCTGCTGGCGCTTATACCCACTGTGCAGTGCCTCCCCCTGGTCTGCCTCATCATTGATGGCGCTGTTGCTAGCTTGGGGTGGGATGGTCATTGTGGTAAATGACAGTTTGCCTGTGACCCTCACCATTATGAACTGCATCAGCTCCTAGACTGTCTGGTCTTTGTCCGGCTCCTTCAATAGGTCCGCCTGGATGTCGGGGTCAGCGAGGCCGACACACAGCTGATCTGCCACTCTGTCCTCGCTCTGGCTGTTGACTGTCGCACAGTTCGTGCACTTCCGGTCGAATCGACACACCTCAGCCTGGCCTCGCAGGTGGGCTACGAACGACCTGACGGTTTCACTCCTGTCTTGAGTCATCCTTGAGTGCGTGACTCTGGCTGCCCTCTTGTTCTCCTCCTGCACTGCCATAGCTTTGATGGCTGCCAGGAGGTCTGGCTCGGCATATTCCCTGAGAGGCGTGGGGCAGGTGGCGTTCATGGTGACGTCCCGGCGGAGCTTTGGGTCTAGGCATGCTAGCAGCTGGATGGTGACATGTGGGGCAGTCAGGTTGGCTGCCTGTGAGTACTCTTTCAAGTGGTTGAGGAAGTACTGCCACCCTTTCGAAGTCTCTCCGGCTGATAGCTCTGGTCTGGGGATTTGGGTGGGCTTGAAGGAGGCAGCCTGGCTGTGGTCCATCGAGATGTGGCCTGTCATGAGGGCTACTGCCATCCCAGGCTCCGTCCCCTCTGCTATGGTGAAGGGGCAGCTGGCTTTGGGGCAATTCGTTGCCATCGGGTGGGTGGACGTTAATTGGAAATCAGTCTCCGAAGCGTTCTAACCTCCAGTCGGCACTCCTGCTGGTGAGGCGCACTGTCTAGCTAGATACACTAGTGAGTCAGAGCGGGCATAGTTAAGTGCAATGCACCTTCTCATTCACAAATCAAACTCAATAATAAATCAATATGATGCCTAGAGATGCCTGCTCTAACTAAAGTGTATGACAAGGGGCATGCGCGTGGTAAAGGGTGCGCTAACTAGGTAAGGGGTCACTGTAATAGGGAGCTGTGTGATACAGGGTGAGTGCATGAAATGAATAGTATAGATGGTTATTGTCTACCCTCCAATAAATAATTTTGGGGGAAAAAGTCTAATAGATGTTTGCAAAAATAACTTGACAAGTGAATGGGAATGGATGAACCGAATACAAGTCATGTATCATGTCAGCTTGTTTGTCACTTGCTTTTCCGGCCAGCTGATTCAAAAGAATGTTACGATAACTTAGCGGTTCAATTTACTTTAATTCGTTCAACGGTTTTCATTTCGTGGGTATAAGACTAACATGTTTTTTATTGCTACTGGGTAAGTTACTTCGTGTTTTAGCTGACTAGACTTTGACGTGTTGTGGTATTCCGTAGGAGTAGCTTCACTTAGAGAGAGTATTGCTGATCTGCTACCTCATGGAGTAGAGTATGTCTGTGCTGGTACGAATCTCTCCAGAAATCTGAACTGTTCTGTATCTGGAAATTACATAGAATGGATAATTAAAGCAGGAACAAATTCTCCTAATACTCTTCAAGTAGTAAATAGCAATCCAACTTCAATGAATGAAGTTGCAGTTGCAACTCTAATTTCTGAATCAAGTGACAGCATATTATCAACGCTAGTCACATATGGCAAACCTGAATACATTCCATTATCAATTCACTGTGCATCTAGTGAACAAAAGTCGGCCTACTATGAACTGAAATACAAAGGTGAGAACAGGTCACCAATGATGTGTGGACTAATAATAATACATTAGATTGTTTCTTTTAGAATTACCAGATCCACCTACTAACCTAACTCTAGTAAGAAATGAAGTCATGTCCTCTAGTTATACTCTCCACTGGCAGTCTTCCAGTAGCAAGTCTAGATCAGAAGACAACTACACAGTCACCATCACTGATAGTTCTTCTCCATCTCCTCCTCAGATATCCATTACCAGTGACTCCTTTCTCTCTGTGGACCTCTCTCACAACATTAACTATACAGTCTCTGTGAGGATTACCAACTGTGCAGGAGACAGTGCAGAAAATGTGGTTTATTATACTATTAATGATGGAGGTGAGAAGTATGTTTATGATTAGTATTTTAATCTAATTGTGAATAAAAGGAACGTTTAATCCGTAATTTTTACAGAAATATTTGAGAAACATAAGATGATAAATATAGAGGTATTATGTGCTGAATTAAAACAAATACGGAAATGAAGTTGGAATTCATGACAAAATAAAATCCTGGTGGCTTTTTTATTATTATTATTTGAATATTTGAAGTGAGGACTGTTTTAAGTTATGCAAGCAAAAGTGGTTGTGATTAGCAATTTATCATTATTTTAAATCTAAGGATTATTCATAGCAGTTTTAGTGTTATAATTGAATACATTTTCTAGCTCAGTATTGTGTGAAGGTATTGGTATGCTCACTTCCTTCCCTTGTTGATTATTCAATAATACAAGTATTCTACAAATGGATTAATTTATTTAATTAGAAAATGACCAATTTGCACATTTGTTGTATATCAGCCCTTTTTTCAACTTGAGATTCCAGATAGCATTGGCAAAGGAGAGACCAGTGATAATCTTAGAGAGGAAGCAGCTAGCTCAAGGAGAGGAGAGTGGGTGGGTGTGTGGTTGGTGTGTGGCAAGCAGGGAAATGGAGGAGTTGATGACTCCTAACAGCTGTTGCACATCTCTTTGGTGCATTCCTTCACAGTGACTGGGCTTAGCCTTGAGATTAGGATCTGTTGGTGGTTGATTTCTTTCAAGTGTGTATAGAAGTTTGTACCTCAAAATAACACAATGTTGTTGTGAGAGGCTGAGTATGTTGTTGAGTACTATCACAATCTGTGAAGCTGTGTTCCATGACGTAATTACTTGTATACTAGTATTTAAAAAAATAAATATTTATTTATGCTCCATTTGTTCAGTAAGTTTTTATGCTCAGTGCTGGTAGCCAGTTCTTCAGAATTCTGAGTAAAAAGATATTTATAAAGTTGTGTATTAGCCCATTAATGGAAGTAAAGAATGAAAAAAAATGTTTGTATTCCCCTTATAATTATTTTGAAGGCAAGAATTTCTATTGCCACAATGTGCTTGTGCAATAGTTCAGTGTTAGAAGTATTTGTTATAATACAGAGAAGTCTGAAAGTTATCACTGTAGAGGAAATGTGTGTGTGCAGTGTATGTGTCTGTGTGTGTCTGTGTGTGTGTGCACATTCTAAGACCCAATAGAATTATTGACTGTATTTCTTATTTCTTTCTATTTGCAGCCACTGTGGAGTCAGCGACCACTGCTGAACCCCCATCTTCCTCTGAAACCCCATCTACCTCACCTACTCTCCTCTCAAGTGAGTTTCCATGGTGACAAGACTGATTGGGCACGTGTGTAGGAGGGTGTGGGTCATATTTTGATACGCGATGGTAGCGTGTATATAGCTAATTATGTAAGCATGGAACTTAAAAGAGCCTAATTACTATTGTCAAATAATCAACATTTGAACATGTTATTTATTAATTCTGCATCTATTTAATATATTGGTATATTTGCTTTCCAATGTAATAAGTAAGTATTTCAGACAAATGATGAGAACAATGTAATATTGTAATATTGTATGTCCATATGAACTCAAATGGCACAATTGAGCTTCTGGATGGCATCTCCTAAAAGAATTCGCTCCTGATTTGTACAATAGACCCACAAACTCTTTAAAGCCAACAGGAGCTCATTCACTCACTCACGCTCTCGTGGCATCATGTGATCATAGGAACAGTACTGTAGTAATGGCTGACCACTCCACTCGGAGGTGGAGGGGCGGGGTTACTTATTGTGTACATGATTTGTTTTGTATTGTTTAAACTAATAATTGTTACAAGAGCAGGTTAAATTTCTCAACAACAACAGGTTCAGCTTGGTTTAGCTTGGCAGCCGTATTAGCATATATTTCCAGAACTGATCTGTCAATTAATTGTGGTAAAATTCGTACAAAAATTTTAAGAGACAGATAAAACAAAAATTCAGTGCCAGTTAGAGGTGTTAACTTTCACTGCAAATATGTCATTTTTGTTGTAGTTTACGATAGACGCTTTACTAACTCTCACTTGTGTTTTAAAATTGATTAATCAAATTAATATATTAAATCATGTATTGTAATCCTGGCATCTGTCTTGCTGAGCCTGCATATATTATAACACAGCCAATGGAATTGAGTGACATTTTCACGTTCTATTACACTTGTACAAACACACTAACTTCAACAAAATTGCTCACTCTTGCTTATTATAAGGATCAGTTCCTCCTCGTCCGGTGTTCGCTGATGGAACTTAGTTCTCTAACTTTGAAGTGAATAGGATATGTCACTTATTTAACAGAGCATGTGTGCCAGTCTATAGCATGTGAGAGAACATGACTGGGGAGGTATGATCCGTTAACAGATCTGCGTTCTTCTATTGGTTGCAATGGAAGCTGGGACAGGTGTTGATAGGGCAATTTTATATCGATACTTAATTACCACACTGTGAAGCTGAGAGCTGTAGAAAATGGCTGAGGGATATTATTAAGAGAGAGAGAAAACAAGAATTCCCGTCACAAGATAACCGAACTGTATTTATTTTAACCTATCTCCCCTCCCTCCCCCCTCCTCCCCCCTCCCCCTCCCCCCTGCCCCTGCCCCACATGTTATGTCGTCACAGAAGTGCTGTGTTTCTCTTGTGCGTATGTATAGATACGTGTATTTGAGCATCGTTATGTATGTGTGTGCGTAAAGTTGTCACAGTGGTACGAGCGTATTGTGGTTACTATCACAACTCTGTAACCACGGTATCACTAGATGTAGGTAGCTATACATACATGGCAATGAGGACACACAAACACACATACACACAATTTCATGTGTTTCTTAGGTAATCTTTTCTGTTTTTATATAGACTAGGTTTACGTTTCTTGTTTGATTATTAGTTTGCATGATTCAATGATTATCTTTACCTTGGTGGAGTGTGTATTTGAGTTCATTAAAATTTCACTTTGTTCTGTACACTTACTTACAATATCTGACTGAGAATTTGTATTATTGTCACTTTACTTGCATATATTACAGGTAAGTGTGCACGCGTGCAGTGTTAACCTTGGAAACGTACAGTTCGAGTAATTTTTAGTTAGAGACGATGTCATTCTTTACCACAGAAGCTCTACCCGTATTAGACGGAATGTTTTTATGGTGGATGGATTGTTTGTGCTTTTGGCTAAGTTTATATCAATTGTCCATTCTTTAAACTCTAAACAATCAACAACTCATATCTGACAAGAATAACTTATTTTAAAATATTAATTCCTCCACAATGCAGGAGAGACCTAGTGGCATGCAATGGCTACCTGTTCACTAACCAATCAGTGAATGTTGACCATATAAAAAAAAAGCGTGATAGTAACACAATGTACTGTACAGAAATTTGGTACTATAACATAAACACTGCTGTCATTCAACAGATAGTAACTTTGAGATTCCCCGCACTATACCGCCAAAGTTTTGATGTAAAGAACCATCAGCACACTCTGGTGGTTTCCGAAGTTATAGACATCAATAGCTTCTACCGTCCACCTAAATAGCTTTCCTCCAAGGACAGGTCGAGTCCCCGGGATTCACTTACAACTCTGTCACATCTCTAATTAATTGTCGTATTCCAAATAAGCTCACACAGCACTCAACCCAAACTTCTGAGGTATCCACTCAATAGCGGCCATATGATTCTCACTCTCCATTATCCTGAGTCATGCATGTTTCCTGGATTTGTGTACCTATAGAGAAAGAGGGAAAGGATGTAATGGGTGAATGTAGATCCTTATGATGTCATAGGTTGGCATGGTGATGTACCATAACCTTAGCACCTTAGAATTTTGCCAACCGGACTCCAGCACATAAATACGTAACCCATTGTGACAATTGTATGGCCTTCTTACTTGTGAAATATGGAAGTAACTAGAAGATTTTAAAAATATCCCAGTGCGTTGACAATTTTTTTAATCTCATCTCAAAATATTCATTCATTCAGTCATTCATTTCTTCATTACTTCAGTCATTCATTTCTTCATTTCTTCAGTCATTCATTTCTTCATTTCTTCAGTCATTCATTTCTTCATTTCTTCAGTCATTCATTTCTTCATTTCTTCAGTCATTCATTTCTTCATTTCTTCAGTCATGTGTATGCAAAGTCAATCCTATTAGAGCCATTTTAAGTTAATTTAAGCATTATAGTAAGCTAGAGAGAGAGAGAGAGGTGTAGGAATGAGGTGTGAGTTTGCACTGGCTACAATGCTGTTTGTCTATTTCTTCCCCATTTATAATGGCGTGTATGTGTGTGCGTGCAGACTAGTGCTGATATGGACAATATCTATAACAAGTTGAAGGTGTACACAGACTTTGAAGTATCGGACAAACAGAAAGACGTACGTTAATTAAACGTATATCTATTGTCTATTTTTTTTTGTACATTATGTGTATACAATGACCACAAGAACAACACGAACACTGTGCTCAAATGCATTCTTTTACTGCAGATTAAATTAATTGGTAGAAGCTGTGAAAAAAAAATTATTGAATGGAGTTTATTTTCCCCGACAGTGCATGAAATGTTTATTGATCATCAGTCTCGTAAGAATAACTGTAAGCATAGAGGATAGGGGAATAGGACACGCAAACGCACATACACACCACAAACCAGTGTCATTTGCATGTGTTTTGTGTTTGTCTATCCTCTGGCATTCCTTGCGATGAGTCAATATTATGTAGCACGGGCCACAGTTCCCAGGTTGGGTATGATGACATAGCATTGTGTCTGAACTTTCAATGAACTGTCCACCACATGGGAGTGAGAGTCACTCACTCCATGGCGGGCTTCTTCCTACAAATGGGTCGAGTTAATACTACTCATTGGCATTCCATTATTACACGCTAACAAAATTAGCATTATAATATGTCAGTCCAGTCTTCACGAAATGCAGCAATTGGCATACATAGGATAGGGCGACATTTGAATGGTGGAGAAAATTTAACTCAAAGTAGAATTTGTATCTTTCAAAAGTGTTTAAGAAAGAAATCGTATTTCATTTTGTGACTTCTCAAAATTGGCTGTGATCATGTGTGAATGGAATTTGAAGGAAGTGTGTGTGTGTGTGTGTGTGTGTGTGTGTGTGTGTGTATGTGTGTGGTAGGCAAAGTATAGATTGAATGTGTTTGCATACTGCATTCTCAGTTGATCTGATTTCTGAAGAATTACTGTGTGTATACCATTCTTAGCTATCTTTGTAGTGGTAATAATGTGTATATACGTAATCCTAAGACATTGTTGTGGTTTCTTAATTTCATCTTATTTATCATTTACTGTTGTTATATATTAAATAGTTTCACAATCCAACCTATGCTGAGCTCAACATGAAGTCTCCGACGGCTGACAATAAAGAGGAGCTATTCACTAACACGGAACACATCTACCACGTGTTGGAAGGACCAGACCCCAACTCTGGGGACAGCAAACCGGTAAGGCAACATCCAATTAGTGCAGTGATGATCTCACATTGGGCTGGGTTTGTGTCCGCCACTAAAACTGTATGTAACTGTGCACAGGAAAAACAAGCACATCGTGCCACATGTAAATGCTGTTAATAATATAGATTGATTTACTTATTTAAAATAATTATTTATACAAGAGCCTGTGGATTGAAACTATTAGGTCATGCACTAGGCAACAGTTGAAGTTACTTCCTTAAAACTTGGACGAAGGAGTAAGTGCAAAACAATAAATAATTTTAAGGGGCCCCGCGTTGTACCTGATTTTCCTATGCACGACACTGATGCAATTAATAGTATCATCTGGTTCGAATAGTAATTATATTTTTACTTCATAAATTCTTTCTCTTTTACTCATTAGATGCTTTCACAGGCTTCATTTTTTAACAATACAGAATTAAAAATATTTTTAGTGGCCCTGACTAAAGTTGCTCTTTGCTTACTATTGCATCCTCTGCTGCTGAAATAGATACCCCTTATCACCATATATAAGCATTGAATGACTCCATCTCTCATTCACTCTACTACTCTGTGTGTTTGTTCATGTGTACTACCTTTACTCCATATGGTTTCCTTTTAGTTCGTTCTTCCCCCCATTGTGGTTACACTCTGAAAGAGTTTGCTTGCTTGGGTGTGTTAAGTGAAAGGTAGGGTGGAAGATGTGAAGTATGGTGTTTGAATTGTAAAAAGTGTGATTTTATTTGATACTGTTGGAATTCCTATTTTTTCAGTAAGAGAAATTAATATGAAATACAATGTGGCATTTTTGTCCACTAATTTTGAACCATGGAAAAAGGATGAAATAGGCTATAAATAAGATTTATATATATATTAGAGATAGTGATTGGGCAATACAGTGGATTAACATATGTGACCGTCTACAGGAAAACCGGGTACAACTCGGCGTGCGTAAATATCTAGAAAAGATCGATCGATTTCTTAAAAATGTAGCTATTGTTTCAAGCCGACGGAAGGGAACGGTTAGGTCTATTATAGTGGGAACGACTTAAGCTTGTGCCCGGTTTTCCTGTAGACAGTCACATATTTATTTTGTGTGTTAATAATACGGTTGTTAGTGTAATTTATCAGCTTAATGTAATTCAGTTGAAAGCAAGAGCTGCCTTGTGCAGACTGTATCTTCTGCAAAATTATATTCACAATGTTATTCTCTCCTCAGGATGACACATATGCAGAAGTCAGTGACTGTAACGGGCACAGATATTCTGATAAGTATCCTGACAAGAGCTCTGCCACGCCTCCTCTGGAGATGAAAGAGAGAAAGCCAGATGACAGCCCGTCTGCTGTTCAAATCAGTAAGCAGCATGTTTGGAAACTATTTCTTCACAATGACGCTTTTTTTTTTCCTTTTTCTTTCCTTCCACTTTTTCTTTCACTGTTTAGACAACCAGCATAGTGAGGGTTAGAGTATTTATTTGTTGTGTGTTGTTCGACATTGAAACAATAGAATGTTTTGCTATTTGAGTTCAGTTTATTTTGACTCAGCTAGCAAACTAGGTCAGTTCCACAAGTCCTACACGTGGAGCATACCGTGTGGATCTCTCTCTATTATACAGTGCATGGTATATGCTTATGTGAGCTCTCTTGCTGGCAGGCCTTCAGCTTTATCATTATTGTGTTTTATTTTGTTTTTCAATTGGGAATGAGTCAGAACAAATTTCATGCTGGTCAGCTACAAACCACTCTAGGGTGTTTCTCACGACTTGCTCGTTATCTTCAATGCATTCTCTAATCATTTAACAGAGGAACAAAGCCTCGTGCCAACTCTTCTTTAACAGAGGAACAAAGCCTCGTGCCAACTCTTCTTTGTAGCAAATATTGTATTTCTTACTTCCAGTGTTAGCAAATCACAATGAACCAACCCAACCGTACAAGTCTGAGTCATTTGGTAAAGGGTATATTAAATATAATAATTATGTAATGTTTTTATGTATACATACATAATTATTTTGACATGTTTGTAATTAAGAAAGCTTCATTCTGCTCAATAAACTTGTTGTGGCATGTGATTAAACATAATGAAATATTTTCTTTTCAGTTTGAATAAGTTTTCACGCAATTCTTCTTTTTTCTCTTATACATATTAGAATGCCATTATCCAGCCAACGAATACAAGTCACAGACATGGAACTTTAGCTACCACTGAAGGGTAAAGAAGTATCATTTGTTTGTGTGTTTGTTCATTCTTCTTTCTTAGTCCCACTGTTCAATTCCTTGGTCATCAAAACTCTTTCGTTTGGCCATTCAGCACTCATTTCTGGATTCATTTTTATTGTATATTTTTATTATCTATCATTGCACAGTTGATTCTCTTTGTACTTACAATTATACTATAGTCACCCATCATAATGAAAACTTTGATGAAGGTTACTGTATATATTAAAAGTGGCTTTTGGGGACAGTATGAAACTTAGGAATGGTTGTTGTTTTTTATGTGTGTATTTTATAATTATTTCTTGGAACGGTGGTAGTAATTATATATGACATGGACCATTGTATATTCCAAATTCACTAATGTTAATTGGGGATATTGTGTCGGAGAATAAACAAAAAAAAGCCTAGTCATTCATAATATTTCTTGGGGAGTTGAGAGAAATACTTGAGATCATTTTTTCGTCTTGCAACTAGATACTTGGAGCTAAATGTTACTAGTCTATTTTTAGGACGTAAGGTGAATGCATTCATCTGTCATGTCACTCTAGGCCTAATGTTCGTCACGTTCGTACATCTTACAATGGGTAAAGGGTGAAATCCTAAGCTTGAATCAACTCAGAATTTCACAGTTGAAATTGTCTAATGTTGGTAATACTTTAATAATACTGCCATTGAATCAGAAGGGAAGTCTTTTACTTTTTGGATTATGTCCTTTGCCCTTGAACAACTTGGTATTGACATTTAGATTTAATCATTGTTGTAACATAAGTACTTCTATCAAAACTTTAATACTATAGCTAATTAACTAGTGGTGTGTCCTTGAGCACAAAATGATAAGTGAGAGCCTCCCTAGTTATATTATTACGTTAAACTACAGTACAATAGTCCCAGCAAAAAAATTAATTTTTTTATGCACAATATTTCAGTAGCTAATAGTAATTAATTTTTAAATATAAACTCTATGCTTGGTAGCACTATAGCAATAAAAATAAGAATGAGTCTCAATTATAATTTATTAGTATTCTACATTACCAGAATACTAGATATTGATTATCTACTTCGACTTTGAATCAAAGTTCACTCAACTTACAAGCTTAAAAATGCACAACTTACTTTCAAGAATGACAACTTTCTCTGAAGGCAAAGGTGACTTTTCGCTGTGCTCAGTTGTAGCCAGTTCATCCTCACTGAATGAAGCATCAATAGCACCAGTGCATATATATACTTGTCAGGCTGTTGAATCCCAAATGTTAGTAAATTGACTCCATTCTCCTTAATATTACAAAATGTACAAACATCTTTGCACATCTAGTGCGTAATATGTTGACTTACTGTAACAAACTTTGGATCATTATCTTCAGTTCATTATTTGTGGCTGATGATGCCATAGAATTTTATTAACTTTTTTTCAATTTTATTTTGTCTGTCCCAAATTGTAAATTTCAACCTATACAAGTAAAATGTCATTACAATTCTAAACAAAAATATTCCAAAAAGCTTACTTGCAATGGAAGTAGAACAAGTGATGATAGGCTGATTTCATCGAAATCTTCAGTAACATCATGGTCCTATTGGCACCCCACACCATTAGAATAAGGCAGCATTTATTTTACATTGGACTAATGTCTTACTTTTCAGATAATCTTGCTCTCTTGGCTTGCGTGGTCTTGAGTGGAAGAGAATGACATCCACATAGGTGTCGAAGCATCTGTATTGTGTCATTGTTCTGTTATGACAAAAATACAAATAGTAATGAAACTACAGTATTATTAATTGTTACCTACATGATACAAGCCATTACTACTGGATAAAACTGATAATTACAGGTAACTTTGGCCTATGTTTTGCAGTGAAGTGCATTGTAAAGAATTTACCAAAAAGACAGTTAAAAACATCTGGTAAAGGGTTTCAATGCCATAAGCACCCGCTTAACTGAAAATTTAGCAATCTTTTTGGTTAATATCTTGGCTTTAGTAACAACTAACTATTCCTTTCCCCAGGTTTTCCCTCAGTGCTGGGGGCTAGCATATCTTGTAGTTCTTTGCCTACTAAGTGTTGTTACCCTTTACCTTGTCCCGTGGGTGGGACTGGTGAGTAACCCCACATATTATCCCTCAGCACATGCCACAGTATGACCCAGATACTAGAGGTGGGTTTGTCTCCTAATGCTTGGGTTAGGGTGAGTGGGCATTTTGCTTAGGTTGCTACTGCTGCTCCTCCGTTAGCTTGACACTGCTCTGGTCTGCTTCACTGCAACTATCCCACGTAAGGCATGGTTAGATGTTACCGTAGCTAAGATATAAAAAATGAGGGTTAATCAGCATAATTAACCCAAATTAATAGCGTAGGTGTAGGCAGCAGGGCTGAAGGGCCTAGCAGCCCTGTCTCCAGTCTGGGCCTGTGTGGGGCTTACCCACCTGTCTCACACAAGCATGCAAGCAAGGATGAGGGGACGAGGTAAAGAGTTGTAACACCTAGTAGGCAAAGAGCAACCTGGGTCCCCTAGGCTGGCCCCCAGTATGATGCTTTCCTTTACCAACTTTCCTGTCCCACCATCCCATACCCCAAACCACAAAAATCCACAAATCTATACACAAATGACCATCATAATAATTATTACTCCAAAATGCAATTAAACAGACTCTCAGACTCAGCACTAAACTGTCATTGTTATGTCTTGCTTATAATTGTGATCCTCTCTTCTTGACACCACTTTCCTAGCCACTGCACAGGATGTCTCCTTTGGCGTCCTAACATATTCGTGTTAGGCACAGAGCTCTGACATCTACCTGATCTTGATCAACCTATCTCGGTGACCCTTTTCTGCTGCTCGTAGCAGCTCCTATGCGAAAGCTATGCCCTGCATAATCCCCTGCATGTGCCAAACCCTGCCTCATCTCGTTTATGAAGCGAGCTCTTGTCAGGTAGCGCCCATCCTTATTGCGTTTCTAAAATCAAATTGATTCAGTTAGCGAGCGAAGCGAGCGAAGCTGACTCTCAGTCGTGTTCAATTGAGATTTCAGATATACTAGTGGTGCGCTCGAATAGCGCAAATGCATGGCGAGCGAGCAGACTCTTTTTACAGAAAAATAGGACAGAAATTACATCTAACTGATTAGGCATGAAGAGTTAACAATAACAGAATTACCTGAATAAACTTAGAAAGCAGTGGCAAAGAAGCGCAGCAGCTTGACAAAGACTTCACAATTGTTTCAAGAAGAGAGTAGCTATAAACGTTTTGGTTGAAACAGAGTTAAGTATATGCGGTAAAGGGGATGCAATGCCATAGTAACCGCTCCCCGCAAATGTTTGAATTGAAAAAGAAGCAACAAAATCAAGTCACGTTATATAAATTTTTCTTTGTGATATTCTTAATAGTAGTTGTAACGCACAATACTTTCACACAACTGAACATACCTACGCAAGACTTACCTTCGTGGTGGTTCGTCTAGTGGACAATGAATTTTCTCAAGTAAATGCTGTTGAGTAGGGCTTATAACTGTGACAAATAGCGTATTAACTTACCACCGCCACTAACTCGAATAGAAATGTAGCTCCAGTAAGTTTTTGCACCCGCAAAACAATTCAAAGCGGTAAACAATTCAATTTTTAAGTTGATACGGGTAATGGTTGCTAAACCAGAGGATTCTGTTTAGTGAAGTTTGGGACGGGGTCGAACGCGGAGCGAACACAAAAATACGGAGGGTCAAAGTACAAAATGACATACGTACGTCCAAACATATATACAACTAGTGGTGTGCTTGAGCACAAATGGCGAGCGAGCCTGATAGTTAGGTAACATAAAATGTTACTATTTTTTTAGCTTACTTCATGTAAACACTATAATAGCAGTTATGACATTTGATTTCAGCAAACAAATACAAAATCACTCTCTTACCTGATTAATGGTTACTTTTGTAGTATCAAACATATGCCATTCTGATAATCTCAATCACCAGTAACTCTTGAACAAGCTCTCAGCTACGAGATAAAAAATAAACCAGTGTTATTATTTGTAATTTTAGCCAACTAATATGGAATTACTACTTACCTCATTCTTAATTATTGATAACTTCTGTAGTATCAAATTAAAGTTACTTTGACCATCTAAATTACCTTGAATTCTTGACAACAAGCTCTCACCTACAAAACAAAAGACGATCAATTTTAGCACACAAATACAAAAATTACTTTCTTACCTCATTTTCTTGAGCAGTGGTAACTTTTATAGTGCCAAATTTGAGTCATTCTGACTATTTGAATTTACCAGTCACTGTTGACAACAAGCTCTTAGCTACAAAAAAGAAGGGCCAGAGTTATTTTTGCATATTTAGCTAACAAATATGGAATTACGTACTTACCTCAGCTTCCCTCGAGTAGTAGTAGGTTCCTTAGCATTAATACTACGGCATTCTGACTACCAATGACTCTTGACAACCAACAAGCGGCACTCCGAATCCCCCCTGAAACGGCGAAGTTATGAAATTAGGTCTGGAAATGGGTCGTCAATGCTATAGTAACCGGTAAAATCAACATTTTGTTTCTTGAAAAGCAAGCGTTTTCGCCGGAATTTTCTCACACTTTGGAGCTTAAGTATAAAGTAAGGCTTGCTTAATGCTGTAGTTTCAGAATAAACTGGGGTCAAGCCTAAAAAGCCGTGTTTTTTGGAGAAAAACGTTCCCCCCGCGCGCGTTTAAATGGCATACGTACCATCCATACATACATACATATATATAACATATACCCGATTTTGCATTATCCACCCCTAATACTGTCTCGCTCGCTTCGCTCGCTCGCCAAATAAACATCCCCGATTTTCGATTGTGTTACCCCTGTAAGTGTCTCGCTCGCTATGCTCGCTCTCCAATTATTGGCGAGCGAGCGAAGCGAGCGAGACACTATCAGGGGTAACTCAATCGAGATTTCGCTATATTTATTTATTTATTTATCTGTTTATGGGGTACGTGAGACCTCTGTTTTCGCCCGCGCTTCTAATTACGTAAGTTAGGTAAAGCGTTCACAGTTCCAGTATTTTTCAATTAACGAGCTCTGAGAATCCTTAGTGGCGGTGGTAAGTCAATGCGCTCTTTGTCATGGCTATAAGCCGTGCGCAACAGTATTTACTTGAAAATACATTGTCCACTAAACTACTGCGAAGGTAAGTCTGTGTAGGTGCATGTCCAGTTGTGTCAAAGCATTGTGTGTTACAACCACTACTTAGCTAAAGAATATCACAAAGAAAACGTTTAAATAACGTGTATTGTTTTGTTGTTGTTGTTTTCCTTCCATGCAGTTGCAGAGAGTTGTTACTATGGCACTGAAATTCCTTTACCCTGTATGCTAAATTAAAAAAACTGGACCTTATTTTCAGTAGCTTCAGTGTTAGAAGTCAAAATCATTCATATAAAAATAGTATAGTCTTTAGGCTCGCTCGCCATTTGTGCTCAAGCACACCACTACAGTAGAACCTCTCTATAATGGCCAACGTTGGGAATAAAATTTTGGCCTTTATAGAAAGGTGGCCTTATTTCAAAGGTTTTCAATAATAATGAATAAATATGATAATAATGTCGAATAAGTGATAATAGTGTCGAATAAATAATGACAATGGTTAGGTGTTACTACTGTTTGCTGTAAAGTTTGGTTATAAAAATCATATATCACGAGGCTGAAAGAACTCTTGTAGAGTGCTCTGTCTACCATGACAAAGGCTAGCAGTATGAAGCTGAATCAGCTTATCTACCGTGAATGTAAGTCGTGTTGCTTCTTCAGGATGCCCTTTATTATCCATAAACACTCTAACATCTTCTAGAGCAGCTATTGCATCCTCGTATTTTGTTATCTTAGGTGGAGGTGGTTCCAAGTCAAATTCTTCTTCTTCCTCATTAGTTACTTGTGGAGAAGCAGAACTTGCATTAAGGTCAGCATAAAACCTGTCCTCCCAGTCATCACCATGTTCCATACAAATGGACATGTCACCTTCTCCACTGATATACTCCTCCATTCCACAGCACATTTCTGTCTGAGAAATTTGATTAACTAAAGCTTGCAATTCCTCTTGTTCTTCCATATCAGCAAACGGGTCTTCATTTTCAAACTGGCGGCCAACAACAGAGAAATCAGTACGAGTAACTCCTGCTTTCCGGAAGCATTTCATGACAGTTTCTTCCTTTACTGAATCCCAGGCTTGAGCTACCCAACGAATGGCCTGAAGAACATTGACTGATTGTACTAGTTGGGATGCTGTTTCTGTGGTTTGGTCAATCTTTGAAAGCACAAATCTTAGAAAAAGCTTTCGATAAAACACTTTAAAATTTTGTATAATACCTAAATCTAGTGGCTGTAGATGCGATGTAGTGTTTGGAGGGAGAAAAATGATCTTAATATTAGAGTATTTTTCCTTCAGCTCGTGAGGATGACATCCAGCATTGTCCATGAGAAGAACAATATATCTAGAGGAAGATGACAAACGGCGATTAACTTGCGAAAGCAACTCGTCTAATATTTCGCCGGTCATCCATGCATTGGGTTGACTGAAATATTGTACTGGAAGCTTTGATACATCGATTCCTTTAAAACACCTAGGTTTTTTTGATTTCCAAATTACACAGGCAACTTCTTTACCACCAGCTGCATTAGCTATAAAGCAAATAGTAAAGCGTTGTTTTGCCTTTTTTCCTCCTTTACACTGAGACCCCTTCTTTCCAAAGCCATACTCGGGTAGAGCACGCCAGAAGCATCCTGTTTCATCAAGATTCCAGATGTTTTCAGCTGAATACCCATGAACTAACTCGGGAAGTCGTTCCTTCCAAGAATCTACAGTTTCTCCAGACACATCACCGGATTCACCACAAACTTTCATCCTGTGAACATCATATCGCTTTTTCCAACAGTCTAGCCACCCATTGGAAGCTTTAAAATTATGGAAAGACAATTGCTCAGCAATTAACCTTGCCTTCTCACACAACTGTGGACCGGAAGGATAAATATTTCTGGCAGTGGCAATAGAATACCATTTGTAAAGCAATTCATTGATTTCACCAAACTCACAAGTACGGGATCTTTTGCCTAGCACAACACTATCATTTGAAATATTGGATTCATATTGCTCTCTAATGTTATCTTGATGGGCTAAAATAGTGTTAACTTGTGTCTTTCCACAATTGAACTTATCAGCCAGAATCCTGCTAGTTATGTGTGGGTTCTTCTTCCTCATTTCAATCAATTCATATTTCTTCTTCAAGCTAAGAGCATTTCTCGCTTTCTTTGTCGAAGACATGGCTCCTTCCAGAAGTATGGATTTAGCAGCACAACAGGCAACCCATAGAGAGTAAAGGGTCGAGACTTCACAATGTGGTCAAGCTCCACCCACCGCTATCTCAACCGGAGCGATGACTAGCCAGCCCATAGCCAGTACAGAGGTTGTTAGCTTCAGTTTTGAATCGTTCATACGTGGCTATCATGCTTATAGAGAGCAATGGGAGCCCTGGGTAGGGGAGGTGCTAAGTTTGGAGCGAGATCCAACCAACCAGGAGGACATCAATGCTGTAGCGATAATCAATGCTAGTGGAATAGTCGGTCATGTACCCTTCAACTTAGCTCCTATTATGTCAGCGTTTCTGAGGAGGCCTATAAACAAGGGAATGGCTGAGGTGACAGGAAACAGAGTGAATCGTGGAGCTGGCTACGGGTTGGAGATTCCATGCAAGTACCACTTCTTTGGATCGTCCTTGTATATAGAAAGACTAAAAATTATTGTGGACAAGCAGCGTTCTGATGGATTGTTGTAGTTTTCATTGTGTTATTGTTATAGAATGAATGCATGTATATGAAATACCGAAGGGTGTGTTGGGGGTGGAGCTAACTGTCCGTTGTAAGCAGGTCCCGCTGTACTAGTGGTGTTAACAGTAGTGGCCGTAATACGGAGCAGAGATGTGGCCGTATTGCAGGGGTTTCTATAGTACTAAAAGCAATAGTCGTGCGGTCTGGACCAATCCAAGTGGCCGCTTAAGACAGTGTGGCCGCCAATGACAGGTGGCCGTTAAGTAAGGTTCCACTGTAGTATATATATAGGTATGTATGCGTACGTCAAAAATTTCGCCCGCGCTTCTAATTACGTATGTTAGGTAAAGCGTTCACAGTTCCAGTATTTTTCAATTAACGAGAACGGAGAATCCTGCTGCAATGCCTTACGCAACTTTGTTTCAACAAAAACGTTGATAGCTACTCTCTTCTTGAAACAATTGTGAAGTCTTTGTCAAGCTGCGCTTCTTTGCCACTGCTTTCTAAGTTTATTCAGGTAATTCTGTTATTGTTAACTCTTCATGCCTAATCATTGCTATTAATTAGCGATTTCCTTCACAAATCGTCTTTACCTATACATACTCATATATTTACTTGCTCGCCATGCATTTGCGCTATTCGAGCGCACCACTAGTTAATTTCCTTGCAGAGTCAAGCCCACTCTACAGTTGCCGTATAAGTTGTTTTGGTAGCACGCACAAGCACGCGAAAAGATATACCGCACGTACCTATAGCTATCACCAAAATAGTCTTCTGCGAAAATAATCCACTTTTCACGCACATTTCAAGGATTGCTTGGAAATAGAGAGGCCCGCGCTAGCAAGTTCTTTAGCAAGGTTGGGGAGGTCAACTTCAGAATATGCCTTTTCACGTTAGAGGTGACCTTTCTCTTTAAGTCTATTCTTACTTTGACCTTCCTTTCCAGCAAACTGGTTTTCTTGGAAGTCATGAAAAAGTAGTGAGTCTCTCCTCTGAAATAAACCAGGTTTTAATGGTAGCTAGCTATGGGTACTACATTTGCAGTTGACTCAATATTGGTAAGTGTATTTGGTCAATCTGTATCTGTTTGGTTTGTTGAGCTGATTTTGTGTATTTGCTAAGATTTTAAAGTGAGGTATTTCAGATGATATTGGAACTAGATGTGGGCTACTTGGTTGGATATTGGCAGCATTTCCAGTAGTCATGTTTTAGTTAACTAAAACTAAAACTAAAACCACTAATTAAGTATTGGGGTATTTTACTTTTGGTAAGAATAACTAAAACGAAGCTGTACCAAGCCATGGATCACGGAGCCATGATGTGCCTAGGAGTAAAATGAGTTAGGATGTTCAATGTCCCCACAACTTGGAATTACGGTTACTTGTGAATAGTAATATCTAAAAGGTCTATCAATTAAAGAAAATGCTGTGAGGTGAATCTGATGGATGTGGTTATTATAATCATGTTAGATTATAACATTCATTCATTTTTCATCTGATTTTATTGCATACATAAATGTATAAACCTCAAAAAAACAAAAAAAACAAAAAAACATACAATTTTTGTACTGTTCCTAATTTTATGAATAGCTTGAAACAAAGCTGTCTTGTTTTAGTATTTTTAACTATTATGATGTGCAGTTCATTACACAATAAAATATAGGACATTTTCATAATATAAAAAGTAACTTCCTTCCGCTCCACTACACCAATCCTCTATTCATTTCATACTAGCTTCCTTATACGTAAGATTGGTAACAATTTAGACAATTGTCATTTTAACAGCTTCATCACGTACATTTGTCTTAATAAAATAACTTTAATACATAATATTCGTTCATTATACCTCTGAAAATAATCAGCGTTCATAAATGCTAAGTTCCAATTTAATGAAAAGCTTAAAACAAATTATCTTGTTGTAGCTCAATGCACTCTCCCAACTGTTTATCACAACAAAGTATGGTCCAGAGAGTATTAACTTAGACAGACTTTGTATGTAATCGAGAAAACGCCAACCAAATACTATCTGTAGTAGCACTATGCATGAAAACCTGGTTTTGCACAATCCTCTACCAGCAAATAACATGGTGTTGGAAGTTATACAGATGAAACACTCATCAAGCAAGTCTACTTCTTGTGATTGCTTTTGTAATTGTACAGAACAACTCTTATTCATTGACCTTGCTTCAGAGTATGATAAATAATGCTGCGTTATGGTAATTTGCCAGGATATGAATAGGAATAGATATTTCTGACGCTTAGCATCCTCCCTGTAACTTGTCTATAGTTCCGTGGTAGATACACAATGACATATCTATACGTGATTTGAGGCAACTCAAACCATGTTATTAGGCAGTGGAGACCACATCAGCTTTGTCAGCTTCCCCTTACCTGTAGGGATCAGCTAATATATGATAAGCTTGAACACATGTTTCTAAATAACTAAATGTAGACAGCAACCCAATGAGTTAACAACAGCTATTGTTCACTTTTTTTTTTAGCTCAGTCATGAGTTGATTTGAATAATATAAAAATAACTGAGAGTAATATTTGGAAAATTTAATTTTCAATTCTTGTTGGAATTTAAATGTAATTAAAATTAACTTTGTAGCTAATAGTCAAATTATAAAGCCACCCATCGTACATTTAGTACTTTCATAGTTTTGGCTCTGATGAAGATGCTCCCATGAACAACTTGGATTGCACCCTTGATGTAAAAGTCACAATTCATGATCATCATTATAGTATTACTATAGCACATAGTACAATAATAGATATTTGTGGTAGTACTGGTAGCATGTGTAGCACCAGTAGCATTAGTAGCACAGGTAGCACTGGGTAGCATAGGTAGCATCTGTAATAAGTATAGATAATACATAAGCAACACTGGTAGGTAGCACAGGTGCTAGTAGCAAGGGAAGCACCAGTAGCACTGGTAGTATTAGTAGCACAGGTAACACTGGTCATATGTGAATCCTATGTTTCAGTGTCACAGGAAATTGTGCTGCTAGGAAATATATTGCTGTGGCAGCAGAATTTCCTAGGAAATACGCAGACTAAAAAAGAGCGGCAAAATTTACTAGGAATTATTGCTGTTATGATTAGACAATGCAGCTGCCTTCTATAATAAGTGATCATTGTTTCTGCTCCTGAGGGATGCTATAGCTATGAACAATGCACTAGTGAGCCCACTCCCCCCACCCCACCCCAAATTTATGCAAGTATAAACGATTAAGAGATTAAGAGATTACACTATAATATCATCCAACCAGCCATCATCTCTCTAGAAAATAAATATTTAAGTCTCTTAGAAAATTTTGATAGGTATGACCCCGGTTCCTGTGATGGATCAAGTGTGGCATACTGATGGGGGTTGATTTGATTGGACCATTGCCATAAAATGTAATAAAAGGAAGTACATTATGAAAGTTTCCTGCCTCTTCTCCAAATGGCCAGAAGTTACTGCTCTCTTTGATAAGTGTGCCACTGAAATTGCACCAATTTTGTTTCAGTGCTCCAGGGGATATGGCTGTTGTTATGATTTTTCAAAGAAGAGAATTTGTTAATCAGGTGAGATAGTGTTTGCTGAATATAGCAGCTGAGTTTATGAGTACCAACTTATCATTGAAATAATATAAATTGTATTATGTATTGCTTTATTTAGTGTGCTCAATACATAATGGAACCGTGCCCTCAAGTGGTTGATAATGTACACAAAGAAATTACTAGGAACAGCTTTACTGATCCAGCAAAACCCTTGAAGCCATTGAAAACCCTTACCTGAAATTTTGGATAATGCAGAAGTATTCTTGATTTGATCAGTGGTGATTTACAATTTGTATCTATAAGGAGGCAAAAACTCAGGCTATTTTCACCGTATTACAGCAGCACAATTCTCTACTAAAGTCTCTCACATACTTGAAAACACTACACACTCAAAGATTCACTCACACTGTGTCCCTTTTTTTATCTAGCTTATTTCTATTGGATTTGACTACTCTATACCACTTACATTTACCACTTATTGTGCAACAAAGAATGATCTTGTAATAAGAGAGAGAATAATTTAACAGGAAGAAACAATAGTGTATTGTGGTAAATGATTGTGTATTACTCCTAAGCCAAACAACATACCAAAATTTGTGTCTGTAAGATAAGGTGTTACAACTAAGAAATGCTCTTGTAAGGCAAGTCAAAATTCATGTACAAA
>WLWD01006020.1_pt1 | contig 119113 bp, 101 predicted proteins | sample 6712731 | NCBI WGS metagenome assembly WLWD01 (sample SAMN12718690, study PRJNA576275) | sponge metagenome | isolation source: marine sponge | host: Mycale hentscheli | place: New Zealand: South Island, Marlborough, Capsize Point | collected 2014-11-01
ACCTCCAGATTTGAGTGAGTCCAGAGGTTCCTCTCCTCGCAGTATAGCAGTCGATGAAGACTTTGTGTACTGGACTGACAATAGAGAGAAGGCCATCTTCAAGATTGATAGGGAAAGGACTTCAAAGGTTGCTATGGTAGCACATGTGGGCAGGAATATGGGCCCGTTGGTTTTAGTGAGGAAAGACTGGGCAAGCAGTGAATCTTGGAGCAGAGCAAATTGTAAGAGTAATAATAACCAGTGCTGTGCTTGAGCACAAAATGGCGAGTGGGCCTACTTAGGCAACACAAGCTACAGTATTGCTAATGTGATGTATATTTTTATCTGAAAATAATAATCTGAAAATATAGTGTTTTCAAAAGTTCAGTTTATGTAGGAAACTGAGGTAAGTACGTAAATCAGTTTGCTTAAAAAAAAGTGCCTTTCTTTTATTAGCTGAGTGTTCTGGTAATTCTAAGATTCCAGTTAGCATTGCTTGGGAAATTGAGGTATGAATTTGCTGAAATATGAGGCTCTAGACAATCAACATAACAAGCACTTAATCCGGCAAAAAATGACGGAGTTTGTTATTAATGAAGTAGGTTAAAAGGTTTAGGTGCCATCGTAACTACTCCACAACCATTCAACTTAAAAATTGCCACACACACACACATATATTTACTGGACATAGCAACACTTACCTTCATGCCTCGTGATTACAGCTGACAATGGATTTTCAAGTGAAAACAATACTATTGTGTTTGGTGTAAACTATGACTAACAGAGCATGACTAAGATAATTACCACCACCACTGCTAATTCGAATAGAAAATGGATTCTGGTGTGTGTGTGTGTGTCTATGAGAAACAATCCAATTCAAAGAGGTAACGTAGGATAATGCGGGTAAAAAGATTGCGATAACCAATGGATTCTCTTTAGTGTAGTATGGGGGGATAGGGTCATCCTCATGCAAGGGTCAAAGTACAAAATGACATACATAAAGCCAAACGTACATACAAACAGATATAAAAGTATCCCTGATTTTCAATTGTGTTACTCCTGACAGTGTACTATTGTAATAATAATAATAGTATGATAACAATAATAGTATTAGTAGTAAAAATAATAATTGGCGAGCGAGACACTATCAGGGGTAACTCAATTGAAAATCAGGGATATATGTGGGGACGTACGTATGTCATTTGTACTTTGACCCTTACATATTTTTGCGTTAGCTCAGTGTTCGACCCCGTCCCAAACTTCACTAAACAGAATTATCCGCCCGCATCATCCCAGAAATTGAATTGTTTACCGCTTTTAAGTTCTTTTGCGGTACAACTAAAACTCAAAAACTAGCCGGAGTTCCTTTTCTGTTCGAGTTAGTGGTGGCGGTAAGTTAATGCGCTAGTTATAAGCCCAATGCAACAGTATTTAGTTGAAAGTCCATTAGACTAACTATGAACGTAAGTCACATGTAGGTATGGCCAGTTGTGTGAAAGTATTGTGTGTTTATAGCTACTACTTGGAATATCACAAGAAAACATTTAAATAACGTGACGTATTTTTGTTGCTTTTTTTTTTTTTTTTTTTTTTTTTTTTTTTTCCCCAATTCAAACAGTTGCGGGGAGTGGTTACTATGGCATTGAATCCCCTTTAACTGTATGCGTAATTTAAAACCTCGCCTTTTTTTGGAGCTAAGTGCCACTTGTTGGTTGTCAAGAGCCACTGGTAGTCAGTGAAGCTGCCACTACTGGAGGAAAGTTTACAAAAATAACTCTGGCCTTTTCTTTTGTAGCTGAGAGCTTGTTCAAGAGTTACTGGTAATAGAAGTAGTCAGAATGACTTAAACTTGATACTACAGGGTTATCACTACTCAGGAAATTAATGTAAGAAGTAGCTCTGTATTTATTTGCTATAATTAATGGTCAACTGTAATACATATATGTATATATTTTTTATTTATACTTATATTTGTTATTTGTTTTTGCTGACTAGGCAAAAGGTCAAGCAATTACAACAATAATAAATAGCTAATTAAATAAATAAATAATAACAACAACGATAATAAAATAGTCAAATAAATAAATAAATAATAAGGATTAGGTGGTGATTGCTCCCACTGAGAGAGCTGGAAAAGATAGTCTCTAGCCCCTTGTTTTATATATATATATAATTATATAGAATCCATCTTTGTCGCCATGAATCAAAAGCTTCTTCAGGTAAAATACATCATATAACACTATTGTAGTTTTATGCAGCCTATCAAGGCAGGCTCGCTCGCCATTTGTGCTCAAGCACACCACTAGTATAGAGTTAAATAAAAATAATGGATTGAAGTATACAATGTCAAACCCCATATCACCTTTGTTCTTAGTTATTACGTTGGGTTTACTACGTCCCCCCAGGATATAGCATTGTTCATTCTGCTTTGAAATATATCTTATTCATTTGATACAGGAGAATATCCACTTGTCTGGCCATATTTAGACTCCTGATATTCTCCTGGATCAAATGAACAATATATTATATTTATTATTAATAAGTAAAGAATATCCACTTCTAACTCTCATAGCGTATCCATGCCAACGTGATCATCATGGTTGCAGCTATTTGTGCCTCCCCAACACGACTCCACAAGGCTTCGTCTGCCAGTGTCCCACAGGAGTGGCTAGAGCTTCCGACACCACTTGTCACAATGGTGAGAAAACCAAAATGAAAACAGTTGGGAATGGAGGGTGTGTATGTGCGTGTGTATATGGTGTAGTGGGTTGTGTCCTTGGCTCAGGTCCAGTGTTCAAGCCCCACTCTGGAAATTTTCCATTTGCATCCTACCAGCCCCACCAGTCCACCCAGCTGTGATTGGGGATCTGGTATTTGCTGGGGTGCAAATTCAAGGCCTTTTCTCATGAAACAGCAATGGTCCAGGTGGGACTTTGGGTGCCCACAGCACTTGCTGTGAGGAAAGGCCTGTTCTCCTGTGAGTTCCTAGTCCAGCTCCAGGAGCTTTACTTGCACGGCTCACAGTGCCTGCTTAGTGCACAGGCATCCTGCCTAGCATCAGCAAGAAAATTTGCATTTTGTGTGTGTGTGTGTGGATCATTATAGGTTTTGTAAATAGTTTTCTCATCTCTGCACCAGGTTGAATATGATGTTGTGTGGGTGCCGTCACACTCTTTGGGTGCAAATAACATGTCAAACTAACCTCTGCTTTCCCCCACGTTGTTTTATTTCTGCAGGCCTGCAAGGACTACTAAGTGAAATCACCTTCCAAGAATCGTATCTCAAAAAATAGCCCCACCATCATTTAAGACCACCACAATACTGGACAGCTACCGCTAAAGTTTAGGAGCCGATTTTATGTGTATCATTTTCTTACCCTTGCGTACGTGTACCCTATAATGATGAGATTTTCTAATTAATACCATAGCCGAGTCATTTTTCAATAAAAAAAGTGTGGTGTTATTTTGAAATACCACAGCAGTGGAGAACTGAAATAATGATCTGATTGGTCACGGCAATTTCTTCGCGACCTTGCTGCACTTTTACCCGCTAGGCAATGTTGCGGTAAGAAAAGCATGAATAATAGCAGAACCCGGATGAAAAAATTTCTTTGACAAAAATATAATACAAGATTATGGTTTTCTTAGCTGCAGCTGTTATTAACATGATAGCACGGAAAACTGGTATTCGTATAAATGGCACTCGTGCAGCGAGAAATTTCACTCGGCTTCGTCTCGTGAAATTTTTCTAACTCCACTCATGCTATTAATTCCGAATACCACAGTTTTCCATGCTATTGTATCTCCATACAGAATTATATAAAAATTATCAACAATATCTGGAAGTGAGCTAGGCAAAGTTTGAGCTAATGTCATTTCCCTGTCTATGAGCAATACACGAGAATATATTCTGAATCCATTACTTTCGTGCGCATAAGGAGTTTTAATTGTAAATTCACTCTGCCCCACCCCTAACTTACGCACACAATATAGTGAGTGAGGCATCACAGCTGCATTTCACAGGCACTAATTTGTTGCAAAAGTGGGTGGTGTCTTTGTGGCAGAACATGCGACTATTCAGATGGAGTACGCTACTAAAGGCGCCCAGGCGTTGCTATGTGACGGCACCCTTGAATGTATGTAAATAAACATAACCTGTCTCTACTACACAACAGCATGTTGTGTTTTTGTGTGGTGTTGTTTGCAATCTGTTTACAGTGCCGCTGAAATCTTTCTTCACGTCAATTATATTGAACACGATGTATCAAGTATTTGATGCCCCTCCAGACTCCGGCGTATTTCGCGTAGTAAAAGGAGGTCCATGGAGACCTTTGATGTTCGACCATATCCTTTACTCCGGTGGGGGAGGAAGGGTCTTTTATTCAGATGCTATGAACAAGGTCATCTCTTCCATGAACTTGGATGGTACAGGTGAGTGTATGTTTCGTTATATAAACTAATTATGTTTGTCTAAACTATCTAGTGGACCAAACTTTCCCAGGAGAAAAAAGTATTGAAACTTTTTAGTTTAATGATTGCTGTTTCAAGTTTGAATTACTCATTGATATCAATTTAATTTCAAGATATTTATTAATGATTCTTTATCTTGTATATACATACAAGTAATAGTGTAAAAATAGACCAATAGAATTGACATTAGACTTTGTTGAAATTTCTTCAGCGACTGTGTTGACATTGGAATGTACTGCTTTGGTTATATAAACTGGTCATACTTATATAAACTAGTGGATTCAATCTATCCCAGGAGGAAAGAATTGGAACTATTAGTCTACATGTTTGAATTACTCATTGATATCAATTTCTTCATGGAAACTATTAAGGGAGGAGACCCATAGCAACCGTTGGTTGGTATCGCTCCTAAATCGGCTTACAAAGATGCCAATGGTTTGAATTTTGGTGTACAGAGAGACCTTATCACCCTAAATAATTTCAGCATGTTAAAGAATTGCCACCATTGCTTGAAGTTGTTTTGTTTTTTTCAGCATCAATTTTTAAGGAAAATGCGTGGGCCGGATGGGTCTCCACCCTTAAATTAAAAATTTTTAATTAATGATTCCTTATCTTGTATACACAAGTAATTGTAATTGGCAAGCGAGCCAGACACTATCAGGGGTAACTCAATTGAAAATCAGGAATATTTGTTTATATGTATGTGGGGATGTACGTATGCCATTTGTACTTTAACCTTTGCGTATTTTGTATTAGTTCGGTGGTCGACCCCGTCCCAAACTTCACTAAACAAAACCCTCAGGTTTATCGATCATTACCCGTATCACCCTAGAAATTGAATTGTTTATCGTTTTGAATTATTTTGCGGGTGCTGTTAAAACTTGAAAACATACTGGAGTTCTATTTCTATTCGAGTTTGTGGCGGCGGTGAGTCAAAGCGCTCTTTATCATAGTTATAGCTGTACGCAACAGTATTTACTTGAAAACTCATTGTCCACTAGAACAACGAAGGTAAGTCTTGTGTAGGTATCCAGTCCAGTTGTGTGCAAGTATTGAGCATTATAGCTACTACTTAGCTCAAGCATATATTACTATATCATAATTATTATTATTATTATTATTATTTCTATTTTTATTATTATTATCATCATTATTATTATTACTGTTATCATCATTATGTTATTATTATTACATATTACAAAGATAACATTTAAATAATGTGTATTTGTTGTTGTTGTTGTTGTTGTTCAGGGAATAATTTATCCCGGTTCGCATCGCATTTTGCGAAGCAAAACTACGGTGCTGCGATTCAATTTTTGATTTGTTTAGCAAAAAACTGCGAGACAAATGTCAATTACCTGTATATAAACCGGTTGGCCAGTGCATAATTTTAGCTGAGATACTTTTACAGTTCCTTATAATCTCTGCGATAGCGGGCACCAGTTTTCTCCGACTCGAGAACTGTAAAGACCTAATATCCCCCGCTCGCTTTTTCGGTGGCTTGGTGCACTAGCAATGGAAATAATGACAGAGTGAAATATTGCGCGTGCGCATCGATATTGCAGCTGTACTTTTGTCCCACTCGTATTTTCAGCCTGAGAGGAGTTTCGTTTAACGGTTTTGGAGAGTGGAACGTAGTATGTCTGTAAACTTGAGTACGGTAAAGAAGTGGATTCTGGAGTTGGATAGTGTTGGAGAATGGCTACGTTATGATGAAGCTGGAGGAAAAGTTAGTCAAATTTTTTGTGCACTATGCTCTAAACACAAGGAAGGTTTGCATGCTCTGAGAAACTTTAGTTCTTCATTTATTGATGGAATAACTGGCACTGCACTGAAAAAAGACAACGTTAAGAAACACCAGCTCTCTGACATGCATAGTAAGGCTGTGAACTTGGAGAGAAAGCCTGCTACTCTTACTGACATTTATAAATCGACTCCATTAGGAAGGGCATTTTCGTCAGGACAGCAGGAGGAAAGAGCTCATGTGTGTAAGCTTTTGGAAATAGCTTATATGATAGCCAAGGAAGAAATTCCGTTTACTAAGTATCCTGCTATTATGGAGTTAGAGAAGAGACATGGAGTTTCTCTTGGTAGTGCATATACTACTGAACACAAGTGCAGAGAGTTTACAGTCCTTATTGGTGAATGCATGAGAGATAAAGTTCTAGACTCTGTGCGTCAGTCCCACTACTTGGCAGTGTTGATAGATGGCTCAACAGACAGCAGTGTTGTTGAGAAGGAGCTTGTGTATGTCATGTATGTTGGACCTGAAGGTAAGGCACAGTGTTTTTTTTTGCAATTGAAAGATGTTTTGGATGCAACAGCTCCAGGGATTCTGAAGTTATTAGTTGAGACATTTGCAACGTTTGGTGTGGACTTAATGAAGAAGCTTGTTAGCATCTGTGTGGATGGAGCTGCTGTTAACTTGGGAGTTCGTCATGGTCTGGCTGCACTAATCAAGAAAGATGTCCCTTGGTTGGTTGCCATACACTGCATGAATCATCGCCTTGAATTGTCTGCAAAGGATGCTTTTTCTAACACTTTCTTAAATGAAGTCTCCACAATGCTTGTTAATCTTCATTTTGTGTATGAAAACAGTCCAAAAAGGCTTCGTGAGTTAAGGAATGTGGCTGAGATTATGGAAGAGCGTATCAGGAAACCAGAAAGAGCTACTGGTACGAGATGGGCACAACACAAGTCACGTGCGATTAAGTCCCTTTTGATAGGTTATGATGTCATAGTGACTCACCTGGAATCCATGGCATCTGGGGAATCTTCTGTTAAGCCAGTGGATAAGATAAAGTTCAAAGGATACTTAACTAAACTTACCAGCTACAAATTTGTTTTTTATATGCTCTTTTTTGATGCTTTACTTGATCCACTAGCTTCTTTTTCTTGTTCTATTCAAAAATCTGCAGTTGATTTACCTCTGGCAGTAGCCAAGCTAAAATCTTTTCGCTCAACTCTAACTAGTTTGAAGAAAGATTCACCAGATATTTCAACAGAGCTGTCAGTGTTAGCTTATGTTTCAACTTCATCTGGAAGTAGTTATGTACCGCAAAACACAGTTATCACGAGTAAATCAGCAGATACAGGAGGCATTCAAGAGGAATCGACCATTGTTGATTGACAGAATGTTGGAATGTGTTGCGAGTAGGTTTGATGACCTCCACAATTTAGATGCAATGAAAGGAGTTAATACAATTGGCAAACCTGATTTTGAAACTTATGGTAATTCTGAAGTGTCGTTACTGGTGAACCATTTTAAAGTACTCTTGGAGATGAACGGAGTGTCACTCAATGCTGTATTGACCAAATGGAATGCATTCAAGCACTATGTCGGACATAACATTCAAGGCAACCCTGATGTTTGGTCCTTACTAGTTATAGATCACAGTTTGAGAATTTTTCTCACTTAATTGAAATACTGCTACTATTTCCTGTCAGCAATGCTACAGTGGAGCGTGGCTTTAGTGCAATGAAGCGAATAAAAACTGATTGGAGGTCTCGCTTAAATGAAGTAACCATCGATCATCTGTTGCGCATTAGTATTGATGGACCAGCATTTTCTAACTTTGATCCAAGGCCAGCAATGGAAAAATTCTTTAGCACCCCTCGTCGGCCAGATGCTGCACCGTATGGTTCTCGCAAACGAAGCCATTCTGCACTGGATACTGAATCAGATGCTTAACTTGTGATTCGTACTTCATTATAGTTATTTGATTATGATTAAATTTATATATATTTATTACAGAAAAAATATTGCTATACAAAAATTAACAACTGCTAATCAACCATACTTATGTGTAGCACTTGTTGCTATACGAATAAAATTAAGTAAATTATTCCCTGTTGTTGTTGTTGTTTTTTCAATTCAAACAGTTGCAGCGAGGGGTTACTATGGCATTGAAATGCCTTTACGTATAAACGTAAGCTTCGAGTGTTAGAAGTTAAAATCAGTCATATAACAATTGTGTAGTTTTAGGCTTGCTCGCCATTTGTGCTCAAGCACATCACTAGTAGTAGTAGTAGTGATGTGCTTGAGCACAGATGGCAAGCTAGCCTGCCTAGTTAGGTAACATAAAACTACAGTATTGTTACTATATTTTAGCTTAGTTCCTGCAAAACACTATAATAGCAGTTGACCATTAATTTTAGCAAACAAATACAAAATTACTCTCTTACCTGAGTAATAGTAACTTCTGTAGTATCAAATTGAAACTATTCTGACTACCTCAATTACCAGTAACTCTTGAAAAAGCTCTCAGCTACAAAAAAAAAAAAGCCAGTGTTATTTATGTAATTCAGCCAAAAAATATGGAGTTGCTATTTATCTCAAATTCCTGAGTATTGGTAACTTTTGTAGAATCAAATTTAAACCAGTTTGACTATCTGAATTACTGGTAATTATTGACAACAAGCTCTCAGCTACAAAAAGAAAAGACCATTAATTTTAGCAATTAAATACAAATTACTTTCTTACCTCATTTTCTTGGGTAGTGGTAACTTCTGTAGTATCAAATTGAAGCCATTCTGACTATCTGAATTTACCAATCACTCTTGACAACAAGTTTTCAGCTACAAAAAAGAAAGGCCAGAATTATTTTTGTCATTTTTTAAAATATGGTATTTACTTACCTCAGCTTCCCCAGTAGTGGTGGCTTGTCGTTCTGACTGCCAGTGGCTCTTGACAATCAACAATTGGCACTTCGCAGCCCCCCAAAACGGTGAAGTTTTGAAATTATGTTTGGTAAAGGGTCTTCAATGCCATAGTAACCGGTCGCAGTAACTGTGACTTGAAAAACAAGCGTTTTCGCAGGAATTCTCTCACAATTTTGAGCCCAAGTTTTAAAGTAAGACTTGGCTAATGCTGTAGTATTCGAAGAAACTGGGGTCGAGCCTGAAAAGCCGTAAAAAAAGCCACGCGCGCACATTTGAGAGGCATATGTACCATCCATACATACATATATATAACATATACTGTATTATCCACCCCTAACACTGTCTCCGCACTCGCCAACAAATATCCCCGATTTTCAATTGTGTTACCCCTAATAGTGTCTCGCTCGCCAACTATTGATATGCTTGAGCAGAAATGGTGAGCGAGCCTAAAACTAAACTACTGTTAATTTTAGCTTTTAACACTCTATAGCTACTAAAAGAAGGTCTTGTTTTTAATTAGCTACAGGTAACTGTTTGAATTGAAAATAAAACAACAACAGAACAAAACAAAACAAGTCATGTTATTCAAACATTTGCTTGGTTGTTAAGTAGTAGCTCTAACTCACGATACTTTCACACAACCGGACGTACCTACACAAGACTTACCTTTGTGGTTAGACTAATGGCCAATAAATTTTCAAGTAAATACTGTTGCGTAGGGCTTATAACTATGGCAAATTACATGTACCTGCAAAAGAATTCAAATCGGTAAACAATTCCATTTCTAGGATGATACGGGTGATGATCGATAAACCAGAGGATTCCGTTTAGTGAAGTTTGAGACAGGGTCGACCACCGAACTAACACAAAAATGCCCGGGTCAAAGTACAAAAATGACATACGTACGTCCAAACTTATATATAAACAAATATCCCCGATTTTCAATTGAATTACCTCTGATAGGGTCTCACTTGCTCACCAATAAAGATAAACCAATAGAATTGTAGTAACGTTTCAACTTTGTTCAAGCTTCTTCAGCGAATGTGTTGACATTGTAGCCTATGATAGATATAATGTTTATTAAGTCGTTTGTTCATTTGCTAGTTATAAAAATTGTTGTTGTTGTTGTTTGTTGTTGTTTTTGTTTGTTTGGAGGGGTTGGAGTTTTATTTTTTTGTTGTTGTTGTTTTTTACTACTTTTTTTATCACAACGCTCATTTCAGACAAGATTGATTTGCTAGCCGTGGGCAGTGTGGAAGGTCTAGCGGTTGATTGGATAAACCAGCTGCTCTATTGGACAGATCACACATACAACAAAGTGGAAGTGGCTCGTCTAGACGGTACAGGGCGCAGAACTCTGCACTGGTATCATGCATTTAACGGGACGCACCTCAGAGGACTTGTCGTTCATCCAAAGCGTGGGTGAGTGTTGATCTGAAATACCTCATCTCCTAGCCTAATCCTGGTTAACTTCTTACAAAGCATGGCTAGTAAAGTAGCTATTAGCTTGTTGACTGGTGTAGGTGTGAATGACTTGGGATTGTTAACTTTTTGTGAGCATGACATACTTTTATTAACCATTTGCTCATAGTCTAGTTGCAGTAAAAACTTAATATAGTAGTTATCAGGATGGTAAAGGGTCTATGAATGTTGAGCTAAAAGTGCAACCGGTTTGAATCTTCAGTACTTGACTGTGCCTTTACAATCTTGAAACAATGCTGACAGGGATCATAAACCAGTGCTCTTTCTTGGGTCCTCAAAACAAACATGAATAAACATTCAGCAAAAAAGAAGCCACAGACCTACACGACGATGTAGTAGCTTTTTATGGTCTAAAAATTAACCCACTTTTTCCTTGAACTTTCTGACCTATAATCCTTATGCACTTTGTGGTGGGACGAAGATTTGGAAGAGCATATCGTTGCCACCAGAGTTCAGTTCTTAATCTATAATACATTTAGCTACGGCTTTCACGCTATAGCAAGAGCACCTCCGCGGTAACCCCAATTGATGAGTTAAGAATAGGCTTGATAAGTACATATAAAGAATTGCTGAATAAACAAAATTTCCATTCGTCTGTTTGGAGCAAGACTGCAGCATAGCAGTACCCCTTAACAGTATAAATACAGAATTAAAGTGTTTTTACCCGGGTTGTTTTTGCTCAAGCACCTGCGTGTTAAGAAAGCTGTTCTTGGTTTGATCCCAGGTACAGTGTGTAACTACCACTAAATTACCTTTTTGTTTAACTGTGCATGTGTGTTCCTATTACTATAGAACTTGCTTAGTTACTCTGTCATGCATGGTTTTAATATATTCACTAATTTCACAACGCTCTCAACATTATTTCACTCATTACATGTGTTCTCTCTCAGGCTATCTTTTTAACAATAATACAATATAAAAAAATGTTTGGCTGTTACAGCCATCCTGAGCTACCATGCCTCCTAGTAACACCACTGCTGCGCTTGTGACACTCAGTTTGGAGCCTTCAGAACTCTAAGAACAGTTGGTTCTCTCAGAGGTAGCATACATTTTTACAAAATTAAACTTTTTTTTGTTCTTTTAACTCGTTCTTAAACATTCAACTCTATTACTCAAAGGAAAGGTTGCTGTTGCAGTACCGTGTGCTAGTTTGATATCTTGATATTCAATTTACAACTATTCCATCTTGCAGAACAGCTTTGATCAATGAAGCATTACATGCTGTGTAGCGGGTTCAAAGTGTCCATAATATTAAGTGCTAGTAGTTGAGGATTTCAAAGAGCCAAGCCTGCATTAATAACCTACAGTGGAGAAGTGCCTAGCTAAATAATACAATTCCTAACTCAATTAGTTTGCCTAGTAATTCAGTGTGTAGTCAGACGGGTCACAAATTAAATTCACTTAAAGTATTCTTTCTCTACATTCTTAATTGCATCTTTGTGTGTGTGTGTGTATGTGTAGAATACTATTTTGGGCTACTTGGGGGCGGCGACCTTCAATCACACGGGCTAGAATGGACGGCTCTCTAATTGAGCCCATCATTCAGAATGGCATCAGCATCCCTAATGGAGTTGCTATGGACTACATGACAGACACTCTGTACTGGACAGACGCTGGGTACCACCACATTGAGTGCTCTAACATGAATGGTGAAGACCGCCGCATCATCCTATCCAGTATCTTCTTCTCTTATTACGGTTTTCACATACTGATCAAGGACGGGTTCCTTTATTGGTCTGAGTGGGCAGATAAACTCATTTACAAAGCTTCAGTGCCTCAATCTTCTTCAGAAATACGGCCACGAGATATTTCCAAAGTTCTCCCGTTTAAGGAGGACTATTTCAACCGACCTTTAGGATTCACTCTTGTTGATATAGAGTCTCCTAGGCAAGGAGGTGAGGCTTTGTGTGGATGGATCACTTTCCTATAGCTTGCTCCTTGTGTATTTCTTGCTGGGAACTGTTCTATTTCAACTGTGGGTGTACATGTTTATGAATAATCTTGGTAGATAGGTGAAAGGTTGTAAAGTGTTACTATAATTATCTTTACCATAGCAAAGATTGTGAGAGCTCATCTTCTCTCTCTTCATCTTCTCCCCCTTTATTGTGCACACACACACACACACACACACACACACACACACACACGCACACACACACACACACACACACTGTAATGTGTTTATATCCAGAACTGGCCAGTAAGTTGTTCACTTGTGGGTACTCCAATGGCGGGTGTTTGGCTGTACACGTTTGCCTCCCCATCACAGGAGATCAGAGGCGATGTGCCTGCCCTGATGGTGCCAGCAATTGCAGAGAGTATGGTAAGGAGTGAGAATAAGAAGGAATATTGTTTCATGGGCCATACAAGCATCGACATATATCCAGTATAAGATTAAATACTTGGTACTCATATGCTTAAGCACACTAGTACAGGTCTTAAAGTACCCATAAAATACTTATCCTTTTGGTAGAAAGAGTGTATGTATATTATATATATATATAATATACTGTATTTATTTAAGCACTTCCCATTTTCACCAATACTTCCAAGTACTTTTAAACTACTACTAGCTAGTCTCATAATGCATAATTACTTTATTATCAGCAAGTAGTCACATGCTCAATTTGCTGATAATGTCAGCTTCTTACCAGCTCCATTACGATATCAGGTGACCTCCATTTTTTCCCTGAAAGGCGGACAGTGACTGGCGGAATGGTTTACGTAGCTGAGAAAGTATGAAAATTGAATTTCAAATCTATGAAGAAGTGCTTGTGGGTAGTGCAGGGATTCGTGATGTGCAAGGTACAGGGGAGGATCGAGGGCCCCTCCCCTCCCCTCCCCTCCCAAACCAAGTTTGTTTAAGGCCGAATAATAATAGAGACAATACAGTTAGTAGGGCAGCTGCATGCTAACTTGTGTAATGAATATTATAAAAATTTCGTAAGTTTAACCTAAATATATTTGGGCCCCTCCCTGTCACTAGTGCTGGATCTGCCCCTGAGGCATACAAACTTTAATCAAATTTTAGGTGTTATTTCTGACTTTACTAATGGTCTTTCATTACAGTGTACTCGATAATTCAATGAACAAAATATGAAGTGTTTTTTTCTTGTTACTGTATATTTTATAGTGGGTAGAGTTGGGGAACCAATATCAGCTCTCCTTCCTCCAGCAGTAGACTCTCCAAGACAAACCACACTCTTGCCAACCTTGCTATCTCCAACCACATCTAATGGCCACAAGAGGACAACTACCAGCACCAACCCACCAACTACCAACACTGACCCAGTCTACAGTGCAACTGATGATGCAGTTGTGGGAGGAGTTTTTCAATCATCTACACATAATACGTAATGATAACTTATTAGATAATAACTAGTGATGTGCTTGAGCACAAATGGCGAGCGAGCCTAAAGACTATACTATTTTTATAGAATGATTTTGACTTCTAACACTGAAGCTACTGAAAATAAGGTCCAGTTTTTAAATTTCGCATACACGGTAAAGGGATTTCAGTGCCATAGTAACAACTCTCTGCAACTGCTTGAATTGAAGGGAAAAAACAATGCACGTTATTTAAAAGTTTTCTTTGTGATATTCTTTAGCTAAGTAGTGGTTGTAACACACAATGCTTTGACACAACTGAACATGCACCTACACAGACTTACCTTCGAAGTAATCTAGTGGACAATGTATTTTCAAGTAAATACTGTTGCGCACGGCTTATAACCATGACAAAGAGAGCATTGACTTACCACCGCCACTAACTCGAATAGAAATGGAAGTCCCTTAAGTTTTCAAGTATTAACTGCACCCGCAAAAGAATTCAAAACGGTAAACAATTCAATTTCTAGGGTGATACGGGTGCTGATCGATAAACCAGAGGATTCTGTTTAGTGCAATTTGGGACGGGGTCGACCACATAAATAACACAAAAACGCGAGGGTCAAAGTACAAAATGACATACATACGTCCAAACATATAAATAAATAAATAAACAAACATCCCCGATTTTTTCATTTTTACCCCTGTAAGTGTCTCGCTCGCCGATAACTGGCAGCAAAAGCAGATGATAGAAAATTGAGTTCACTGATGAATTTTTGTTTTGTTTTGTTTATATTTTTCTATTTGGCGAGCGAGCGTAGCGAGCGAGACACTTACAGGGGTAACACAATCGAAAATCGGGGATGTTTGTTTATTTATATATATGTTTGGACGTATGTATGTCATTTGTACTTTGACCCTCCGTATTTTTGTGTTCGCTCCGTGTTCGACCCCGTCCCAAACTTCACTAAACAGAATCCTCTGGTTTAGCGACCATTACCCTTATCACCTTAGAAATTGAATTGTTTACCGCTTTGAATTGTTTTGCGGGTGCAGTTAAAACGCAAAAACTTATGGGAGCTCCATTTCTATTCGAGTTAGTGGCGGTGGTAAGTTAATACGCTATTTGTCACAGTTATAAGCCCTACTCAACAGCATTTACTTGAAAATTCATTGTCCACTAGACGAACCACGAAGGTAAGTCTTGCGTAGGTATGTTCAGTTGTTTGAAAGTATTGTGCGTTACAACTACTATTAAGAATGTCACAAAGAAAACTTTAAATAACGTGACTTGATTTTGTTGCTTCTTTTTCAATTCAAACAGTTGCGGGGAGCAGTTACTATGGCATTGAATCCTTCTGCTTCTGGTTCAGTTTCCATTGGTCAAGCTGTTGCTCCTTGGTCTATTGAGGTAGTGGGTTCTGTGTTGGCAGACCTAATGGTCTTGGAGCCTGCTGTAGTCTGGGCTTGGGCTGGGGCTGGGGCCTTTACCGCATTCGTAATTCGACTTTATTTTAGTAGCTTGAGAGTTAGTTGTTAAAATCAATCATTTAACAATAGTGTAGTTTAAGGCTCGCTCGCCATTTGTGCTCAAGCACACCACTAGTTAACTATTAGTAGTATACAATATAAAGTATATAATGAATGTTTTGTTATTGTTGTTGTTGTTGTTTTTTCAGATCGACTTCATTATCATCTGAAAACTGTAAGTCAATGAATGTAAAAGTTTAAATAATTGAACCTCCTTTTTGTTGTTGTTGTTAACCCTCCACGCACATGCATGAGAGGGTTACTCAGTTTGTCTGTCAGTCAGTCATTCCGTCACACAACAAAAAGCGGATCTCGATGGCAGCCTCCAGAAGATTGAAACGAGCATCAAAATGTTGCACTGGACAATTTAAGTCCATTAATGTGCCAGAATTTTTAGTTTTCGACTTTTTTTTTGTTTTTGAAAAAGCCGGTTTATTTTAGGCTGTACGATCATAAACGATAGTTCTATACTCACATGAGCTAAACATTTCTTTTCTTTCTGTGGAAGTTTTGCATTACACTATATCTCAGCAGTTTACTGGAGTGCTTGGAGAAACTACTGGTGAAATGCATGTCATTTGTATTTTAAGCTTATCTTATAAAGACAGCATTTGGCATTTAACGTTTCATTGCACAAATTGGATATCGACTTGCTCAAGCTGTACATATCAACTTGCATGAGCTACACATTGGCATATTCATATTGATATTACTCCTATTAAATAATTCTTGGGTCTTTGTAATAGCTAGCTTAGAGTATAGTAACGCTGAGGGTTCACACCCTGGGTGCTTCACTGTGCTTTGTAATTGTTTTGTTTATGATTTTTTTCTGTGTTTATTTCGTTTTTTGTTTGTTTTTGTTTTTAGTGATAGTGATTGTCAGTCTGCTTGTAGTAGTGGTGATTGGCATTACTATGGCTGCTTTTGTTGGAGTGGTGTATGTCTTGGGGTAAGTGAGAGGTTTGCCAGCTATGAACAGTAATCATCAGATAAAACAATGGAACAAAATGATAGACTTATGATGTTAATTTTGTAAAGGCCTGGGATGAAATTAGAAATAATCTACTTCGTTTTTTTTTTTTTGTTGCTTTTTGTTTTGTTTTGTTTTGTTTAGGAAGAAGTTCATCACTGCTGGTAAAAGTGACGAAAATGTTTATGACTTAATGACTCGGGATTCTTCAATAGTATCTAGTGTACGTTCCACACCGTCTAAGATAGAAAGCACGTGCAATTTGCTGGGCTCAACCATTGGTCATTTGAATCCACAACATCTACCTAATGTCACATTTAGTGCAACTCACTCTTCACCAAATGGTGATGCAAGCTTTCAGTTCGTGGGATCAGATTGGATCCCAGATTCAGCAGACAGTAGTTTTTCGTCAAACCCGCCATGTATGAAGACTGGTGACTTTAATGATATTGATGAACCCATTCTTTTCGTCGTACCTCACAGTAATCGTCGTGATCGAGCTTTGCCTGTAGCTTCTCCTTCTTTCCCAGAGTCTGTGAGTGATTCGTTTACATCCTGTAATGATTCAGACAATGACTCCATTACTGACCCAGTTCCTCCTCCAGTTCCTCCAAGGACATACAAGGTCACTTCTAAATGACTAAACAAATCCCTTCATCGCAATCAAACTTTGTAAACTCCATCTTTAATTTTTTTTTTTTTTTTTTTTTTTTTTTTTTCCCCTTTATATTGCTGCACATGTCACCCATCACCGTAACATCGCCACTCTCTATTTTGGGATAGAATTGAGCCACTTATTAGATATTGGCAAATTTTGTCTAAACATTCTGTTCAGTAGACATTTCTCCATTACCACCAGGGATTGAGTAGCTATCTCATAGTTCATTAAAGCAAGTATTGTTTGTATAGCCACAAGCTGGTTCACATCATTGCATTTGAAATAACAACGACCACGACTCAATGGCAAGTTGCCATGGCGTCCCATGAAGATGCCATAGCTATGTACACAAATGATGGGGGGTCATGGATGTAATTATAGAAGGGTGCTTAGTGGCTATGACTTCTGTAATCAATTTAATGGTTTTTTATGAATGTTAGGTATGCCTGGGGGAAAACAATTTTTCCGTTTCAGAATAAAAACACATTGTTTTTATTTTCTTCTCCTTTTTTGGCAGTTGTGCTGTGCTGTGCATTATAGTGGACATTGTTTTGGCCATTACACATTTCATTTGGGCATTCCTAACAGTGTTCAGGTGTACGGAATAAAGAATTTGCTGAAGTAATTAACCATGCACAGTAATGTCCTACTCACATGCAAGAGATCAGTTATCTTTTCCAAGAAACAGCGTAACAAAATGCTACAGTGAAAGGAACAGGGAATCAAATAGCCACAACCACATTTATTGTTGATGTGGCCCTCTAAAATAATTTGCAGTGATGGAGGAAGCAAAGCAAAGGAGAGGAGGGAGTACGAAAGTCTTTCAAGTTGTAGCGGTGTGTATTATTTGAAATTTTTATGTTATGCTATTAGCCGACTAAGTGTGTTCCTACTCTGTGGCTTGATCATCATCGTATCCGTGTAGGCTACCATTGTCGTCATCAAAGTGACTTATATGCTTGCAATATATCCACCATTGTTATCAAAGTTACTATACAGATTGGTAATATCATTCAAAAACTTGTTAACTCCTGCTGAAATGTTTAATTCTGATATGTACATTGATGACTGCTGCATCTTTCGGTGGTTTAATGAAATAGTTTGGGTAGAGTTGTTGCCATTGTGGTCCATATCTATGGCTTCTGGCTTCATGGTTTTTTACTGCCCAGGTAGGAGAGAGAGAGGAGTGCACACATTGTGTGTGGGGGGGTGGGTGTATTGAGCAATTATGATGTTATAAGGTCAAGTAGTTCTATTAGATTATGGCTACGACACAGGAATACACATTGTTATAACAAAATTATTGATAGCAATTGTGGTTTCTAAGGGACATAGTCATCACTAGCTAGCTAGCAAAGCTACATAATGCATAGAGCAATGAAACAAACCGCCATATCTAATGTTTGGTAACATTTTAACAGCTGTTCTTGTGTCACAATTCTATAAGTGAAGGACTTAAAAGCTAACAAAAGAGATGTTGAAATCTTGGAAGTTGCCACTAGCTCTAGTGCTTGTTTTGCTGGCAATTCCCAGTTTCTGTTGTGGCATGATACAAGGCTGTTGGTGAATGAAGCTATTCCCAGTAGCTAGCCGTGTTCCTAAAGAATATAATTCACACCAAAACATTTTCACAGAAAGCAAAAATTTGGAATTTTAAGCGCATGGAAAGCTTATGCAAGATCATGTTTGTATTAAATGCTTATGACAATGATTAAGTAAATAAAAAGGTGATGTATAAAACAATATTATTGACTGTTAGAATGAGAACATTTGCTATTATTATAATTATTTCAGCCGAGAATGACTGAATCATTTACATTATAATTTTTATTGTCAATACGGAGAGTAAAAGCTGATTCCATCCTTTTTATCAAATCTTCTGATGTAAATTGTGTGTAGCTAACCTTGAATTGGCCATCCCATGATAGCTATAATAATAATTATAGCTACCTCATTACTTACTCCTTTACTTGAAAACAATAAATACCTAATAATTGATTGCAGATTGTCTACCCTAAAGATAGTGGAGCTATACTGCTACTACGGTACATTTGGTTGGCAGAAGGAAAGTGTAGCTTCTAAGAAGTGTTTATTAACGTCTAGAGTAGTAATTAGATACAGGGTTGTGCAATCATTTTCAATTCCACTGGCTGCTCTGTCAGCTAAATAGTTAATTTTACATTCACTTCTAGAGAAAAAGCAGCTTATAGCAATGTTTACAGTTTCCCCATTAGCATCAGTTATACTGTGCATTAAGTTCTGCACTAGCTCTGCTGAGTAATTATAAAAGGGAAAGCAGTGCAGTTAGTTAATATACAGTTTATATGCTCACAAGTTTGTGTCTCCCAGGACACAAACACTGCACCACACAGCCACACACTAATATACACACACACACACACACACACACACACACACACACACACACACACACACCACCACCACCACCACCACCACCAATTCGTAGCAGCATTGTGTTTCTGCTATTATTGATCTACTTATTTCAAATTGTGCAGTCTATGGATTCTAGTTCATTGTTACTAATGCTGTTTTGTAATGTGTGTTGATCATTTATCTTGTGAGTGGATTTCCACTATTTAATTAGCTAGATATTGGCTCAGGGCCTGAGGTCCTGACTTCAAGCCCCACTCTGGCAATTTTTCATTCTGGTTTTCCATCTGCCCCCACCAGTCCACCCAGCTGTGATTGGGGACCTGGCATTTGCTGGGGTGCTAATTCAAGGCCTTTTCTCATGAAACAGCAATGGTCCAGGTGGGACTTCAGGTGCCCACACCACTTGCTGTGAGGAAAGGCCTGTTCTCCTGTGAGTTCCTAATCCAGCTCCAGGAGCTTTGCTTGCACGGCTCACAGTGCCTGCTTAGTGCACAGTCGTCCTGGCTCTGTCAGGTGCATGTGACCACCTCTGTAAATAAAACTTGTTGTCTACATCTTTAGGAAACACTAAATTAATTGTTTCTCTTCTACGTGTGCACCAATGTTGACTACAATGTTGACATAAACACAGTCTCTTCAGTGAATCCCACCCAATTATTACCAATTGTGAAGCAAGCGATAGCTAATGACATTCTAGATTATGTAATCAGGAAACATGACACTCTGACAATAAGTTAAGGCTGTGAGCTATATACATATATAGCACAAATACATACACTGCACGATATTTATATCTATATATAGCTATATATGTAGTTTAGTTTATTACTTCTATAGAATAGGTCGTTAGAATAACTTCTATTGAAGAATGCAAAGCATATCCGGAAATGCTGCAAATATTATAAGACATTTCCTGTAGGGAAAATTCCACATCAAAGCACATAAAATGGCCAATATCTGTTTTCCTGGGAATTATGTACACCATAGGATAGAATTCGCTGAGGCGTCTCTTCTCAATAAGTTGCATGCACACAAACAGACAAAGAAAACAACAAAAATAATGTTTCTATAAGCTCCTCTCAAGGTTTGTTAATTAATTAATACCTTAGCACTAATCCTATCTCGTGACATAGATAGTATCTATCCATAGCCAATTATGCTATCACAACTGGTGATCACTCAAACCTTTGAAGCTCCTCCATTTTCTAAAAACAGGAGAAAAGACTAAGAAAAGTGTATGATATCATGTTAACTTTGCCTAAAAAACTGGCATCATCACGCCCTTGCTCGATTTAGCCATAAGAAGTTCAGGTGTACCTGTACACTTTAGAAGAAGCCATATCTCTGTACAAACTAACCAGAAACCTGACACCAGAGTTACAGGGATTGATTAGCTAGAAGTCTCGGCCATATTCTCTTACCACACATGGCATCTGTCTGGAAATGTGACTTCACAACTGGGAAACAAATTTTGGAGAAGTTGAGAGATTGGGGCAAATTGTTCCTTTTTTGTTGTCATTATTGTTTGTTGTTGTTGTTTTTTAACAGTATCGTGTTAAATCATGTTAACTTTGCCTAAAAAACTGGCATCATCACGCCCTTGCTCGATTTAGCCATAAGAAGTTCAGGACGCTTTAGAAGAAGCCATATCTCTGTACAAACTAACCAGAAACCTGACACCAGAGTTACAGGGATTGATTAGCTAGAAGTCTCGGGTGAATTCCATATTCTCTTAGCACACGTGGCATCTTAACTTCTGTCCTTTGGGTGATAATTATTAGAAATTAAGAAGTTGAGAGATTGGGGCAAATTGCTCCTTTTTTGTTGTCATTATTGTTTGTTGTTGTTGTTTTTTAACAGTATCGTGTTACCTATTAAGATAAAGCATTCATGAATAATATTGAACAGCTTTACAAGACTTTCCATAAGCAGGTTGTTTTCTATCTATTACTAAGTTATGTACACGTATTTATAGGCCCCCTTTATTAGTAGTACTTTATCTAGTAGTTTAAACTATACTATTGTCATTAAACAAAATCCCCGGTTACCGAAGCAAAGTGGAACTAGCTAACAAATTTACAGTGGCAATATCCCAAATTGTTCTAATTGGAACTAGCTTAATTGAAGTGAGATATCTTTACATATTGGAAAGGAATCCACCTAGGGGGAACTGCATTCCACATTCGGTACAGCGAAACTTGAGCTTGCTATATCTGGCAACCGCCATTTAATTAGTTACGCATGCATTTCTTTAGTATTTATCTGTAGTGTGTCAACAATTTCTAATAATGTCCTATTCTGGTACAGTAGCTGTACTACTGTTATAAAATGTATAAAAATAATAAATATATATATATATATAATAACTTCAGACCAAGTTATATATTGAATACCATTGGGCAATCCAAGTGATGTAACTTCTGTAACTATTACACACATAAATAAAACTAAACATAAATTTTTTTAGTTTTTTTTAATATATATAATATTATGCTCAATATCTAGCTATTATAACTTAATTAGTTAATTAATTAACTTTATCATTGTCATTCCACTTTCACTACCTCATAGCTCTCTCCTCTCTGGCTTCAACCATAAAGTAATTCACAAGTAACAAGTCATTTGAGGCAATAGGTTACATACCTGTACTCTTTCTAAGAATAGCTAGTAGTTTGGTTTTGAGATTTAAGAAAAATGGCTGATTGTTGCCCAGCAACTGCTTCCCCAAGTGATCTTACATATCGCTGGTTGTGAATCAGACAGACCATTACCAGTTTGCTAAAATCACTAGACCTAAACTGTATTCACGTGAACAATTGACCGTGTGGCTAAACAAAAGCTCACATCACATCTGAACATGGTATTTTTGGTACATTTGATTAACTGTAACTGACATTTGGCTGTCTTATATGTTAGTATTAATAGTCAAGTGCTATTTTTAGAAGCATATACACTAAAATTACCAGAAGCTAATGCTTCATAGCATCCAATAACAAGTTAACAATTGAGTGCATGACAAAGTAAACAGATCGTAACTGATGACGTTGATTTGTAATGTATTTCTCATAATTTATTTAATCTCATAGCAACCACCGAATGACTACTTTCAAAATTTGAATATTAAATAGAATCACTTGCTCCCAACTTAGGCAATATACAAGTATCGTAACAAAAATACCAGCTAAGCATTTTAATTTCACTGAAAATTAAATTGTGTAACTTCCATATTCCAACTGAAATACTACAAGTCACTTTCACAGTGCAAATGCAACATAACCCCCCCCCCCCCCAACCCCTCTCCTCGGTCGATGACTAACTGCTGTGAAACAATTTTTGAAGTACTGATCAATCTTCTGAACCCTATTTCTTAATAAGTTCCAGTAACTATTATTTGACACTAAATGAGGTAACTAATTAGCGTGCTAGGTGATGACATCAGTGTGTGTGTGTTTTGTGTGTTTATCAACTGAAGAAGGCTTCACGGAGCAGAATTATATTGATCAAACTGAACTCAAGAAATCTAAATACAACTATTATAGGAAGTTATTATTATTAGCAATTTCTGTATTATTTATGTAGTAGAAAATCAAATTAGACTTGTATGTAATTACAGTTTCAGAAAGAAGTTTGTTTACATAGTTTTTCATAGATACACAAAAACATATATTGGGAGTATAGCCCTATAATTGGCTTATCACAATATGTTTTGCTGACAGTAGCGTCAACCACTGTAGCTACTTTTAAATCTTTGTGCTACTATTTGCTGCACATTACCATTCTATCCTTATATTCAAAGTATCAAAACAACATAAGATAATTTCTTGGCAGTAACCTGTAAGCATTGAATACAAGCAGTAGCACATTGCTATTTAAAAATGTTGTTGTTTTTGCTGTTTTTCTTATAACTTAGTTGTAGCTATATTATAATTTTAATGGTAATTAAATGTCTTGGTTTGACCATTATTTGGGCTTTGTAAGAAAAGTAAAGCTTTATTCTGGAGATTGTTTTGAAGTTAAGGAATACATAAATCCCAAAAGCTGTTGTGCAACATTGAACCCATATTGGCTCTCACAACATTGTATGGCTTCGGACTCCACGAATCAATCTTGTAATGCTAATTTACCAGAAACTTTAAAGCTGCATAATTTTGTTTTGTGAACTATGATATAATTATACCTGGAGATATGTGATAACTGTATGGCCAATACAGACTGATGACTATGCAGGGATCGTACTATTCTGGACTAATTAGGAGAAGATTAAACATAGCCAACTTATTAATCATTTCCTTCTCTAACAAACCAAGCAATCATTTGTGGTTCTCGCTAAAAATGTCCTAGACCATTGTAGTTCTTCAAAGTCTTAGGTTTATCATACGGTTCTCAGGCAATTAAAAATTTTCCATGCTAAAATTATATTTTAAAAAAACTTACCCATATAATAATTATAACTAATGCATATAAATTTTAATTCTGCTTACACTAAGTCATTAGATTACAATTTCTCACATTCTCCCTTCAGCATGCCATAGAGCACTTTATCATAATATATAGTAGATTTAAATATGCTGTAGCTTGTTCATTTGAATGTTGAGACTAGAACTGCAACACAGTTGAAAATGGAACAAAAAATAATGATGTATTTAGTGAAAAAGGGAAAAAAAATTTTCTGTTTCATTATTAATAAAAATCGTGTTACCAATATAATATTGATGCAAGTTTTCTTTATTCTATTTCTAGTTAGTGCATGGAATCAGCAACCTTGGCATATATTATTTTTTATTCAAATAAATAAAGCTTAATGCTACAACAGTAGACATAATACTGGAATTTGTCAAAAATACACTAGAAATTCTACATTTACATCCTAAAATACAAATCTTTAGCTACACAATTAAGGCTACTTGGCCTATTCAATATTCAAACTTACAATATATATAAGCACAACAACACAATACAATAGGGTTGCTAAGAGATTACCATCAGCAAAAAAACAACAACAACTAAAACACGTGGGGCTTGTCCGCACGGCATTATAAAACGGAACCGCGTGGCGGCTCTTGGCTTAGAAACGAACGAAACAACCGTCCTCGTGGAGAAGTGCTGGTCACAGATTGCTATTGGCGTGATTGTGCATTCTCTCGGACCGAATAGTAAGCCATCTTGTTTGCTTCTATTCCTCATATTATTGTAATGTGTATTCATTGTAGATGGCTACTAGTGTATCAAGAACAGTTGAAGTGGTGGTCTTAATTCTGTGTCTTTGTAGTGGAGTTGAACTGTTTGAAGCTACCTGTTCGAGCTTCTGCAGAAATGCCAATAATGAAAGTAAATTACTACTATAAAAACGTCATTTTATTAAAAACAATGCACATATAACTAGTTATAATTATTTTGTTATTCAATTGACATTATTGTTATACCTGCAGCATCGAAGGAGTACGAGCTATCCTTGGATTGTAACATTCCCAGCATTGGAGCACAAATAGATATCACAAGTAATGATGAGCCACTACGCATACATGAGATGTATCTCGAGTGCAAGACAGCCACCACTTCAATGTGTGTGAGTTCAAAATGTAGTTTTAGTTGACAAGATTAAGTTTTTTTTTACTACAAGCTAATATTGGGATAACCTGATATCAGTTGCTCTTCTCTTTGTCACTATTATTTCATACTCTAATTAGTAAATATTTTCAGTTTTCCAGTCAATACTTTTCCTGGTATTAACTTATTGGTAGGCCCTTCCGTAACAATAATACTATGGTACTGATTCCATCACTTGTTTTATGATGCCTCAACCTGCTACTGCAATTATACACTATACTCCACAAACTTATAATAATTAGAATAATTAGAGAAGTTTTACGGAATTTTATGATTTTTTGGGATAAAAATAAAAGAGAATAATTCTAAAATTTTGAGCATAATCTGGCAGGCCCTACTTATGGGTCATATAGCAATACATTTACTCATACTTGCTACATTTATTTCACATGAAATCATATCATTGACAGTCTACTATAGAAATCAATTTGTAGATCCATATTTGATACAGTTTGGGCAATGTCAAGAAGAAATTGGCTAATAATGAAGGATGACAAAACTCATAAAAGTAATTTAGAAGATTGTATTTATTTGTGTGTGTGTGTATATATTAGACTCCAGTTTTTCAGGAGCGGTGGAATGGTCACTGGAGGGACATGTATGAAACGGTTGCTATCAACACTTCACTGATTCAAGAATGCCAACTCATTGGATGTTATGGGTACAACAGAAGAGAAAGATTTAAATTTGTGTCAAGTGCATCATGTAGTGTCACAGGTAAGAAAACGTAACTATCTGGATAAATGTAACTTGGCGTATCTAATTAAATATTCCATAATTGCTCTACTTTGGCGGTACAATAGGTATTACTGTGGAATTTGAAGACACCACCTCTACTGTCCCTGAAGGTCACAATACTTCTGTCTGCTTTGGGTTGCGTGGGCAGACCCAGATCCCGTCAGATGTTCGCATTGAGATGTCTAACACTAGTATTTATGTCTTGAGTCCCACATTAGGGGAAACGAGAGTTCTACAGACTTCAGATAACTATGAGCGACGCTGTGTAGACATCTATTTTGGAGATGATGACAAAATAATGGAGCAAGAAATTGTACTGGAATTGTCAGTGTCTGGCAAGGAAACTGTTAGACTTGGAGACAAGAACAGAACAATTATTTCTATTGTGGAGAATGGTTAGTAGTTATATTATTGCACTAAAATATATATCACTTGACAATAACAATAACACAGAATTTGACATTACTGTTTCATCATAGCTACTGTTATGGTGATTCAAACTTCATCACTGACGCTTGTGTATTCTACATTGTGATAATTTCTGTAACAGCTAATTCTTATTTATTTAGATGCTGCTTTTGCCTTTGAGCGCAATGAATCAGTCATTGAAGGACAGAACTTGTCGGCTTGTGTCAGAGTAACAGGACAATCTAATGTGGGATTCAGGTTAATTTTGAATTCTACTGAGCCTGATAAATATTTAGTAGGAGAGAAAAAGATAGTTTACTCCTCTAGGGACTTTGAACTACACTGTGCAGAGATTGAGTTTATTGATGATGACGTGTTGCAAGGCAATGTAGAGTTGGGCATCAGTATCGAGTCAGACAGTAATTATACAGTATCTACAAATCACATGACAATCACAGTTTTAGACAACGGTATGTACTTATTTATTATAACTTATTCAAGTTCATTATTATTTTATAAATTATTTCAGATGCTGAAGTAATGCTAGAGAAGTCAAGTTATCTGATAAGGGAAGACCAAGGAGTATTGAATGTGTGCATTGTTACTAACAGCCTTCATAATTTTACAATACATTTCACAACACAAGGGATGCAGAACATAATACCAGGTAGTAAGAGTAGTAATACCAAGAGGAATAAAGTTACCATCATAACTCCCTCTTTGCGTGCAGGTGTGGATTATATTCTCATGAATGATACTTTAGAAATTAACAGTAACAGGATCTGCAAAATGATCAATATAATTGACGATCATGTGCACGAACCTACTGAGCAACTGGAAATACAAATATCAAGTTTGGATCCTCTCGTAAACACAAAGCAAGAGAGTGCAATTGTATCCATTATTGATGATGATGAACTTGTCTTCTCACTTGAAACATTTCCTGACACTATTATTGAAGGAGATGACAACATTAGCATTTGCATCCACTTGGATACCCAAGCAGCTATGGAAATAAATTACAACATTCAAGTTCAAAGTAGGTTAAATTTATAATGAGTTGTGACAATAAGTTAATGAGCCTTTCGCCCTACAATATAGAGTACAACACTTCCTCAATTGAGATCAACTCCACATTCCCAATTACAGTTTCAACCAAATGCCATAGTCTTGATAATATCACCAGAAATGACTCCATACTGGAGCTGGATGAACTAATCAATATTACAGTGAGCATTGAAACAGAAGGTGATGTGAAAGTGCAGTCCACACAGCTGACTATTAGTGATGACGACAAAGTGACTGTTGGATTCACCAAAACAACTATGATAGCTGGTCACAGTGGAGAAGAATATTGCATTGTAAGAAATGGAGAAATTGAGAGACCTATTGAGATCCACGTTATCTACGAAGATTCTGCAAAGAGTAAGTAAAGAGCTGTAGATTAGCATATATATACATATATATTGCCTTTCAGAACATATTATAAATATATTCATGAGATCTATTTGCTGATTTGTATTTTTTATTTTTCCCTTCCGTTCGCATTGACTTTATTTCCAATTTCTATGAAGCGTTTTTTATCTTTTTCACCACTTTCTCTTTTTACTTCCTCTCAACTATTTCTTTTATTTTGTAGTACTGATATTAAACATTGTATTGTGCAGCTTTTAGATTGGGAAAGGTTAATTAATTATATAAATGACTGTAAGCACATAATATTATCTATTTAAATATTTTGTTGTTTTCCAGTAATTTCTCATGATGACATAGTGATCAGGTACAATGACTCTCGGCTGCAGTGTTTTAATCTACCAGCAAAAGCATATGCTATTAACCAATTACGATTGGATACAAATGAAAGTTCAGTTATTTTATATCCAGACACTCTTGTTATAAGTAAGTTTATATTATACAGATTCTTATGACAATTAATTATTATATATATATATATATATATATATATATATATTATATTTTCAGTTCATCCAAAGCCACCACTGGTTGAACCAAATATTTTGCTGGTCAGTATTTTGTCCAGTTTGGGTATCCTCACTTCCATTATTTCTATTGCACTGTTCACCAAACTCTACTATAAGCACAGACAAAGGTGTGTGTGTGTGTGTTTGTGTGTATGTGTGTGAGCGTGTGTGATTGTGTAAGTGAATGTCCGCATATATGTGTGTGAGCATGAACGTGTATGTGTGTGTGTGTGTAATGAGTAATAAGTGTGTATTTCAGTCAAAGATTATTGCATATCATGTGATTACTAGGAGGAATTTGTACTTAAAGCATTACGACATAAGAATATCACAATCAGAAAAACACAATGAGGTAAGTTTTCAGTGAAATTAAATTACTATTATTGTGGAACTTTTGTGGACAACACAATACTATGCCATTTATTTTTTGAATTCCCAGGAAATTATGGGTAATTCAATATACTGAATCTAAATGTAAAAATTCTTTCTGGTTAGATACATTTATTTTGTCATATTCTTTGTGATGTCCACCACAACCACTATTCTTCACTAAAAAAATTAAACTGGACTTGCGGTTGGAACTATACAATAGTAGCATGCATCTACACTCACATAACTTACAGAAACAAAGTCATGTATATAAGATAATTATGTAATGCTTCTTTTAATATTACAGAATGACGCTAAAATATCATTCGATCCACTATCATCTGGTATCCCCCAATCTCAATCTTGCATTACTAAACTAGACGAGTTGGAAAGGGATGAACATTGCACTGTAACAGTCAAGACAGAAAGTTGCATAAAGGTCATGGGTGATGAGGACTTGCAAAAGGGTGGTTCCCAGGTGAGCAGCTACTTTAGTGCTACCGATACCAAACTGGTACACACTAGCAGTGAAGATGAGAAAAATTCTGTAGTTAGCACAGACACTTCCATTAATAAAGAGGAATTGGAATCCGGTATCGTGGCTTGTAGCGGTGATTTCAATGAAACGCCCTATATTCAGAAGCCATCCAACAAATTTGAAATTGACTTGGAAGGTGATCATCTATCATTAGACTTATATGAAAGTGAAAGTTTATATACGACTGATGAGAAGGATAATTCGACTGCCCTTCCGGATTGTTGCGAGCCTTCTAACCAGAGAAGTAACTTTACATTGAAGTTTTCTAAGAGTTTTGATGATAAATCACTACTGAAGACATCGCCACGTGATGTATTTAATAGGCTGTATGCCAGTCACCAAAACATATCAAAGCATGTGCTCGCACCGCACTCAGAGATTCCAAAAGAAGCTGAAATAGAGCATCCAGTATGTCATAATGAAATCATCAAGGAAGGCAATGACAGTAGCTCTGCCCCTTCAGTGAATCTAGACATCAAGTTAGACACTTCTAATGATGGCTATGTGGATTGTTCTGATCTAGCAATTGGATCCACACAATTTGGATCAATAAGCCAGTTCCAATTTGATGATGAAACTGTTTTTACTGATGACACCGTATTAAATATTCCAGAACATAAAAGTGAAACTGAAATATGCTTTTCTCTGTCACGTGATTATGTGTAGTAAAGTTAACACGGACACATTGGGCTTTATTTTGTAAGCAATTATAAATGTAACTTATTGTAATCACTTTTTATTACAAATTATCACTTAAAAATTATCACAATGACTAATATTTCATAAAAATATTTTTTTAATCAAATAATCTTCTTTAAATGGTTTGGATTTATTACAGTAACAAATTAAGGTTGGGTTTTGAGTTAGTCTTGATAGAAAGTTTTTAAGCTAAATAGTTATTTTGTGAATTTTTGAAGCTTTGTGGTTAGAAAGTGACTTGATCTGCATAAATTATGCACTAGTTTAAAATAGGATGTTTAGGGAGTGCAAGAAAAATATAGCAAGCACAATTAAATAATTTGACCTATGCATAGTTAGTGGGCACATTTAGATTGCAACAAGAAAACATGTCTTGTGGTGTGTAACTTCTTTAGTCTGAGAAGACATTAAAGCGTGATAAAGCCATATCAATATCAAATAATGGCAAGTAAAGGTGTTTTAGGAAGATTTAACAGAACATCCAAAAATATCTGATTGCTTACCAAAATATAAGCAAGCCTAGATGTAGTCTTGGAAGGCAGGGCTCAATCAACCAAATCTAATATTATACGAATGCTCTGAAACTTCATACATGTCACATAGCCGATTTGAATATACACAAGTGCTGGCTATAATATTTTAAGATATAATCCAAAACTGAGCTGGATTAATTTATTGGCCACATTTAGTGGTTTGGACAAAACTGCAAAATCTCCTCTCTTTTTTCTTTTTTTTTAATAAGCATCACTGTTTTGATAACTTGGTTCATGATTTTATTTTTATACTATCATTTACATATCTATGCCGATAGAATTCTGCAAAAACAAAAAAACAACAAAAAAAGAACATTAATTTATTTTACAGTGATCTCATGCTCGGCCACTAATAATGTACACACTTAATTAGTTTAGGAAACTATAAAGTGGGTTGACTGCAAGCAAGCATGCATGCATGCATTGACTGACTCATATTCTCTGAAATAGCTACCCAGTAATTTGTGAAACATCAATTCTTGCTCAATTTTTTTTCTATTGTTAAGTAGCAAACTTTAAAGAAGTAGCTGATAATTCATGTTTACACTGCAGCAACACAAGTTTTAGATGTTTGTAGCAATCTCGGCAATTTTCACTGAAACTCAATATTAATTGATGATTTCCTGTAAAGGATACCTGTGATCTTATGCCTTTCTAACCAAACATATTCAGCTGTAATTCAATTGACAGTGAAGTCTGTCTGCTTGTCACTTTATAGCCAGCTCAGTTCTTGGAAAGATATCTATCATACACTTTTCACAGCTGATTTCATTCCATAGTACCTGACAGTATGTTCCTCTCCTGATAACATAAACCCAGCCATATGCTAAGCTGGCTAACTGCTTACAAACTCAACATACAATAATCCTTATTGATAAAACAAAAAACAAAATACTAGTCAAAATATATATAAATGATAATGTACAAATATTCCTTCCGTTAACGACATTCAGGTGGTCCATTAGGAATAGATTGATATTGAGGAGAAGAGGAATACTGAGGCTGTGATGTCCAAGAAGAAGCTCCCGCACTGAAAGTAGAGTGAGGGTCAGTGAATGGCATGTGTTGGTTGCTGCTTGAGTACATAGGCATTGATGCTACCTGGTGACTGAACAGAGAGGCAAAGTAAACCTCATACCGCTCCAGATGCTCCAGATTTTTCTGATACTCCTTGTAAACATTCTATAAAATAAATAAGCAATGTAGCTATTCCATTTTTTAATTATAAATATAAATTAGAATCTGCTGAATTTAGGAATCTGAGGCCTAGAGATGTGGCATGAAAGAATTTGAAAAAAAATTGAGCGTGGCAATAAGCATCCAATTTACTCAATTTCTAAATGCCGTTGAGCTTAAACCAATAAGATTGCTCACGTGTGAGTAGCTATGTTCTAATACTAGCTAGAATAGGATTTGAAGTCAAGCGCTTAGATCTGTTTCAGTTTCAAAGCTCAAAATATATTAGTTTTAGTTTTGCTTCATACTTTTCTGTCACTGGAACAATTATTTTATGCAAGTTATCAAGACCGTTATTTTAATGACCAACTTATTGAACTTAACTTCCAGCTGGTAAGTAGAGACCCTATTAGTGATGTTTAATTTGAGCCAAATGAGGCATATTAATGCTCATGAAAAACTCATAACACTTTTATGTGATACTGAATAGGCCTAGCTACTTTTTAAATGCCAAATGGAATGTATATGATTATTGCAGCTTAAGAGTACCCCAAGAACCACTAAATGACCACACTACTTCATCATGTCAATAAAGGAAAATATGCTTAACTTTACTTGAATTTATATAGAGGGGAGAAACCTAAATTCACGTAAGAGCTTATGTTAAATATCAAGAAAACAAACATTTATCTGTTTCTTTGTAGACATGATGGAAGTATTATTTTTATTTGAAATGTAGATAGGCTAGTTCATTTGCTATGTGATAAAGTGTAAGAGATATTTTTCAAAGAGCATTATACTATCAGTAATTAGATGTGTGTTTGTACCAACAGAGGATTGTTATTTATTATTGCAGTTAATCATTTCATATTTTTAAAACCTTTTTTCAATTTTACCTTAATTTGTAAATGGTATGGATGAATCTTCATCTTAGGTATTAATTTCCTTATCTAGAAAATAGAATTAAATAATCTGCTGCACATATAAAAATGAAGTTGAGGAATTCATATTTTCAAAAAATGTATATGTACAAGACAAGGGTAGCTACCAATACGGGCAGTTTTGTTTATGCATGCCAATTTATGCTCTTCGTTTTTTAATACACATCCAATTCAGTTATATTATTTTAGTAAACTTCACAAGTTTTATAAATAAATAAATAATACATTATGAACTTTCAAGTTCCATTCAGTACGCTGATAGTTGATATGTTTAAAAATACATAATTGATTAAATATACTTGAAATGCCGGTGACTCTAATTTGCTTTAAAGTGTGATTTATCTTAATTCTTTTGAGCACAATATAGTCAGTTAACTTAATTGATTCACAGAGTAAAACAATGCACATAAAATCTTACTGCGTTGTGATATACTTCAGCTAATTCTGAAACATTTTGTGTGGCAATTTGTATAGGGTGATTTGTAAAGATATTCCCTGAAGCATCCCATGAGTATGTAGGAGGACGTGAATACTGTGCAGCAGCTGCATTTATTTTTTCTATCCATTCTTTCATATCATTTGTATCTCTAAAATATATCACAATTTTTTCACTTGACACAGAAAGTATAAGGAATGAATTGATGAGCAAGCATAAAAGATCGCAATCTACTATTAGATATGTAAAAATGTTTAACCCAATAATGTACACATTAACATGTCATAATACTATACTGGTGATGTGCTCTAATAGCACAAAATAGCGAAGCGAGCGATGCATGTTTCCTGTAATTGCAGCTATTCCATGCATGCTTGGTGTGGCTACAAAATACTGTCAGATTCTTTACTTTGCTACCTGTTTCGTTTTAGCTCTCCTCCTCCTTGCCCTGTCTTTTTCATTTCTTATCGCTCTCCTTACTAATTTTTCTTCAGGAGTTTCTAACGCCCTCAAAGCTCTTGACCGAGCGTTTCTAAAGTTTTGTCTACTGGGCATCGCTACTTTGTACGGCGGGTAAACAAAACAAAATGTTGCTAAGAAGGTTACCCGGCCCGCGCAAGCGCGTAGGAGAAAAGTACACACGTACGCCCACGCTAGAACAAAAACAATTTCTAGACCTAAATATATATATACTAGTGATGTGCTTCACCACAAATGGCGAGCAAGCCTAAAGACTATACTATTGTTATATGAATGACTTTGACTTCTAACACTGAAGCTACTGAAAATAAGGTCCAGGTTTTAAATTTCGCATACACGGTAAAGGGATTTCAGTGCCATAGTAACAACTCTCTGCAACTGCTTGAATTGAAGGAAAAAAACAACAAGAAAACAATACACGTTAATCAAAAGTTTTCTTTGTGATATTCTTTAGCTAAGTAGTGGTTGTAACACACTATGCTTTGACACAACTGGACATGCACCTACACAGACTTACCTTCGCGGTAGTCTAGTGGACAATGTATTTTCAAGTAAATACTGTTGCGCACGGCTTATAACCATGACAAAGAGCGTATTGACTTACCACCGCCACTAACTGGAATAGAAATGGAAGTCCCTTAAGTTTTCAAGTTTTAACTGCACCCGCAAAAGAATTCAAAACGGTAAACAATTCAATTTCTAGGGTGATACGGGTACTGATCGATAAACCAGAGGATTCTGTTTAGTGCAATTTGGGACGGGGTGGACCACCTAACTAACACAAAAACTCTAGGGTCAAAGTACAAAATGACATACGTACGTCCAAACATATATACAAATATACTAGTGATGTGCTTGAGCACAAATGGCGAGCGAGCCTAAAAACTATACTATTTTTATATGAATGATTTTGACTTCTAACACTGAAGCTACTGAAAATAAGGTCCAGTTTTTAAATTTCGCATACACGGTAAAGGATTTCAGTGCCATAGTAACAACTCTCTGCAACTGCTTGAATTGAAGGGGGGGAAAAAAAACAAAAAAAACAATACACGTTATTTAAGTTTTCTTTGTGATGTTCTTTAGCTAAGTAGTGGTTGTAACACACAATGCTTTGACACAACTGGATATGCACTCTAGTGGACCATGTATTTTCAAGTAAATACTGTTGTGCACGGCTTATAACCATGACAAAGAGAGCATTGACTTACCACCGCCACTAACTCGAATGGAAATGGAAGTCCTAAGTTTTCAAGTTTTAACTGCACCCGCAAAAGAATTCAAAACGGTAAACAATTCAATTTCTAGGGTGATACGGGTACTGATCGATAAACCGGAGGATTCTGTTTAGTGCAATTTGGGACGGGGTCGACCACATAACTAACACAAAAACGCGAGGGTCAAAGTACAAAATGACATACGTACGTCCAAACATATATACAAATAAACATCCCCGATTTTCGATTGTGTTACCCCTGTAAGTGTCTCGCTCGCTACGCTCGCTCGCCAATAATATCGCGAACTCATTAGAGAGTCAGCTCCGCTCACTTCGCTGAATTAACATTGATAATACCACCGAGTCATTTTTTCAATACAAAAATTATTTTGAAATACCACAGCAGTGGAAAACTGAAATAATGTTCTGATTGGTCACGGCGATCTCTTCACAACTTGCCACACTTTTACCCGCTAGGCAATGGTGTGGCGAAATTCCAGGGAAACGCTATTTAGCAACAGTAAGAAAAGCATGAATAATAAATAGCAGAACCGGTATGAAAAAATTTCCTTGACAGAAATATAATGCAAGATTATGGTTTCTTAGTTGCAGAAATGAACTGTTATCTTTGGCTACAGTATTAATATAATACCGCGCGTAAGATGCTCATTAAAAAATGTATGGGAAAAATCGTTGTTCAATTGAAATTGCACGGGGAAAGTGAAATAGCGCGTAACTAATTGAAATACCCCGGTAACTAAGTGGAAACTAAGTGAAATACCTCGGTATCTAAGTGAAATAGTACGGGTAAGTGCGTACACGTGCAGTGTTAACCTTGGAAATGTACAGTTCCAGTAGTTTTTAGTTGGAGACAATGTCCTTTACCACAGAACCTCTACCCGTATTAGACGGAATGTTTTACAACAGATTAGGAGGTGCCGCACGTTGAAAAGAAAGTTCCAGCGGAAGCTAATCCTGAAATAAGGAGATAGTGAGTGAACGATTTAATATAGCTACAATTGCCAATTACTTTTTAAAAACTGGCCTACTATTAGCGAGTGGTGCTATTAGGGATCAATAGCACTCGTAAATCAATTGAAATAACACTTGGCTTCGCCTCGTTCTATTTCAATCACGTTACTCGTGCTGCTATTAATACCGAATAGCACGGTTACTCGTGCTATTACTCATACAAATAGCACTCGTACAGAGAGAAATTTCACTCTGGCAAAAAATTTCTCACTCCACTTGTGCTATAAATCCCGAATACCACAGTTTTCTGTGCTATTATATCTCCTTATGTTTTGCTCAAAAAAAATCTGATAACTCGACTTTTATTCCATGCAGCTTTACAGAAGTTGTCAACTCTTGAAATCTGGTTAAAGAATTTCTAAGAGATAATTGCTTTTTAATATGTACTAAATTAATGAATAACAATTTCAATAATGCAAATGTCTGTTTTGAACCATTTTTATTTTTATTTTTTACACATTAATTTTCATTAATAATATAGTGAAAGGTGTGAAAATATACTTTACTTAGTTTCCGACTAAACTGGATTCCTTGCGAATAAAAACATTGAGTATAATTATATATTATTGTATAATTATTTTCTTTAAATTTTTGAACTAAAATATGTATTCACAACGGTGCGTAATAATTATTTTTTGTGGTAGCCATACCTTGAGCAGTTTAACAAGAGTGGTAACATTTACTTACTGTGCAGATAGCAAAATTGTTGCTCCTTTAATTGTAGTAAGTCGAAATACTTTAGTACCTTTTGTATAATCCAATGCTTCTGTTGCCACAGCATGTATAATATTGATGGTATGTTTTATGTTTTCCACATTTAGACTGCAATCACCTAGCTATATCACAAAACAATACAATCTAGAATTATTATATGATTTGTCAAGTAATTTAGAGTATTGGAGAGCAACCAAGGTAACACAATTGAAAATCTGGGATATTTCTCTGTTTATATATGCATGGGCATGTATGTCATTTTGTATTTTGGTCACGTCACAAAACAGATGAAATAGCAAGATAACATTATTATTCTTCAGAGGCTTGTGAAGGCTTCCTTTTTGAGTCAGCAAAATTGCTACCAACAATGGAAAATTGTTGTACTGGTCATAATTCTTGCTCAGGAAGCTACTCCATTCTTGGTTTTGAAGTCCTGGCATAAGCTTTCTGACAAACCACACAAAATCTGCTAATCTTATTCAAGGTTCATCTCAGCTTCAATGAGGTATATAGGATAGTGAGGAGAGTAGCTGGTCTAGCATGTAGAGAAGATAGATGTGTATATAGAAGACTGTATATAGCAATTGTGTTGTGTGAGATTCTGACGACCATTACCCAAGTTGCGATTTTTATTTATTTATTTTTTTTATATTTATTTATTTATTTATTTATTTTTTATTTTTTATTTTTTATTTTTATTATTATTATTATTTTTTTTTATTTTTTTTTTATTTTTTTTTTAAGAATGTTTGGTAACACTACAGTTGTTCATGCTGAGGTAAAATAGTTTAGCTAATTTGCATTTTATATGCACAAGAATATGATATATAAACTGCATTTTCAACTTATTGAATCATCTTTACACTGCACAATATCACTGGACAGTTTCCCTTTTCTGTTTTTTGCTCACCAGTTGTTATGTTTCATCTTTACACTGCAGAACATCTTTAGACAGTATACCATTTTTTGGTCACCAATTGTTGTTATAAAAATTAGAATAAGAGAGTAATTTCATATTTTGGTAGCTCTTGCGTTCACTAATTGATGCTTTCCTGAGATAGAACATACTTTAGGCAAAATAAATAAATTAAGGCTATTCTGTCTTTGTTTTTTTTATACAGATTTTTTCGAGCGTTTTACCCTGTTGTTTGAACCATGTGTATGTTATGTATGTTTTCTTTTATTGGAACACCGCATGCAATAATGGAACAGTGGCTATCCTTTAGTAATTCAGGAATGAGTCATTATGGAGTATGAAATAGATTTTTTTTTAAATACTACAACAACAAAGCTACATTACTTACATGCTGAAAATACAGAAGAAATCCTTTCAGGAAAACATAATATGGTTTCCACTGTCTAAAGCCTATTGTAACTAAAGATAAAAACATGAAAAATATTAGTGTATTCTGTTATAATGAATTTTGATTATGTGTAAGAAGTGTTAATGGATACACTACTATAGCCCTTGATTTGCAGTCATGTGTATCCTGTACATTACCTTTTTTATCATATTTTTCCATGACATTCTTTCTGGCAAGGGTACCCTCTTTGAATACTGGAGCATTAATAGGTAATTGTATCTACACAGTTAAGTATAGGTTATAGCAATATATTTTATAGCAAAATTATTTGTATTATTGTAATACCTCACCATGAAAGCATCTGGTATAGGCACTTCAATGTAACCCCTCTCTTTCAAAGTCATCTTTTTTTTCTGAAAACAAAAAGTACATAGGTTTAACATAATCAAAGCACTGACATTATTATGATAGCTATATGTGCCTAGTGGTGTGCCGCAGCACATGAGTGCAAGCTGGGGAGCATCGATGATTGCCCCAACGTGAGGACTTGGTGAATCAGTTAAGGGCTGCTGTGCCAGTCATTAAGGCATTCCACTGCCTCACCATAGTTATTATTAGACCTTGAAAGACTTTCAATTGCTTGCTTAGCTGAACCTCCTTTCAGTGCATGTTGAACGTAATGAGTCTTTCAGTATTTGTAAGGCTAGACTTGTGAACACAACTTTCAAATTGTTCCCAAAAAAGTAGATTTCCATCGAAAGTAGGTATACATCATTCTTAAAAGTCTTGCTCCATTAGATTCTATTGAGGGATGAATGGGAGGCCCATGAGATAGAAGGTGCTTCATAAAATCTAGAAAGAGATCAAAAGATAGATTTCTCAACCACCTCAGTTAGAATTGAACTAGGCTTGCCTGATTCCCAAGTCAAGAGTATATAGAACATTGCGAATGTCAACCAGCTTTGTTTTGAGTTCACTCAGCTGCTATGGTGGAGCACAAGACCATATGATCCTTCTAGCAGTAAAGTTAGGACAGTGGCAATGGGGGTCACAAAAATGTATTTCAGTCGATTCAAGCATCTGGTTGAATCAATGCCAACAGTAATGAAGACTGCAGCAATAATTACACCAATTTGTAGAGAAATTCTGGAAATTTTGTTGTCATGGGCGTCCAGTGTACCTTCCTCAGTTGCAAATGCTTCCAGTTTCGAGAGTAAGCACAGTTCATGCAATTCCTAGGTTAGTGTCTGCAGATGGATTAGGGACAAATAACACTTCCTCATACTTTAAATAAGATCGCCTGTGTGCCAGTGTATGTTCCATTTGTAAGGCTAAGACTAAACTAAAGAGCTAAAACTTTGTAAGGTATTGCTTTAAGCAAAAACAGGGGCTTAAGTTGGTCTAGGGCTAAGCCTGGAAAGGAGAAGGTTGAATAACCTTACAAATCACTGCCAATGCTCAAGAGAACTTGGTTATGAAGAATTGACTTACCATTAGCTTGAAACCCTGCCCTGAAAAGAGGAGCCACTAACTAGGCTGCTTTCCTGGCAAGATGATTCGAGGCAGCAGCTGAACATTTTTAGGGAATGTGTAAGCATCATAAACATAATTCTCCTGGCCTGGGACACGAACTAAGCCAATATTATTGTCATAGAACAATGTGCGGTTATAATGGTGCCATCAGCTGGACCTATCCCGGGAATACGCATGCACACACATTTTTGACGTCACATATACATACCACAGAGCATGTATTCTTGCCTCAAACACCATCATATGGACACTCTAACCATACCAAAGGAAATTTAATGATAAATTAGGTATACTTCAGTGATTACTAAAATGATACATACTAGTGGTGCGCTCGAATAGCGCAAATGCATGGCGAGCGAGAAGACTCTCTTTACAGAAAAATAGGACAGAAATTACATCTAACTGTAGTGCTCTTTCTATTCTCAGTTAGCATCAGAAAATCTAAAGTCTCTGATCCCAGACTACGGAAGTGGACCCATGCATTGTGGTAACAATAACAGAATTACCTGAATAAACTTCGAAAGCAGTGGCAAAGAAGCGCAGCTTGACAAAGACTTCACAATTGTTTCAAGAAGAGAGTAGCTATAAACATTTTGGTTGAAACAAAGTTAAGTAAGGCAGTGCAAGGATTCTCCGCGTCGTTAATTGAAAAATACTGGAACTGTGAACGCTTTACCTAACTTACGTAATTAGAAGCCCGGGCGAAAATTTTTGACGTACGTATACATACATATATATATCTGAAATCTCAATTGAACACGACTGATAGTCAGCTTCGCTCGCTTCGCTCGCTCGCTGAATAAATTGTATCATACTTTTATAACCATATAAATACTAAGTAAATATGACTGAATAAACCTAATTCATTTACTTACTTTTGATTGTGCTTTAAGAGTTGCAGTTGGTATATCAACACTACAAAAAAAGTATGATGAGTGCAAATACTAATGTATTATATAGAATATTTACTAGCAACGTGTTTCAGCACAAACGGCAGGCAAGCCGTAGTGCACAGTAATTTTTTAAACATATTAAAGTTGATAACAGTTACTGTTTTTTAATTCTCCTGAGTAGTGGGCTTGTGTCATGCTAATAAGACATTCTGACTAAAAAGCCTAGTTTTTGAAATTATATATGGTAAAAGGTTTTCAATATCATAATAACCGCTCGTTCAACTTAAAAAAAAAAGAATAAAAAAGAATGTACAGCAGAGTTTTGAGCCATTTACTGGAGACTAGCCTAAAGGCTGTGTTTTAACAACAACAGCTTTTGACCAATTTTTTTAAAACTAAACAGTACCCATGACCAACAACCCTTTTACTTACATTTTTGTTGGAAATACTAACACAAGACTTACATTCAGTATTCTCTTCATGGTTTGACTATTGGAGAATGGATTTTCTAATAAGAACAATATTATATGTACAGCTAGCACCTACTGCAGCCACTAATAGAAAATTTACTTTGTAAACTTGTAAGACTTAACTTTGTCATTCAAATACCTAATTCTAAGAGGCTAACTTTTAATTTGATTGGATAATTATGGGCAAATACTGATAAATAAAGGATTCTGTTCAGTAGAAATTGGTATATGGGCACTCCTCATGCAAAACCTAATACACGAGTGTCAAAGCACAATATAACATACGTACATCCACACATATACTTATACACAAACGAATTTTAAAATATCCCTAATGTCCAGATTGTATTACCCCTGATAGTGTTTGGAGTTTTGCTCGCTTGCCAATCACATGAATCAAGTATGATAAAGGTGAGATTTCATGAGCAGGATAATTTATCTTCACGAGCGAGAGACCAGTGAAAATATAGCCTGAGAGTGAATATTTTGCTATATCACCTCTGAAGAAGTGTGATAAGTGTAGTAGATACATAATTCTAGGGTTGGTAATTCAACTTGTAAAGTTGGCATAACACTCTGCAGGTTTCTCCTGTTTAACAAGCTGCAATGACCCAAGTTGGATAATTTTATGTAGAGAAACGTGTAGCTGGAAACTTGGGACCTGTAAGCTAGGCTGGTTACTATAACTACTAGTTGATTTGAGGGTTATGAGCTTGTGCAATTCAGAGTGTGATAACACCTGTATGATATCTCAGTTATCACAGGGTCAGAACCTATATATACTATTGTTGAGATATCTAGAATAGAGTAAACAGTTAGCATATAATATGGGAAGATATCTAAAAAAGTATGTGCATACAGTGAAAATAGAAGTGTGAGAGTGAAACTATGAGTGTAATACATTCTTTATTGTACACCTAGGATGCAATGTCAAGAACAACACCTGGGTGTGTTGAATAATGCAGTGTGTTCAACATGCATTGAATGCTCGCATAATATGAAATACTAAAGGAAAAATATCCAATGTACCATGTGTACATATTCTATGCTATATATCTTTATAATAAATTTTTAGGTTGGTCATGAGATAACTCATGACATTCAAAGTGTCATCTCACAATGCATTGGGCAACATTCTGTTGATTAAATTGGCCACAAGAATAACTTAATAACTTTTGGACAGAAGAGGCTGCGCATTCAGGGTTTTTGCCTGTGGCTTATGAAAATAGCTAAATTAGCCTTGTGAAATATCTCATAATATCACACTCTACTCAAGTATTAAGTATTATATATAAAATGCAATAATATATATATATTATTGGATAAAATAATTGATAGAGTCCAACTTACTAATTCATTTTGATTGGATGTTTCTTTATTTTTTTGTACAAGGTCTATAGAATGATTTATAATAAAGTTAGTCAGTCATTTAACTAAAAACAGTATTACTTGTTTGTACAGCCAAAAATACTATTAATCTGAACTGGCAAGAAGTGAAAGATTTATAGGGTAAGATCAGTGTTGGATGTACAACCAGTAATTATTGTGCAAGCATTAATGAAACTCACCTGAAGATAATGTTCTGGCACATTAACTTCAGTCTGTTGGACATTTTGGATAAATTCCTTGACAGTCATTCTACCTCCTATTGTAGCCTACACACAAAAGTACTCAAGGAAAATTTATGCATTTCTGAATAATAATCTATCGTTTTGGTTGTTTTAGAAATAGATTTTGTTCAGACTATGTTTATTAATTATGTGAAATTAATATTCCATAAAAATCGATAAATTTAATTATAATTGTGATAATGTTTGAGCTCTTCATTAATGTAGTGTTAACTGTAGGTAATTTAGTACATAACATTTCAGACCGTGGTCAATCATCAGCTGTGTGAGGTAGCCAAATGACCTGAAAGAACTGAAGTAGCATGACTGGTACAAATGGAAAAATAACCAACTAACTGTCATCACCCTTATTAGATCTATCGTCAGTTTTTTTGTCACCTTTCACTTTTTGACACTTAGTGGAACTAATGACTGACCTCAGTTAGAAAAGTTCTGTACTGAATTATCTTCAAGTTAATAGTGACCACTATCTATATGATACTATGCTTGTGTCAGTAACGAAAACGATGACTAACAATGACGATGGTAGTGTATTCCTGAATAATTCTGTGCTGAGCCAGATTAGTGAAGCATCACCTCAAACTGATAAGGGGATTAGAAACGACAAAACTAATTGTACCTAAAAGCTGATAAAGAGTGAACAATGGTTAAGGAATGCAATGGCTTTACAAAGCCATCATAAATAGGACGACAGAGAGCCTGAGAAGAAGCAGGAGAATTAGATAAAGGGAAAAGGGAATACATAACTCAAGAAGAAAGAGCTGAAAATAGAGGAAAGTCTACGAAGAGCTGAGATGACTCGTGGCAGGAAGAAAGAGAGTGAGTGAGGTAAACTAATGTAACTAAATTAAGTTAACAAATTAAGTTGCAGGGGATAATGAGGATGGATAAATAGGCCTTGTGCTACTACACAATTTTCAAAAGTTCAGGCCAGCTCTTTCTCAACAAGAAAGTTGTTTAGATACTGCCGATACGGCAAGTTGCTGACACTATATAATAGTTAGGCGCTGCCTCAGAATGAACTACCACTTTTAGGGTATCGAAGGCCCTAGGCTGCAGCATCCCAAACTCAGTGATGGTGCTACTTGGGGCCTGACGGACCCTAAAAACAGTGGTTCATGATGGTTGTGCAGCGCCTAACTGATTTGGAATGTAGCAAACTGCTCCTAACAACCAAATCGAAGGGACACTAGTGAATTAGCGAGCGAGTGAAGCGAGCAAGATACTTACAGGGTAACACAATTGAAAATCAGGAGTGTATGTCTATGTTTGGACATACGTATGCCATTTTGTACTTTAACCCTTGCATTCTTGTGTTTGCTAGGAGGCCGATTCCGTCCCATACTCCACCAAACAGAATCCTTTGATTTATCGATTTTTACCCGCATCATTCAAAGAAACTGAATTGTTTACCACTTTGAATTATTATGCGGTGTGGTGTAATAGCCATCCCCCCACATTATCACTCACCCTTTCCCATATGAACAGAACAGTCACTGTCATCCTTGTTCTCACTGTGTGTGTATTGTGTGACTAAGTGTGTGTTTGTGTGTGAGTATATGTGCAGCCTGAACTGCAAGCAATAGCCTGCTACTAAGTGTTAATTAACTATGTATGATGTCATAATCATGAGCTGGGCATGTGCAGGTCTTTTATATTGTGGCCAACCATGTGCTTAGCCTCAGTCTGACTCTTGTCATGAAATTATCAACTTAACCTTTTGTCAAACCTTAGCATCTGTAAAAGGGGCACTGTTTGGCCTCAGGCCTTGTTAGAGGGTTGTTGATAAGCTGTGTCAGCTGCAGACTCTGGTGGCAGCAACCTTTGGCTGTCTCTGCCTAGCTACACCTACCACATGCGGTGCAGTTAAAACTTCACGAACTTATCAGAGTTCATTTTTTATTCAAATTAGTGGTGGTGGTGGTAAATTTATGCGGTATTTGTCAGATATTTGTTATAGTTGTGTACACCCTACATCACAAATATCAGGGTAACACAATCGAAAATCGGGGATATTTTTAAATTTATTTGTTTATATCTGTGGATGTACGTACATCATTTGTGATTGTATTAGCTAGGTGATTGACCCCATCCCAAACATCACTGAACAGAATCCTATGGTTTATCAATCTTTATCCGTATTATCCAATGTACGTGTGATTGAACTGTTAACTGTTTTGAGTCCTTTTTTTTGCAGGTACAGTTAAAACTTATAAACTTACTGTAAGTTTTTATATTTTACTGTTTATTTTATAATGCTAAATATTTACATTGCAGTAATTTGTACTAGGGTTGATAACTCAGCTGTAACACTCTGAATAATAGTTCTAAGGCTCCTCACACTCACAGCAGATATTTTAGCAGCTGTTGCCAGGTGAAAACTGGTAAGCTAGGCTGATTATTATCAGCTACAAGCGTACTGAGGGCAATGAGCTTGTGTAGCAATACAGCATGAAATACTATAAGAACACCAATACTATTGAGAAGATATAAGATATTTAGTATAGAACTAGTGGTGTGCTAGAGCACAAATGGCGAGCGAGTCTTAAACTACTCTATTGTTAAACGAATGATTTTAACTACTGTGGGTAGGATCATGCTGCCACCAGGGAGCTTGAGCGCAAAGCAAACTAATGGAAGTATGTGAGATATTCTTAAAGACTAATCGCCCAGAAGTCCCCCAGGTTGGCAGTACTAGACAGGCCGTAGAATGGATATCAAGCTTCTTATGTCACTAGTAACCTCTGTCTCACTAGCAACTCTTATACTCAGACTAAAAATCTCCAACAGAACTGTGCTCAGCCAGGGTTTAAATAACTGAGCTGGTTTGTGTGTGGTATGACATAAAGACTAGCATGAAAAGACTACAACATTATGAATGCAAGTGTTAATTATTTAGTTCTTTCAATCCTTTGGGATTTCTCAGGGCTACTCTATTGTTCATTGAAGGTGTAAGGCTCCTCACTGTTTCCACAACTACTAACACTCAAACTAGCCATAGTAACCGCTCCCCTCAACTGTTTAAATTGAAAAAGAAGCAACAAAATCAAGTCACGTTATTTAAATTTTCTTTGTGATATTCTTAGTAGTAGTTGTAACGCACAATACTTTCACACAACTCGAACATACCTACGCAAGACTTACCTTCGTGGTTTGTCTAGTGGACAATGAATTTTCAAGTAAATACTGTTGCGTAGGGCTTATAACTGTGACAAATAGCGTATTAACTTACCACCACCACTAACTCAAATAGATATGAAGCTCCCGTAAGTTTTTGAGTTTTAACTGTACTCGCAAAAGAATTCAAGCGGTAAACAATTCAATTTCTAGGGTGATACGGGTAATGGTCGTTAAACCGGAGGATTCTGTTTAGTGAAGTTTGGGACAGGGTCGAACATGGAGAAAACACAAAAGTATGCAAGGGTCAAAGTACAAAATGACATACGTACGTCCACACATATAAACTAGTGGTGTGCTTGAGCACAAAGATTGAGCAAGCCTGCCTAGTTAAACTACACAATTTACATTTTAGCTTAATCCATGCAAAACAGTTTAATAGCAGTTGACCATTAATTTTAGCAAACACAAATACCAAATTACACTCTCACCTGAGTAATGGTATCTTCTGTAGTATGGAACTTGAGGAGTTCTGACTACCTCAATTACCAGTAGCTCTTGAACAAAGCTCTCAGTTACAAAATAAATAGGCCAGTCTCAATTTCCTGAGTATTGGTAACTTCTGTAGTTACAAATTAAGCTATTTTGACCATCTGAATTACCATTAATTCTTGACAACAAGCTCTCAGCTACAAAACAAAAGACAATTAATTTTAGCAAACAAATACAAATTACTTTCGTACCTCATTTTCTTGAGTACTAGTAACTTTTGTAGTATCAAATTGAAGCCATTCTGACTATCTGTATTACCAGTCTCTCTTGACAACAAGCTCTCAACTACAAAAAACAAGAAAGGCCACAGTTATTTCTGTAATTTTAACTTATAAATATGGAATTAAGTACTTACCTCAGTTTCCCTCTAGTAAAATGATAGCCAGAGTTATTTAGCTAACAAGTACGGAACTACGTACTTACCTCAGCTTTCCAAGTAATGGTGGCTTCCTTAGTATTATTATTCCATTCTGGCTACCAGTGGCACTTGACACCCAACAAGCAGCATTTTTAGCAGCCTCAAAAAAACAACGAAGTTTTGAAATCAAGTCTGGTAAAGGGTTTTCAATGTCACAGTAACCAGTTGCAGTACCTTTTTGGGACTTGAAAACAAGCGTTTCGCAGAAATTATCTCTCAATTTTGAGCCCAAGTTTCAAGTAAGACTTTCTTAATGCTGTAGTATCAGAAGAAAGTGGGTTCAAGCCTAAAAGGCTGTGTTTTTAGGAGAAAAAACGGTACATGCACGTGCGTTTAAGGGGCATACGTACAATCCAGACATATATATATACATCGAACCTTGCTCGCTTCGTTCGCTCGATAACAAACAAACATCCTCGATTTTCAATTGTGTTACCCCTGAGAGTGTTTCGCTCGCTCCGCTCGCTCGCCAATAACTATATATATATAGCCCATGGCTGACTAAAGTCTTTAATTTTTTACTCACTGAACACCTTAGTCTGATGTCGCCGACCCTTCACCTTCCCTATATTGGTGGGTGGGGAGGAAGGAATGGGTCTGGTAGCTTATCAGCGACTTATGCCGGCACCAAAATAGTGGTGCTCCAATCAGATTGCAGAATCGTTAATTAAGCACATTCCTGAACCACATATTCAATGCACCCCAGTTTATTCCGCATTGTTAGCTTTGAAAGGTCAAGTGATGAAGAGCGTGTTTAGAAGTTACAGTTTCGTGCGTAAAGCCAGAGCAGACGAAAGGGAATTTTAAAAAGAGATGTTTTTGTAGCTCTCCCTACAGGGTACGGAAAGAGCGCTTGTTAGCTTGTCACTTGTACATGACCAACTCCTACCCAAGTGTGAACCAGCCATTATTGTTGTTGTTGTTCTGCATTATTGAAACTCTGTCACAATGAGACATTCCAACAAAATATTTACTTGCAACGAAATATTTGACTCGCGGTTGATTTTAGCCTACGTGTTAATGATGACGCAATAAACCTGTGATGTCATTTGCACAAGTCTTTGATACTAGAGTTACCAGACCCTTTCCTTCCTCCCCGCCCACCAATATAGGGAAGGTAAAGGGTCGGCAACGCCAAACTATTAACACATCACATGAGTTGTAGTGTTACAGTGATAAAGCAAAATACAACAACTATGCTTAGCAAGTAACAATACACAGAATTCAAATTAAACAACTAATAGTTGATGACTCTATAAGAATCAGCATATATGTGTGCTTTTACTTCACTTTATAATTTATAAATCTTTTCAATAATATTGCTCAGAATTGTGTTGAAAAGATGTAACAAGTTTGTTTAATTTGAATTCAACCTTAGCTAAAATATCCAGAAGATCTGCATTATTTACTTACCTTGGATTGCAGGTCAGTGTTGAGTAGAAGAAGTGCAGTAACAAGTTGATGTACAGCTTCTTTGTTTATAAAATTATGTGGATTACATTCATAATAGCGGTGGGAGAAATGTTCCATAATTGTATCAATTTGCTGTGACTCTCCAGTCAATGGAAAGGCCTCTAAAAAGATTCTCAGACTTACCACTAATGAAACATTTGTAAAATCATATGTATGAAGGAAATGTTTAGAGATTTGTCTGCCACGTAGTGTTCTGTAAAATGAAAGGGACAAATAAACTTTTTTCCAACAATGGCAAAGGTATAAAAAAAGTACAATGATAAGTCATGCTAAACCAAAATAGAATGATCACAACCACTATTTAAGCTATAGTACCCAGTAAATACCAAAAATACTACATGTAATTGATCGATCTCACACAAACAACATACACTAGATAATTTCGAGGGCCAAAAAAAGTTATACCAGAATTATAAGAAGTCAATCAGAGGTAATGTGGTTAATAGGCTCACATTCACTAAGTTTATGCACCACCAAATTTTAATGGAGGATTTTCATCCACAGAAATGAAAGTCAGAGAAATAGAGTAGTTTAAGTGTGTTGTAGCATTTACCTAAGAATTTAAGAGTACTCAACTGTACTGGCTGGCAGCAAAATGTTTGTAAGAGCTTGATAACTTAATTTTTTGATGGGAACAACTGGCCTACTCTTATAAGTATGGTTCACTAATAAGGGACGATGTTTAACTCATTTTGACCCTTTCTCCAGCAATGTGGCAATTGGAGACTGGCCAGTGGTGACTAGTTACATACATTCATGAAAGCATTTATTTATCTTCATTCATCTTTCCACTCACCCACACAAAACACATTCACACTACATATCTAATTAATAGCTTATATGCTATTTTAAACTAATTCACGGAGGACTAGACACATGAACTAATTTTACTTTACTCATTGGACTCCTATTAATGATTTCTTAATCTGTTTAGCTACTTATCCATATAATTGAAATTAATAGTCAGCCATAATAAACTATAGTTTCTGGAAAGTTGCTTTCTTCCTCCTGTTGAAGGAAGTGACATTATTATTTTATTATTTGGAACTCCCACTGGTCTTTGATGTCTTTGCCTTACTATTTACTTGTTGAAGCATCAAAAAAAGGGAAAAGATTCACATTAATAAAGTAGAATGAAAAGCTTTATGCATGCTATCAGACTGGTAAATATTGCCATTAACAACTAAATGTAAAAATAATTCTTTATTATATACATATTTTCATTATTTTGAAATATCAGTCTATCGCTAATTACTGAAAAAATTTACCTGTCCGCAAGCGTTTTCCTTAAGGTTAACCTGCCAACAGAAGTCGTATCCGCTTTTAGTTTTTCGGCAAAGAAGTCTGCTTCTTCATCTGTGAGAGATTGATTACTACTTGATACAGCTGGAGATATAAAATTTGCTTCACCATCGCTTCCGTTGCTACCCCAAACCGGTGAAAGTAGTAGTACTCCACAAATACTTAATATTCTAGCGACTGCCATAATTCTCAGTACGCGCTTCCCATCTGATAAGAACTACCAGATTTAAATGGTAGTTCCGGGAGACTGTATTTAAGCGCGATCTCAGATTAACTCTTGTATACAATGAGACGGAAAGTCGTAAAAAAAAAAAGGTGCAGTTGTTGCTAAGAGATTGTGCAAGTCAACCTCAGCCTCCACCCTCATCGGCGGTAAGCGCTCGGGCGTCACGTCGCATTTCAGGGTTGGTAAAGGGTCTCACTGTTGAAGATATTTGCTGGTACTGTAACGCCAAATCGGGTCCTACCCAAAATCGGTCCCCCGGACTGAAATTGGCTGCTAAAAACTGTCCGGGACCACAATTGGCTGCCGAATTCAGTCCGGGCGGACTAAATATGGCTGCCAGATGTGGTCTGCTTTGCCAAATTTAGTCCCACCTAGCCCCGAGGGGTTGCAAGGGGCGTGGCTAAAGTAGACGTCGGCCATCTTGGATTACAATCACGCGGGTTTCCGTCTACTGTTGAAGTATGGCTTCATTTTTGCCTGGTTATCGGTCTGAGATCGCCAACGAAGAGTGCCGACAGCGCTATGGTTCTAAATTAGCTTTAATAAATAATAAGGATCCGTATGAAATTCCAGTGCAGGAGTATGAGGATGATATAGACCTATGGCCTGCTACCACTTACATTCATGTAGGAATGTATTTAGTGTTCAATCCCAGTCCTTATACAGGGGAAGACCTCCTTAATTACAAAAGTATGGAGTGCTATCAAAGATTAACTGCAGGATGGATTCGAGATATATTTGTCAATTCCACAGACAACAAGAGAATTGTTATTGCTAAGGTACTTATAGCTATATTGGATACTTTTTAATACTAGTAGATGTATATTTGTGCATATAGGTAAATCATTCTATGCGCCTGAGAGAAAAACCTCTCACTCCATGGATTATAGCAGAAATAGGAGGAAGGATTTTAGTTGGTCATTGTGATTGTATGGCAGGTCTTGGTGAAACTTGCTCTCATATTGGAACTTTGCTGTGGGCTATTGAGGCTGGAGTTCGATTACGAGATTCCCTCACTGTCACTCAGAAGAAAGCTTACTGGGTCATTCCAACGGCTGTTAAAAATGTTCCTTATGCAAAAGTTAAGGATATGAACTTCACTGGAAAGTTAGCTTCAAAGAGACAGTCACACTCTATTTCTCCTTCACCATCACCGGGACCTTCGCCATCACCAGGACCTTCACCTTTACCAGGACCTTCGTCATCACCAGAACCTTATCTATCTGCTAGATCATCACCATCTCCTGGACCATCAACTACACCAAAAAAGAAAAGACCCAATGAATACACAGTGGGTTTTGACAAGTTCCTGGAAGAACTGGCTAATTATTCTAGTAAGCCTGCTATCCTGTCTCTAATTTCACCATATTCTGAATCTTTTGTGCCCAAATCTCTATCTTCTGATTTACCAAATTTAGCGAAGCTTTATAACCCAGACTATGTTAGGCTGGATTATCAGGCTCTGCTGAAGAAAGCATCAGAAGTTACCGTGGAAGTTTCTGAACTGCAAGCAAATTGTGTTGAACAAGAAACTCGTGATCAACAACATTCACGTCTATGGTACAGAATGAGATGTGGACGAATAACAGCCTCGAAGCTGAGAGCAGCATGTTGTACTGATCCTTGTGCACCATCAAAAAGCTTGATCATGTCAATCTGCTATCCTGAACTCTCAAAATTTAAGTCGACTTTTACACAATGGGGATGTGATCACGAAAAATATGCTCGAGACCAATATCGTACCAAGTACTGCCAAGATCACCGTGAATTTCAAGTGAGAGAATGTGGGTTTTACATTTCAACTGAGTTTCAATTCATTGGAGCTTCTCCAGATGGATTAGTATCATGCAAGTGCTGTGGAGATGGTGTATGTGAGATAAAGGTATGATAGCATTGATATGAGATATAAAGTATAAATTGAAATACATTGCTTGCTACAGTGTCCATATTCCTGTAAGGATCAAACCATTTGTACAGCTGAAAAAGACAAATCAGCATTTTGTTTGCTCAAACTAGCTGATGGCATGTATCAGTTAAAACGAAATCATGCCTACTATTATCAAGTAAGTTCTAAATAGTCATATTTTATAAGAACGCAACTAATAAATATTAATTATAGGTACAATGTCAACTCTTCTGTTCTAAGAGATCGTACTGTGATTTTATTGTATGGACTCAAGAAGACTTGCATGTGGAAAGAATATATCCAGATGAAGAATTATGGCTAAACTGTGTTTCTCAAGCTAGAGTTCTGTTTGAAAACTCCATCCTGCCAGAATTATTAGGAAAGTTTTTTTCAAGACCACCTGAAGCTAAAATACCATCAGTTTCATTGGAGTTGGTCAATGAAGTCTACTGCTATTGTAGAGGTCCTGAAGCTGGGGATATGGTTGGATGTGATCATAAGGGGTGTCCATACAAATGGTTTCACTTGTCATGTTTAAAATTGAAAACATTTCCTAAATCTAAAGTCTGGTATTGCCCAGACTGTCATAAATTAGCTAAATAACAAGTCTAAAATTGCTTTTGTAGTAGTATACTGTAATTTAATGTAATTTAATAAAATGTTTAATGAGATTTGTTCATGATTACAACATTAAATATTTAACAAAACTTTTGCATGATCACATATTATTCAAATGGAACTATCAGAATCACATAGGTTGATAAGTGAGCAACAGACACAAACGATTTGATATAACAAAGTCACTCCATCTTTAGCAGTAACAGCCTCAATTGGATGAGTAGCAGATAAAATGGTAAACTTTTGACGTACAACACCTATCACCCGTTCAACATGTATATGTACATTAGCAATACGTCTGGACTGTTCTACTTCAATGCCAGTTAACTGTTTCTTCCCCTTTGTAAAATTTGGAATAGCAACTGTTGCACAATACAAGCCAACTGACTCTTTGATGTCAAAACCCCGATCTGCAAGAATGGTGTCTCCAGGAGTTAGATGGGATAGGAGATTGGAATTTTCTGTTAAGTACTTATCGCTAACACGACCTCCCCAACCATCAGATATAAAACATACTGTGCCTTGTGGAGTAATACCAATCAAATATTTCACCGTGTTGTGGTGCTTATAGGAAGAAAAAGTTTGAGCTCTTGACAACAAATTTGATGGTTTTTCTAAAAATATTTCGAAACAATCAATTATTAGCTACTGCACAACGTGGACAGTGCTTCCTGAAATCCATGGGCAAAGTTTTCATCAAAGCATCTCTATCAGGCCAGCAAATAAGAGGTCGTAAACAGTAATACATTGATGAAATAACCTCCGAAAATATACGGCTACTTGTAGATTTATGAACTTTAAACCTAAACCCAAGATCTTGAAATGACAAATTCAATCGAAGCCTCATTAATGTCATTAAATAAAAGCAAACCTTTTTGTCATTCTCCTTGAAAGATTCCTCTTTTAATGCCAATATGCTCAATTCCTTCTTCAAATGGTTAATCTCATGAAATGCAGCATCCAGTTGAAGTTTCATTTGTATTAACTCACTTTCCGACTCTACTTCATTATCACTAGTACTTTCAGCAGCAACAGCCTCTACCACACCTTGATTATCATCTGCTCCTTCTTGATTGAGCTCTACATCATTCTTCTTTTTTTTCACATTTCTTTCCATTGCTCTTTCATACCGACTGGATGCTAAACAAGATCTCTTTTTCCCATATCCAAGTTTCAATGAAGGTACCCAATCAGGATTTGACTCATCATACAAAGATGCTGGTTTTCCATTGATGAAATGATCAGAGCATATTCTCATATAAGGATAGTTCTCAGGTTTTAGATCTCCACGGTTCAGTCCAACCGCCAACGGGTTGCGCACGTGACTTTATTTGCACGGTGACGTAATTGTAACTCTCGCAATCGCTGGGAAAGTTGTCAGTGTGTGTCTTTAGTAAAACAGCTAAGATGTCCTACTGGCGCTTGCTACAGTTACAGTGTGGGAGTGCATTATGAAGGTTAGTTATCACACTACTTTATTCAGTGTACCAAAAATTGTTCGGGGAAGCTTCGTTATTATAAAACGCTGTTTTACACGAACGGACGGTATCGTCTCACTTTAATTTTTAGTTCTTTGTGTGCTCATCAGAACATGTTCAAAATCAAAAAAATATATACATTACAGATTAACATTTTAAATAAAAATGATGGATATCTTTGAAATTTTGCTAAAAAAGAGATGTATCGATAGATGTAGAAGTATGTATGTCAAGCAAAATGGAAATATGCATATAAGCAAGAAAGTATATTGTTATAAATATTCCTCTTCAGATACACTGTTTTCTTCTTCAAAAACGCAGTCCATTAAATCATCTATACCATCTGGAATGACATTGTTACCAGTAGAATCAGTGTGGGACACTTCATCCAGGTATTCTTCCACTGTTACATCAAGTAAGCTAGTGTCCTCACTAGTGATCGAGAGTAGCAGAGTTGTCATAAGTACTGGTGTTAGTGCAGTTAGTACATTCACAACCTGTTAAGCAAGGTTTGTTCTTTCCTTTACAACTGCAACGCTTGTTACAACAGCCAGTCTTACATTTGCATCCCTTAAGTAATCCATCAACACGCTCCTGAACTAAATTCATATTCTTTTCACTGTCCCAATCAAAAGTGAGCTTCTTGTTGTTCAGTTTCCATCCATATTGAGTTAAAGACTGCAGTATTATTTCTGTATGGTCAGCTTGCCGCCACATGTCCATCACCCAGCAACTTCTTTTCCAGTGTCTGAATTAGAGCATCAATATTTGGCACCATTTGATTTTCAAATTGACTTCTCTCGCTAACTTTTATTCTGACATCTTGAAGCCACTGTGTGTGACATTCTAAAGGAGATAGTCCAGGTTTGTTAAATGTGCAGTAATGACTCCTAGGTTTGGTGTGTTCAAACCCGTTTTTGTGTTTTTTAAAGTAAGCTGCACCAATCAACCTTAAAAATGCCAAAAATCCGATTTCAAATTGGTCACTAATTATTTCAGTATCAGCCAAAGTTCCTAGAAAAGGAAAATTTCCACTGCTAATAAACTCAGCATCTTGATAAAACGTTCTATACATTGATGCCTTTCCCATTTCACTAAAAAAAGAAATGTAATCACACCCAGTCGATACAAACAAGCTCTGAAATATTTGCGGTATTTTCTCGGCAGGAATTGATGACAAGTCAGGATCATTTTGCAAGACTTGGAGGAAAGCAGTGAAATGTAGGTATTTCAATTCTTTTGAATAGTAGGGATTGAGCTGAACCATAATGTTCTTGTCGCATACACTTAGTAGTGGTAGACCTATGTTATAGATGTCTGTGTCGGTTGACATGATTAGTATATTGGAACAGTTGGGTTTTTTTACATGTAACCAAAGTCTTGTGTCGGTCTCTTCTGCAACACACCTTAAGTTTGGGTTAGGTTCCACTAATACTTCACTACTACTGTCACTTGAACTTGTTGATTTTACTTTGGTTATTGTCCAGGCAGTGTCTTCGATGTCACCATCAAAGCCTCCAGCCAGAACTAACATCTGCCCATCATGCATGAACTGTGAAGCAAACTTGAGTAAGTGTTTAGTGATAAAAATAACTAAACTTCTTTTGCAATTTCTGCAATTTATGAAATTTGCCCTCCAAGGTTTTGGAATTATAGTATTTCCATTTACTTCATCACAAAGGTGGCCCGTCATAACTTGAGCTGTACAATCTCTACGATACCTTTCAAAGTATTTGGGAGTTTCACCAAGACGACCAGGGTTGTCAAAGATTATATGAATCTCTGGCACCTTAAACCCACTGTGGTATAATAAATCTCCTGATAAGAAAATTGCCATAATCTTCAAAAGTCGTGTGACTCCCGGTAGGGGTTGTATTTATCATAACCATACCTTCCAAAATGCAGCATTCTGGCTTCCACCCTAGCGGAAGGGAGTTAAAAAATATAGAGGGACTTGAACACTTGTATCGGGTTTCAAGAGTCGTGGTTGTATAGCATTTCTGCCCCTTCGTGGGAGTCCATTGTTGTCAGATATTGCTAACGGCAATGGAATGTACTGGTCAGCTACTGATGATACAGGTTGCTTTGATTTTTTTGACCATAGTAATTTTTTTTTGCATACATGTTCTGACCAACTTCATATCTTTCTGCAACTGACTGAACCCTCTTTTGTTTATTTTTACTTCACCAAATGTGGATAATTTTCTCTTTCGCTGTGATACTTGTATGCTAGATTTTCGGAGAATGTAATAGTCTATATATTTGTCAAATTCACTTTGCCCAATGTCACGAAATGCCAGCAGGTCACATTGTTGTTCTTGTGATGCTTTCTTATGGCATAGTGGATTTTCTAGACAGGTACTAGTGGTAACATTCAGAAGCCCTGATGTTTTAATGGCCTGCATTTGCTCAAATATATTTTCGTTGTACACTTTCACTGAAGTTAGTTCACAAATGATTGTATGCTCTTTTTCCACGGGATTTTTGTCCTCAGGAAATAACTGTGTTTTTAAATAGTCCAAACATTTTGCTCGAAATGGCATGTAAGTAGCAATTCGATTTATATAGTCCTCTGTTGGTCGTACAATTGAAGTTTTACAATCTTTATTTATAGCCATTTCATGAGCGTCATCTATGGCAACTGAATGCCATGGACGTCCAGAAAGACTGACACTAAAACATCCCTTTTTCAACTGCTCCACAATACTAGATGGATATGCGAGTACATCTGCTAAATGTTGTGCGATAATTTTTTTACAAGTGAAATGTTCATAGGCAGAAAAAATAGGTGCCATCAACTTCAAGCAGGCTAACCGTAACTCCCAGTTTCTGCTTCTCAAAGCAATGTAAAGGTTGATGTATGCAAAGGCATCTTCAAATACAAATTGTGTCCAAAACTTCCAGGTTGCATTGGTGTTTGCACACTTCTGTATGAATTCCATAAATAGTATGATTTCCTTGGATTCTTGTAGAGATTGTAGTACTTCTGTAATCTTATTCTCTATATTTCCCTCACAGCATGTCTGGGTGATAGTGTCAGACACTAAAGCTATCAATTCTGTGTGAGTAAAAGTGGAAGGCTCATTTCCACTTTCAGAATGTTCAAACAATTTTGTCACCATAGTTTGGTACATCGCTTCCCACACTTCTACTATAAAATAATGGGTCTTCTTGAATTTACTACATGCCTGAATAGCTGCAACAGAATACCCTGACACTTTTGCTAGCTCTTTCAGACCGGCATCAAAATATGGCTTCATTAAAGCAATTTGAAAATTTTTAAGCAAGTGCCAATCCCCTGGTAGTGGTAGTAACCAATCGTGCTCGTGCCCATACTCAAATTTTATAGCTTGCAATACTTCATATAGTTTTGCATCTCCTTCAACAAGTAGAAAGGATAGCCTTTTTTTTTTTTTATAAAAGCACTGTATAAATCTTGTAAGACAAACATAAGTGTGTCCTTATCATCAGCAACAGCGTCAAGGGCCTTTGTGGGCTTGCTCAGGAGAGTTGTCACTCTGCTTGGCTTGCTCGCACCTGATGACAGCAAAATAGTTGCTGCCACCAGAGTCAAGGTCCTCTCTAGCTACCCAAGGCGAACCACTGACCAATCCTCAGGCTAGGTCTTAAGGTAGATTAAATTACTTTAATTAGAGAAAAATGCACACACAACGAATTGAATGACATGAACCAAGACTGCCACAATGACACAAAACTCAGCTTTAAATACAACACAGAAACCACACCTACAAGTCACACGAAAGGCTGCAAAGTTCCTGCTCTGCTACAGACATGCACACATGCATACAACATTCCTACATTTATTAACACAACTGACACAAATAAATTATGACCACACATGACTACACAATCAATTGCTGTTCTCATGCTACAGCATAAACAATTAATGTTCACACACACACACACACACACACATGTTCCTTGTTCTTCCTTCTTCATGTAGGTGTGCCCACATCTCCCCCCTCCTCCTTCTGCTGATGGTTTCCAACAGCACCATCTTCTATCTCTCTTGTGTGACAGCGACTCAGGCAATCTGCCACACCATTCTCACGACCACTACGATACACCACCTTGAACTTGAATTCGGTTAGCTTCAACGCCCAATTGTACAGACGACGGTTCAGTTGCCTAGTCATCATCAACGTCACCAAGGAACGGTGGTCCGTCACCACAGTGAACTCCTTCCCGTACAGATAGAAGGCAAAATGTCTAACAGCTTCGAATAGGGCAAGCCCCTCCAGCTCCTGAGCGCTATATCTCTGTTGGGCTTCCTTTAGTTGCTTGGAGAAGAACGCAACCGGCAGATGCTCCTCTCCCCTGACCACTGACAAAACTGCACCCACTCCAGACACACTGGCATCACATTCTAAGACAAACACATCTGACACACACGGATCAACTAAACACACACTATGACACAATGACTTACACAATCCATGAAACGCCTCCATCATCTGGCTAGACCACTCCACTGTCCCAGCCGCATTCCTTGACGTAGAGGGCGTAAGAGAAGAGGACCAGCTATGGTAGTTCCTGATGAAACGACGATAGTAGCCCACCAGACCTAGGAATGCCCTCAACTGCTTCCTAGTCTTTGGAAGGGGGTGCTCCCTGATAGCCCTCACCCTCGTTTCCGGCACATTGATTACTCCACCTCCGACAACATGGCCCAAAAACTCCAACCTCACCTTACCAAAACAACATTTACTTCTTTTGCATGTCAGGCCCGCCTCTTTCAGCGCCTCAAACAACCTTCCTAAATGTACCAAATGCTCACTCCAACAGCCAGACACCACCAAGATGTCACCAATATATACTCTTGCGAAGTCTACACAATCTACCAACACCAAATCCATTAATCTTTGAAAAACTGACGGAGCATTGGTCAACCCAAATGGCATTCTCCGAAACCTGAACTTCCCGAAAGGGCAAACAAAACAAGTTTTATCACGATCCTCCTCCAATACCTCCACCTGGTGAAAACCTTTCGATAAATCAACCTTGGATAACACACGACCCTTTCCTACCATGTCAACCATTTCCTCAAACCCAGGTATATAATAAGGTTCCTTCACCGTAATCTCATTCAACTTCCTATAATCAACACATAAATGAACTCCTCCCCCTTGCTTCCTGACTGGCACTAATGGCGACGCCCACTGGCTCTCACACCTCTCAATAACACCACATTTCTCCAATCCACTCAGCTCATTCCTGACCTCGTCTCTGATACCTAACGGTACAGAGTAAGGAGCCTGCCTAACTGGCTGGTGATCACCTGTCTCGATGTTCATGACCACCCTCTTTGTGCTTCCCGGCAGGTCCGAAAACACACCCTCATACTCCCCCAACAGTTTGTCCAACTCCACCTGATTATAATCCACACATACCCCACTTAGCTTATTCCTCTGCACATAATCGTCCTCCACGACCACATCCAACCTACAAACACTCTCCCTGTCACAATACTTCTTTAAACAGTTGACATGTACAACCTTGCAGTGCTTCTTGGCTCCCTCCTTATGAATCTTATAATTCACCTCACCAGTCCTTTCTAGCACAATGTACGGACCCTCCCAAGAATCTGCCAACTTGCAATTTAGACCCGGAATCCTGTACAACACCTTTGACCCTACTTCAAACTCCCTCAGCTTCGTCCCTCGATTCATCAACATCAACCTACTCTCCTTCCCCTTCATCATCTTTACTGCTGCACAATCCCTCATAAGTTCTAGTCTTTCCGCCATATTGCTAACCCACTCACACACATTGAACTTCTCGCTGTCCACCTCAAATAACCCATGGTACAGGGCATCCAATGGAGTTCTCACCCTGAACCCATACACTAAGTCAAATGGGCTAAACCCAGAATCTGAATGAGGCATCTGCCTCAAAACAAATAATACGTAACTGACTTGTCCGACCCAATCCATCTTCTCCCCCGAACACTTGCCCAATATAGATTTCATCGTCCCATGCATACGCTCCACCATCCCGTTACATTCTGGGTGATATGGTGAAGTGTGCACTTGCTCAATCCCTAACACTTTGCACACATCCCTCAATACTCCTGAACCAAACTGAGTCCCTCTATCTGACAAAATTCTCTCTGGGATGGAAGTCCTAGAGAAAATAGTCCACAGCCCATCAGCCACAGCTCTTGCATTCACACACCTCAGTGGTACTGCCTCAGGCCACTGAGTAGACAGACACACATATGTGAGCAGATACCTATTGCCCCCTTTCCCCTTAGGCAAAGGCCCCACAATATCCACAGCCACATCTTCAAACGGTTCTGTAAGAACCGGCCTCTCAACCACAGGCGCTCTCTTAGGCCTATGCTTAGACTTCAACTGACACACCTTGCAACCTCTACAATGCTCACAAATTTCTTTCTTCATTCCCGGCCAAATGAAATACCTACCCACAATCGACGAAACCTTATCAGCCCCCAAGTGTCCATTCTTCTCATGACCTAACAGCAAAACCCGTTCCCTAAACTCCTTTGGCAAAACCAGCACATCTCTAAACTCCTCCCACGTCACATATAATGACTTAACCAACGTCCCTCCTTTCCATGAAAACCCACGCTCCTTTCTATCCCCCAACTCTCTCCATTCCTTTAATGACTCATCTGTCTTCACAGCCTCCCTGAACTTCTCACCATCTGTCCCAATCTTCACCGGCCCTATGTCTCCCGCTACTAAGTCCTCAAACGCAGTCACAACTGCCTCAGGCTCCACCTCCACAGTGTCCCCTACCACCATTTCCACTGAAGTATCCACACTCAATTCCTCACCCACAACACTATCCTCAACTGTCGAAGCCTCCAACTCATCGCCCTTGTCCTCTGGCACCTCTTCCACCACACACCACATTGGTTCACACTCCTCACCATCCACATTGCTCTCACCCACACTCAGTTCATACCCTCTTGACACCTCCCTAGTGTCAGACCTCTCAAGCTCGGTTTCTGCCCTCGCCTGACTCCTGGTTAACACCTTAACCTCTGCTGGCTTCATTGCCTTCATGAAAGCCAACACTTCCTCCTCCACCTTCAAGTCTAAAGGAAGAATACAATCTGTGAAGGAGTCACCACTTTTGTCAATGACCACCTCCCGCACCAACCTCAAGCCTGCCACCTCAAAGACAGCCTTTGTACATTTGTGTAACACAGCATTCCCATGCACACCCGAGATATACGTTTCACCACAATCCTCGGCATCTTCACCAACCAAAGACCTAGGGACCACACCTAAGTCTGCCCCTGTGTCAACTAAAATCATCTTCTCCACTCCGTTGACCCTGCCAACCACCACATTATTCTTCTCCTTTTGCCCAACCGACGCCTTATTCACCGGAGCCATCCTCCCACTAACTGGTTCCTTCTTCACTGGACCTCCCACCTTCTTCAAGGGGCAATCAGGGCTCTTATGTCCTTCCTTGTGGCAAGTGAAGCAAGTGGGCTGCCTAATTCGACTGACAGCACCGGGTACCCTGTCAACATTGGGACTACCGGTTCTGCCAGCCTTGCAATCAACAGCCCTGTGCCCTGCTTCACCACAGTTGAAACAGTTCACAGTGAACCTGCTGCTACCACTCCCATCTCTACTTCCTCTTCCGGCTCTACCTCCCTCACTTCCACTACTGCCCAAAACTTTATAAAAATTCCCACGTTGCCTCCCAGAGACCCAATCACACCAACCTTCTCGTAACTCCTTTATACTGTTCACCGCCTTATTCTCCAAGAACGTTCTACCCCCTACCGGAATAACCTGCCTTGTAATGGCCATAGCCAAAGCAAAGACACACTCCTCCACCGACTTTCATAGTTGCCAAGTTTATGAAACTAATTTTAGGTACAGGTAAAACCACACCCATCTTAGTGAGCCACACCCAAAATCACACCCATTTTAGTAAGCCACACTTAAACCGTGCCCATTATCAATAGACCACATTCCTTTCAGTTCCAATTTCAAAAAATATTTATTATAGGTAGTGAGGACTTTGTGTGTAGCTTTCACCGAAACCGAGGCGCGTAACCGCATATTGACTGTTTTTACTATGTCTTTATATTTCTTTTTCTGTGTACTGTGGGCTTACTTTGTTGTTACAGATGGAATGAGCACCAACAGAGGACTCCAGCAAGCCAAACATGAAGAATGAAGACTCGTCTGGGACGGCGATGCACACCGCTACTATTTGGTGTTATTTCGAAGCGCCGAAGGAACTAGCGTGCTCTTTTTTTTTTCCAGAGGTAGCTAGCGGGCTTCTTCGCAACATTACACAGCCATATTTCTAATAAATATCTATATTCTTTTTTTGTAAATAGTAAAATTTTCGTGTCGTTTTACTCCTGCGTTATTCTAAAAAAATCTCTCTGTAACTTTATTCTAAGGGGGGTATGCTGCTTGTGCGCAAAATTTGGATTCAATTCAATGATCAATTCCACGAAATATCGATTTATATTTTCAAGTTGACTACTGATTCGCTATTTTATCCCGCCCCCAATAACGTGAGCTCCGCGGACGCGCAATTTATTGGTAAGAGAGCATAATCAATTGACTAGTGGCAGCTCTAAAAAGAGCCCATTTGTAAACAAAAATAAGAAATACAATAATGAGCCGTGAGATTGCCGTTGTAACTTTGGAAAAGGTTGGTCCGGGAGCAGAAGTGACGGCGTATTTCCAATGTTGCTTGGAGTTGGTTGCTCATTAGTGAGAGCGGGGTAGTTCTGCACAAATTTCAGACTTGTAGGTGATAGGGCTGAAGAATATAGCGGTAGCAATCCCGACAGAAAGAACTGAAGTGATGATGAAGGAGTCTATACCAGCCAAGTTTGAATACAATGTTGGTGGAATAGTAGGAGCTGGTACCAGTCAGGATGGAGTTGGTCACCGTTGAGACAGAGTTTTAAGCTGCTCTAATGGCTTCACAAGTAGAGCCTTATTCCGTACCCTGAAAGTATAATAGAAGGATGTTATTTGAGGTGACTGTTTCAGACTAGTACACTACAGTTATACAGTTATAGCTGGGGACCCGTTTGTCCTCCTGCTTCGCGGTAACCTGTAGATTTTTTTGGCGCCAAAATTAATTGATCCGCGTAGAAATTCAGAGCTGGCCAGCGACGCGTGAATAGATTGCAGAGCTACTGGCAGCTCCGGTACAACAATAGGCTAAATAGTAATTCCGGTGCGGTACGTTGCAGATCTGATAATTCCGGTACTGCACCGGATGTTCCGGTACACTTGGCAACTATGGACTTTGCCCCCTGAAATAAACCCTTGCACAACCTCACAATAACATCCATCGCCTCATCCCCACTCTTAGCCTTCAAACTCTCTCCCGTGAGTTCAAAAATCCGGTGACCGTACGTAATGGTTGTTTCTCCAGCAGCCTTCAATAGAGCCCCCTTAACAGCATCATATCCGGCATCCTCATCTCTCAGATCACTGATCCGCACACACAATTTCTCCTGCAACCTTGCACATAACCTATCCACCCACTCTTCTTCTGCAACCTCACACTCCCTCATTGTTCTCTCAAACCTCTCCAAAAATAAACCCAAGTCCATAGATTCCTTCCACATACCCAAACCTGCCAGTTTCTCCTTATACCTCTCTTTTTTCTCCTTCTTCTTATCTTCCTCCTCCCGTCTTACTCTTTTAAATTCCTCCTCCTCACGTCTTCTATCAGCCTCTGCCTCTCTCTGCTGTTCCGCCCTGGCCTCCTCTAATTCCTTCATCTGTTTGAACATGTCACACAGCTCCACCCTTCTAGCCTCTTCACTTGCTTTCCTTAATTTCTCCTCTTCCTTCCGCCTCACTTTTGCCATCTCAGCCATATCTCTCCTATACTGCTCATCCCGTTCACACATCATCCTTAATATTGCCCTTAAATCACTCTCTTCTCCTGCCATCTCTCTTGCGTCCTCCAACTCTCCTACCTCACTACTGTTCTCTCCGATCTCACTCACAATCTCCAGTTCCTGGTCCAAATCTTCCCCTAACACTTCTTTGACTATCACCTCCTCCCCCAGTTGGCTCACCGCCTGTTCCCCTGGTCTAGTAGTTGGTCTCCTAGAGGGTCTGACTGCTGCGTCTCTAGCGGCTGGTACTTTCCTGCTGGCCCTCTTTCTCCCCGTTTCCTCCTGTCTGGTCTCCGGCATGGGCAGGGAATGACTTCACCGTCCGACAGAGACCTGACCAAAAAGTAATACACACAACGTCAAGGAGTTTACAAATAAATATTACACAACCACACGATGCGTCTTTACAAAAGAAAAAAAATAAACACAAAAAAAATTGTCTGGTGTCTCCGAAAAATAAACACACAAAAAAAAAATTGTCCGATGTCTCCGTGGATGTCTCCGAGTGAATGCCTTCACGATCTGGACGAGTTGGTGGTCTTGCCACTCCTGGACCAATCCGCAGAAGGGAATTCCACTTGGTAGGTGCCCGATGTCTTGGGGGACGTGTAGATTAAGGATCTTCAAGGACTGTCGTCGCTGTGAAGAATCCCACCGCTGCCACCAAATGTGGGCTTGCTCAGGAGAGTTGTCACTCTGCTTGGCTTGCTCGCACCTGATGACAGCAAAATAGTTGCTGCCACCAGAGTCAAGGTCCTCTCTAGCTACCCAAGGCGAACCACTGACCAATCCTCAGGCTAGGTCTTAAGGTAGATTAAATTACTTTAATTAGAGAAAAATGCACACACAACGAATTGAATGACATGAACCAAGACTGCCACAATGACACAAAACTCAGCTTTAAATACAACACAGAAACCACACCTACAAGTCACACGAAAGGCTGCAAAGTTCCTGCTCTGCTACAGACATGCACACATGCATACAACATTCCTACATTTATTAACACAACTGACACAAATAAATTATGACCACACATGACTACACAATCAATTGCTGTTCTCATGCTACAGCATAAACAATTAATGTTCACACACACACACACACACACACACACACACATGTTCCTTGTTCTTCCTTCTTCATGTGGGTGTGCCCACAGCCTTATAATAGACTACATTGGATTTCTCTGTTGATAATGGTTGTACAATACTTAAATATTGAAACACGTCACAAAAATGTTTTTCATCTTTTTTTAAAGCACTGTTATAAACATTTTTTTGGAGTTGATAGATGTGTCGATATTTATTCAACTTATCGAGTTCAGCTTGCTCAGTATTAGAGATTTTGAACATTTCTCCTGTAAGATTACTCCGTGTATGTTCGTTTGAGAGATGGCTTTGGGTAGATATATTTCCTGTTATTTCCTTTGTTATTGAGCTGCTTTGAAATTCTAATCCAGATCGTGCTCTTCTTGTGACTTTTGATACTGGAGATTTAAAGCTTTTGTTAGGGGATGGATAAGGTGATAATTTTGGTCTTTTTTGGCCAGCAATTTGGGTTACATTTAGAGACTTTAAACTTGGAATTGGCTGTACAGCTTGTATTGTAGTACCATGAAATGATTTCTTCTTTTCTCCACAATATACTCTAGAAAAACTGTGCAAAAAATCAATGTTATCAGCTGAAATAATTATTAAGGCTTTATCAGATAGCTCATGTTCTGGTCCAACTTTCTGTCTCTCCCTAACTCTATACTGGATAATTCTCGATAGAGTGTCCATAGAGCTACATATACCAAGTCTATTGAGGGTTCGTATCAGTGTATCAGTTCCTCCATAGCTATCAATAACATCTGTTATGAGGCCATGCATTGGAGAGTAGCACCTGTCATCAATGATGTACATCATCATACACAAGCAAAAAAAACGTCTCATTTTTTTTACATGCATCGAGTTGCCAATGCACTTGCTGGTACCTCTGCATTCAGAAGTAGACATGGTGATGTTATTAATGAAAGACCAAATACTTGGATCTAACTCGGATATAAGGGCATTAATATCAAGTTGGTCAAAGCGAAAAGGTAACGCTTTATCTTTGTCAATGTATGTCTTGATTTGTTCTCTCAAAGCAATATTAAATTTTTCCACTGTACCATCCATACTTTGACTTGGTACTGACTCACTCTGTACCTTAGAATTAGACTTGGACTTATTATAATGCTTTGCTCAAAGTTGTAAGTAAATCACAACCTGTTCGGTACAATATTGTTCCATGTTTCTTAATTTTGCAGATTGTGCTGAGGTGATGCTTGTAAGTGGCAATTTAATTGCTCAGTACCCACCGAGCTGTAACCAGTGGCTCATCTGAACTACTGTTGTACATTGTCATATATTTTTTGAACTTTTCAAAGAATAGGTTGTGTACAGAAGGTAGGAGCATGCTCTCATTAGCTAATAAGACTTCTCCAACATAGACTGATGTATGTATCATTGCTAAGTTAATGCTCTCATCAATAGTACTTGCTGTACTTCTCGCCTTCATAGAAGTTGTCAGATCTGAAATGATGCCTTGCAAGGTCTGTGTCTGTGCTGACTACAGACTCATTTTTAAGAATTTGCAACTGACACTTATAGCAAGCAAAACACACCTTACTATCTGTAGATATTTCAATGTTGTATCCAGTATTCTCAAAATATTTTTGGACTCGTTTTGCATCAGGGCAAGCTCGAGTAGTTTTGTTACGTAAAGAAATATTGCAGGTTGGGCAGGTTGTTTGAAGATTTAATTCTTTGTTTTTTATCAAAAAGTAATGGTGCTTGCATAATGGAAAAGTTTCAGAGTTTTCAGTATCTATTTCCAATGACGTGATAGGTGTATTTCTCATGCATGTAAATGATTTTTCAAAACAATTAGAAACACAGCACTTTTCATCCTGTTTTTTTTTCCTTCCACCTAGGCAAAGAATCAGGGTTCTTGAGAACTCTGGAGATATCATGTCTACAGGGTCGACATATGGGAGAATCTAGAGTAAGATCTAGAGTAGTAACATATGCGATGGAATCTGGATCCTTCCAAGATTTTGCTGTTGACAAGTTAGAGTTGGACTGGCTGCAAAGAGCACAGAAGAAACCCTCACTTGTGCTGGGTTGCTCAAATGAAAGCCTGCGGCGGCTTCTTTCAGACATACTACAATAGATTATAATAATGATATTATCACTTCAATTAATTATTGTAATATTGTCCATAGTTGAGAAATATATTGAAAACACTCTTATGTACTTCAATTTCACAACTAAAAAAACACTAACTATTATAATATATTGGCTCAAAAGGCAGTCTTATGTGTGTAACATGGGGTGTTTAAATAATAGTGTGATACTCAGTCCATAGATGTGCTCAGTCAGTCACTATTAAGTATATCCTTACCTCAGTTGCTGCAGCTTCACTAGCCTGTCCAGTTTCTTCTTAGTCACACTGTCTTGACTCACCACAAATCAACTTAGAGGTCTCTGTCAAAGTGGTACTGGTAGTGGTCGGAAATTATGGTTAACTTTAAAATTCCATAGCGTGTTCGAGAGATGTGGGTACAGCGTCTTTTTTGGAAATGTTGTAGTTCAACACCTGTTATAAGTGTTTTTAAAGTGAACGACAGGTCACCTATTGCAAAAAAAAAATCCTATCGGGAAGAATGGAGCGTACCATTGTGTTCGTAAGTGCGATTTCCTTTGCAGTGCGTGTCTATTTTTTGGATAACTAAATTGTCATTATGTATTTAAATAGCAGCCATAAAAATAAGGAGTTCAATTGTTAAATCTCTTTAGTTATTGAAGTGAAAAGAGACTCATTAATAATTCATGCTTGTGCGTGGGTGTACAAATAAAATTGAATGCGCGTCAATGACTTCCGGTTCCATTGGCGGGTGGACTGGGTTTATAGCAGCAGTCGTTACGCCACCCGCGCTAAAATGCCTATTTTTATTGCACCGCGTATGGTGATTACGTCATTTGTTATCTTGACCTCTGGAAGAGAGCAATTCAGACCGAGTTTTGCTGGTGAATATCTGGCGGAGCGTTTTCAACTTGCCCGTTAAAACTAAGGTATTTTGAAGAGAAACTATTACTTAAAAGAATCCACTATTGACTTTTTTGATAAAATTGCTAGACGTTTATGTAGGAGTCGGTTTCCACAGCCACTTTGAGAGAGAAGGTGTGAGTAGCCTTCACATATCGCTACCGACTGCCGTTCCTGACCATTCTTTTGCCGCTATTCCATGAATACAAGTGTATTAAAGGTAAAAATACTATATTTGAGAGTTTAGAACATTTTGGCTGGGTATAACAATCACAACATAGATGTAAAAATGGTGCTATTAGTACAGTTCAAAATGACGAAAACTATGACAAGAAGCATATATGTATATGGTATGTCAGTGTGTTCTGATATTATCTACATATTTACATAATTCTATCATCAGAGCAAGAATTGTCGCTATCCGTCATGTCATCAAGATGGCTGAATACCTCATCTCCAACACTGTTGTTGTCGTTATGGATAGCATAGTGGTTTACATCCTCATCTTCATCAGTACTGCTTGTGCCCTCATCATCGTCATTATGATCCACTCCAAAGACAGCATCCATCAAAACGTCAACTTCTTTGTCCAAGGTAGTATATCTAAAAATGTCGAACAATAAAATATGTTGGCTTAAATTCGTGTTGTTAAAAAATTATCTACTACTGTGTTTTGTTCAGTTACAGCACCACACTAATAATACATGAAGATTTATGCAATTATTTTTGTGGTGAAAAATAATAACCTATGTTGTTGTGATCTGCACATGCCTTACCATAGACTACTGTAGCTATGTTTGTGGGGGGAAATCCTACACATCATGGGGTGCTGTAATTGAAAGAATTACTGTGCTTTACCGCATAAGCTTTTGCATAAATTGCTTACATTGCTATTTACTTACACCATGGCTACTGATCAATGCATTGTAATATATGATTTACCTTTCAATTCTGATTATTTCATTTTCCTCCTGTTGTACAACTTCTTGTGTATTTTCACAGTGAGTGCAGCGACATCCAGCACCCACGAATGCCTACTGAGCATATTGAACATTTCCACTGGTAGCTAGCTGGACTTAACTGCCTGTGTAACATTCTGTAATGCTTATCACATAAATGCGTCTCTTGCATCTGTGACTGTTGCAAACTACATTTTAAATAGCGACCTATTTCTTCCTTATTGGCCAACTTAGTACACCTACTAGCTGTCTGACCACAGCCGATAACTTCACAATTTGGCTTGCAAACACCTTTATTTATCCACCTAGGCCTGTAGTCATTCTGTTTCCTTCCACAACTTAGATTCTCACGACAATTTCTGCAAATGCAAGAATCTGGCTCAATCTGTACATTTTTTTCTATTGATTGCAAAAAGTCAAGTAATTGCCTATCTTTCCATTTAACTGGATGTGTGTATTTCAATGATGTCTCCTTACAGAGAATGCAGGCTGTACAGGGGCGTCCTTTGTGAGCATCTGAGGAAACTGGTGTTGACGGAACATCTTTACGTCGTCGCTGCTGCTCAGGTATAGCTGGTATATACATTTGCAACTTTTATACACTGTATTGGTTTTGTTGTAGTGACTAACCTGTTGAAGAACCACCGCTATCTGCAGGACGAAACAGAGTTCTTCGAGGTGTTGATGCCATTGAACCAATGGACAGATCATGCAACAACTTAGCTACACTTTAGCCACACACTTATTCTGTTATGATAACACTCCCTTGTCAACTAACCACATGGGAAACCATGAGTGTGGTGAAATTACTTTACCAATTTCTATCAAGTATGAGACTCACCTTACCTTTTGTAATGAATATTCAACAAATAAATTTATACTTTTAAATACCTCCAAAATGAATACAAAATGGATACAGCATAGTCTTACTCCTAATCTACAATATACCCCACATTATAACAAAATTCAGTGGTCAGGAACGCCAGTCGGTAGCAACATATGGGAGGACCTTCTGGCGGCCATGTTCAAGTGTTCTGGAAGAATCAGGCACAGTAGGTATCTATTAGGCCTACTGGTGCCATATAAAGCATGGAACTATAGGTTATTTATATTACTAGTGTTTTTTAGAGTCAGTAGTTACCAGCTTCTATGATTGGGGTTGCCAAACATACTCCATTTCTTGCCAAGTTTGGCGCCATTCGCGCGGTCTCCCACAACACAACATCCGGTTTGCAAATAAATTTCTACGCTGGCGTAACGACTGGCAGCCAGCCAGCAATTCCTTCTCTTCTCACTCAAGGTCCTGGTCTTATCTCCTTCTTTCTCAATAACAGCTGGTAAGCGAAAAAAGCTCTTCTTATCTCTCATCCCCCTATTGCCACAACCAATCATCGCACAAAAGTTAACCATGGCTGTTTAGCAATTGTGGTACACGCGCAGTTGTAATCCAAGATGGCCGACGTCTACTTTAGCCACGCCCATTGCAACCCCTCTGTGATTATTAAGTGGAGGTGGTGGGTTATATCAGTATAGTTATATGTTAAGACTGCTCTTTAGTACTTCTTGTTGATGAGTTTACCTTTCAAATTCCCATTCTCATAGCTAAATACCTATAATAGTATATTCAATAAATTATAAGCTTCAAGATTTCATCATAGTGCATAGTTTGACTACCTTGAACAATGCAGCAGCTACATTTTCAAAATATTTACAGTTTCATAGGAATTTCCTCAACAAAATTTGTGAAATAATCAGTTATAGTCAAGATGTATCTGTTTCCTTGATGTGATGCAGGAGAGATGGGGCCAATGAAGTCAATACCAATGTGGTGCCCATGGTGACACAACTGGTACTGGATGGAGCTCTGGAGTAGATTGGCTTAATTTTCCATGGCACAAATCACAATTACTAACCTGGATATATCACAATAAAAAATAACAACACTCTTTGTCATCAGTTGACCACACTCACTTCTGTATGAGTTTATTTATTTGCTTACCAATTTATTAACATCATTGACCATTCCCTGCCACATAAACTGCTCACTAACTCTTGATAAAGTCTTTTTCGTGCCTAAATGTCCAGAGGTGGGATCGCTGTGGCATGATGCTAGAATTCAGATCTCTCATCCAAATCAGTAATGTAACGAACCTAAGTAGTAACATTTAACTGGAACAGTAACATTTTTAACTAAAGCTTTTTTTATTTTCTGAACATAAAAAATTGGTTAATCAGGTCTCAATAATTATAGCTATCTATTGCAAATTTATACAATGGTAAATATTCTTTGAAACTTGTAAATGCCTTCATGCATATCCAAACTGAAGCATCTCCCTTTTAATTCCGGTATAATCTAGTCATCCATCCAATAATGCTATTAGTTTGGTTTGGTTGAGAGATTCCAGTACTAAAAAGTATCTTAAATGCTTAGTTTTAGTTTTTTTCCCTTGAAGATTTAGCTAATTTTTCTTCAATATTATGAGTAGTTTTTAGTTATACTATCAATTGACTGTAGTTTTGGTTAATTTGTGTTATCTCAAAATTTTAACACCCGGGCGGACCGACGGACCTATTTTGGCTGCCAATTTTTAGGGGAGACAGCAGAACCTTGAGTTTGAATATCTCAATTAGCTATAGCTAGGGTTCGCCCAAGGGGGGGGGGAAAGAAGATACACATTTTTTGAAAGGCCTTCAAACGTTTAAAGTGTCATGCAATCTCTTTTTCAATTTTTAATTGGTCTTTCGTCAGTCAAATAAATTGGCTATCAATTTCCGTGAGGGTTCTATATATATCCTACACCATTCAGGTATGGTAGTACTACTACTACAGTTTCTTTTAGCCAAGCTACACTTCAATTACAACACTTTGACGGAATTCCAATGTCATATAGCCACGCCCACCTCAGATTGAACCAGAACCCTTTACCTTACAGATAATGACGCTGGCCAACCAGATATATGTGCACAGTTAGAAATCATTTCCTTTTAATCATAGACTTTATACATAGACTTTATACATATAATACAATTGTCTGAATTAATCCATCAATGTTATTTCTATGATCGAAACACAAAAAATATATTATGATGGCATAATTGCAGAGTAGGCAAATATAGCTAAAATTGGGTTTCAAAAATTCACTGTAGGTAATGAACATACACATAATCTTCGTCTTTTTCGAATATGTCTGTATCAGTATGATGTTGAGGAGATGAATATACATATACACAACATATTTCATCAACTTTATACAAACGGGAGTAATAGTCCAATGGTGATTTATCGCCAAGTTGATATGTTCCTTTTTTAACAGCAGAATATCTATTGTCCTTTGCACGTTTTTTATAAAATTGACATGACACTTGAATAAAGCATAATTTTTTCACGCCAGTGTCATCCACTATTAAAAAGTCAATAGCAAAATGTCTTTGCGCTAAGTGCATCAAAGTAATGGAATTGGAATCTGTAGGAACGAAATCACCAATTCTATTCTGCTTCAAATATTTATTGCAAGTGAATTCAATGTGTGGTGAAGGCCACCACTCAGTAAAACGGTTCCCCTTTCCAAAACATTTCATTTCTATTGGTTTCTCATGGCACGCAATCCAAAACCACATTTCTGTGGCAGCTCCTGTGTCGAACTGTGACAAAACATCAAAGAAGTTATACCGAAAAAATGTTTGTTTAACCCTCTCACCGGCAGATAAAATTCAGTTATTTATTTTTTCTACATGAATGTTTAAAAATAAATATAAAATCAGGAGTTCAAAAAAGTACCTAGCAACCATATATCACATGAAAGTACATGTATTGTTCAACATTTTTGGTCAAATTTGGTTGCTTAGCAAAAAACCACAAAGAATAGAAATGTGGTGAACAAACAACACAGAGCCACCACTCAACCAACACTAAAAACAAAGTAAAATAAATTACACCCTTTCCAAAACATTTCATCTAATTGGTTTTTCTCATGGCAAAACGCAATCCCAAACCACATTCTTTCTGTGGCAGCCTCCTGTGTCGACTGTGGCCAGGGGGGGGAAACAGGTGTCCGGTCAGAAGGGTTTATACCGAACAAATGTTTGTTTAAAACCCTCTCACCGGCAGATAAAATTCAGTAATTTATTTTTGTCTACATGATGTTTAAAATAATATAAAATCAGGAGTTCAAAAAAGTACCTAGCAACCATATATCACATGAAGTACTGTATTGTTCAAATTTTGGTCAAATTTGGTTGCTTAGCAAAAACCCAAAGTGGTGGGACCACAATGTAACTATATCATAACAAAAGTGATCTTATGCGTTCCCAGTGCAATATTAGCAATTGTTGTGCATGATTAGATTTTTACTGTTATAATAAACAGTTATCTCAGCCAGCAATGCTGTGCTCACTGATGACACCAGGGAGGCGTGCTGTGCTGATATGGGCAGAAGAACATAAAAGAATATTTACTAACAATTCCAGTCCTCTGCACACACCACTCACTCCTCCCTCTAGCCATATTCTTACTCATACTCTTCTTTTTCATCCATTCATACTTTGTCAACCTTTCTTCATGCTTTCACATATCAGTATTACCATCACTCAATATTCTGACCTTGCAGAAGTAGAGACATCATCCTTTGAATGAATAGGAAGTCCAAAGTAATTCAGAGAGCAAAGGTAGCTCAGTCAAATCATTACTCATTGCTGGGAGTTTGTAAAAAAATGTTTTGACAAATAGCGCTGGAAAGCTTTAGGCATAATACAACTTACCGCCATGTTCCCAGGAAACACTATTTCTTACTTTTTCCCTCCAATATACTGCGTAAATAGCTGTTTTTCTTACCTGGAATATCAATTCCATATCCTCTTCGACATAGCTCTGGTATGTTCGCTACCTACAGTGCTCTAGTAGTCTTCAAGTTGAAAACTAGTAGTTTCCTCAACCGGCAATGAAATGACAGCTTTAGCGGCAAGTCCAACTCTATTCCTCGACAGTATACCCTCTGCGGTAGCTATATAGCTCCTGTACCCCTTCCCTCTCACGTTCGCAGTCGAAAAACGTCGTCGCAGACACGATCCACCGCCTCAGTTGCAGACAAATTTATCGCCATTTTTCGAACTAAATTAAGTTTATTTTTAGCCCGACTACCTTAGTTACGTAGTAGCTATTTCTATTCTAAAAATACATGCAATAAGAACAACACATTAGCCGTGCTCTGACCTGCAACTAAGCTTTGAGCGTTTATCTTTTAGGGGGAAAATTTTTTCCCGCATTAGTCATCCTTGAGCGCCTATGAGGCGCTTGTGCCGGTTAAAGGGTTAATAATTGAAATCCCATACATTTAACAAACTTAAGACTTTCCGTCTCGATCATATCCAACCGACACCGTTGAAAAGAAATTTCCATGAGCTATCTGTGGTATACCTTCCTCTGCACGAAGATCCAGTTGTATATCTGATAACAAGTTTCATCTGCCATATCATTTCTAACTTCCGTTGAATGATTAAAGTCTACAGAAAACTGCCTTTGCCTCAGATAGCACCAGTTTATGTATTTATCCAATTTGTGCGCTCTTGGCAAGATACCCAGGAATATACGATCCCCACAGTGTCATCGCTCCAATCAATATTTGAAATCCTTTTTGTATTTCCTCCGCACTCTTCTTTAAAAAAGTTGTAATAACAATTCACTCGAAGCCCTTTATCCCTTTTTATTTTGATAAATATCATCCATCTGGGCCAATGGCTTTACTGAATAGCCAAGGCACAAAACAATTTCTGACAGATGGCAAGACTTGACAAATGCGAGACTCCTCTCTAAAATCTGTAGCGATTGTCCACAAAAAATATGAGTGTCATCATTATATTGATACCAATGTCGTCTTCGAGATTTGAAGATTCAAAATAATATGCTTTCTTAATTTTGACTTAGTGCTAGGTAGTTATGCCTCGGCTAATTCTTGTTTTGCCAGTATTCACTGGCCCTACGAATCTGACAACATGTCCTTCCATTCTTCTAAACCTTCGTGAGTTGGGCACATTGTCGGCTAACATATTCTCTAAAACAAAAAACAACATAAAAACATGTGTTTTAAAAAATGGCTGTGCTTTGTATATCTAACCATCACACCTGGACCTTTAATAATCATAGCTACGTTGGTACCAAAACATCTTAATTTGCATACCTCTAATATTTTCACTTGCTCGCCCATAGCAATAAAAAAAGGGGGGGGGAAAGGGGGGGGGGAGACCCTCAAACAACGAAAACTTACGTCCCAGAGACTTTGGCAGTCCGATGTTTTTTGCACTTGTAACCTCTATACATTTAATATATAAAGATTAGTGAACATAGGAAACATGAAATTGCTGCAAATATTTGATCAAGAAATACTATTCCACTATGCCTAAGTTTTCTTCCGCAAGTTAGCAATACACTGATTCTCATATTTTGAGTTAAAACTGCTCCTGTCATTATGTTTCAGCTTTGGACAAATTGTAAGAGTAATCAAAAGTTCCCAGAGAGTCCATCCTGCTTATGAGGGGTCATGAATTTAGTGAAACCTAAACCTCTTTCTATGCTAACTCTTGAGGAAGAAATGACACTTATTGAGGAGTTACATAAATATGTTTTTAGACTACTTAAAGGTGTTACCTTTTTGTGTTGTCAAATTTGCTTTTTCCTTTCTCAGCTGTTCTTTTTCCTTTCTCAGCTGTTCTTTTTCCTTCCTCAGCTGTTCTTCTTTATTTCTCAGATATTTCAAATTCTCTTCATTCTTTTCCGGCTTAATAGCGTTTTCAGTTTCCTCAATATATGGACAGTCTATGGGAAAAGGGGGCACTTCACTTAAAAATTGAAATTGAGATATAGGCTCCAAAAGTCATAGGAAAAATTCTTTCTTTCTCCTATTTTTGTTTTTTGCAGAATTAGTCTTAGTGACCCTTACTCTAAGTCTATGCCAAATTTCAAATGCCAAAACAACTTAAAAGACCCCAAGCGTGCCGTGGAAAGACAAGCTACTTTTTATTCTCTCTCGTTCTCGAAGTACAATAAACGGGGAATGGGCGGAGTTTCAAACAAGCCGCTAAAAAAACTGCATAGCTTTGAGAATAGTGCAAGCAATCTACAGCTTACCTCTGATAGAAAGTTTACCACTACATGGAGTAGAGTAGCCAAGGATTCCGACAAGACAGGCTGTGAGACGCTCTGAAAGCTAAAAAGAACTCTACGCAAACTTCGTTAGTCGCCGTTAAAAAGCGGCTGTACGATTTAATTGCGTATGCGGAGTACGCCGTTAAGTATACGGAAACATTAACTATACCGGAAGTGGAAATTCAATTTATGTTTTCTCGATTTCTAGTTTAATTGCTTTGCTGAATACAGCTCAGTTCAACTGCCAGTTTCTCTGCACGGGGAAGGTTTTACCCTCCAGTATTTTAGCACTAAGTTGAGATAAAATTTAGCTTTTTATTAGCATAAAAAACTCAATTTTTTTTGTTTGAGTGAAGTGCCCCCTTTTCCCATAGACTGTCACATATTTTTGAATTCTTTCAATTTCCTTTTCAACTCTTTCAATAGATTTTTCCACTATTTCAATATCTTTTCTCACTTTCACCAATTGCTCTTCTTCCATGGAATCCTATTGCATTTAAAAGAAAGTAAAAAACATTACATCCATAATGTTTAAATGAGCTAATACACATGTTTACGCTTACAAGTTTACGTCTTTTGCTGTTCGAAGATGACTCTGCCATTTAACACGTTAAGAGACTGCAATAATAAATGGAAATCATGAACTATTACCACATGGCTACTTCAAGACGCTATGTAATAATCATTTTGTAAGGTGTGGTTGCCACACAAAATTGTATATTGGTGGTATTGGGTGTGGGTTGTATAGGGGTGGTATTGGGTTGTATAGTTTTGGTATTAAATTATTATTAACCCAGGTGCATGGGTGAGAGGGTTGCAGTAGTCACTTTTCTATCAACAGTGGACTTTAAATATATTTGAGCTTGTTTGCATTCTCCATGGCAAATTGTCCTCTCTTACTTCTTTTATTTCCATGTATGGCATTTGTGGGCATTGATGAATATTCACATGCCTAATTAACAGTTCATTTTATGCTTCCCTCTATGTGGCTTATCTCTCCGTTTAAATCATGCTTTGCTCCATATTTGGAAGTGTGGCCATTAATTGTTATTACAACATTTCTTGGCAGGGGTATGATAATTTTTTTTTCATGCTTACTCAAAAACATTTATGAAACATATCACCGAAAAGCCCTTTAAAATAAGCTATCTTTTGGCATCAAAGTCAAGGATATTGGACGATGAACAACAAAGTTATGGTGGAAAATAAAATGTCATGAATAATTAACGAGTTTGTGGGATAGTTCCCCAAAAAAATAATCCCACCAAAAGCCTGTCCTCTCTGTGCCAGCTGCTTTTGAGCCTTGTGGTTAAAACTTGTAGTTATTCTGCTAGCATGAATATCATCCCAGTTTCTTACCAAAACGGATGAAACTCAGCAACTAGCAACACTTGGAGAGACGACGGCAACCACGGCTAGAGACGACAGCAACTACGGCTAGAGACGACAGCAACTACGGCTAGAGACGACAGCAACTACGGCTAGAGACGACAGCAACTACGGCTATAGACGACGGCAACCACGGCTAGAGACGACGGCAACCACGGCTAGAGACGACGGCACGACAGCAACTACGGCTAGAGAGACGACGGCAACCACGGCTAGTAGAGACGACAGCAACTTACTAACCAATTTTACAACGAGACACGTTGTCTAGCTACGGAATCACATGCACACGACCCGCACACACACACCCGTACTCAAAGGATCTTGTTGTGGAATGCCGCCTTTTCGCGACGGCTAGAGACGACGGCACGACAGCAACTACGGCTAGAGAGACGACGGCAACCACGGCTAGTAGAGACGACGGCAACCACGGCTAGTAGAGACGACAGCAACTTACTAACCAATTTTTTAGCGAGACACGTTGTCTAGCTACGGAATCACGTGCACATGACCGCACACATCCGGCCGTACTATAAGGCGGATCTTGTTGTGGAATGCCGCCTTTTCGCGCGTAAAAATTGTAAACACTACAAGCCATCACGTGACCACTTAGTATGGCTTAATTGGAATTGACCCGGTTAAGGGTTGCACTAACCACGAATTGCTCGCAAGGTAAGTTATTATAACCACTTGCTCTTACAAAAAACCTAGCTGAGTGGGCGAGGTGTGTTATGTTTTAACCACGATAAAAACAACAAGAAAAACAATAAACCTGTTACCCTGCTAATGGGTAGTGTGTTTGTTGTTGGGGAGGGGGAAATAGCTGGTACTAACAAAAAAAAAAGTTTTATTATGGTAAATGTAATGTTTATTACTATATAAATCTGAACAGACTTACATAGTGTCAAGTATTATTATTGCTATTATTAAGTTACAAATGAATTCAAAGTGATGAAGTTCCACATAATTAAGTTTCAAATGATTAAGTTCCATATTACAGCAATGCTTGGAACTACTACTGTACATGTGGAGTCTCACTAATTTGATGGTTTGGGTCCAGCGCCCTGTTTAGATTAACGAAAAATTTGATTAGCATACACATTTTGTGCGTGTTTCTAAATAATAAACACCAAAATATAAATGAATATCATTAATTTTGGTCTTCTGTTTGCATTCATTAACAAAGTCGCCAGAGAACACATGCAATTGTAACTGGCAAGTCTGTTGCACTGTTTCATGTGCTATTCTTCCCTTCCCCTCCCCATCCCCTCCTCACTCACCAACCCAAGTTTGATGCCTAGCTAAAAGTATTAAACAACCAAAACCAACCACATGGCTACATGAAATAAGTATTAAACATAAATGATGTTGTAGATTGTCACATTAAATTACTCGGGAGATGTGCTTCATGTTTCAAGTTAAAAAAAAGTACAAAGTACTGCAGGATTATCCGAAGTCACCGTGAAGTACAGGCCGCGCCATGCTCTTCCTGCTTTAAAAAGGGATTGTCTGTCAGCCATTGTCGCCTCAAACTTGGCCACTGCAGTCCTGGTGTGCACTGGATGACGAGGAACCTACATAATAATGAAGAAGTACCACAGTGTTACTCTCATTTAAACTCTATTATATTCACCACCAATACCACAAACCATATAGGAGATCCTTTGGTTACAGTCTACTAGCTAGAGGCATAATCAGCTGGGGTTTCATCTGGAAGTCAAGTGTCTCTACAGGTATATGTATTTCACCTACTTGGTTCAGTACAAAAATCTTGTACTAGTTCATCTCAACCAGTTTACTCCTGCCAAAGAAGTACTTTGAGGTATGACAACTAGCTGTCATTCAACAAAAGTGGGGTGCAGCGCAGAAGCAATGATCCTTTTAGTTGGTTTGTTATGACAGATATAGAAAAAGCGCTTGCTGGACGACTCAAAGTAGTTTGGTTCTGGTGAAAGGAATGCTTTATTAGTCCATTATGCATAGAAAGAATTGTACTATGGAAGCTCCTTGGGCTATAATGTTGTTTAGGTTGAACATTTACATTTTTAGTTTTAGTTATAATTTTTTGACAAAAAGTTTTTCAAGATTAATTTTTAGTTTTAGTTTTTTTCACTAGCAAAGACTACAATTTTAGTTTTAGTTTTTCTAATGTACTAAATTTAAATTCTAACTTTTTGGTTTTTTAGAATTCAATTTTTTTAATTCAAGTTATATTTTAGATAGTTTTTGTTTTTCAAATGCAGACTTCAATTTAGTTTTTTTGTTCCACCGTATTGATAGCTGGTTTTTTAGCTTTTTTTTTTTGTTTCTTTTTAACACTAGTACAATAATTTAGTTTTTATTACCCTGTAGCTAGTCTCTACTGAACGGACAGCACGGAGACCGAACGATTGACATATGCATGTGCAAAGGGAGGGGGCAGGACTAGATAGTCGAGCAACCCGCTGACTGCTGTCCAACAGTTTGTCTTAGCCAAGCAATTACTCAGGTGCTACGAAGAAATGATTGGGTAAAGGGTTTTGCTTCCTGGGACTACCACCACTGGACATTCATCTTCTTTTAGTTTTAGTTAACCAAAACAACACTAACCATACCTTACCAAGTCTTTCAATACCCACTACCCAATGATGATAACATCCAGTCTATGAAACACCAGCCTCCATCTACAAGAATGTACATCAGAATACTTATTTTAATCTGCTTCTAAAATGATGCTCATAAAAATTTCAGTGTCATATTTAGTTCTGTTTCTCGCTAGCAGCCCTCTTCTTTGTAGTAGCTTGAACAGCTTCTTGTGCGGGCACTGGTGATGATCCTGTACCATCTGCCTCTCTCAGGAACAAGGTGGGAATGTTGGGTCCAAAGTATATTTTGGTATTGGCACTTATCGACTGAATACGCATGAGCTCCAGATACGCTGGGGATAGTTTCAACTAGAAAAAAAAAATCATATACAACAATCAAACTAACCACAATAACAACAACAACAACAATAATAGTATTAGTGCTGCACACATTCCAATATCATTGTCATTCCTGACTATGCCTTACCAACCCGGATCAACTAATGAATTATTTATGAATACACACACCGTCATTGTTGTTAATGACAGACGTAATATTTTTTTACATAATCATATGATAATAATAATACTAATAAATGAATAAAAGATACATAAACGTATGAATAAGCAAATACCATTCAGCTCATTACCAGATTGTGACTCTGACTCCACAAACCAAGCTCTCTCATCAATTAATGAAATAACACTTCTACATCAATGTCTGGCTAGCTGAGGACTATAAATTACTGGTATATTGAAACAATTCTGAATTTTTTCTTGCTTATCTCTGATATAAACGGTACTGTAGACGAGGATTGTTAAGCGGCCCAGCATATAACTCCAAATGGTAAGGAAATGTCGCTTAATAAATAATGGGCACTTACAGCAGCCAGTGGTAGAAACTGGGGCTGAGTGCCAATGGCACATGGAGTGCTTAATAAAAAGTGCTAAAGGCCAGGTATAGAACGGGCGCTTACAAAAAACAAACAAAAAACAAAACAACAACAACAACAAAAAAAAAAACAACAAAAAAACAACAACAAACAAACTGGAATATCAGGCATGTGACATGCACCAGTATTATCGCCTACTCACCTTATTGGCCTCCGCCTGCTTCTCCGCTTGATAAAAGGATGCATCTGCATCAGACATGACCCGGGCCAGGTTAGCCTGGTTCTCTATCTCTGACATCTTGGCCTGTTTGCTCTTCTCCATTATCATTCTGTCAAACTGAATACGAGCAACCTCCGCCACTTTCTCTGCCTCTATTAACACACATGCACACGCAAACTGACACCAAACTGGTATAATGCACAAAAGTATGTATATATGCATGTATGTATGTGCGAGTTCCTAGCCCGGCTCCAGGAGCTTTGCTTGCATGGCTCACAGTGTCTGCTTAGTGCACAGGCATCCTGGCTCTGCCAGGTGCACGTGACCACCTAGTGGCAGCAAGATAATTTACATTTTTGTATGTGTGTGTGTATGTATGTGTATGTATGTATACATGTATGTATGTATATATGTATGGATGTGTGGTGTAGTGGTGTAGTGGTTGTGTCCTTGGCTCAGGGCCTGAGATGCTGAGTTCAAGCCCCACTCAAGCAACTTTTTCATCTGCTTCCCACCAGCCCCACCAGTCCACCCATAGGGGACCTGACATTTGCTGGGATGCAAATTCAAGGCCTTTTCTCATGAATCAGCAATGGTCCAGGAGGGATTTCGGGTGCCCACACCACTTGCTGTGAGGAAAAGTCTGTTCTCCTGCAAGTTCCTAGCCTGGCTCCAGGAGCTTTGCTTGCACGGCTCACAGTGCCTGCTTAGTGCACAGCCATCCTGGCTCTGCCAGGTGCGCATAATCGCTAGCGGTTGCAAGAGAACTTTTAAATTAAGTTATGTATGTATGTGTATATATGTATGTATGTATGTATGTGTGTATGTATGTATATATGTGTGTATGTATGTGTGTATATATGTGCATATGCCTATCTAGCTCACCAATGACTGCCTTTTTTCTGTCTGTTTCTGCCTCCTTCTCCACTACCTTCTGTTTCTGAGAGGATATCATCAACTTGGTCTTCTCAGCTTCCCTAAATTCACAAAATGTACCAAACACTCCAGTCAGCTGTGGAGTATACACAGAATGTTCACTGTACTACTAAATGGCCAAGGATTACATTGAGAAGAAACTTGTATCAAACTGAACTGTACTAGGATTTTTTTTAGAACTGTGCATCATGTGAGCAGACAGAGTGAGAGAGTGAAGGTGCACTAACTTAAAGTGACCACATGTCACAGAACGGATAAAAAAAACGATACACTCAAACCTCCCTTATCCGATCGTCTAAGTTACAGACACCTCTGTCTACCAGACACCAATAAACAGTGAGGTTAATAAGCTACCAAATGAATAATTTGTGTAAATGTATTTCACGTGCTACTTTGAGAATTCGACTGCTGTGTTGAGGAGATGGAACATGGAAATCAAGAGGCAGTACGTGCATTTATTTCTAGTTCTTCATAGAACTCGTTGACAGGCAGCATCGCTGCTAGCTCAGTGGGCCCACTAGTTCTTCTAGAGATTAACGACTGGAGGAGATGGAAGAAAGGTCATGGCACTTAAACGCAAGCATAGCATTTTAACTCTAGCAAGAAAGCTCGAGATAATTATAGCGGAAATTAAGAAAGGAAAGTCAGTGAGGCTAGTCTAAACAGTTCTAAAGCTACAGCGAATGATATTTGAATGCATATTTCTGAGTTACGGACATTTCTTAGTTACGGATGCCCCTTGGTCCCACACTGTCCAGTTAAGAGAGGTTCAAGTGTAATTGCTACATGCTCAAATGCAGCATTTCACGTATCCATAGCCTACGGGTCTACAGGTGCCCTAAAGTGATTCGGACTCTACCTCTGCTTGTTTTACACTGCACTTCATATGATATGAGACAAGTATAAACAGCCTATGTTGACCCTTTACCCAACCAGTGCATGCACACCAGCTCATGACCCTTTACCCAACCAGTTCACGCACATCAGCTCGTAGTTTTTCCGAATGGACTCGGGTATCTTAGGTTTAGTGACTCTGACCGCTTGCACGATGAGCCCTGGGGACATGTTGGTGAGGTCTTGCTGCAAAGCTCGCTTCAGATTTTCATCAATCTGATCTATAACACATAAAATAGATACAATTAATTAGTGAATAAATAAATGAACTAGTGGTGTGCTATCAGCACAAACGGCAAGCGAGATAGCCCAGCTACATATATTTTAGGATTTAATATTTACATTCTCAAAAAAATCCCATAAATTAATAAGGTTAAACAAACAAACAAACAAAAACTTAGAGCTACACCTCTTTAAATTGTTTTTTTTTTTTTTTTTTTTTTTTGGTTACTCACCTCTAGTTTCTTTAGCTCAAGTGTAGTGTTTAGCACCACACAAAGTCAAAATTTAGCAGTACTGGCATAAAAATGCCGCAGGAGTCGTTAAACAAAAACAAATCCAACTCTCATAGCCCCTATACTTTGTTAAGCTGTATAAGTTGAAATAGTCAACTGACATACAGCTGTGTAAGAGGGATAGACCAATAGTCCTATAGTGGGTCTCATAGCTGGCCACGTGTTATTGGCTGACAAAGTAAACAAAATTTTCAAGCATTCAGGTCTGAAAGCGGCGGAATTGATTCGAGCTAGATGTCCCCACCCACTCACTACGCACATCAAAGTAATGCTTACCTAACTTATGCTAGCAGAGGCACAGTGGAAAAAAAGGGGTAGCATGTACTACATAAATAAGCAAAAAAAAATTAATTAAACTTTTGTTTGTATTACTCAGAAAGTGCCTCACTTGCTTGCCAATAAATATCCACATGCATACATACATACTCACAATAGAAAAAAATGGCTTCTCTTGCTATTCAGTTGACTAGGATCACTCACGAGTGATTGCTTGTAAGAATTAAGTTAGAAAACAAACAAGACATGTAGTCTACAACTAGAATGGAAGCCAAAGAAAATGGACTACTCAACCCACAAATATATACTCAACCCACAAATGCTCAAACCACACAGAAGACGATTTAATTCGGTAGTTTTATTTGATATGATGATACTTACCAAACAACTCGATGTAAACTTCCTGCAAACTGTGGGAGCTACAAAACTAACACACATACATACAAACACCATGAAGCTACACAGCAGGTCATGCATGCCAAATAAACCATTGTTTCAGATTCTATATTTTATCAGACATATCCTCCCTCCTTCAAGACTTACGCAGGACCCCTTACTTTAACCCACAAGCAATTTACCACTGAGCAAAGACCACAAACCAACTACCACTTTTAATTCTGTGTTTATTATACTGACAACAACGATACAGATTGAACACACCCAGTCTCATACAGGGATGCATACAGAAAATTTTTCCAGGGGGGGGGGAAATTTTTTTTTGAGATTATTGAACTTACACATTAGCTATTAATGATCATCCTTATAATGCCACTACATTTTGTTGATTAAATTTAATTGCTTTAATTTACACATTCCTCAACTAAACATTTTATTAAGAAAAAAACTCTTTTATAACGATATTTTCCCCGAAACTTTTAAACTAATGAATATTATTCTGACTATACCAATTGGCACAGCATCTGTCGAAAGATCATTTAGTCAAATGAAAATGATCAAAACTAGACTACGAAACCGGCTTTCACACGGCAGTCTTGCTCAGTTAATGAGAATAGCTATAGAGGGACCAGATCCAACATTGGTAAATTTTGAAGAAATTTTAGAAATTTTTAAAGAAAGCAATCATAGAATTCAACTCTAGTCACTATTTTTTTCCCTCACATTAGTTTATATACACAATGAACTGCATTTCTTTATTCATTCGAATTCATTCATTACTAACAAACTCAACACTGTGATGAAGTTTTACTCAAAATCAAGGGAGGGAAAGAAAGATTGTGAGGGGGGGAAACTTTGCTCAAGGGGGGGATATCCCAGGGTGCCCCCCCCCCCCCTCTGTATGCATCACTGGCTCAAGATATATATTTATGCCCTTTAGGCTATAGATATATATTTGTTAGGCTCAAGACATACATGTGTGCCCTTTAGGCTCAAGACATACATTTGTGCCCTTTAGGCTCAAGACACATTTGTGCCATTTAGGCTCAAGACATACATGTGTGCCCTTTAGGCTCAAGACATACATTTGTGCCCTTTAGGCTCAAGACACATTTGTGCCCTTTAGGCTCAAGACATACATTTGTGCCCTTTAGGCTCAAGACATACATTTGTGCCCTTTAGGCTCAAGACATACATTTGTGCCCTTTAGGCTCAAGACATACATTTGTGCCCTTTAGGCTCAAGACATACATTTGTGCCCTTTAGGCTCAAGACATACATTTGTGCCCTTTAGGCTCAAGACATACATTTGTGCCCTTTAGGCTCAAGACATACATTTGTGCCCTTTAGGCTCAAGACATACACATTTGTCAAGACATACATTTGTGACCTTTTTCAAGCTCAAGAATACATTTGTGACCATTTAGGCTGCCCTTTAGGCTTCAAGACATACATTTGTGCCCTTTAGGCTCAAGACATACATTTGTGCCCTTTAGGCTCAGACATACATTTGTGCCCTTTAGGCTCAAGACACATTTGTGCCATTTAGGCTCAAGACATACATTTGTGCCCTTTAGGCTCAAGACATACCCAATTTAGGCTCAAGACATACATTTGTGCCCTTTAGGCTCAAGACATACATTTGTGCCCTTTAGGCTCAAGACATACATTTGTGCCCTTTAGGCTCAAGACATACATTTGTGCCCTTTAGGCTCAAGACATACATTTGTGCCCTTTAGGCTCAAGACATACATTTGTGCCCTTTAGGCTCAAGACATACATTTGTGCCCTTTAGGCTCAAGACATACATTTGTGCCCTTTAGGCTCAAGACATACATTTGTGCCCTTTAGGCTGGCAATGAGGTTAGCAGCTGTAGACTCACCTGATTGAGCTCGTGGTGGACTTTGTTGAATATGAGAGCCTTATCGTAGTCTGCAGTGTACTGCTTAACAATATTGTGAACTATATACATACACAAACATTTGGAACACACTCACCATGACCACACCCACTACATAGCAACACTCTCTGTATGACCACAACTACTTGGAGTTGTATTGAATGAGTTTCTCTTATTTACACCACAGGTACACAAGTGTACAATCAAACTCACACATTTGAACCACCATGACCATGACCACATCCACCCACACCCTCTATATGACCACACCTACTAGGAGCCTTATCTTATACTGAATGAGTTTCTCTATTACCTTTCTCTGGGTCCAGAATATTGACAACTTCTACACGATCAAAATATATCATGACACCTCCACTGGTACCACAAGGAACATTCTTCACTTCATCCGTCTGGAGGGTGGTCTACACACACACAAGCACACACATACACACAAGAACAACACACACATACATAGATTCAAGAATAAACATGCTGGTATTTAAATACATATGTATGTATGTACACTCGCATACCTAAATATATACTAGTGATGTGCTTGAGCACAAATGGCGAGCGAGCTCACCTGGTTTTGCCTCCCTTGTTATGGAGAATTCTCTGTAAGATTCTGTCAAACTTAAAAAATCATTCCTTGACATATAATTAGCTAATGGGTATGATTGATTAGTATTTATCATGCTTTCATCAATTTTACATCATTTATTTACTAATATGTCAATTTTTTTTATTAAGTACATTTAAACAAACTAAACCACACCCAATATTGTAGGTGTGGCAAATGTGACGGCCTGATTGGCCACTTTAAAATTGCTTTCTACACCCATGTATTGTTACATGGCTTAGTTCATGCAAAAAGTGAACAGTAGTTGACCATTAATATTTATACAGAATTACACTCTCACCTCAATTTCAGGAATAGTGTAGTATCCAAGAGTTATTTTTGTAATTTTAGCTAACAAATATGAAACTACGTACTTACCTCAGCTCCTCCCAAGTAATGGTGGCTCCCTTGGTTTTAATTTTTAGCCGCTCTGGCTACCAGTGGCACTTGACAACCAACGAGCAGCTTTTAGCAGCCCCCAAAAAAACGACGAGATTTTTCACATTACGTTTGGTAAAGGGTTCCAATGCCATAGTAACCGTTCGCAGTAACTTTTTGGGACTTGAAAAACAAGCGTTTCAAAGGAATTATCTCACAATTTGGAGCCCAAGTTTCAAGTTAGACTTGCTTAAGGCTGTAGTATCAGAAGAAAGTAGGGTCAAGCCTAAAAAGCCGTGTTTTAGGGAAAAAAACGGAACCCGCGCGCGCGTTTAAAGGGCATACATACCATCCATACATACATATATATAACATATACCCGATTTTGCATTGTCCACCCCTAATACTACATACAAAACTAGTGTTATGCTTAGCACATAATGACGAGTGAGCTTGCTTATCCATGTATTTTCATACAATAATAATTTACCAAATTTATTTTTAATTTCAAATTGTATTTGTATGTTCACGATTAGAAGAGAGTGCTCACTGTAAAGTGCCACCCTTACCATAACTTTATAGTTTTTCACTTCCGGTTTCTTGAAGCTGAAGTGTAGTTTTTGCATAGCTAGACACAGAAGTTGATGTGTTACCCTACATCGGGAAGCCGAACTGCATTCACCAGTGCAGCTGCATTCACCAGTGTAGTGTTTGAAGTAGCTATGCACTTGCCATTGAACCACACTAAAAAGAAGTTAAGTATGTAGCATATGTTTGAGTGACCCTTACCATCTGCTACGAATAGCTGAGCAGTTTGAAGCTGAAATGGTCAAACTATCACCCGTTTAACAGAAGTAAAGAGAATTAGCACCATCTTTCTCAGAGTCCACTATGGTTTCAAAGATATTGACAAAGCAAGCAAATTCAGCATTTTAGTCTGCCCCAAGGCATGTCTGCTGGTCAAAACCCAAAACTTAATACCGAATAACCGGCGAGTTCATAATTCCGTTCCTTCATAAAGATAGGTTGGTGTACCATACATACATAAAAAATCTCAATTGATTGAGTTACTCCAAAGAGTGTCACTTCAGAGAGTATCGCGCTGGCTTCGCCAAATACACCTTCACAACCACAAACATACATAAACACAAACATACAGTTTAGGCCACAAGAACTAATCATGCTGAACAAACACACATACATCCAAGCACGCTGAAATGCACAAACACACAATCAAGACACGTCTCACACCTGTACATACATACCCTTATTACCACAACAACTACCCTGATCACCACACCCACGCACATATCTCCATGACGATCCTGATCACCACACCCTCCTACATGACCATGATATGACCACCCACATCGCCATGATGACGACCCTGATCACCACACCCACCCACATCGCCATGATGACGACCCTGATCATCACACCCACCCACATCACCATGATGACCACCCTGATCACCACACCCACCCACATCACCATGATGACCACCCTGATCACCACGCCCACCCACATCACCATGATGACGACCCTGATCACCATGCCCACCCACATCACCATGACGATGACCGTGCACACGCCCCTCACCTGTACACTCTGGAATGTGGTAAGAACTGGCATCATGAGGTGGAAGCCCGGACCAGAAACGCCCCCTAACAACGCTCCTCCCTACATAGCAACAAAGAATAGTATGATGATCTTCATACTCCACTTTACAAAATCATGCTAATTAATTCAAAGATAAATAAGGCAATACAATTTCTTTTGATATTTCTTCCTAAACTATTCATCAATCTGAATGTTTCAATTCAACTTTGAGGGTATCTATGGCAACTCACCCTGTAGTACACGCCCACATGACCTGTATACATAAAGAGGAGAAAGGAATAGAAAATGTATCATATATCGTGAATAAAAAATACAATGAAAAGAATAATACAAGTGCAATATTTTGAAGTACAAAGAGTCCATCGCCTGACTTCTAACACTAAGACAAGTTCGCGGGCTAATATAAGAGGGTACTGTTTGCCATTGATGAGGCTAAATTCAACTGTATACATACAAAGCACTGGAAGCCAGTACTGGAAGCCAGTACTGCCATCACTTCACGTGTATAGTATGATCCAGTAAAGAGTCTCTACTCATTCATTCACTCCTACCCGGTCACAAACTTACCTAAACACCCTCCCCCAAAGAACCACTCACTTCATGAATACAATTATAATGCAACCATCATGTATCAAGACAGCAAGTATAGCACATGTAAATAGGAGTTTGTTTTGTAAAGTACTTTTAATTATCAGGAATCCAACCCAATAGATAAGGAGGAGGAGGAGGAGAGCTTCTTAGGAACCACAATGCTTGCATTCCTAGCTTCCATTTTTCACATGTGAATATGACAAGTTGGGGTTTGCAAGGTATCTCTTTACATCACCATGGGTACATGTACCTCATTTGAGTTAGGCAGCTAGCTCTCATAGAGAGTCTTACTCTTACATGAAACAGAACTAACCCTTCAGCAATACAAATAAGAAGGGGGCGGGGCTTACTTAAAATTCAGTCACTGTGTTTGTAAGTGGGTCCCCTATATCGCTACAACATTATTCTGGTAGTTGAGACCAGTTGTTCAGTTGAGAGTAACATCGCAACTACAACTACTTATAAAGCCTTCAACTTACCTTCATCGATTTTGTGAACGGACACAGCTATCAGACCTGCCGCCACAGCCACTATTGCCAAAGCAACAAGAGCTCCGTTCGCCATGAGCTTAAGATAGTAGATAGGATCACAGTCGTTGTTCGTCAAAAAGAAAAGTAAATTCACTGACCGCCCCCGCTTGAGTGGAGGAGCTCTCTAGCTTACGTGGATTAACGATTCGTACCTGTAAGAAAAATAAATTTTGAGTGGGTAAGGTGTGGTCGGAAAAGAAGGGACTCCAGTAGTGAGTTTCTTGTTTCTGAGTTGCTGCAGCTATGATGTCATCAGTAGATTCTGAAGGAAGTATTCAGTGAGTGAACAAAAGATAGTAGTGGTTCCCTAGCTGCATGCACACATCTTGAAACTGTAACTAAGCCTCACATTGGTCTTGGAATGCCAGTTTAGCAAGGACCAATCAAGTGGTGTGCAGCACACATAATTCCTGCAACTGATAATGAATTACTGTTGAAGGAGTAGTGATGTAAGGTTTAATTTATCAGGAGTCCTGCCAAACACATGAAGTCTGAAGACTCCGGTATTGAGCAGGATTGTGGCATTCATAAGCGTCAGAGCTATCTCTCCTGGGAGGATTATTTCATGGCCATCGCTTTTCTCTCGGCTCAGAGAAGCAAAGATCCTAATTCTCAGGTCAGCAAATGTGTGTTGACATCGTTAGCTATGTATAATATGTGCTATTTGGCATAACTTGTAGATACCTTAACACTATTCACAAACAAAATTGAAAATTAAATAGTTTTTTCATGGTTATCAAGCTGTGTGTGATGCAAATTAAAGTTAAATCAAACCAGATACCAAATAGTAATCATTGAGTGACTCTAAATATTTGGAGGAAAAAATTACAACAACCTAGAATGACATGTGAAATTGAATAGCTATAGGTTTCACTACTTGTACATAAATGGGGAAGAGTATTCATGTGAAATAACTTTGTACTGCTTAAATTTTGCATAGATAATTAGAGGGACCGGCTTGCCTGCCCTCACTGCAATATTGCACATTGACATTTTGGCTATTCCTTACTAAATGACATTTTGACTATTCCTTACCGAATTGACACTTTGACTATTCCTTACCAAATTGACATTTTGACTATTCCTTACCGAATTGACATTTTGACTATTCCTTACCAAATTGACGTTTTTGACTATTCCTTACCAAATTGTCATTTTGACTATTCCTTGCTGAATTGACATTTTGACTATTCCTTACCACATGACATTTTGACTATTCCTTACCAATTGACATGACTTGTGCTTATTGAGCGAGGTTTGTATATTGCATTATGTAAGGGAACTAAATGTGGGAGGGGTAAGCTTATCTCATGAAGATGTTGTTGCGAATGTCACTGTGGAGGTAATAAGAATTTTCAGGGGGGGAGGGCAAAATGCCTCCTAAACATAGAGAGCACCTACCTAATTTAGAACATAGCCACTGCGTTCCTAAAAATGTCATCAAGATGAGGCTGACGAATTTTGAACATACAACGCATACAGGAGGGACTCTACATAGAAGAAGCCCTGCCCCAAAGGCGGGGACATGACACTATCCTTCCCTGAAGATCAAAGGGATTTGAAGCTATGTTATATATATATAATATAATATATGTGTGTGTATATATATACGTATGTATATATATATATACATGTATATAATGTATCTACATGTATGTGTTTGTGTAGGTTGGAGCTTGTATAGTGAACAGTGAACACAAGATAGTAGGTATTGGTTATAACGGCATGCCCAACAAATGCAGTGATGATCAGTTGCCATGGAGCAGAACTAACCAAGATAGACTCAAGACTAAGTACCCTTATGGTGAGCTAAATATTTCTAAAGATAATTGCTGTTGTTGTTGTTGTTGTTGTTGTGAGTTGATTTCATGGGATAGCTTCCAGTGAAGTGGGTGGGTAACTCAGAAGAAGCAGCAACTAATTATCACTCCATTTTTTCTCCACTTTCCTCCAGACAGTCATATTTATGCAATTATTATCCTCTACAATGTGTCAACGAAGCAAGCCTCTCATTGTAGTTTCTTATCACCTATACAGTACAGGAGGTTCTATATAGAGAGGTTTGGGAAAGGGGGGGGAGCTGCTTTTTTTTTTCAACTCCCAGTTTTCTTTACGTTCCCCTAATATTCTGTGTGCTGTATGGTATTAAGACTGAACCCTATAATAATAGCATTAGCTCATACTCTTCCCTTCCCCCTCCCTAAGCAAGTTTTCTAGATAGGACTCTGTGAAGGAAGAATCATTACATTCCTTCTCCCCCTCAAGTGAAAATTCTTGTATGCTCCTCTGAGGTTGGTTGAAGCACCATTTATTATATGTACCACAGAGCCTACATAGTGGTTTAAAAAGTAAACACATAACAATACGTTTGCATGATAAATAGTTCGCCACTCGACCACTTTATTTAAAGCACCACTGTGCTTGTGTAAGTTTGGACGTTTCACTTGTCCAGCTTCAGCAGGTCTACATATGATTCAGTTATTCCTGGCTGAAAAACAGTAAAACCATAAAAGTACTACGGTTCAGTTAATAAGTTACAGCACTTTACTGTTACATGTATAACAGCCAATTAAGGGTTAATTAAGTTTTAAATATATATTGGTGGTGTACTTGAGCACTAAAGCGGAGTGAGCCTCCTGAGGTAGGCTACACGAAACTAAGAACTGTTGTATGATTAATTGTAACACTGCAGCCACTAAAAAATACAGTCTTTTTTTTTTTTTTTTTTTTTTTCTTTTTTTTTTTTTAATTATGGTGTACATGTATACGGTAAAAGAATTTCAGTGCCATAGTAACCACTCACCGCAACTGTTTGGCTTAAAAACTAAAACGAAAAAAGCAACAACAGGCATTTGCTAAGGAACAGACAGGTTTGAACCTATTAGGACATACTTACTACAACAGTGTTGAATAGGGTGTATAACTACGACAAATAGCACACTAACTTACCACTGCCACTAACTTACCACTGCCACTAACTCAAATAGAAAATAAACTCTAGTAAGTTTGTAAGTTTTAACTGCACCCGCAAAATAATTAAAAGTGGTAAACAATTCAATTTCTTTGGAGGATACGGGTAAAGATCGATAAACCAAAATATTCTGTCTAGTGGAGTATGGGACGAGGTCGACCCCTACCAAACACGAAAACGTGAGGGTCAAGTACAAAATAACATCCAAACATTTATATAAATTAACAAATATCCCCGATTTTAAATTGTTTTACCCCTGATAGTGTCTTGCTCACTAATTATATTCATTAATTGATATAATGAAGGAAACGAACACCGTTATTAAATGCTATTACAATTTAAATTGTATTTGTTTCATTGAATTTCTCTTTCCCAGTATGTCATGCAGAAATGAATGCCATATGCAACAAGAACTCGTTTGACGTGAAGGGCTGCATCATGTACGTGGCTCTGTTTCCATGCAACGAGTGCGCCAAACTCATCATCCAGTGCGGTATCGGCGAGGTGGTGTACGTCAGTGACAAGTACCACGATAAAGAGGAAATGGTGGCCTCCAGGAGGTTGCTAGACATGGCAGGAGTGAAGCATAGGTGAGATGATCAGTACCTACTACTGACGCGTACTATTCGGCATGACTTGCACGTGCTATAAGATCAGATCAGGGAGGTTTTTGTGTATAATTTACTCCCACAATCAGAGGTAAGGGGTAATCAATTCTTCCAAGGTCAAGCCTTCCCCCTCTCATAGTTTGTTTTATAATGCTAAAAAAAACAAAAACAAAAAAAAGAAACATTCAATTTTTTAGCAATGAGTTGAGGCAGAGAACTCTCTAAGAGCTTCAGGCTTTTAGTCGCAATAGCACACTGAAGTTGAAATTTACTTGTCTTATTATCGTCCTGAAGGAAAGTGGTGTTGTCTTTCAGAGTCTCTAATGTGATGTTGAGTGTTGATGAAGAGTTAAGCGAAAGTGTTCAAGGGTTGAGGTGTCAAAACTAGTTGTTGTTGTTGTTGTTGTTTTTTGTGTGTACACCCTTGATATGTCTTTCTTTTCTGCTCTTGCTCGCTCATTATTTTTTAAATTCTATAGGCAATACAAGCCGTCCAAGAGCTCAGTTACAATAAACTTCTCAGAAATTGACGGTGTTCCAACAAAGTAATAATATTTATTTTTGTTATTAAATATTCGTTTTATTTTAAATTCACAAACTTAACTTTTATTTATTCCTTCGATAATCATGAGTTTTAAAGGAAATAAAAATTTTATTATATACATAATGCGAAGCTGTTTTTGTGGGGGAGGGAGGGGGCGGGGCATTTGCTGAGGCTTTACTCCACCTTCCCTCCCCAAAATTCTTCAGTACTAGCAATTTGACTTTGCAGTAATATTGAAATCGGCATATTTTAGCACTGTATATAACAATAGAAATTGTTGTTGAATATTTTACTCTAATTCCTGCTCCTGTAATTATACCCATACTAATTAGTTTTCTGCATGCAGTCATGTAATTTACACGACTTTTGATGGCAAGTAACTCAAACTGCAACTTAATTTGCTATTTACTGTACATGAAACAATACTAGGAAATATTAAATTGATTTAATTCCCATGATACCTTTACTTTAAGCAAGCAGATAAAAACAACAACAACATGAAAATAAAAATTTTAAGATAATATCACACAAGATTATAATGGTGGTGGGGAGGAACAGAACAAAGTTAAATTTTTAAGCATTCGTTGAGGTAGCATAACCTCCTTGATTGGTTATGCGGCTTTTATTGTAGAGGAGAGGATCAGTCTCAGTATTTAAGTTGGTATACATTACTGATTGTGAAGGTCTCTTGCCAACTAGAGATTTTATGGCCTCTAAACTCCTGTAAAAAATAAGGTTATGGTTATATTATTATGCTGCTTGATTAATTAAAAAAAAAATTTTTTTTTGTTCAAAGTTTCTACTTTCAGTTTCATCATTATTGTTTATTGTCCCTGTGCAATGTAAAAGACCAACAAGATTATTAAAGGATGATGGCTTTTCAGGGATGGTCATTGATAATGGCTTTTTTTTTTTTTTTTTTTTTTTTTAACTTTTATTTTATTATAATATATAATATATATATACCGGTATTTGTCTCAACTTTACTATAAATGTGTCCAGTACTATTGGCGTTTGGTAGCTATGAACTTTGGATGAACAGATCTACTATTTCTCAGTAAGAGGCTCTTCACAAACATACGAGTATGTGTTCTTATAATAAACTAGTGGAGGTTAGTAAATAAAATGTTGAGGTAATTCCAGGAATGTAGCTATTTAGGGAATAGATGGTGTTGGTATAGATTACCAAACAGTTCCTAATGCAAGCTTCTTCCTTCTTTTTTTTTTTGTCACCAAACTAATTATGTACTACTACATATCACTCACTACTTGCCATATTTGGAGAAACTCTTTACCAGGTTGTGGTGTTATTATCAATTGATTAGCCAATACCCAGCAGTTGTAGATATCATAACAATCACCTCTACTGGACTAATTAGAGGGACTAACCCAATATTATATAGAAAGATGGCCGGGACCATTATCACCATTCCACCAATACTGAAGTAAGTCAGACTTCCTGCATGAGGGTGAACATGGAATATACTGCACTCGTCCAAGCTAAAGATACTCCAGAAGAGAGCACCCAATGGAGTCACTAAAGACTACACACACACGCACACACACAACTCAATAATCAGCACCCAATGGAGTCAGTAAAGACTACACACACAACGCAATAATATGAACCACGTGCCTAACTTGATTCTGACCCAAGGGTGTAGACAAAAATACAATTTTACCCAAGGGTATAGACAAAAATATAATTTTACCCAAGGGTGTAGACAAAAATACAAGTTTGGAAGGGTTCCTATAAAGTTTATACATATATTTATATGGAGAAGGTCAAAGCACCTCCAAGAACCCCATTGTCCACACCCGGGGACCCATATGTAAGTTATGCAAGTATGATAGCTATTATTATCTATAGATTGGCACTTGAATTAACAACATTTCACGCCAACTCGTTAATAGGCTGATTTCACGCCCGCCGTCATATGTGTCACCACATGGCAATCATTAGGACAACCTTAACAAAGCAACTGCTTTTACAGTGATTAGTTTAAACATATTCATAGCCTCACACCTGTTGGGGGTGGGTGGGTTCACTGACCTTTTCAATTCCTAATCACATTCCAGAAGAAGCCACCAACCTCAGTGGTTAGTGTGGAAGTGTACTGTGTGATCTGTGGTTGTGACCTGTTACTATGTATGTCGGGCTAGCCCTAGTCCTGTTACTATGTATGTCGGGTTCACTAAAAACCACCTCAGGGCACATGATCAACTTGTTCTTGGAACATGTGCTACCCACAACCTGAAGTCATTAGCCCATTTCTCGGCTAAATCTGATTTATCTTGAACCTAGACTTTAAAGCTTTAATCACATTTTTAATAAAGCCAGATTCTTCGTGTATATATATATATATAAGACTAAGCTGAAATTCTTTTTACTCTGTCTTAAACATAAGGCATGCAAGACAACAGGTACTAATTGTAATAAACAAACAATAAGTAAAATAAATAAATAAATACTTAAACCAGTAAGATCTTTGAATCTCATGCTAGAAAGAAAATGGATACGACTCATTGTCCTGTGAGCATACCTGCACAACTGCCAAGTAAGTTGCTCCCTCAGCATATCTCATGAGAAGACCTCCTCCAAGATACGATACCAGGTACATGACGATGAAGGAAGTGCCACTGAGTCCGGGCTGGGAGGAGCAACCTGCTCCACCGAAGAAACATTGCAGTGCAAATTTGTAGCTGCAGGAGAAAGGAGGTATATATAACCAAGCACCTCCATGTGATTTTAATTCAATGTACCAATGGATTAGATAATTGGCTACTTTTTTTGTTTTTTTTGTTTTGTTTACTGGCTTGTTTTGTTTTTCTTCCCTTGTGTTAAACCTTACTCACTTATTTCCAAACTCGGGCAAAGACTTTACAAATCCAAAACTTGGGATGATGTCGACCCAGAAGAGCAACCAGACAGTGAGCAACTGATACGCAGAAGTGACAAACAGCAAGAAGAACATATTGACTTTACGAGTGTCTTTTAGACTCTTCTCTTCAATCACATTCATGACAGCAGCTGGAATCTGGACAAACAAAGTTATAAAGATATTTTTATGGCATTATCTCAATAATGTTTATGTTCTTAATGTGAAAAGCCAATATTAGCACTGTAAAGTGTTTTTAAGCCTTTTAAGGGACATTTGGCCCTCCCCCCTAATAATGAATTTGTCCCTGACAATTATTGTGACCTTTACAGTGACATTTTCATCAATTTTATGGAAATTATAACCCCCCTGAAATTTCACAAAGGTTAATTTGACCCCTCTCGAGTTTGTTCTAAAACTATACCCTTATTAAAAGGTAATGAACAAAATAAATGAACTCACAAATCCGAACATGAAGCAGAGTGGCCAGACTATCTGGCTCACTCGGGACTGCTTCAGGTACAGTCTATTTCCTTCCTTTGAATCTTGATCCATGCCAGATATGACTGGAATCAGAGAGATGAGCAAGCCCAGCAGCACCACAATGGATGCTATAGACTTCACTATAGTCGGTTTCTTTCGGAGTAATACCAGTCTAAACATTGATGGTATATATGTATATATAGGTTACACTACAACATGGAGGTTGCCACAGGATATACACAGCCGAGGGCTGAAGGCTAAAAAAAGTGTAAATCCCATACCGACCAAATACATAGAGGGGTGCAACCGACTTGTATCATGGCTCTAGGCAACGCATAAAAACTAATTTTGATTGGACGATTTACTTATTCACGTCAAAGGAGGTGAGTGTGAAATATATTCACCTCAAATTGAGCGATCTTATTGGACAGTTTGAACGTACCATGGTACAGATTTTCATGTTCTATAGTGAGTCACACACAGCAACAGATGCTAGGTATGTAATTTGTAACCTTTTCAGTGGATTCTAGTACTTATCAGTTGGTTTTTGAATGATACAAAATATACATAATGATAAAGAAAGAGTGTAGGTATTGATACTTATGCAGGACTATTTCCTATACACTAAAATAGTCTGCACAATTGTTTAGGATAGGTTGCCTTCTTTAGCAGCAAATACTTATAACAAAGACTTGCCACAAAGCTCACATGACATTGTAGTGAAAACATACTCCTATGTCGTCACAAACGATACTTCAAAAAATGGAAGTTGTTGTTCCCAAAAATTTCATATAAAAACAAATCACTTTCTAGTAGTTATTGGGAGAAAATTAAATATTGAGGAAAAAATGGAGTCAAAATACTTACCTGAAAAATATGGTCAGTGGTATAATGAAATTTCCCAAAATAGCTTGCAGAAATGGGGCAGTACGGGCTGGAGAAGATGCGAAGACAACAAACACTCCATTCAACGCATCAAATACTCCTATCAAACACAACTGCCACTGAGGAAACTTCAAGTCATTCTCCACGCTGATCCAGTTCACTTTGCTGGTGTGAAAGTTATTTACAAAATACTGAACAATTGCAAGGACTGCTGTGATGGTTCCAAACACCACAACGAAAGACAGTGAAGCAAAGCTAAGAATAAAGAAAGGATCCATTTCTGGCTGGTACGTTGACCCATTGGTGGAGTTTTCTTCGTATTCAAAGTCCAAAGCGAACGAGTCATTGTCGTTGCTTTTCGAGCAGTTGGGCTGCCCGAGGGCTTGGGTAGCACCAGTCCAAAGCGGCAGAGATACATTCTGTCCCACCTGCCCCAAAACTGCAATCGCGGAAAAAAAAACGTTGATGATTACAGCAACGTATCCCGCTGATATCTTCAATCCCAGAAATGTGGACTGCTCCCTCCCCATGTCTTCTGCAGCTCGGTTCCTTAATTCTGACGCAACTCGGATCCAAATGGGCGTTTCTATACGGTTCAGTATGCGCAGACCGTCATGCCAAACTGTGCGCAGAACATCCGTAACGCAATACCATCACCAAGTTTCGTAAGAAACTTTATCCGTTAACCAGCAACAGGATGGAGATTTTTTAGGGGGCGGGGGTGATACAAAGCAAAATGGGCTCAAAGGGTAACTGTGGTGGAATTTTTATTAATGAAAAATACTCTCATATCTTCTAAACATGAGTGGTTCCTACACAATGGCACCATTCTTTACAGCTATTTTGCTACCTTAAAATTTAATTCCTGTTGTGGGCGGGAGCTCGTGATGACACGAAAGGGGCTTGAAGTACAGCATAAATAGTGTGACCAAGTGACGACAGTGACAAAGAGTGACCCTGGCAGCCACAACAGCAGTGATAGCTGTTCAAAAACCAAGATGCCCTTTTTTTAATCTGGAAGAACTTGTGATCAGCTATGTATGAACCAGTACGGACAAATAGCAACATATTTGTAGGAGATAGCTAGTGATAGGTGCTTCACCTAGGATTTTAGATTTCTGACTAGATTCTAACTGCTAGTCCATTTTGAGGTGTTGACTTGACAATTTGTGTAATAATGCTCACTGCAACAGAATGTACTTGCATGCAGAGATTTCTCAAACATCAGACGTCAGATACAACATCAGCAGAAGAAATCATGTGTAACATTATTCATCCGGTGTCAATGCATCTATTTGGAACCTTGGGTGCTCCAAGCACATAGTTCCAACTTAAATAAACAGTTGGTAGGGACATTTTCTTCACTTTTCTTTAGGTGCAGGCTTAAGGCATGATAGAGACATTGATAGAGACATTGTTGTACTTACAAATTTGAGTTTATATATAGATTGTCGTAGATTAAATGCATGTAATGTATATATATGTTATATTTGAATAACGCAACTAGAGCTGACCTATATTTTTACAGGAAACAGAACTTACAGGATTGTTTTAAAAAAAACAAAAAAACTAAAGATGTTTTGTTTGTAGTTCCAATAGTAATAGCAGTTTTTCTCTGTTTGAACAGTCAATATATTATATATATATATATATATATATATATATATATATATATAGTGTACTTACTGCTCAACTTGACCTTTCGACAGGAATGACTTAATTACAATAATACAGTACAGCAACTATAGTAGCTGGCTAGAGATAATTCTAAGCTTAACTGGCAGTAATTATTCTTCTGGAGACTCACTATGATCGGACAAATCACCGTGACAGTTTTGCTGACTTAGCATTACACTAAAAGCTTAGTTCATCAGGACAAAAAGATTAGTTGGCATGCTCTGGGATGGATGCAAGAATATCATGTGAGTCCCAGCCAAACCAGGGCAGCTGCTTCCATCTTATTACAACTACAAACAACACTGTGGAGAGAATGAGCTATGAATTAGTAAGCTATAGATAGCAGCTAACTGCGTGGTTCAGTTTTTCAGCTCACCCTCTGGGACTGACAAATATTCCTGTTGTGTTGCCTTCTTGTGCTGTAGCAGAAATTAGAAGTACATTTTTATGTGCCACCGGGAATGTTCACCGAGACATTATGGCTGGCTGCTAACCAAAACTGCTCCGTTTATCAAGGACAAAAGTTTGGGTTTTTTTTTTATTTGTTTAGTACTGGCAGCAATCCATTACAACAACAACAGTGAAAAACAGCAATTGGTGATTAAAGCTGGTGAGAAATATATGGTGGTCAATACTCTACCTCAACGGATACATTGATGTCTGGGAAGTCTCTGCACAGGAGAAAAACTCTGTGCAGTTATAGTCCAGTCAGGGACTATACAGTGACAGCTTACCAATCCTAGGTGAAGCACCTTTATCAGAATCACTAGCTGTCTCCTACCAATAAGCTGCATTTGTCTGTACTCGTTCATACATAGCTAAACTTCATGATCATAAGTTCTTCCAGATTAAAAAATGGGTGATAGGTTTCTGAACTGTTATGGCTGCTGGAATTACTCCATTACTGCTAGTATGGCCGCCAGTGTCACTCTTTGTACTGTCAGAATTCATAGTTCAAGCCTAAAAAGCCCTGGGCGGTGCCCACAGTAGAAAGTACATTTTAATGGTGCCATTGTGAAGCAACCACTCATCAGTTTTGAGTTATATTTTCCACCACAGTTACCTGTAGAACGATTCATTAAAGCTGACTATTCACGATTGAGGGTGGCCAATTTAATTGGCAAGCGAGCGAAGCGAGCTAGACACTCTCATGGTAACACAATTGAAAATCGGGGATGTTTGTTGGCGAAGGAGCGGATTGAGAGAGACAGTATTTGGGGTGGATAATGCAAAAGCAGTTGATTCCTTAATTCTGACCCAACTCATGATCAGATACAATGGGGTGTTTCTAAACGGGTGTTTCTAAACGGTAAAGTGTGCGCAGACCGTCATGCCAAACTGTGCGCAGAACATCCATCGCGCAACACCACCGTCATGTTGCGTAAGAAACTTGATCCGTTAACTCCAACGGGATAGAGATTTTTAGGGGGTGATACAGAGCAAAATGGTGCTTAAGCAGCATAGTATATGATAGCGGTTTATGAGTCGGGCCTAGGTTGAATGATTCATTCACATGATCACGATTGAGGGTGCCCAATTTAATAGTATTGAGGGTGTAGCTCATCAGCACACAACATTAGCAACTTTCTCAGTTAATTTATTATTACCACCAATGTCCCAAGAAATGGCTCATTTTTTGTCTGTTAATCGCAATAGTGCGTCGTAAATTCCGCTCGCGCGCTCAATGGCACGTGCTCATTTTTATGATATGCATGCATTGTATAAAAATTACAGTAAGTTGCCTCTAGCTCACAAATTTGGCGGTGGCGAGTCACTCCATCTATACCTGCACTAAAGCTTAATAAGATTGGTAGAAATAAGGTAAGTTAGTAAGATTATTACTTTAATTATTGGTTAATTATGTACATAGCTACAACCTTGTGTGATGCTTATAAATTTCAGCATCATAGTTATTTGTTAGCTTGCTATCTGTCTTATTTGCTTGAAAGGCCTTAAAATAATAATGGCTTCAAATTATTTTCATATCATATTTATTGGTGTTTTTGAGTTATTTTTTTTGTATATGTTTTCTGTTGTTGTTGTCTTTTTGTTTTTGTTTTTTTTACTTGGCAAACTACTTAGCTATACACATAGCTTGTGGGGGTTTCGAGGTTGCCCTCACTCGCACTGCGCACAACGCGAGAGCCACAGTCTGATGAACAGCGAAGTTCGCTGCCACCAGAGTTCAGCTCGAGATAAATCTCTCTCGTGTCAACGTATATCTCACAAGTGCATGAACTAAAATTACAACACGTGGCGAGGGGTTTATGAATAAGGTTCCTCTCGCCACTGACCAATGAAAGTGATACAACTATAATCCTGCGCACGACTACTCACACTTAATGTTCCACACAATACATACTCTAACAACAATGACCCAAATGATATGATACACAAACGTAAAACTAGTTCTCTTCTATTCTTCTCTATTCTTCTCTTTACTCTTTGCTCTTGAATGTGGGCATCTCCTGTATGCCCACATCTCCCCCCTCCTTCAAAAGATGGGTGCCACGTTCACCGGTATCAGCCTCTCCATGGCACCTACTCAGGTCATCTGCAACAACATTCTCCACTCCTGCCTGCTCTGTACACAATCTCAAAATCATACATGCTTAACTTCAGACACCAATTATAGATCCGTCTGTTCTCTTGTTTCCCGTTCCTAATGTTCACCAGGCCCTTATGGTCGGTGACAACCGTAAATTTCCTCCCATAGAGGAAGTAGGCAAAATGTCTGATGGCTTCATAAATCCCCAGACCCTCCAACTCTTGGGCGCTATAGTTTGCTTGGGCCCCTCTCAACTGTTTAGAAAAGAAAGCGACGGGCAACTTCTCCTCGTTCCGGACCACGGAAAGGACGGCTCCAACACCTGTCGAGCTCGCGTCGCTCTCTAGCACAAAAACATCACTCACACATGGAACACATAAACGTACTGATACAGACAAAGCATTGCACAACGCATGAAAGGCGTTTAACATTGAACTCGTCCAACTCACCACCCCAGACATCGCCGTGGACGTGTGTGGCGTGAGGACGGAGGACCATTGATGAAGTCCAGGAATGAACCTCCTATAGAACCCCACCAGGCCCAGAAAACCACGCAGCTGTTTCCTCGTTCTAGGCAGAGGATGATTCTTGATAGCTTCCACCCTTGCCTCTGGCACACTAATCATGCCGCCACCCAACTGGTGACCCAAAAACTCTAGCGTCCTTCGCCCAAAGCTACATTTTGACCGTTTGCAGGTCAGGCCATTACTCCTCAAGGCCTCGAAAACTCTTTCTAAGTGGACCAAGTGCCTCGTCCAATCCTCAGATACAACTAAGATGTCGTCAATATAGACGTTAGCACAGTCCCTACAATCCGCCAGCACCTCATCCATCAGGCGCTGGAACACCGACGGAGCGTTTGTTAATCCAAATGGCATCCGTCGAAACCGATACTTCCCAAAGGGACACACAAAGCAAGTTTTATCTCTGTCCCTCTCCTCTACTAACACCTGGTGGAAGCCTTTGGCTAGGTCGATCTTCGACATCACTTGGCATACTCCGACCTTCTCCACCATCTCATCAAACGACGGGATATAGTATGGCTCCTTCGTCGTTATAGCATTGAGCCGACGGTAGTCCACACAAAGCCTTATATTCCCGTCCGTCTTCTTCACTGGCACCAATGGCGATGCCCAATTGCTCTTACATCTCTCTATTACTCCTTGTTCTTCTAAGCTCTCCAGCTCCATCTTAACTTTCTCCCGAATCCCCAGGGGAACTGAATACGGTGTCTGCCGTATGGGTTCGCTGTCCCCCGTGTCGATGGTCATCCTGACCCGATCCGTACTTCCTGGGCTGTCCGAGAAGACGTCGTCGTACGTCCCCAGTAACCCTTGCAACTCACTCTTACTGAACCCTTCACACTCACCCCTCAAGGTACTACCTTCATCCCCCTGTTCCTCAACTACGATATCCAGTCTCCTAATACACGCTCTCTCCCTAAACTCCTTAATACAGTTTACATGCACTACCTTCGCATGCCTCTCATTATACACTCTACCGATCTTATAATTCACTGCCCCCATCTTCCTCAAAACCTTATATGGACCCTGCCACGAGTCCGACAATTTACAGGTCATCCCCGGTACCCTGTACAAAACCAAATCTCCCTCTTTAAACTCTCTCAACTTTGCTCCCTTATTCACATACTGCAACCTACTCTCCTTCCCCTTAGCCATTCTCAAGGCTGCGCTATCTCTCACATTCTCCAGTCTCTCTGCCATCTTCATTACCCACTCACACACATTTAACTTCTCAACTTCTACCTCGTACAGCCCATGGTACAGGGCATCCAGCGGAGTCCTGACCCTAAACCCATATACCATGTCAAAAGGACTGTACCCAGTATCCGCATGAGGCATCTGCCTTAATACGAACAAAACAAAACACAGCTGTCCAACCCAGTCTAGCCCCTCATCAATACTCTTCCCTAGCACGCTCTTCATGGTGCCATGCATCCTCTCTACAGCACCGTTAGTCTCAGGGTGGTAGGGGGACGTGCGTACCTTCTCAATCCCCAACTGTTCGCACATCTGTACCATAACTCGCCCACAGAACTGACTACCCTGATCGCTGAGGATCCTCTCTGGGACCGAGGTCCTTGAGAATATAGACCAAAGTCCTTCCATAACGGCCTTCGCCGTGATGCTCTTCAGGGGTACTGCCTCTGGCCACCTTGTAGCCAAGCAAATATATGTCAGTATGTACCTATTTCCCCCCTTCCCCTTGGGCAATGGGCCAACCAAGTCAATGGCTACACTCTCGAAGGGCTCCGCCAGTATCGGTCTCTCGACCACTGGGGCCCTCCTTGGCCTATGCTTACTTTTAACCTGGCACTTCCCGCAACTCCTGCAATACTTAATCAACTCCCTAGCCATGCCCGGCCATGTAAAATACCTCCCAACCATCTTGGCAACTTTATCTGCACCTAAGTGCCCATTCCTATCATGCCCCAATACCTTCACTTTCTCCCTATAACTCTTTGGCAGCACGATCACATCGCGAAACTCATCCCACGTTACATACATTCCTCTCACTAATACCTTTCCTTTCCACTTGAAACCTCTCTCTCTCCTGTCCCCTAATTCTCTCCACTCTTTTAAGCCACTGTCCTCCTGCAGCTCCTTAACAAACTCCTCTTTCTCTCGACCCTCTTTCACAGGTCCTATTTCCCCGGCTATCCTGCCTAGCTCATCCTCCGACTCTGTTTCCCCCAATACTTCCCCCAAGGGAGTTGCACTCCCTTCCTCTGAGTCCCAACCTGCTTTCGCCCAGGGCTGGTCGGCTTCAGGCGTACCTTCCGCTTCTTCCGCCCCTTGGTCCTCCCCCACCCTACTCCACACTTCGGGCATGTTTAAGGGATCGGACCGGCTACTCGCTCCTTCCTCAGGTTCGGGTTCCAGTTCACCGTCACCCTCAGGACTGACTATATCCCACGATACTGCCTCTTCTGGCATTTCCTCGCTTTCCTCTAGTTCCTTCTCTTTCTTAACCATACTCCTGGTTAACACGTTGACCTCCGCTATATCCCCAGCCGCATACTCTTTTACGGCTTTCCTATAGGCTGCCGCCTCCCGATCATCGGCCAATGAGACCGGCACCAAACAACTCACCCCCTGCGACCCACTCTCGTCTATTATAGACCTAACTCTCTTTTCGTGGCCTCCCACCACGAACTCACACATGCAGCTCTTGTAACGTCTCTCCTTCCCCCCATATCCTTTCACGTATACATCTGGACACAACTCTACCCCTTCTGGAACCAATGTCTTAGGCACAGACCCCAACTCTGCACCCGAGTCTAAGAGAACCTCAGTCCTCACCCCATTCACCATCCCATACGCTACGTTCTCAGCCTGTCCTGACCCCGTTCTCTTTAGCATGGACATCTTAGTCGGGTTAGACTCTTTCTTCACCGTAACAGTTCCCCTCTTGGCCGTACAGTCAGGGCTTTTGTGCCCCACCTTCCCGCAATTGTAACATGTGGGCACACGTGTAATATAATTACTGCCCTGCTTGTCCCTCCGGCACTCACTGGCCCTGTGTCCCTTTTCCCCACAACTATAGCATGTACTAACCCCATAAGTACTTCCAACTTTGTCTCCCAAACCACCCCCTGACGCCTTTCCTCCGCGCCCATACCAATTATCCTTATCCATTGTTCCCCTGTAACCTCTCGTCGCCTCACTGGGACCACAGCCCAAGGGCTTATAAAAATTCCCCTTTTGTCTCCCGGACATCCAATCCTCAAGAGCATCTCACAACTCCCCCCACTCCCCTATCTTCCTCATTTCGAGGTACGCCTTCCCACTAGGCGGTAAATTTCTCCTCAACACGGCTAAAGCTATAGCCAACATGCACTCCTCCACCCCCTTACAGCCCTGGCACATTCCTTTCGTTACCCTTAGTAACCAGTCTGTTAATCCTCCTGCTGTCATACCTTTAAATGACTCCCCAGTAGCCTCCAATAGCTGATTCCCATACGTGATGGCTGTTTCCCCCGTAGCCTTCAACAAAATCCTCCTAATCTCCTCATACTCCTCATTATTATCCCTTGCCTGTGCCACTCTCATGCACAACGTCTCGGGCAACCTTGGGTATAGTCTCTCCCCCCAATCCTTCTCACTAATCTTGCCTTCCCTCATTATTCGCTCGAACTTCCCTAAATAAGCCCCCAACTCAGTCCCTTCCTTATACGTTCCTAATCCCTTTAACTTCTCTTGTAGTAACTCTCTCCTCTCACGTACCCTGTCGTCCTCCAGTCGCGTCATCCTTCGGCGCTCTTCTTCGTCTCTACGACGGGCTGCTTCTTCTCCCAGTTTTCTGTCTTCTCCTTCTTCTCTACGTCTCAGGGCTCTCTCCCCTTCTTCCCTCGCTCTGGCTGCCTCCTCCTCCCTGGCCTTTCGGCTCATCTCTTTTGCAGCCTTCCTCTCTTCTCTGTCCTTCTCATCTTTCTCTACCAAGTATCGCAGCAGCGCTGCTACCTCTCCCTCTTCTCCTCTTCTCGACATCTCTTCTTGCACTACCTCTACCTCACTGCCTTCCAATATCTCTGACTCAGACTCCCCTCCTGATAACTCCTCGTATTTCACAACCGAGTTGCGAAAAGGATAAGGCGATCGAGTCTTCACAGCTGATCGTCCCCTAGGCCTGTAGAGATCCCCTTCGGTGCTCACCCCGGACAATTTCTTGGTCCCCTTCCTCGCCTCACTTTGTCCAGGCTCTGTCATAGAGGGCAAGCGAACTCGTCCTCCGTCAAGACCCCTGTGAGACACAAACAAGCAACACAGTGATCACACAATGAACACAATAAAATTAGAACCAATTAACGAGACAGTTGCGATTACAGCCCTTGAAATTTTACAACACAAACACAACCACACTGTGAGCAACGCAAGTCTCTTAAGATGTCCAAGCCTCCTCTCCAATGATCCTTCTTCTTTGCCCGTTCTTCCTTCCCTCCTTTCTTTTTTCGAATTCCCTCTGCCGCAACAGGGGTAGTTCTCACTAGTCCGTAGACCGTGGGTAGTTGGAATGTTACCACTCCTGGTTCTCCTCCTACGTACGCAAACGTAGTCGTTGGGACGATGAGATACCGTAGTTGTCTCGTGTCCGTCGTTCGTTAGGCCCTAAGTCAGACGTCTCCTCCTCAGGATCCCACCGCTGCCACCAAATCTGTGGGGGTTTCGAGGTGCCCTCACTCGCACTGCGCACAACGCGAGAGCCACAGTCTGATGAACAGCGAAGTTCGCTGCCACCAGAGTTCAGCTCGAGATAAATCTCTCTTGTGTCAACGTATATCTCACAAGTGCATGAACTAAAATTACAACACGTGGCGAGGGGTTTATGAATAAGGGTCCTCTCGCCACTGACCAATGAAAGTGATACAACTATAAATCCTGCGCACGACTACTCACACTTAATGTTCCACATAATACACACTCTAACAATCAATGACCTAAATGGCATGATACACAAACGTAAAACTAGTTCTCTTCTTCTTCTTTATTCTTCTCTTGTTTCTCCTTCCTTATTCTCCTTCATCCTTGCTCTTGAATGTGGGCATCTCCTGTATGCCCACATTGGCTGAAGTGTGTGTGCAGAAAATTAGGTTAGAAAAACAGATAAATATAATTTATCACAGCGTAGGTTGGTTACTCAGCATAAGCAACACCCATGAATGTACCGAACACTGCACTCGGAATGTCGCTTCCTGCGCAAATGTCTTTGTAGGTACCTTGGCAGTAGGTTTGCGATCATCTGTCAGCAGAAGAGATACCTCGATGGAGGAGTCATGTGTATTCTTCGCTTGACCACAAGTAGTCATCGAGTGAAGCGGACGGTGAGAATCATCCATTGTAGAAGTTGGAAGATCTCCAGGACACAACAATTACACAGAAAAAAATGTAAGATACAACAGCATTCTAGACAAATGATTAAATTGCTACAGTATACAAGAAAGGAAAGAATTGACTAAAACAATCACAATTCTTAGCATGTACAAATAAACAAGTAAATGATATGAAATTTAGCTGATATGGTAGAAGTGGAGAGAGCTGGCAAGATGGCTGACGAAGAAGAAGGAGAGTTCCAGAGTTACCGCTTCCACCACATGTGGGAAATTAGAGTTCCCAGGAGCTTCTTGACCTTTTGACGAAGTAATTACTGAGGAAGGACATGGGAAGTACATCAGAGTCAATGTGTGGGTAGAAACTTAAACAGTTAATTAATGTTGGTGTCCATTAAACCACATAGTTTTTAACTGGGTTAGATTGAATCCTCCTCTGGAAGGTCTAACTCCTCAGAGGAGTAAAAATGTAGACAGTGTGGGAAGGGTGTGATTTTTGTATTTGATAGTTGTATAAAAAAAATAAAAAGAAACTAGGAGCAGGTATGTGCATGCATGTCAGTAGAAATTATATGGCTTCATCAAAGCAGTGCGTACACAAAATACATTACATATTAACAATACTAAGTATCGACAGAAAGTTATATTATGTGATTTTTATTTGTTTGTTTCCTTTGGTGTTTTTTTTTTCTAACTAGGTTAATTGATAGTTAGCTCGCATACAGAGTTAGCTCGCATACAGAGTTAGCTACATTAATCTGCTTCAATCAAAGTTTAAAAAACCTGTAATATTATCAAAATGGATGCAAATTATTAGTGAAAAATTGAGATTTGACTGAAAGTGTCTAAAATAGGACTGTGGTGAATATGGGAATGAAAAGCCTAAGTGCATCAAGCAGCTAGGATTTTCAATGACAGAAACTGTCAGGAATTTGGCACTGTCATATGTGCGTGTAGATAGGTGAAATCACTGTACTATATATTTATAACTAACATTATTTATGATAGGGGGAAAAGATTAATTAGGTATTTTAACGGCATTAATATCTTTGGCATAATATATATACAACGAAATGTACTGGTGAGGATAATAAGAGTGCAGTATTCAGGGGCAGATGTACAGGGGTTGGGTGGCTTAAATAGTGTCACATGAGCCACCTTTGTTCAGAATTATTATTCTTTTTTCCATAGCTAATTAACTTCTTACAGTTAAGGTAAAGGTGGACCAACTTTTTACTATCAATGTCAAAGCAGACATCCTTTGGTGTCTTTTCAAGTCTCCTTTAGCCTGTAATTGGTGTTTTCTTTTTGTTTATTTCATTCATTCATAAATTGAATATAAGCTATGAATAATTTTTTTTTTAGTCTTGACAATAATAACTACATTCCTCATTATAGCTATCTGTGTCTTTCTCCTCATTTTAGAAGTTCATTCATCTAAGTTCTGAACAGGCACAAGTATAGCATGAATGAATGTAATCTTGTTAAGAATAAAACATTTTTTACAATCCAATATTATTCTCTGTACTTATATCTGTGGCCTCATTTACGGCATCCTGAATTCTGGACGTCCAGGTATGAAAGAGAGAATCCTGGCATAGCCTTTGACCTTTATTAGAGAATTCTCAAAATTTTTGTGCTTTCCAGTTCAAATTTCTGCCTAGGCCCTGCATACCACAATAGTACATGTAAACCCTTTACCAATCGCAACGAAGTCGCAAACAAAAGGAGTCATTTTTAATCAGTGATAAAATATCGGATTCATATCACATACCACGTGGAAACCTTATCCCATACTACGCACCATACATAACATTTCTCTTCATATAGCCACTAGTGTGATCAAGTTGGGAGGACCCCTAGCGACTCCACCCGAGCCCCGCCTAACTTAAAGGGTGCCTATGGGGAAGTGAACTGTCGCGATCAAACTCCCCACCTCCGCAACTATGGGTCTTGCTATATTTGGCTGGAGTCTTCATTGTTGTGGTTGACGGACAATGTATGTGTTATAGTCAACTAGAAAGCTAGCTATAGGTAGTAGATGAATAAGTTAAACGCCTTACAGTGGTTGGGCCATGGTTGTGCTGCTCTAGTGTAGCTATAGCAGAGTACAAAATACTTTTTACTTGTCGAAGACTTAAAATTTTTGAGAGAATCAGTTAACTGACCATTTCTGCTAGCATTGGGAATCACCACTCTATAAAGTATAGGTTTTGACTAAGAGAAAATCAGTAACTGATGTTAAGTTTTGCAATACAATAGCTTGCAATTTTACCATGAAAGGATAAGAACAATACTCAGCCATCCCAATAAAAAATTACTGCAGTATTTATATGCATGCATCCAATAAAAATATAAAAGTATAATTCATTCAAGAGTCAACAATATTACCATAACATAATAGGACAGGCTTTTGGTGGGATTTATTATTCATGACATTTTATAATAACGATTCTTGTCTAAAACTTTTGCTATTATAATTAATTAAAACTTATATTCGCAGGACAACAAGATGATTTGTTATAGCAAATGTTGTCTGAAATTTTTTACCCGAAATCACTACTGATAGTGCAGTTCTAATCAATATTTCAATATTTCAATTGTGCTTACCAATAGAAACAAGCTAGACTATAACACAAAAATTATTACAAGAAAACTGATTTTACTTTAAACTTACACAAAAGCACACCGTGTCTTCACAGCAATTAAAGGTCATTAAATGTATGTTTTAGTAATAATTGATTCCCCAGATTGTTTTTCTAATTAAACAATACTAAATAGTGTCATCTATGTGTATTAAGATATTAATTATGAAGACTATACATGGGTAGCATAAAAATGGTATGAATTTTTTTTCTTTTCTGTAAAGTCATTCTAGCAAGACTTGACAAAACTATTTACTATTCAGCAAAAAAAAAAGAGTGTATTAGTCTGCATTGAGCTAAACATGCTGACTTTAAGACAATCTCAGAGTTGAGCTTCAGAAAGTTTTCCTCTAGCAATATTAAAAAAAATTGTAAACCTTCTCTTGCAAGCATCCTGAAGTTCTTTCACTCTCTGTTCAAGCCTTCTAGTTGTTCCACCTACATACTTTACCACAGCTGCAGGTTACGTATACTATAGACTGTAGACGACTCTGTGGTAATGGGTATAGTATCTTTGACTTTACTAAGATGTGACCTTAGTGTCTTACCCGACTTAAATGCTGTTTTGATGTCAAAAGTCTCTACACACTCTCTGAATACTCTCACTCAATCCTGCTATGTATGGAATAGTAAGAATTAAACCTTTCTCTTGCTCAGTATGTGTGTGATCTTTAGAAGGTAACTCTTTAGAGAGTGCCCTATTGTTGCGTTGTCATAACCATTACTTTGAATTACTTTGTTTAGGTGTTTCTCTTCTACCTTCAAGTTTTCACTCATATTAGTAATGTTCCGAGCTCTCTGATACAACTATCTCAATATTCCTTATTATAATAAATAGGATGATGACATAAGTGAAAGTATCTATCTGTGTGTGTAGGTTTTCTGCACACGGTGGAAGTAAGCATACAATTACACTCTCTCTCTTCAATAACAATCCAGAAAATGTGGCTTATTATCTTCCTCTGATACCATGTTGAATTTTATAGAAGTTCTTATGGAGTAGAAATGGTCGAACAAATATTTTTCAGTTCCTTTCTAACTATGCATGAAAGAGATATGTAGATGACACCGTATGCATAGTTAATAATGGAACTGAAAAACATTTATGGGACCATTTAAACTCTGTAAGGCCTCTATCAAAGTCACCATGGAATCAAAGAAAGATAGTAAGCTACTAAATAGTACAATTTACGCACTTTTTTGTTGCTGAATTGTGAGCTTCAGAAAGTATTCCAGTAGCCATATTAAAAAAAATGAAAAAAAAATATACCAGTGCACTCTTTTAATTTTTTTTTATTTCATGTAAATGAATATAAAAAATTGAACGGTCATATTAGATAATTGACTTAATAGAATGATAAATTAGTATGGTCCAATCCAGGAATTCTCAGCTCCAACAACAAAAGGGTTGAAACTCAACATTTTAAATATATTTACAGCTTTGTTAAATTCAATTAACACTTCAAATTTTCATTAGTTAAGTTATGAAATAACTTGTGTTCAGAAACTTTCCTGTTCCAGTCTCAACTACATTATCCATATCATTTGTTAACTTCACACTTATCCTTAATGCAGTACTGAAGTACAACAATGTGTATAACTCTAGTTCATTATGCTGTACTATTAGCATTAACTTGTGTTATTTACTTTAGGTGTGCCAATAGTGGACTTCAAACCCAATATATATCCAAGTGGCAGTAGAATTATCTCTGTGCAAGATATTGGAGAACTACAAACTGATTTCGGTAATACTAATGAAGTAGTGGCATGTAGGACAGACAGGAGACCTTGTTGTAGTACACCACCTAATAGATTTGGTGACTGGACTTATAACAATGGAACAATAATTGGAAATCGTGCTAATAGTGGAATAGATTATTTCAGAAGTAGAGATGATAATCAAATGATTTATCTCAGTCTCAGAAGTTCTGCCACTAATCCACCTACTGGAGAATTCTGCTGTGTAATACCAGATTCCTTGAATGTCATGCAAACAATGTGCATAAACTTAGGTAATTCCCGCATTTATTATTCAAGTTACTACTATATTTCTGATAATACAACCTGTTAAGTGCATGTACATAAAATTATGCAATTATTTGGTCTATTCTCAGCAAACAAAGTAAAATTTAGACTAATTAAGCTTGAGTTTACCCAAAGTTAGACAGAAAATAAGCAAATGAATGCAATTGCAAGTGTTTGTGAGTTGAAAGAAGACTTCATTATAATTAAGTTATAATCAGTTGATAAACAGCAAAATTTGCCATTGGATATGATATCGAATGAGACCATTTTGTGCAAGTTCTCATTAAAATATCTTAACACTTACTCTTGATTTTGCCAAAGCTGTTATGCTATTATTATTAACGTCTTAAGTAATATTAATAGCTAGTAGTAATAGAGTATATTTACAGCAAAACTAATGTTCTTTGTTGATTTATTATGTGTAATGGTGTTTAGTATCTACTACTCTCAATATTGTCATAACTACATCTGGAACTGCTGCCCCGAGTGAAATGTACTCCTTAAAATGCACACCATCAGTATCATCAGGAGAAACTGTCTCAAGGATTGCCTGGTTTAAAAATTATCAAGAATTAAGGCATGCAACTACGGGGACTTTTCTAACATATACTATTACATCTCTGACTGCTGGAGATAATGGAGATTACACCTGCAGAGTAGATGTGGGTAGTTTCAGCAAGATTCTCACGAAGTCATTGAAAATTTCTATAGGTAAGTTATATATTTTAATAAATGTATCCTCTTAACAAAGACAATATTAATACAACTGCAATATATACAATATTACATCTGAACTACCACTTGAATAATGACTAAAAATCAGCCTTAAATATTATTATGAATAGAAGTGGAAGAGGCTATTTATTTATTATGACTAATAAAAAAATAATTAATTCATTCATTCATCAGAATAATTTTGCCAAGATTGTGATGCTGTTAAAAATTGATTATAATATTAGGATGAACTTTAATTCATCCTCTGGCTAACTTCTGAGAACTTGTTGTAGTTCTTACTATTATTCCTTCACACATTGTTCTTATAGTTTCTAGGTTTGCATTAGCTAATTTTTTTTTTCTGCACACTGTAGAAGTAAGCATACAATCACACTCTCTCTGTCTTCAATAAGCAATCCAGAAAATGTGGCTTACTATCGTCCTCTGATACCATGTTGAATTTTATAGAAGGTCTTTTACGGAGTTGAAATGGTCCAACAAATGTTTTTCAGTCCTTTCTTAACTATGCTTGAAAGAGATATGTAGGTGACAATGTTTGCATAGTTAAAAAAGGAACTGAAAAACATTTGCGGGACCATTTGAACTCTGTAACACCTCTATCAAAGTCACCATGGAATCAAAGGAAGAAAGTAAGCTATGTGGGGAAACAACCAGAGTAGGCTGCCACCAGAGTGTACAACTCAACAGTTCAAGCTTTACAGCAGCACCCAAGACAGATTTCTCAATTCTGTTTAAGTTTTGCTGTAATTAAGAATTCACTGAACAGCATGAACATGCCCTGAAAGTTTACCTGCATTGCTCAGCCTTTATATAGAATGGCCAAACAGCACAAGCATGATTGAAGAACATGGCAAAAAACAAGAGGTGTAAAGTAGAAGTAAGGGAATGGAATGTTAGTGTACACTATTAGTGAATAGCTGATAATAGAAGTAACATAATACAATATGAGTGTGCTGTGAGTGTCAATGTCATAACAATGTCGTTGGGAGATGTGGTAATTATACCACAAGCTACTAAAGAGTACAATTTACTCACTTTTTTGTTGCTAAATTGTGAGCTTCAGAAAGTATTCTAGTAGCCATATTTAAAAAAAATGTAAAAAAAGTACACCAGTGCACTCTTTTAATTTTTTTTTATTTCATGTAAATGAATATAAAAAATTGAACGGACATATTAGATAATTGACTTAATAGAATGATAAATTAGTATGGTCCAATCCAGGAATTCTCAGCTCCAACGATAAAAGAGTTGAAACTCATCATTTTTAATATACATAAACCTTTGTTAAATTCTATTAACGCTTCAAATTTTCTGCATTAATTTTCTAAATAACTTGTGTTTAGAAATTTTCCTGTTCCAGTCTCACCTACATTATCCATATCATTCGTTAACTTCATACTTATCCTCAATGCAGTACTCAAGTACAATAATGTGTGTAACACAAATTCATTGTGCTGTACTATTAGTATTAACTTGTGTTATTTACTTTAGGTGTGTCAATAGTGGACTTCAAACCCAATATATATCCAAGTGGCAGTAGAATTATCTCTGTGCAAGATATTGGAGAACTACAAACTGATTTCGGTAATACTAATGAAGTAGTGGCATGTAGGACAGATAGGAGACCTTGTTGTAGGACACCACCTAATAGGTTTGGTGACTGGACATATAACAGTGGCACAATAATTGGAACTCGTGTTAATAGTGGAATGGATTATTTCAGAAATAGAGATGACGATCAAATGATTTATCTCAGTCTCAGAAGTTCTGCCACTAATCCACCTACTGGAGAATTCTGCTGTGTAAACACCCAATTCCTTGAATGTCGTGCAAACAATATGCATAGACTTAGGTAAGTTACAAATGTTCTTATTCAAGTTACTACTGGTTGTATTGTATATTGAATTTCTGATAGTACTACCTCATAAGTGCATGTACCATTATGTGTACTGGTGTTTAGTATCTACTACTCTCAATATTGTCATAACAACATCTGGAACTGCTGCCCTGAGTGAAAGGTACTCCTTTAAATGCACGCCATCAGTAACATCAGGAGAAACTGTCTCAAGGATTGCCTGGTTTAAAAATGATCAAGAATTAAGTCATACAACAACAGAGTCTTTTCTTACATATACTATTACATCTCTGGCTGCTGGAGATAGTGGAGATTACACCTGCAGAGATGTGGGCAGTTTCAGTAAAATTCTCACAAAGTCCTTGGAAATGTGTACAGGTAAGTTATATATACTTTTAGATGTATTCCATTAACTACTGCAATAATTAATACATTACATCTCAACAACAATTGAATAATGACTAATACACAATAATAATATTGATGTAAGGGGAAGTGGAGGGCACTACTTTAGGAATACTGATTCCATTTTTCCTTCACAGAGTCCTTGTGAATTTGGTTTATCAAAGTCATGCTTCATGACACGTGTGAATAGAAACAATCAAAATGTCATAGACAATAGTGTGGATGTTTCAATGTGCTAATAAAAGTAAAGCTATTATCAAGTTCTTACAAGTGTTGTGCTTGAGCACAAATGGCGAGCAAGTTTTGCATGAGTAATTCAAGCAATGAGGTAAAACATTTCAAAAAACATATCATTCTGTCCATGTCTAAAGTAAGTACATAGCCTAGCTGTTGTGACCATTCTCTATTTCGGCTTAATATTTTACTCTCATTGCTTGAACTACTTGTGCAAGACTTGCTCGCCATTTGTGCTCAAGCACAACACTTGTATGTTAACAAGAACAACATTTGAGGCTTCAATCTAGTTTTTATGAAGGGTCAGAACTCGATAATAGCTTTACTCTTATTAGCACATTGAAACATCCAGTATCTAGTTTTTGTCAAATATTATGGCTATTATGTAAGTTTTATGGTTACATTCATGAACTTAATACTTTACATACATACTCTGTCATTCCTCTTGTACCACACTCTTATCTATTTGAAGCAAATAATTCTAATATAGTTTTCAAAGACACAGTTTTAGCACCACAACTATAAAATACTTATGAGTGATGAAATGATCTTCATTTGTTGTTAAAAAAAAGAAAATCTTAAACTTTATCAACAATATATATTTAAAAATAGATAAGTAATTGAATGTCTTTGGGTCTACCTTTAAACTGTTATATGAATTAAATTTATGTACAATATATTTGGATGATGTACCTAATATTATAATAATATGCCTTCAATAGTATGCTTTAGCTAACTTATATGCACTTAGATAATGCCATCAAAAATTTTCAAGAACTTCAAGTTTGTCCCAGCTCAATTAATATAGAGGAAGTCACACAAAAAACTGTGAATATATTAACCAACAGATTTGGATTTCAACCCATTGGTCAGCTTTTCAATAATTCAGCTAATTCCTGTACAGACCTAAAAAATATTCGCTCGGGAATTAAATCAGGATATTACTGGATTTATTCAAGAGGTCTTTCAAGCAGAAAATACTGTAACTTCCAATGACTCAATTTAGCCTTACACGTTAAGTACTTAATATTTTTATTGTTTTATTGTTGTTGCGGATTTGTTTTGCACATTGTGTCCTAATAGTTTGTGGAGAGTAGAATTTATTTACACATTTTTCTAGCTAATTTTCTGGAAATATCAGCTTAGTGAAATAATTCTGAAATATATTGTTTATTTACACAAATATGAACACAACTTCCTAGTTGTTTTTAACTTTGAAGAAAAATTAATTAAAATGTCACCTAAGATAAAGATATAGTTTAAAAATCAAATTGTTTATTTAACAAAACTTAGTACTTAAACTTGTTAAGTATACGTTTAATATGAAGTATTGGCAAACATTTATTAAGTATATAATGTCAGTATGTTTCATCTCATGACTTCAAAGTAATTAATACATATTGTTTCTATGTAATGCACCACAGGGACTTTACTAGTATCTCAATAATCTTTTTACTGTATGATTGAACTACTCTGCATGAAGCAGAACTACCACGGGAAACAAAAATGTTATTCCCTCATGTGATTATGATGTCATAATAGGTAGGGATACCCACAAAAACTAATTTCTTATGGGTAGGGTCCGTTGACAACCAAAACAAAACCGTAAATTAGTGTATAATGTGTTGATAACTAGTTTGTTAATCTCTATAGGCTTGTACATTTTTTGTTAACTCTAATTACCAATATTGTTTACGGATTTTGTTATGGCTGTAAGTGGAATCTTTTCACCTGTGAAATAATACTACATTTGAGAAGTTTTAACCTAATTATATTTGGTAGCTTCGAATAATTAGCACTGGATGCGCCTCTGATTGCATGAAATCTTTTCCTTCAATTTTGTGGGAACTCATGCAATTGGGTCCACCAAGCATCATATTGCACACAAGTTTAATACACTCTCCAAGAATACAATTATACTATTGGAAATATGTACCTATTTGTTTATATATATGAAACATCTGATTTTCACAAACACTGAATGTAAACTACAAGCATATTTGTTAACTAAATTGTTTTTATGGCTACTACACATGTGGTATCACTGACTTGCTGTTTCTGTATTGCATATTGCGGCTTAAATGTTTATCTAATAATATGATCACAATATTGAAACAGTTACTATGAGGTTACTTTGGTAAAGTGAAGTATTACTAATAACAGTAGAATACACAATTCACAAATTAATCATGATTAAATGTGAAGGTTGCATACGAAAGGGCGTAGCCGGGGACAGTTTTGTCACCGACTTCAAAGAGACCATTTTAGTACACATTATATAGCAACTTGCGCACAAGAGCTGGGAAACAGTGTCACATATAAGTTGTGAGCAGCTTAACAGACGACAAAACAATTAAACAAAGAAAGAAGAAACAACAGAGAATGCGGGTTCTATAGAGAAAGAAGAAAAGTACTATTTGCTATTGATGCAGCTAAATTCAACTGCAAAAGATATATACAGCATACTATCAGAGTTCTGCAAGATACTCTCCTGAGGGTTTATCTTCAATAAAAAAATACTTTGGTGCATACACATAGCACTGATAGATGGACTTAAGTATTACTTGCAAAACTGATTACATTAATAGGCGTTTTTTAGCTAGGGCACTCGTTGTACATGTGATGTGGATCGACTTGAAAGCAATAATAGAGGGTTCTCTTTGCCCGGCTACCCTTTGAATTTGAATAGGAGCTAGAGGTCAAAGGGCATGCCAGGGATTCTTTCTTTTATCACCGGACCTCTGGAAAGAATTTGGAATGTGGTAAACGAGGCCACAGATTTCGTGTATGGAGAATGATAAACGATACCTCACGTTAAAATATTCTATATTGTGTACTGAACAGGGCCTAAAACCTGTTGCCACACAGGAAATGGATTAAAATAACTCAAGGAAATATTTCCCTGCGTTCATAGTAATCAAGTTGGATTATAATGTCCCCCAAGATATAGTGTTTTTTGCACTAAAAACCCATATTATCTTATGCACAGTACATAATGAATTTATTATTCATTGGATACCACAAATAAAACTTGACTGACTGACTGTATATTCATCTTTAATAGCATGTTTTTAATGCTATTAAATGACAATGACCTTAAGATAAGTAGCCCCAATAGAGGGTAGTTATAGACAATGAATGTTATGTGTAATCTTCAATAGTAAATGTATTTTCATGCATGATTTGCAAGACAGAAAAAAAGAGGAAAAGTATATGACATGTTAATTAGCATAACATTTTATTTCTAAATGTGTTTTTTTTTATTATAAATATTTTCAATAATCTATTATCATTACACTTTTTAATACAGTAAATTTTAAACCCTACTTGAGCATGTTTCGATTTTTTAATCTTAAAATAAGTCATTTAGATACTGTGAGTCAATTGAGAGAATAGCTTGTGTAAAATTACAGAAAGAAGAAAATTTGAAGATAATGTTGACTTCTTATGATGTAATTTACATTAAGTTTTCAGTATATTATTAAATAAATAAGAAAATATAATACAAAGACAAGATAAAGATCTACAATGCAATACACCAATCATGAAAGTTTGAATGAATACTCTAATAATGATTATTGTCTGTAATAAATTTGTGTCTGTAATGCAACATTGTGACACTCTCTAAATTCAATACAATATTGGTCACCTCATTTGATTGGTAAAGGGTCTCAGAGCAAGAGACTGATAACTAGTATTAGAAAGGGTAATAAAGGGTAAGTAATACAATACTT